>Ga0209498_1001881_pt1 | contig 12750 bp, 19 predicted proteins | sample WalLakDeSediment_FD_184131 | JGI IMG/M metagenome (GOLD analysis project Ga0209498, IMG submission 184131) | Lake sediment microbial communities from Walker lake, Nevada to study Microbial Dark Matter (Phase II) - Walker Lake 11/02/13 Deep... | ecosystem: Environmental > Aquatic > Freshwater >...
TGGCCGAGGCCACGGCCGTTGCCCTCCTGCTCAACGTGGTCAGCCTGGTCTTCGCCGCCATCAACTACTGGCGCGCTGGCCTGGTGAACTGGCGCGTGGGTCTGCCGGTGCTGGTCACGGCCGTTCTCCTGGCCCCTCTCGGCGCGCGGCTGACCCCTTACGTCGATCGCCGCCTGCTGCTGGGAATGTTCGCCGCCTTCCTGCTCTTTGCCGGGGCGATGATGCTCTTTTACAAACCAAAACCCCGGCAGCAAGCGTTGGGGCGGGGCGTGGAGGTGGGCGCGGGTACGGCCGTGGGCGGCGCGGCCGGTTTTCTGGGCGGGCTGCTCGGCGTGGGCGGCGGCAACTTCATTCTGCCCGTCATCAACTGGCTGGGGCTGGACCCCAAAATCGCCGCCGGGACGACGGCGCTGATCGTCGTCTTCTCATCATTCAGCGGCTTTTTGGGCCATGCCACCCTGGGCGGGCTGAACCCCGCCTTTATTGGCCTGATGGCCGTCATGGCCGGCGCTGGTTCCATCGCCGGGTCACAACTGATGAAAACCAAGCTGTCCAGCGCCCAGCTCAAACGCATCATCGGCGTGCTGCTCTGGGTGATTGCCGCCAAGATGGTTTTCGATCTATTCAATTAAGTAGGAGCCACGATGTTGTACGTCGTCATCACCATTATTCTCTTCATCCTCTCCTTCGTCGCCGGCATGATGGGGCTAGGCGTGGCCTTCATCGCCACGCCTGTCCTGGGTCTGTTCAACTTCGAGTTGAAGCACGTCATTATGCCCTGGTCGTTGTGGTTGAATGGCATTACAGCCATCTCCACGGCCATCGCTCTGGCGCGGGCGCATCTGGTGGATTGGCGCACGGCCTGGCCGCTGCTCATTATAACCACCATCGTCGCCCCTATCGGCGTCTGGCTGCTTGATTTTGTGTCCACCCACGTCATCTGGTGGATTTACGTCGGCGTTCTGCTGTTTCTGGCTTACCGGATGGCCTTCCCGCCGATGATGGACGATGATCATCCGCCCGTCATCCCCGATGCAACGCGGGTGAAGGCCGGGGCGGCCAGCACCGGTATTGGCGTGTTTGCCGGTTTTCTGGGCGTAGGGCCGGGCTTCCTGATGCTGCCCACCCTGGTGGTGCTAGGGTATACGGCGCGGATTGCGGCGGCGACAACGGCCGTGATCGTGACCCTGCCCTCCTTTTCCGCCTTCGCCCGCCACCTGGCAGCCGCCCAGTTCGATTGGACTATGCTGATTGTCACCAGCATTGCCGCCGTCATTGGCGCGCAGTTGGGGGCCAGGTTCATGGCCAAGCGCGTCAAAAGTCTCACCCTGACCCGTCTCTTTGCCGTGGCCCTGGTCTTTCTGGCCATCCAGCGCGCCTGGATTTTGCTTGCAAGCTGAAAAGGTTGGATGCTTTCTGGCATCAGTGTAAGGAGTGTTATTATGCACAGATGTCGTCGTAAACGAACAGCATTATGTCAATGTATAACCAGGCGTGGACCTGGGGTCAAACACCCACCTCCGAGCGTGAAAACGCCAAATGGATGCGGCCGCACAGCGCGGCTTCAAACAGTGCACAGGTGAAATTTACGAAATACGGAGGTGTAAAATGACAACCAAAACAGCGCCATGGTGGCGTGGTCAACTCCCCACCCTGGTGTTCCTATTCATCATCTCAACGCTGGCGATTTGGACCATTACGACAAACACCGGCGCCATACCCATGGACGCGGCCAAAGCCGCTGTCTTGATCGTGATTGGTTTTTTGGCCGGCCTGCTCGGCGGCCTGATTGGCACGGGCGGTTGCAGCGTTATGCTGCCAATCATCCACTTTTGGATGGGCTATCCCGCCGCCATTGCCGTAGGCACGACCCTCTTTGCCGTCATCTTTACCGCCCTGTCCGGCGCCTATGGGCACCTGGTACGCCGCAACGTGGACGTACGCACCTTTGCCTGGCTTAGCGGCGGCGGAATCGCCGGCGTCCTGATCGGCTCGTGGCTCTTCACGTTCCTGTCCGACCAGACAAAGCTGTTGGGGCTGATTCTAGGGCTCATCTTCCTCTGGCCGGCCATACGCATGGTCTATGAAGGCATCCGCCAGCGCGCTATGCCCCAGCGTGAAGGCGCGACCATCCCCGGAGCGAAGTGGGGGATGGGGTTGTTCGGCTTTGTGGTCGGCGTTGCTACGGGCGTCGCCGGCGTGGGCGGCGGCTATGCCCTGGTACCCGGTTTGATTTATCTCTTCGGGGCGCCGGTGTACATCACCATGGGCACGTCCCTGGCGACGATGATTCCGCTGGCGGTCGTCGGCGGCGGGATTAAACTGGCCCAGGGATTTGTGGACCTGGGCACGGGTCTGCTGCTGGCGGCGGGCACAATCATCGGCGCCCAGGTAGGCGCAGCCGTCATCAAGCGCTTCAAGCCCGCCACGCTAAAGCTAATCTTTGGGCTCTACTTCCTTTACGTGGCGGTCAAGTTCATCACCGGGTTCTTTGGCATTCAGATTTGGTGATAAAGCCTTGTAGCGCCAAACCCTAACCGATTAGCGGGGCGTGAAACGCGACGCCTGGCTTGGATAGATAGGCCTCACGTTTCACGTCCCATCCAGTAATCATGCACGGAGTTAGAACGATGAGCACGAACAATGGCAAGATGGCCTGGCACGGCATTCCCCGCGATCAGATTGACTGGCATCCGACGGTCGTCGTCGACCGCTGCGTCGGCTGTGGGCTGTGCACCACTTCCTGCGGGCGGGGCGTCTATGGCTTCGACTACGAGCGCAACGTCGCCGTGGTGGTCAAGCCCAGCATGTGCATGGTCGGCTGCACCACCTGCGCCACCATCTGCACGCGCGACGCCATCGAGTTCCCGTCCACCGGCTACATCCGCCAACTCATCCGCGACGAGAAACTGCTGGGCCAGAGCAAGAATATGCTGCGGACCAACCGCGAAAAGTATGATGTGGCTCAACGCGAACCAACGGCCGTTTGAACATGGATTGGCAAGATTTGCGAATGGACACGGTGGATGGCGTCTTGATTAATCCGTTCGACATCCTGGAAACGCCATCTTGTCGCATCAAAGAAACGGCCGTTCGCCAACTGCTTGGCCTGGAGGAACCCGCATGTTAATTCAGATTATCGGCATAGGCTGCGCCAAATGCCGCCAGATGACGGCCGAAGTCACGGCCGTTGTCAACCAGCTCGGTCTGAGAGCAGAAATCGGCCGGATCGACGACCCGCAAACCATCGTGGAAATGGGCGTCTTCACCCTGCCGCAGTTGATGATTGACGGCCACCTGGTGCGCTTTCGTTATCGCGGGCGGCGTAGTATTGAAGAACAGTTAAGGAAAGCAAGCGCATGAGCAATAACGACAAACGCTTTAACCCAGAGAAACGCCACAATCTCCTCAATGCGGAACGGCAGGCGCGCTGGAACCCGCCCCAATTCTTGCAGCAGTTTGGCATCCAGCCCGGCCAGGCCGCCCTGGACCTGGGCTGCGGCCCCGGCTTCTGGACGCTGCCCCTGGCCGACATCGTTGGTCCCACCGGCAAGGTGTGGGCACTGGACGTGAGCCAGGAGATGCTGGACACGCTGGCCAAGCAGCAGCCCCCGGCGCACGTTATTCCCGTTTTGGGGGAACTGCCGCAGATTGGGTTGGCAACGGCCGTTGCCGACTTCATCTGGAGTGCTTTTGTCTACCACGAAGTCGAGGGAGACCTGGCCGCCGAAATGCTGCGCGTCACCAGCCCCGGCGGGCAAGTCGCCATCCTGGAATGGCGGCCCGACGCCGCAAAACAATCCGGTCCACCCGGCGACCATCGCGTCTGGCCCGACCAGGTGAAGCTGGCCTTAGTGCAGGCCGGCTTCACCCAGATTACAGAGGCGTGGCGCGACGCCGACGCTTACCTGATCACTGCCCGCAAAGGAGAATCCCATGCCTGACAAACCCGCCAACGCATCATTGAACAACCCCAACAGGAGTAACCCATGATTAATTTACAAACAGAAGCGCCCGTATTTGCCGCCGGCGACGTGAGCGAACCGCTGCACCGCCTGGCCGCCCAACTGCAGGCGCAGCCCACCTTCACTCGCTTTTTCGACGCTTACCGCGCCATGCAGGCCGACGCCGAAGCCCAGGCCCTGTTGGCCGAGTTGCGCGCCGCTCATTACCAGGGTTTAGACGAGACCGGCTATCACCGGCTCTTGCAGCAGTTTTACGGCCGTCCATCAGTAAAAACATACCAGGCCGCCGAAGAAGAACTGTATGACCTGGTACAAACGGTAGACGCCGTCATCAGTGAAGCAGCCGGGATTGACTTCGCCGTCAATGCCAAACGTAGCTGCTGTGGAGGTTAACCATGACGACTTTATCCCCCGAATTGGAACAGGCGGCCCAGGATTTTGGCCTGGCGCTGCGCCAACATGAAGCTATACAACCAGTCCTGCAAGCCGTGGCCGACCTGGCCGCTGATGCGGAAGCCGCAGAGCTGGACGAGCGCTTTGAAACCGTGCGCGCCAACCTGGTTGTGCGACAACGCGCCGGCGAAGATTTGCCGGCAGATGAGGTACAAATAGAATGCAACAACGACTTGCTGTGATATTGATTGTACTGCTGCTGGGAGCAACGGCCGTCGCCCCCACTCAGGCCCAAGAAGAAGAACCGGTCGTCCGCGCCGTGATGTTCTGGATGGAAGGCTGCGGACACTGTGTCTGGGTGAAAGAAAACGTGCTGCCGCCGCTGGCGGCGCAGTACGGCGAACAGTGGCAGCTAGAGCTGGTTGAATTACGCACCGCCGAAGATTTTGAACGCCTGTTTGACCTGGGCGCAGCCATCGGCGTACCCCGCGAGAATATCGGCGTGCCCTTTCTATTAATAGGTGACGCTGCCCTCATCGGCTCCGGCCAGATTCCGGCGGAACTATCTGGCCTGATTAAGCAATATCTGGCCGCCGGCGGCGTTGGTTTACCCACCTACCCGGCCCTGGCCGACCTGCTGCCGGAAGGCGCCGCGCAGCCCGGTAGCCCGGCTGTATCTGTATCCGGCGTTCCCCCAACCGGCGCAGTCGTCCAGACCATTTTGTTTTCTACCCCTGATTGTCACGACTGCCAGCTGATCATCGCCCAGGCCATCACGCCATTGCGAGAACAGTACGGCGATGCTTTACAGGTGCAGAAAGTAAACATCGTGACTTCTGAAGACGTTGACTATCTCTATCAAGTTGGAGCCAGCTTCGACCTTTCCCCAGAGCAGGTTAGCCTTCCCATGCTCGTTGTTGGCGAGCGCGTGTTGATCGGCGAACAGATTCCGGCTGCGCTGTCGGAATTGGTAGAACAACACTTAAATGCTGGCGGCGTTAGCGCGCCTGTATTGCCGTCACAGTCTGACGCCGCGTCTTTACCGGCGGAACCCGTCCACAGCGGCTTTACGCTGGCCGTGATCATTCTGGCGGGGATGGTGTTGGCGCTGGCGTATACGGCCGGACGCATCTGGCAGGCGCGGCAGGGCCAGGCCAACGCCCGCCCACCAGCCTGGATACAGAGCGCTCTACCCCTGCTGGCCATCGTCGGGTTAGGCGTGGCCGCTTACCTGGCCTACGTAGAAACCCAGGCCGTTACGGCCGTTTGCGGTCCCGTGGGCGACTGTAACGCGGTACAGACCAGTGAATACGCCTACCTCCTTGGCATTCCCATCGGCGTGCTGGGCGTGCTGGGCTATGTGGCCATCCTGGCCGCCTGGGCCTGGGGCAAATGGCAGGGCGACAAACGCGCACCGCTGGTCTTGCTGGCAATGACCGCCTTTGGCGTGCTCTTCTCCATCTACCTCACCTACCTGGAACCGTTCGTCATCGGCGCGGTTTGCGCCTGGTGCCTGACCTCGGCGGTAGTGATGACGGCCCTGATGGTGCTGAGTGTGGAAACGGCCGTGCCGCAGCTACAGCCCATCCCCGTCCGCCGGGCGCGCCGGCGATAAAAGCAGGGATTACCGGGTATGGAATTTGACGTTACCATTTTTAACCAGAGCGCCCTGCTCGTCTTCAGCCTCGTCTTTTTAGGCGGCGTCGTCACCAGCATCGGCCCCTGCAACGTCGCCATGATTCCGCTGCTGGTGGGCTACGTCGGCGGTACGGCTACCCCGACACGCGGCCGTTACTCACCCCCGCCGGCCCGCCCATTGAGCTAAACAACCAACCCGCCCTCCTCTTTTTTAACAACGACGAGGGCTGCGAATGCGTGCTGCCTTTCTACGCCAAAGCCGACGCGGTCATTGCCGCCTGGCCGGCCGAAAACCGCGCCCACCATGACGATTGTCACCACTTCGCCGAGAACACCCTTTGCCCGGCCAATACCCCTTGACGCCTGTTCTTTTATGGTTATACTTCAAGAAAATTTGAACTATTCCGTAAAAGAAAATGTTTGACCTGAATCCACCCCCCGTGGCGATTGAGCGCCTCGTAGAACAGCTTAAAGCGCTGGCCAACCCCAAACGGCTGCAAATGATCCATTTGCTGATGGAAGGGGTTCACTGCAACTGCGAAATAGGTGAGGCGCTGGGCATGTCGCCCAACCTCATCTCCCACCACATGAGCATTCTGCGCGAATTGGGATTGGTGGAGATGGAACGGGACGCGGTGGACGGCCGCTGGATCTACTTTTCGGTCAACGAAGCGGCGCTGGCGGAACTAAACGAAGCCTACCAGCAATTTTTTGACCCGCGGCGCATCCGGCCGCGCCGCCCCATGTGCGGGCCGCAGGGCATGATTGTGCCTATTGGCGACATCGCCATTGCCTGATTTTTTTGCGGAACTAGTTCAAGAATTTTTGAAGCATAGAGGAACAGGAATGAATTTAATAGATACACAGACAGTAGAAACGACCACGATTGATATAGCCGTGCGCGCTTTTGCCGAGGCGCTGGCTGACTCAAACGTGTTTCAACGCTTTGAACAGGCCAGCGAACGGCTGCAAGCCGACGCTGCAGCGCAGGCAGCTATGCGCGCCTTTCAGCAAAAGCAACAATCGCTCCAAGCCTTGCTGATGTTGAACGCTGTCAGCCCCGCCGAGCGAAGCGAATTGGAAAACTTACAAAAGGCATTTTTCGGCCAACCGACGGTAGCGTCGCTGCTGGAGGCCCAGAGCGAACTGCGAATTGTTTGCCAGACGACCGCCAGTATGTTATCAGAACGCATTGAGCTACCTTTTGCTGCCGCTTGTGGGCCGGGCTGCTCCTGCTAGTTAAAGGAATGTGATTGATGAAGACCAACGGGACAGACCCCTTTACCCCCAAATTAGCGGCCGCGACAGAAAACCTGGCCGAGGCGCTGTGGAATGCGCCGCCACTGGCCGCTTACCGGCAAGCCCAGGCTAATCTGGAAGCTGAACCGGCGGCGCAGGCGCTATTAGAAAGCCTGGTGACAAGTCAAAACGAACTGCGCATGAAGCAAATGAACGGCCGCATCACCCAGGCTGACGTGGACGCTCTGCGCGCACTACAAAACCAGGTGCAGCGCGACACGACGATCATGGATTACGTCATGGCGCAACAAGAGGCTCTGGCCTATTTGCCAGAAGTGAACCAATCTATCAGCGAGTGGCTAGGAGTTGATTTTGCCGCTTTGGCTGCCGGTTAATAGCGATGGCGCTTCGCCCCCCAAAAAAGAAATCTTTCTGAAGATAAGGAGTTTTAGAAAACACCATGATGAACACAACTAACTTGATGGAGATGCCAATAGTAACAGCATCTTTCGGCCAAACGGCCGTGATCGAACTCTTCGATCCTCCCATGTGCTGCCCGACCGGACTGTGCGGCCCCGCCCTGGACCAGACTTTGCTGGATGTTAGCGAAATGATCATGGCCTTGCAGACGGAAGGAACGGCCGTCGAGCGCTACCAGATGACCAGCCACCCGCACAAATTCATGCAAAACAACGACGTCATGCGCCTGGTGCGCGAACAACAGCTGGCGGCGCTGCCGATCACGGCCGTGCACGGTCAGGTCATCAAAACCGGCGCTTACCCCACCCTGGCCGAACTTCGCGCCGCGCTCAACGGCTCAGGAACCCGCTAAAATTCACCCAAAGACGCAAAGCGCGCAAAGCAAATAAAGCATGCCCTGATTTTCTCTGCGTTCTCGGCGAACTCTGGGGTAAAAAGGAAACCCAATGAACACCCGATTTATCTTCTTCTCCGGCAAAGGCGGCGTGGGCAAAACCAGCATGGCCTGCGCGACGGCCGTGCGCCACGCCGACGTCGGCCAACGCACCCTGATTATCACCACCGACCCGGCCGCCAATCTGGCCGACGTCTTTGAACAGCCCATCGGCCATCACGTGACGCCGCTGACCGGCGTCGCCAACCTGTGGGCCATGGAAATTGACCCCGACGCGGCCACCGAGGAGTACAAAGAACGCGCCCTGGCGCCCCTGCGCGACATCTTTCCCGCGCCGATGGTCGAAGTCATTAACGAACAAATGAGCGGCCCCTGCACCGCCGAAGTAGCCGCCTTCGACCGCTTCACCGACTTCCTGGTACTGGATAACGAAGCCGACCAACCGGTAGCGTTTGACGTGATCGTCTTCGACACCGCCCCCACCGGCCACACCATCCGCCTGCTGGAGCTGCCCGCCGAATGGGCCAACACCATCAGCGCCGCCGAAGAGGGCAGTGGGCAAACCTGCATCGGGCCGGCGGCAGCCATCCAGAGCGCCAAGTTTAAATATGAACGCGCCCTGGCGATTTTGCGCGATCCGGCGCAAACGCGCTTCACCTTCGTCCTGCACCCGGAAGCCATCGCCATCCATGAAACGCGGCGCGCCATCGGCGAACTGGGCAAACTGGACATCCACACTCACGAACTGATCATCAACGGCATCATCCCGCCGGAAGCCACCGCCAACGCCCTCTTTGCCGCCCGCGCCGCGATGCAGGCGGGCTACCTGGCCCAGATTGAGCGCGAATTGCCCTACGCTACCCGGCGCATGTTCCTGCTGGACGGCGAGATTAAGGGCATTGAGCGCTTACGCACCGTCGCCGCCCTGCTGCACGGTGAGGAAACGGCCCCATTCAGCAGCAACGGCCACACGGCCGTTCCCGCCGCCTTTAAACTGTCCCATCCAGCCGAATTTATGCCGCGCATCACCCCCAACGGCCACCGGCGCACCATCTTCTTTGCCGGTAAGGGGGGCGTGGGCAAGACGGTGGCGTCCTGCGCCACGGCCGTTTGGCTGGCCAATCAGGGCATCAAAACCTTGCTGCTCACCACCGACCCCGCCGCCCACCTGGGCAACGTCCTGGGCGAAGCGGTAGGCGACGAACCGGCCCCGCTGACCGGGCTGTCCAACCTGTGGGCGGTGAAGATCGATCCCAAAGCGGTCGGCGAAGTGTACAAAAAGCGCATTCTCGACGACGCCCGCCAGCGCGGTCGTCCGGAGGGGGCTATCAAGGCCATGGCCGAAGAGCTAGACTCTCCCTGCACCGAAGAAATCGCCGCCTTCGACCGCTTCATCGAATTTGCCTCCGATGGGCCGTGGCAGAGCGTGGTTTTCGACACCGCGCCCACCGGCCACACCCTGCGCATGTTGGAGCTGCCGCTGGACTGGAGCAAGCAGCTGGACGTGAAGGTGTTCGCCTCGGTGGAAACGGCCGTCGCCGACGACGTGGCCAAGCAGCGCTTCGCCGACGTGATTGACATGCTGCGCCGCCCGGAGCGCAGCACCTTCGCCTTTGTCATGTACCCCGAATCCACGCCGATCATTGAAGCCTACCGCGCCAGTCAGGAATTGGCTACGTTGGACATCCCCACCGGGCTGGCTGTGGCTAACTTCGTCATCCCCGCCGAGCAGGCCGACACGCCGTTCACGAAATCGCGCCGGGCCATGCAAGCCGGCTATCTGGCCGAAATTCAGGAACGCTTTGACACGCCCGTGCTCACTATCCCCCTGCTGCCGCAGGAGGTGCAAGGGCTGGAGATGTTGGCCGAATTAGGCCAGCAGATGTATCATGCGCCGGTTGTGGCGTAAACAGATTTAACAGATTGGTTCAATCTTCAAAGATTGAACCAATCTCCTAAAATGAAGTGGAGAGATCATTATGCCGATGTATGATTTTCGCTGTAAACAGTGCGGACACCCGTTTACCGTGCGGGCGTCATTCCAGCAGAAGGATGCCGGATTGCAGCCGGAATGCCCGGTTTGCCATTCAATCGAAACGCAGCAGGTGTTAACGGCCGGTATCTTCATCGGTCAGGCGGCAGGGAGTGGTCATGCCAGCCTGCCCCTGCCAATGGCAAGCGGCCCGGCTTGCGGCTGCGGCGCCGGCGGGTGCGGCTGCGGATGAACGAACCAATAACTATCCACATCATTGGCGCGCCGGTGGCCTGCGCCGAGGGCGTCAAAGAGACCTGGCGCGATCTGGCCGGGTGGATTGGCGAGAAATTAAGGGCGCGGTATGGCACGGCCGTTTCCTTTGCCTACTATGACCTCTTCGACCCCAATTGCCCGCCCCTGCCGCCCGCTGCGCAGCTCCCCCTGGTGCTGGTCAACGGCGACGTTTTGTCGAGCGGCGGCAAGCTTTCCATGCCCGCCATCCACCGTCGCCTGGAGGCGCTGGGCGTGCAACCCCATATTGTCACTTAAAATTCATGACATTTGTCACTAACTCACCCGTTTTTTCTGCGTTATACTTCAACACGTATTGAATTGATTCGCTCTTTCATGGAGGTCTGCTTAATGAGCGCATACCTGGAATACACATTAGACAAATTCACTTTCAAGGTCGCTAGCGACCGTTTTTACACCCCGGAAGGCGTCTGGGCCAGGGCGGATGGCGATCGCGTAATCGTCGGCGTCTCGGACTTTTTCCAGCAGCACAACGGGGACGTCGCTTTTGCCGAGGTGCAGGAAGCGGGCACGGCCGTCGCCGCCGGCGCCCCCTTCGCCACCATCGAAACCATCAAGGTCGACGTCGAACTATCCTGCCCCGTCAGCGGCGTGATTAGCGCGGTAAATGAAAAGCTGGAGCTGGAAGCCGAGGTCATTAACCAGGACCCCTACGGCGACGGCTGGCTGGCCAGCATCGACGCCGACGCCTGGCCCGCCGACCAGGCCAACTTGATGACGCCGGAGGCGTACTTTGCCCACATGCAGGTCCAGGCGCAAGCGGAGGCGGAAAATCTATGAGCCAAAAAGTTGTGATTGTGCCGTGCAGCGGCATCGGCAAGACGTACGGCACCGTTAGCCGCGAAGCGGCCTACGAAGTGATTGAAGAGCTGCGCCCGGATACGTCCCAGCTGGCGGCCCTTTCGATGCTGGTGCTGGGGGATGAAAACACGCGCACGGCCGTCGCCGCCAATCCCACCATCACGATTGACGGCTGCAAGCTGGCCTGCGCGACCAAAATGGTGCAGGCAAGCGGCGGGCGCGTGGCGCAGGAGTTTGCCGTGCTGGACGTGTTTCGCCGCAACCGCAAATTCAAGCCGCAGGGCATCGCCGAACTGAACGAGGGCGGGCGCCTGCTGGCCAGCGCCCTGGCGCAAGAGGTGGCGGCGGCTATCGACGCCATCGGCCAGGCTGACGATCTGCCGCCCGCAGGAGGTGAAGATGCCTAGTTTACCCCAGAAAAAAGTTGGAATTGTCGCCTGCTCCGGTGAAGAGCTGGCCGAAGGGACGGTAACGCGCCTGGCGGCGCTCAAAGTATTGGAAGAGCTGCGTCCCGATGACACCGTCACGATTTGCCTGCCGCTCTTTTTGGCCGGCGGCGAAGGCGACCGCGCCTTTGCCCGCTTCTACCCCACGATTGCCGTGGACGGCTGCGCGCTGCGCTGCGCCGCCCGCGCCACGGAGGAGTTCTCCGGCAAGCCGGCGGCCGGCGTCGTGGTGACGGAGGTAGCGGCGCAATGCGGCCTGGGCCAGATTGCCGGCCTGCGCCGTCTCAACGCCGCGGGAGAGCAGGCGGTGGCGGAAACGGCCGCTACCGTCGCCGACCTGGTGGATACCCTGCTGGACAAAAAGTGGAGCCGCCGCGAAGGCCGTTTCCTGGATGCGGAACCGGTTATTGAAGAAACGGCGCCGGCGAAATCGGCCGCGTCCTGCGCTTGCGGTACCGGCATTCCCGTGCAAACGGTGCAGGTCAACGGTGAAAACGTGACGCTGATCGCCCTGCCGCCGCTGCTAGAGCAGTTTAAGCAGATGGGCAAACGGCCGTCGCCGGAAACGGCCGCCGAGCTGCTGGCGCAGGTGCAGATTTACAACGACGTTCCGGCCGAACTGGAAGCCATGTATCAGGAGACGCTGGCGCAGGCATACGCCCTGTTTTGTGGGGCTGAGGAGGCGGCGGCATGAGCAAAACGGCCGTGTACCACACTACCGTGCAATGGAAAGGGGCGCACTGGGGCCACATCGTCATGGGCAACGGGCCGGAGATGCCCTTCTCCGCCCCGCCCGACGCCCAGGGCCATCCCGACGTCTTCACACCCGAAGACGCCTTCGTAGCGGCCGTCAACACCTGCGTCATGATGATGTTCATCTGGGCCACGCAGCGCTTCAAGCTGGATCTGCAAAGCTACGCATGCCGCGCCGAGGGGACCAAGCTGATCGAGCTGGACCGTACCGAAATCTTCACCGAGGTACGGCTGTGGCCCCACATCCGCGTGGCCGCCAACGCCGAGAAGCCGGCGGTCGTTGAGGCGCGCATCAAAAAGGGGCTGCAGGCGGCCCTGAAGTACAGCCTGATCGCCAACTCGGTTAAATCTGAG
>Ga0209498_1001882_pt1 | contig 12750 bp, 14 predicted proteins | sample WalLakDeSediment_FD_184131 | JGI IMG/M metagenome (GOLD analysis project Ga0209498, IMG submission 184131) | Lake sediment microbial communities from Walker lake, Nevada to study Microbial Dark Matter (Phase II) - Walker Lake 11/02/13 Deep... | ecosystem: Environmental > Aquatic > Freshwater >...
GCAATGGGACTTGGGGGAGTACGCCGGGTTTGCCATGCAACTGATGCCATACCGCAGAGGATAGCAACACATGAATCAGCTTACTGTCGTAAACAACGTTCTGCGGAGACTCAGGGAGCCCACCGTTACTTCGGTGACTGACAGCACCTACGCACAGCTCTTGGCTGCCTTTGTTAACGAGGGTATGCTTATTGTGCAGGAGGCACACGACTGGTCAACGCTGATTGTAGACGTTGGCTTCTCTGTAAAAAGCAATAAGATTTTCTACGACCTCCGCCTTGAAGCTGATGGCGGTAACGCAGATTGGGGAGTCCGCACCCCCACCGGGCGCAGCTACATTGTTAACGCTCCCAACAACATGCCAATGATTTGGGTGCAGGATAGAAGTACAGATAGTCAAGCCCGCCCGCTTGCTTTTGCCGACCCCGCACTCATTGACCGGGCGCAGTGGGCAGATTACGGGCGAGCCACGGGCTACCTTGAGTGGGCCTCTATATACCCCCACGAAGATTACGACGGGTGGTACATGGTTGTGTGGCCCTACAGCAATATTGTAGATTTGGGGGCGGGCACTCCGTATGTGTGGGCCAAGTGGTGGGTTCCGCAGGAGCCGTTAGCCTTGGACGGCAGCGACAACACTACCCGCATCATCGCGCGCCCCGACCTTGTGGAGGCGTACGCTGTGCGCAACGCCCTTAACGAGCGCGGCGAGGAGATGGGCGAGCCCGGCAGTATCGCTGACCAGCGCTTCGAGATGCTGCTGTCTGGGGCCGTAGAGGCCGACATGATGGCGCGTCAACGCACCAACCGCTATGAGATGAGGCCCGACTAATGCCGACTCCCCGTCACCACGGCGGCGCTCCTCTTATCCATATTCCCCTAAACGTTCCAGCGTTTAATGGGCTGAATCGGCAGGCATCGTCCTCGCTGCTGGGAGTAGAGTGGGCTACCCGCCTAGAAGAAACAGTCATCGACGAAAACGGGCGCATTGCGTCCCGCAAGGGGTGGGAGCTGCTGACAACGACTACCCCCGCCACAGAGGCGTTTGTGCGGATGACCGAGTATCGTACGCGCGCGGGGGCGCGCGAGCTTATCGCCACGTCTGCTACGAAGGTGTGGAAGTCTACGAACAACGGAGACACGTGGAGCGACGTTACGGGCACCGCCACATTTACTGACGGTAACTGGCAGTTCTTTAACTTCAACGACAAGTTGGTGGGGCTCCAGAAAGGTAAGAAGCCCATCGTCTATTCGGGCACAACCTTTGCTCACGTCGCGGACGTGAACGCCCCCGAGGGCGGGGTCGGCGTAGCAGCGTATGGCAGGCTTTGGGTCATGGACTCCGACGGAACCACGCTCCGCTACTCTGCTTTGCTGGACGAGACCGACTGGACAAGCTCGGACTCTGGTAACCTCGACCTGTTTAACACGTGGCCGGGAGCCGACCAGTGCGTTGCTCTCGCCGCGTTTAACAGCGCAATCTTCGCATTTGGCAAAGAGAACATAGTTGTCTTCACCGACGGGTCGGGTAGCGTTTTGGGCCTCGACCCGCTCAACGCCTACGTCGTTGACAACTTCGCAGGAGTGGGCTGCATTGCGCGGGACTCTATTAAGCAGGTTGACGGCGACCTTTGGTTCCTGTCCTCGACGGGGCTCCAGTCTCTCGGCAGGCTTATTACGGAGAAGTCTAACCCGCTTCAAAACTTGTCCGTGAACGTCCAAGATTATCTTCGAGATGTCGTCGCAGCGGCGACAGACATCGAGGCCGTGTTCTCTCCACAGGATCGTTTTTACCTGCTGTCATGCAAAACGGGTGGAACTAGCGGCACGACATTTGTTTTTGATACAAGGGGCCCACTCGAAGATATGTCCGCGCGCTGCGCTGGCGTGTGGCTGACACAGGTTCCTCGTGCCATGTGCATCAAGGAAGACAATAGCTTTCTGTTCTCTATTCCCAGCGAAACAGGGAAGATAGGCAGGTATAGGGGGCAGACCAGTCCAGCGGGCCCGTGGGTGATGCGCTACGAATCCGGGTGGCTCGACTTTGACTCCGGGGGGCACTTGAAGTTCTTGAAGCGGTTCGGGGGCGTATTCTTTATGGACCGCACGGCGCAGGTTAACTTCGTGTGGGCGTGGGACTTTGAAGATAACTTCGTCGGGCAATCCGTTAACTTCGCTACCGCAGGCGGCACCACTAGCGGGTGGGGCGAGTCCGAGTGGGGGTCAGCCGAGTGGGCGGGCGGAACCGCGCTGCGCGATGCTCGCGTACCGGGGTACAGCAGCGGAGAGTACTTAAAGATTGGCATTACGGCCACTATTGATAACACAAAGTTTGCGATACAGCAGGCAGAGCTGTTCGCTAAAATCGGGAGGCTCGCATAACTATGGCAAACTATTCGCAGACTGTATTCTTTGGCCCCAAAGACGCGCTGACTACAGGCGATCCATCTAAGGTTATCAAAGGCACTGAGATGGACGGGGAGCTCTCCGCAATCTCTACCGCCATTGCGTCAAAAGAGAACTCCGCAAACAAGGGCGCTGCTAACGGCTATGCCAGCTTAGACGCGAGCGTCTTTGTTCCAACAGCCCAGCTCCCGGTTGTCCCCGTAACAAAGGGCGGCACCGGCGTAGCTACTGTCGCGGCAGGGAACCTCCTGCTCGGGGCGGGCACGAGCGCGATGACTTCCCTTGCGCCCTCTACTACTAGGCGGGTAGCTATTTCAAACGGCACCACGTGGACTTCCCGGCTTCTCGAAGCTGCGGACATCCCAAGTCTGGATGCGAGCAAGATTACTACCGGAGCCTTCGACGCAGCGCGCATCCCGAGCTTAGATGCCTCGAAGATTACTACGGGCACCCTCGCTGTTGCGCGGGGCGGTACGAACATCGGCAGCTACACCACGGGCAACTATATCCGGGCTTCCGGTGCTACTACATTAGAGCAGCGTACCCCTGCACAAGTGCGGTCTGACATTGGCGCAGGCACGGGTACGGTTACGTCTGTCGGCAACGGCAACGGCATGAACTTCACGACGTTCACTACGTCGGGCACGGTTACGCTTGGTACCCCGAGCACGTTGACGAAGTCTTCGACTAACGCCGTGACCACTAGCTCGCACACGCATGCTATTGGCGACGGCATTGTTAAGGCCCACACGACTACTGGTGGGCAGATTACAGTATCTACTTCGGCCCCCTCCGGTGGTACGAACGGCGACATCTGGTTGGTGGTGTAACGCTATGACTTGGCATGTAAGAGACGGCGGCACTTGGAAAGAGGTTACCGGCCCGCAGGTCCGCGACGGCGGCGTGTGGAAGCCCGTCCTTGAAGGGCACGTGCGAGATGGCGGCGTGTGGAAGAAGTTCTTCGGGGGGCTCACCGCCACCCTGTTCAGTTTCAGCGCGACCCACTACGTCATCGACCCCAACACCGCTACCGCAGGCGTTCGGATGAACACATCCGGCATCCAAGAGCGCCTAATCAACGTCACCTACACCAACATGGGGTCGTGGCGCGGCAGCGGCACGAGCGCCGACTTCGAGGTTCGCTGCACGCTCGACTCAGGAACGCTCGACTCCGGCACCACCGGGACGTGGCTGTCCATGTCCTCAAGCCGAGAATGGTGGTGCCGGGTTGGGCCAAGTGCTGGGTTCGCCACCCAGACCGCAAGCATCACGCTGGAGATTCGCCTCGCGGCCTCTCCGTTCACCGTGCTGGACTCGTCCTCGCACACCCTCACCGCAGGTTCCGAAATCTAACATGATAGGCATAGAAGGAGTGTGGCGAGACCTACTGGTAACTAGCGTTGCAATGAACGCCTTCTTGGCTGTGCTCGTTATGTGGTTCCGCGCCACGCTCATGCGAGACATTAAAGATTTGCAGAAGCGTATTGCTACTGCTGAAGACCAGCGCGCGGAGAAAGCCGAGCTTACTAAGCTCTCTGAGCGCGTGGCGGTTATTTCCAGAGACTACGCCTCGCGAGACGATATCGAGCGCATATCTACTAAGCTAGACAACATCTACATCTTATTTATGAACTTCGCGAACTCCGGACGAGAGGGCAACTAATATGAGTTTCTTTAAAAAGGCACTGGGCAAGGTTGCCCCCATAGCGGGAAAAGCTCTCGGCGGTTTTTTCGGGGGCCCAATGGGGGCCACCATTGGGGGAGCCCTAGGCTCTGCGGTTGGGGGCTCGCTGTCTTCGTCCAAACAAAAGAAAGCTCTCCGGCAGGCCTCGGGAGCTGCTGCGTTTAACCCGTGGAACGTTAGTGGGCCCGGCGGTTCGATTGGATTTGATGGGAATCAAATGAGCATGGGCTTCTCCCCGCAGCAGCAGGGGATGTTCGATGCGCTCGGACTCGGGGCGATGGGGCAGTTCGGCGGCGGCGCTAACGCTGCGTACCAGAACTTTGCGGGCAGCATGGGCGGGCAGATGCCCGGCCTGTGGAACCAGTTCTACGACGCCTCCAACAACGTGCCTACGGACGCCTTCAACCAGTTCCAGAGCCAGATGGGGCAGATGGGCGGCATGGCGATGGACGGCGCAGGGCAGGCCTTCGGGCAGGCCTTCGGCCCCGGCCAGAACGCCGGCCAGTACGATGAGCTGTTCGGGCAAGGCATGGGCCTCCTCGGCCAGAACTTCGACGACGTTGCTGCGGAGCGTACTAACCTGCTCCGCCAGCAAGCGCAGCCGTTTGAAGACCGCGCTCAGAACGCGATGTTCCAGAAGATGCACAGCATGGGCCAGATGGCGAGCACCACTGGCGGCAGGAACATGGGAGAGTTCGGAGACGCGCTTACCCGCGCTGACCTCGGCAGGCAGCTAGCGGGGCAAGACCTCGGCATGAATCTGCTCGCGCAGAACCGGCAGACCGGAATGGGTATGCTTGGGCAGGCCTTGCAGGGCAGGGGCATGAACATGCAGCACCAGCTTGGCATGGGCAATCTGGGCATGGGAATGCTGGGACAGGCGGGCCAGTTCGCGGGGATGGGCCTCGACGGTGCCGTGGGCATGTCCGACATGATTAATTCCCGTGCAACGCAGCGGCTCTCTGAGGCGCAGAACATGCTGTTCGGCGGGCAGAACATGCAGAACCAGCAGTACCAGAATGCGCTGGCGATGCTCATGCAGCAGCAGGGTATGCTCCAAGGGCTCGGCAACATGGGCACGCTGGGGGCGAACCTTGGCGGCATGGGGGCCAACGCTGGGGCAAATCAGGCCCAGTACTTGGCGCAGAACAACCAGTCCGGGTTGGGCAGCTTCCTGTCAAACGCTGGTGGGCAGTTGTTCGACAAAGGCATGGAGCACTTCCTCCCGAAGATATTCGGAGGCGGGGCTACAAACGAGCAGGGCGGCGCTGGCGGTAGCGTAATTTTGGAGGGGTAATAATACATGGCTAATCCAAAACAAATTGGCATGCTCGGCTCTTATGGCTCGCAGTTCGGCCTTCCAGTGAACACCATGAAGGACGAGTTGGTGAAGCGGAACATGGACGCGTATCACCAGAGTAAAGCAGATATAGTGGGCGAAGACCGCTTTGGGTTTGGGCGGCTTGGTAACCGACTCGGGCAACTTGCTGCCGCTAAGGCGGGGTTGAAGCAGGACAAGCTCCCTGACCACGAGACGACTCAGTACGAAATCATGTCCTCTGCCCAAGACCGCTTTAACAAGCTCAGGACGGATAGCCCTGACTTGTGGCAGGGCATGTCCTCTGAAGACAAGGCGCTTACCTACAAGCGATACCTTGCGGATGCGGCAGCAGACTTCGATAACTTCGACCTCGCCACGCAGCTCAACGACGAGTACACGAATGCCTACAACGCCCGTGTTCGTCAAGACCTTGAGCTGCGGAAGCTGGGCATTGATACGGATGACTCCTTAGAAGCCGCCAACCGGCGAGCGTTTGACAACAGGGTACACCGTGAGCACGGCAAGCCAGTTAGCGTGTACCCCCTGTTCGCGGATGACCCGAACACGGCGGTATCCGGCATGCTCATGCCCGACGGCTCGGTGCGTACCAGAGACCCGCGTACTGGTAGAGAGACTACACTCCAGCCGGGGCAGTTCTCCCCGGAGAGGCCGCAGTGGCCCCCGAGGGGCAGGGCCGACGGCTCCGACCGAGAGACCACAACGAAGCACGCCATCGGACAGCGGAGAGATGACATCGTCAATATGACGGGGCAGCTCGCTGTGGGTAACTCTATGTACGAGCTTTTGGCAAACGTGGCCCAGAAGCACGGCTCCATCGAGTTCCTGTCTCAAGCGGGCGGCGTGGTGGAATTCACTGTGGGGCTTGTGGATAACGTTGCCGCACTTACCCGGACGGCAAGAAACCTCCGCATTCCCTTCGTCAACTCCAACAACGAGCAGGTCGGCACTCTGAATGGGCTGGACGATAAATCCATTGATGCTTATCTCGGACACCGCACTAACCGGGGCATCCTGTCAGACTTGGAGGCAGACTTCAACGAGAGCTCGCAGCTTCAAGAAACTTTCCTAAGCTCGGCAGAGTGGAAGGCCAACGTAGTTCGGTTGGCGTATGCCCGTGCCCGCGCAAGAGAGCCGGGCGCACGGCAGCTCTCCGATAACGATATCGCGCAGGCCCGCGCAGAGCTTGGCGCTATGATTTCTAACCCGGAGGGTTTCCGTCGAATCATGCTGGGCGGACTTCAAGGGGATATGGATAAGTTGGAACAAAGCATTGCCCTCATTCCAGAGAACGAGCGGCGTGGTATTTTTGGTGCAGAGGGCTTAGCGCGCTACGAGCGAGAGAAAGAGCGGTTCTTGAATAACTACTCTGGAACGGACTTTGGTACGGCAGCTAGGCCGGGCCGGGGACTTACAGAGGGGGGCACCTCTCGGGGGACAGACCCGGCCCCCGCGTACGAAGTCGGGGCCCCGGACGAGAAGGGAACGCCGATCTATCATAACGGTCAGATTGTAGGATACTACTAATGCCGAATACCCAGCACACCAACTTCACCCCGCGCAGAGTTCGCCTTCTGGACGGGACTGAAGTAGAGCTGCGCCTTTCTGAGGGCGCTGATATTGGCGCAGCCGTTGCGGCTGTGTCACAGCAGCGAGTGCTAGAGCGCCGCGAGGCGCAGGTTGGGGAGTTGCAGAACTTTACTAACCAATACATTCGGCGCACTGCGCAGCAGCCCCCCGATCCCGCCAGCGTATCCCCCGGCGAGATTTCGGGAACTGAGTTTGAAGCTACCCGAGGCGCTCCTCGCGCCCGGCAAGACCTCCGCCGTGAGCGGGGCCTCGGCACGGCTCTCGGGCCCTCCCGCGAGTTAATGGCGACCAATGCAGCAGAAGACGGCGTAGACGTTAGGACCGGGCTGCGCCCCGGCCTGCGCACCCTCGCCCGCACGGTGGGCGGGGCTGACGAGCTTCGGCAGTTGTCGTTGATTGATATGAAGGTGCGCGAGGAAATTGCAGAGGCGGGCATCACACTGCCGCAGGGCGTGAGCGGCGTCTTTGTCGAGGAGCGCACGGGGGAGCCAGCATACTACCGCGTTGAGCGCGACGAAGAAGACAACCCCTACCTCGTCCCCACGCTGATTAACCCGCCCGGCATGGACCGGGGGGATTTAATTGCGGGCACGCCGTTCGGTCTTCAGATCGCGGCGGAGACCTTCGGCAGCCTTCTCGGGGCTTCCTTGGCTGCTACGCGGGGCGGGTTAGGTATGACTACTGCCGCCGCTGTAGGCAGCGGTACGATGGCTGCTGCTACCAATATGACGCGCCAAGCAATTGCGCGCCACTACGGCGTACCAGAAGACATGGTCGCCAAGATCATGAACGACGAGATGTTGCAGGACGTTCTCTTCGCAGCGGGGGGCGACGTGCTGGCGGGCACAGGCATGGGTATCTACAGGGGCATCACGAACCACTGGTTCCGCCCGCTGAGGGCAGATACGGACATCCGCGCAATCCAGCAGGGTTTCCAAGACGCCACAGCCAAAGTCCAGACGCTTGAAGAGTTGGTAGATAGCCCGCTGTTCCTTTCTCTCGGGATGGCTACTGACGACGTTCAGCTCCTTGCTCTAGAGAAGCAGGTCAAGATGCACTTGCGCGACAAGTTTGCGCGCACGCAGGTAGAGAAGGATATCTCAAACGAAATGACGATGGGGCAGGCAGTCCGGCGCATCAATGAGAAACGCTGGCCTACTGCCGGGAACAACTACCACCCTACGGAGGTCGGTAGACGGACACAGGACGTAGTGCAGGAGCCGGGCCGCAGGGCCGGGGAGCGCGTTGCAGCCGCAGAGGAGTCTCTTGCTCGCGCTGGCCGTGCCTTGCCGGAACCCTCCCCTGACGTGTGGATAGATACGCAGACCCTCCGCAGGTTTGCGGGGGAGCAGTTCGAGGAAGCGGAGCGGGTTGCGTGGAGCACCTTCCGGGGCCCGCGCGGCATCTCTGTGGACCCGGACACGGGTGCTGCGGACATCTGGCTGCGTAACGCCCCCAACAGCCCGGTCAGAAAGTATCTCCGTGACCTTGGAAGAGAAGCCGACCAGACTCTTGCTAGGACGTTCAGAGAAGCACAGGAGAAGCTGCTGCGGGATATGAACATCGACCCGGCAACGAACAAGGCGCTGGACGCGGCGGTACCCAGCCTCGCAGACGAGGCGCTGGACTATCGGCAGGTTCACATCTTGATTTCACATCTCAAGAGCAACTCCCACAAGATGGAGTCCGCTATACCGGGGTGGTCGAAGCAGGAGGTCGATGGTTTGATTCAAGCCTTCGAGCGCCAGATTCACGTTAGCCCTGCGGTGTACGGCTACCCGAGCCTCGCCAACCAGCGGCAGACCCCAGAGGCTCTGGCGCGTATGCGCGTAGACCCGGAGCGCCAGCGGGAGGTTCGCAATCTTTGGGACCAAGCTAAGCACGCCACTTCCCAGAAGTACGACTTCCAGAACTTGGAGGCCTTGACGGAAGTTGCCCGCACTCGGCGGGTGCCCGGCATGCCCGGCGACGCGGCAGGGCCCCGCGCTCAGGAGTTTGTGCATCAGGCGGATATGGTGCGCGGAGTGTTCCTCCGCCCGAATAACTCCGATGCTCTGGCGGAGCTGCGCCACTTGCAGGGATTCTCCCCCGACCTCACCGCCAAGCTCCAGAGGGAGCTGCTAGGAGAGTACCACCGCGCCGCGTTTATCGACGGCAAGTTCTCTCGTGTGGCCTCGGATAACTTCTTGAAGCAGTACGACGGGCACATCCGCGTTCTGTGGGGAGAAGGTAACGTACCGACCATCACGAACATCCAGAACCTCTCGGATGCAGTCATCCGCACAGAGCGGAGGGCAGAACAGGTTCATCTTGCCGCTCGCCAAATCTTTGGCAAGCAGGTAAACATGGCCGACCCGCCGCAGGAGGTTGCTCGGGAACTGTTGACCGGGAGGTATACCCCGACGCAGTTGCAGCAGTTTGCCACTCGCATCCAGCGCACGGACCCCGTTCTGTGGAACGATATCCAGCAGCAGGGGCTCCGGTGGATTGAGCAGCAGACCGGGGCAGGGGCAGCGGGGCAGGCTCTTAACTACAACGCGCTGAATAGGCTTGTGACAGGCGACACCGGGCGCAAGCTCGGGGCCCTGTACGGGCAGGAGTACGTCGAGAACATGACGGTCCTGCGCGATGTATACGGTATGATGGCTCGCGAGAAGCTCGGGCAGGGGTGGGCTACGTCTATCCAGACCCCGCTACTGCAAGTCTCGCGCTCTCTGTTGGGCCCGCTGTCGAAGAAGCAGAGGTTCATCACCGCCATGAACAGGGCGATGAAGTCTCTCGGCAACCGCAGCTTCCGCGAAGCTATGAATAACCCCGATTACTTGAAGGCGTGGGTCGAGGTACAGAAGGCGTCGCCCGGTTCGTACGCAGCAGCTCACGCAGCTATGAGGCTACCACATGGTCTATTTATGGCGATTGATGATGAGACTCGTAGGCAGGCCGCAGTCATCCGACACTTCCAGCGGGGCGGAACCGAAGAGCAGCTCTCCAGAATGCGTCCTGAAGACCTCGACATCTACGACGACGGGGACGACGATGACTTCTAGTCTGACCTTGCGGCAGAAGCAAAGTTTGTTCGTGAAACTTGTAGCGAAACTTATCGACTTTGCCTATGAGGAGGGATACGAGCTGACGTTCGGGGAAGCGTGGCGCACGCCCGAGCAGGCGGCGCTTAACGCTGCCGCTGGCACGGGCATCTCTACGTCGCTGCACACGGAGCGCCTCGCCATCGACTTAAACCTGTTCAAGCACAACAAGTTCTTGACGGACACGGAGTCGCACCGGCCTCTCGGGGAGCATTGGGAGCGCCTCCACCCCCTGTGCAGATGGGGCGGGCGCTTTACGCGACCCGACGGGAACCACTACTCGTTGGAACACGACGGGCGAAAGTAACGAGGTTGTACGTACAACATGGCAGGATTAACCAGCACGTTATTTGAGAGCTCCCCCTTCGTACCGGAGGAGGAGAAGGCAGCATTCGGCGCAGCGCAGGACAGCGCAGCGCGGGGGCTGTTCAACTTCGCAGAGCCGGGCTTCGGTCCTATGACGGAAGACCCGTCCGCCTTTAACGCGGGGATGCTGGCAGTAGGGCTTGGGGCTGCTCCCGTTAAAGGGGCAGCTAAGGTTGCCAACCTCGGAGCGCAAAGAATCAAGAAACTTGTTAACAGGCTAGACGAGCCCATGTCAAGATTTCGAGAGGCTCGTGTAAGTACTTCAGATAGTATGGCCCGCGAATGGGATACTATTGCTACACTCAATCTTCCAGACGAAGTACTTTATATGCGCCCCGGCCCAGAGCGGGCCGCGGTTCTCGACCGCCTTGCGCAGCAGAACGCATTTGCCTCACGGCTGACCCCCGCTAGGTATCGTAACCAAGCAGAGGAAGCCTTAGATAGGTACGAGAATATTAGCAGAACTAAGGAAAACGCGCAGCTCGCCGCAAGGTCTGAAGTAATGGAGGTGGTAGAAGGCCTGCCAGAAGATACCCGCAAGGAGCTATTTGAATACCTTATGAACTCGCGCGACGAACTCGACCGTATGCTGGAGCTTGGACAGTTTGAGCTGGGCTCGTATAGCGAAATCGCGCAGGCATTTAGCAAGACCGAAGAACTAGTTAGAATACTCCAAGAGCTTATGTGAGGCACATACTATGGACCCTGTAACTATTACCGGCATCTTCTCCGTAGGCACTAAGCTCATTGACCGCCTGTTCCCCGACAAGATGGCGGCCGAGGCAGCTAAGCTAAAGCTCGTGGAGTTGCAGATGAGCGGGGAGCTTGCGCAGCTTGCTGCGGAAACCGAGCTTGCCAAAGGGCAGATGGATGTAAACCGCGCCGAGGCCCAGCACGCCTCTACTTTCGTGGCCGGGTGGCGTCCCTCCGTAGGGTGGATTTGCTCCGCCGGTCTTGCCTACCAGTTTATCGTTCACCCGTTCCTCGGGTGGGCTGCGCTCTTCAACGACTACCCGCTGCCGCCGCCAATCGACACTACTGAGCTGATGATTCTGCTCGGCGGCATGCTCGGGTTTGGTGGCTTTCGCACCTACGAGAAGTTGAAGGGCGTGAATGGCAGGCACTAAAAAACCCCGACTAGAGATAGTCGTATGGGATGATGCTCACGCCAGTACATCCGTAACGGATGTTAAAGCTGCTGCGGATATCAAACCCATACGAACCTACTCTGCGGGGTTCGTTATTGCGGAGAACCAGCACGGGATTGTGCTGGCCTCCGACTTATACCACGACAGTCCTTCTGAGGCCTACGGCCCAATGTTTATCCCGCACGGGATGATAGTAAAGAGACTGCGCGTGGTTTTGCCGAAGGGGTTTCCTACGCTACCGGCTTCCCCTCTTTAATGGACCGCACGGCGGCAGCGACTCGGTCGCCGTCGTCAGGGTTCAAGAACTCATTGGCCCACACAATGGCAACGTCTTTGCCCCGTGTAGCCGACAGATGTAGATAACGTCGAGCCCACTTCTCGACGAACTTAGGGTGAACCAGCTTCTCGCGGTTCGCCCTTTTTTGTGCCGCATGTGTCACTCGTCACCTCCGAAGCGATCTTCTTCTTCGAGTTCTGCTTCTGATAGGGCCGCGTTAATAGCGCGTATAGCCCTCTCAGTACGCCCCAAATCATGTACAAGAGTGTGCTTGCGTTCGTTAAGTCGCGTAAGCTCTTCATCTACGTTCTCTAACGCGCGCCGCAAGGATTGTACCCGCGATTGGAAGCCCGCGACCAGTGCCTCTTCAGACGGCGGTACAGGTTTGTCATCATCTTTTCCAGATGCTCCGGGCTGGTGGGAGGCGGCAGCCGCCCCTTCTCCACCGCCCGCAGGTACGCCGGGCCGGTTGCCTTCTTTATTGCTTTTGCTCTCGTTCCTCGCATTGATTGTTGCCCTCACGTAGTTGCACCACTTACCGGCCTGCTCTGCGTTTACTTCGGGGACGGACTCTGCAATGGGCAGCCCGTCCGGCGTAAACTCTCCGGGGATCAATAAGCGGATTTGGTTACCGGCACGCTCCTGTCGTGTGACAGAAAGGATCGCCGTATCGTTGTCAAAGTTCATCTCTTACCTCGCCTGTGTAAGAACGTTCGTGTTCTTCGGGTTAGTCTTATACCGGCTCCGCATCCACGTTCCGCACTTGTTGCACTGGTAGCGCTGGTAGATGTAGGACTTAGTCTTCTGCTCACCGCGCGAGTGAACCTTGGTAGAGCCGCAGTTCGTACACGTGG
>Ga0209498_1001883_pt1 | contig 12746 bp, 7 predicted proteins | sample WalLakDeSediment_FD_184131 | JGI IMG/M metagenome (GOLD analysis project Ga0209498, IMG submission 184131) | Lake sediment microbial communities from Walker lake, Nevada to study Microbial Dark Matter (Phase II) - Walker Lake 11/02/13 Deep... | ecosystem: Environmental > Aquatic > Freshwater >...
GCTTATGACGCTGATCCTTACCTCGCTGATCATGACCGCTGTGGGCCTTTCGGGCACTTCGGGCATGATCGCCGCCCTGATCATAGGTGGTGTGGTTTGTACTGCCCTGGCCATGGCCGGTGGCTTCATCACCGACCTTAAGATAGGCTACTGGCTGGGATCTTCGCCCTACAAGCAGCAGGGCTGGAAGTTCCTGGGCACTGTGGTTTCTGCCGCTACCGTGGGCGGGGTGATCATTATCCTTAACCAGACTTACGGCTTTACCGGCGAAGGTGCCATGGTAGCACCACAGGCCAACGCCATGGCTGCCGTGATTGAACCTATGATGACCGGCGGTTCGGCACCATGGCTGCTTTATGCTGCCGGTGCATTCCTGTCGCTGATCCTAACCATGCTTGGCGTGCCTGCACTCGCTTTCGCCCTGGGTATGTTCATTCCGCTTGAGCTCAACACCCCCCTGCTGGTGGGTGGAATCATTGCCTGGTACGTTTCGACCAGCAGCAAGGATGTGAAGCTGGCCAACGCACGCAAGGAACGCGGCACCCTGATTGCCAGCGGCTTCATTGCCGGCGGCGCGCTCATGGGCGTAGTTAGCGCACTTCTGAAGTTTGGCGGCCTCAACCTGGAAGCCGAAAGCTGGCTGGCCAGTAATGGCTCGCAGTGGCTGGGCATTGTTATGTTTACAGCCCTTTGTGTATATCTCTACCGCACGGCTCTCAAAGCCAAAAAAGAAGATTAACACCCCAAAAGCCTCCTGCCTGTCAACATTTGGCAGGGGGCTTTTGTTAATACAACATTATGCATTCAAAATAAGAAAGGAATTATTATGAAGGAAAAATTGCTTGAAAGGTTTCTGCGCTATATCAGCATCGACACTCAGAGCGATCCCAACTCCACCACTTTTCCCAGCACCGAAAAACAGTTTGACCTGGCCCGCTTGCTGGTGGAAGAATTGAAAGAATTGGGGCTCAGCGATGCCCATGTGGATGAGAACTGCTATGTAATGGCCACCCTACCGGCTAATACCGACAAGGACATACCGGTAATCGGTTTTGTGGCCCATGTGGATAGCAGCCCTGACATGAGCGGCAAAGACATTAAGCCACAGATCATTAAAAATTACGACGGAAAAGATATCCTCCTGAACAAGGACCTGGGTATGCACCTTACGGTGAAAGATTTTCCGGAACTGAGCAAATATGTTGGGCAGACCATCATTACAACTGACGGCACCACCCTGTTGGGCGCCGACGACAAAGCCGGCATTGCCGAAATCATGACTGCCATCGAATACCTGGTGAAAAATCCCGACATAAAGCATGGCACCATTAAGGTAGGCTTTACCCCCGATGAAGAAATCGGCAAAGGGGTGGATCATTTTGATGTGAAGAAATTCGGCGCCAAATATGCCTACACACTTGACGGTTCAGAAGTGGGCGAGCTGGAGTTCGAAAACTTCAACGCTGCTTTTGCCAAGGTTAAAGTGCAGGGTCGCAACGTGCATCCAGGCTACGCCAAATACAAAATGAAGAATGCCATTATCATGGGTTCAGAATTCAACGATATGCTTCCGGTATTCGAAAGGCCCGAATTTACAGAGCATTACGAAGGTTTCTTCCATATCATCAAATTCGATGGCACAGTGGAAGAATCCACCATTCAGTATATTATCCGCGACCACGACCGCAAAAAGTTTGAGCGCCGCAAGGTGCAGATTCAGGAAGTGGCCGACTTCATGAATAAGAAATATGGCGAAGGTACTATTGTTCTGGAAATGAAGGACCAATACTACAATATGCGCGAAATGGTGGAACCTGAATACCATATTGTAGCCATTGCCGAACAGGCCATGAAAGACCTGGGCATCAAGCCGCACATTAAGCCCATTCGCGGTGGTACCGATGGCTCACGGCTTTCATACATGGGACTGCCCTGCCCCAACATCTTTGCCGGCGGGCACAACTTCCACGGCAAATACGAGTTCGTTCCACTGGAAAGCATGGAGAAAGCCACAAGTGTAATCCTGAAGATCATAAACCTGTATTACGAGAAAGCTTAGGATTAGCAGAAAGGCCCCTCAACTTCGTTTCCGCCGTGGCGGCAACCCCGCTCGGGGACCGTGATTACCAATTCAAAAAAAGAAAGCCCCCAGCGTTGCAAAAACTCGCTGGGGGCATTTTTCTTAAGTATTTAAAAAACGTATAAAATCCCTTATCCCTATTCACTTAACCTTTATACCCTACTGTTCGTTCCAGATTTTGCACCTGGTCCATAACGGTATCATTCAGAAAGGCTTTTCCAAAATTGGCTTCGAGCAAGTCTGAGCCGGTGAAGTCGGCGCCTGAAAGATTGGCCTTGAAAAGGTTGGCGCGGGTAAGGTTAGATGAACGGATAAGCGTTAAAGAAAGATCAGCCCTGGTAAGGTCAGTGTCGATAATATCGGAGTTGGAAAGGTCGGCCCCATCGAGTTTGGCATCGGTAAAATCGGCTTCTGAAAGATTTGTTTCAGTTAGAATGGCCTTTGACAGCACTGCCCCGTTAAGATTTGCACCCTTAAGGTTGGCGTTTTTGAGGATTGACTCCGCCAAAAATGCACCCGAAAGGTTGGCGCCTTCAAGATTTGCTCCCGAAAGATCGGCGCGGGCAAAACTGGCATCGGTGAGGTCGGCGCCCGCCAGATCTGCTCCCCGCAATACTGCACCTCTTAGGTTTAATGGCCGATACGAATCGCCATAGGAACTCTGGGCTATCAGTATCCACAAATCGCAGTCGGAAAGGGCTCTTGGTCGTTGGTCGGACATAATCTGAAAAATTGCATTTTATAACACAAAGTTACAGGTTTTTTTGACATAAAGCTTTTTTGTATAAACAAGAGCAAAAAATTCAACCATAATTGCAGTACTATTATAACGACAGAAGGGTTTCCTTTGTCGAGCAAAGAGTTTACCTTTGCAGAAAAACAAAGCCCGTGCGTCATTTCAACATTCCATTCTTTATTCCTGAGCTGGGCTGCCCACACCAATGCGTGTTTTGCGATCAGCACCGGATAAGCGGAACACAGCAGGGGCCGAAACCGGAAGCAGTGGATTTGCAGGTGGCAACATACCTTGAAACCCTCCCTAAGGTGGAGCGGGTGATAGAGATCGCATTTTTTGGCGGAAATTTTACGGGACTCCATTTGCGCCAGCAGGAAGCATTCCTGAAGGCCGCTTCAAAATGGTTGGAGAATGGAAAAGTGAATGGCATCAGGCTTTCTACCCGGCCCGATTATATCAATGATGAGGTGCTTGCTTTGCTTAAAAGTTTCGGTGTAATCAGCATTGAGCTGGGCGCGCAGTCGCTCGACGAGGAAGTGCTTAGGCTTGCCGGCCGCGGCCACCGCTCAACACATGTGGAAGAAGCATCAAAAATGATTCTGGATGCCGGCTTTGTGCTGGGCCTGCAAATGATGACCGGTTTGCCCGGCGACACATTGGAAAAGACCCTTTACACCGCCCGGCGCATTGCCGAACTGGGCGCTACAGAAACACGCATCTACCCCACCCTGGTTATACGCGGTACCCAGCTGGAACAAATGCACCTTAATGGTAGTTACCAACCGTTAACCATGGATGAAACCATTGAACGCTGCAAGCAACTGCTGCTGTTTTTTGAGGAGAATAACGTGAAGGTACTACGGCTTGGTTTGCATCCGTCGGAAGGCCTGAGCCAGGGCAGTGATCTGGTTGCCGGGCCGTTTCATCCTGCCTTGAAGGAACTGGTAACCACCGCCATCTGGAAGGATATTTTCCGCGAAAGCGTAAGAAACAAAACAGGGCAATGCCTGAAGCTGAATATTGCACCCAAAGAATTAAATGCAGCAATCGGACACAAGGCTGCCAACAAAAACTGGCTGCTCGGGCAGTTTGATAAGGTCGTTTTCGAATCCGATCCGGAGCTAAAGGGGAGGGCATTCCATGCTGATTATTGCTGACGCCCGCTTCCCCGAAAGGGTATTAAAGAACCTGGAGCGCTATGGCGAAGTGCTGCCATTTGCCAGCCAAGGCATAGTGTATAATTCCATCAGCGGTCATCCCGATATTTTTCTTTGCCAGACGCCAAATGCCCTTGTGGCGGCACCAAACACCCCGGCGGAAATATTTAACCAGATAGTTAAGTCCGGAACCATAGTTGCGACAGGTCAGCAGCCAGTTGGTGCCTCCTACCCAGCTTCTGCCATATATAATGCTTTCTCAGGATCGGGGATGCTTGTTCACAGCAAAGACTTAACAGATCCTGTAATTCTAGAAAATTCCGAAGGCCTGAAAAAAATTGACGTTAAACAAGGCTACACACGATGTAACCTTGTGAAAGCCGGCGGCCTTTTTATTACCAGCGACCGCAGCATTGAAAAGGCCTTGCAAAAAGCCGGGAAGGACACCTTTTTTGTGGATCCTGGGTACATTCATCTGCCAGACCAAAAACACGGGTTCTTCGGGGGCTGCACAGGGGTTCATCAAAATCAGTTTTTCCTTGCGGGAAGCATATCATATTTACCGGAAGGGCCTGCACTTAAGAAAAACCTTGAAAAAAGAGAAATTGATTTAGTGGAGCTTTACAACGGTCCGCTGTGGGACGGCGGGAGTATCTATTTCATCAGCAATGCGATGAGCTCAAGCATTCGGGAGGAGTAACCGTATTCATTGTCGTACCAGGCCAGCACCTGTACAAAATTGCCTCCCAGCACACGGGTGCTGAGTGCATCGAAAACGGCCGAATGGGAATTCCCGATTACGTCGCTCGACACAATGGGGTCTTCGCAATATTGGATAATGCCCTTCATTTGGCTCTGCGCGGCCATTTCAAATAAACTGTTCACCTCTTCCACGGAAGTGTTGTTTTTCAAAATCACGCTCAATTCCACAAAAGAGCCATCGCTCACTGGCACACGCGTTGCAAATCCGTCGAAACGATCCTTTAGGGATGGAAAAATTTCCTTTACGGCCTTTATGGCGCTGGTAGTAGTGGGGATAATGTTGTCGGCGGCATTGCGGGCCCTGCGCAGGTCGTGATGGGGCGAATCGATCACATTCTGATTGTTGGTGTAAGGGTGCACCGTATTGAGGAAAACGCGGTCGATGCCAAAATGATCTTCGAGGACCTTCAGCACCGGGGCCACACAGTTGGTGGTGCAGGAAGCATTGGAAACCAGCTGATGTTCAGGCGTCAAAGTATGGTCATTCACTCCAAGCACTACCATATTATCGAGTTTTTCCTTTGGCGGGCAGGAAAGGATTACTTTCTTAACTCCCGGCCGCAAATGACCTTGCAACATGTCGCGGGTAAGGAACAATCCGGAAGATTCGACCACCACATCCACTTGGTGCTTCTCCCATGGAATTTTTTCGGGGTGAAAGTGGGAGTACTTTTGCATGGGCCGGCCATCCACAAAAAGGGTTTCAGTGGCTTCGTCGCCCCATACCTCCCGGCCGAAGCGGCCATGCACGGTGTCATATTTGAGCAGGTGAACCAGGGTTTTGAGCAGCATGGGGTCGTTAACTGCCACCAGCTGCATATCGTCTCGCTGCTGCATCAGCCTGAAAACCAGCCTGCCAATGCGGCCAAATCCGTTGATTCCTACCCTGATCATAATACTGTTTTAAATATCCAGGTCGAGCCTGATTTGTTTTTCGCGGTCGCCAGGCTTTATGTCGCCTGATGGCTTTGCAGGTTTGGGTTTGCGGGGTTTCTTACTGCTGCCTTCATCCCCATCATCCGCCTCATCATTAGGTTTCTCACCTTCGTCTTCAGAGGTTTCTCCATCCTGTCCCACAACCCACTCGAAGGTAATTTCTCCCCCGCCATCCGCTTCAACAATTTCCGGGTCTTGCTCATCTGGTTCTTGCAGCTGGGGTTCTGGCTGGGTTTCTGGCTCAGGTTCGGGTTCTTCCTTACGCAAGGGTTCAAGCCACTCCACCGATTCAATTTCACCTGCGGCCAGACGCTTGCCACGGGCTTTATAGCTTTTCACGGCAATGAAGCCCTCGGCATCGACTTCTTCCGTTGTGGCGGGCTTACGGGCGGTGGCTGCCAGGTTAACTTTAAGGCGTGGCCAAGGCTCATCTGTTAAAAGAATCAACTTATTTCCCGGGTGTTCGCCAATGAAAACGGCAGTTTTACCATTGGCTTCTGGCTCAAAGCGCTTCAAATACTGAAAACCTTGCTCGGCATCAAAAAATACCGCGGTAAGCACCAGCCCATCCTTCAGTTTGCGGAGAATCAGTGGTTTCTCATCGAAATGGGTGCTAAGGTCGTAACCAATAATGCGATAGGTGCCGTTGGCATACACAGCCAGCAGTTTGTCGTCGCCCTTGAAAGCGCCCAGGTATGTGCCCCGTTTGTCGGCATTAAGTCGCATAACGGTGTCATCAAACCAAATGTCCATTGCGCCCAGGGTAGAAACGCCCTGATCTTTGAGCACCACTTTGCGAATGGGGTGTTTGGAAACCAGGTTGCCGCCCGCGGCGCGTCCTTTAATGGCTAACTCGGCAAAGTCGAGATCGAATACCGGCTTCTTGAGCTTGGGCTTATGGCGCAGGTAAACCGACACTACCTCGGCCTCACCATTGGGGTTGGCAGTAAAATATAATACTTTGCTGCCCTTGGCGCCCTTGGTAAGGTCATAATCCTTATCGCGGGTAACGCCCTTCACGGCAAAGCGCTTCATATAAGAGGCACCCTTGGCACCGTCCTGATAAATCATGTTGTAAATGGTGCGGTCGTCGTTCTTTTCAAACACCGCAATGTGAATGATACCTTTGCCAACAAAGGATTTATCGGCCACTTTTGTTACCAGGAAAGCACCGTCTTCGCGGAAAACGATAATGTCGTCGATATCGGAGCACTCGCAAACGTACTCGTCTTTCCTCATGGAAGTACCGGCAAAGCCTTCAACACGGTTCACGTATAGCTTCTCATTGGCCACGGCCACGCGGGTAGCTTCAATGGTATCGAAAAAGCGGATTTCGGTCTTGCGTTCGCGGCCTTTGCCAAATTTATCCTTAATGCGCTGGAAATAATCGATGGCATATTGCACCAAATTCTCCAGGTGGTGGTTCACCTTTTCGAGCCTTGCCTCCAGGTCGCGCATAATCTCGTCGGCCTTGAAGGAATCGAAACGCGAAATGCGCTTGATCTTGATCTCGGTAAGCCGGAGAATGTCATCACGGGTTATTTCGCGGTAAAACAGTTTCTTGTATGGGTTCAGGCCCTTGTCGATGGTTTCGATAACCGACTCCCAGGTTTCGCATTCCTCAATTTTTCGGTAGATGCGCTTTTCAATGAAGATCTTTTCCAGGCTGGAGAAAAGCAACTGTTCGAGCAGCTCATGCTTTTCAATTTCCAGTTCCTTTTTCAGCAGATCGAGCGTGTTGGCGGTGGAGATTCTCAGCAGTTCGTTTACATCGAGAAAGCGTGGCCTGTCGGTGTCGATCACACTGGAGTTGGGCGAAATGCTGACTTCGCAATCGGTAAAGGCATACAGGGCATCGATGGCCTGATCGGGCGAAATACCGGGCATCAGGTGCACCAGAATCTCTACATTCTGGGCGGTGTTGTCTTCGATTTTCCGAATCTTGATTTTACCCTTGTCGTTGGCAGCGACAATGCTATCCATAAGATTGCCTGTGGTTGTACCAAAGGGAATCTCTGTAATTACCAGGCTTTTCTTGTCGAGGATATTTATTCGGGCGCGTACCCTCACCTTTCCACCCCTGAGTCCGCCGTTGTATCTCGAAAAGTCGGCCATACCGCCGGTAAGAAAGTCGGGCAGGATATTGGGCTCTTCGCCTTGCAAAATTTTAATGGAAGCATCGATAAGCTCGATGAAATTGTGGGGCAGAATCTTGGATGCCAGCCCCACGGCAATGCCCTCCACTCCCTGTGCCAGCAGCAGCGGAAACTTCACCGGAAGGGTGAGCGGCTCCTTGTTGCGGCCATCGTAGCTGGGTTTCCAGGTGGTGGTTTTATGGTTGTAAAGTACCTCGAGGGCAAATTTTGAAGGGCGAGCCTCGATGTATCGTGGCGCTGCTGCGCTGTCGCCGGTAAGGATGTTACCCCAGTTTCCCTGGGTGTCGATGAGCAGGTCTTTCTGGCCCAGCTGCACCAGGGCATCGCCAATGGAAGCATCGCCATGGGGGTGATACTTCATGGTGTTGCCAATGATGTTGGCCACCTTGTTGTAGCGGCCATCATCCATTTCCTTCATGGAATGGAGTATTCGCCGCTGCACGGGCTTCAGTCCATCGCGCACCTCGGGCACCGCGCGCTCAAGGATCACATAGGAGGCATAATCGAGAAACCAGTCCTGATACATCCCCGAAAGGAGTGTGGTGGACTGATCAATGGCAGGCACATCATTTTTAGCCTGGGATGATGGGTCTAAGCCATCGTCAGCCGGCTGCAGGGAATCCATATTTTCTTCGTGAGAGTCGCTCATAACATTTGCTGAACCAATAAAACAGATTTTCCTTGAGGGAAAACCGGTGCAAATTTAAGCATAATAATCTTGCTGAGGGGGCAAGGGCGAAGAAGGAAATGCAGGAAAATCTTTTATCTCCAAAATCTCAGAAGCAGCACTTCGGCAAAAAGGCAGGCAAGGGCGAGGATCAGGAAAAGTTTCCAAAGCTGCAGGCCGAGGCGGGCCTGTTCGAGGGCCTGGCCAAGGCCGGCTTCGGTGGTTTCGACCACCTGTATCTGGCTGAGGCCGGCATCGAGCAGCATACTTTCCAGTTCGGCCCTGGATAGCACCTCCGGAACGGATTCGCGCCGGTCGTAATTGAATGAAAGTCCTTTTACCAGCTCGCCTGAATTCCAAAGGGAATAATTGCCGGCTTCGGACACCTGGTCGTGTACAAAAAGTTGCATATTATTACCGCTGAGGCGCTGATCGGGAATGATTTCCATGTCAGCCCCCCTTAGGGTTAAAACCTGGTCACGCTGCAGCGCCGTTCCCCTGACAAGGATGGGTTCATTATCGCCCACCACATGGTAAAGGGGCTGAAACGAGCCGCTTTGCAGTGCAATGTTTACCAGGGTAGGAACAAACACGGCATGCCGCTGGAAATTGCTGAAGTCATCATTGAGCGGCACGGCAGCAAGAAAGACTTTTCCGCGGCCCAGGTCGTAGGCTACCATAAAGGGATTGCCATTCTGAAGTTCCATAAGCGGTTGTCCGGTCGAACGGGCGCTTCGCAAAATGGCGTAATGCTGAAAAACGCGGGGCAGGTCAATATTGTCGGGCAGGTTATCAAACACCCCGGTGTAGATCTGGTGCTGTGCATTGATGGTGCTGACCCTGAAATCGGTAGTATCGAGGCGCTGCATTGGGTCTGCGCCCATGGCGGACAGGAAGGTGTTGTAAGAGGAGAGTTCGGCACCTGCCCCGGGGAAAATGACCAGGTGGCCTCCCTGCTCGGCATAGCGCTGTGCTTCCATGGCCAGGCCTGGGCTTATGGCATTCAGCCCATTAAGCACCAACATATTGTAAGTTGGAAAGGCGCTGAAATCGACCGCGAAGGCCGGCATAGAAGAAAAGGTAAAGGTGGTGTCGCGCCCGAAGAGGGCCCGAAGGAAAGTCCCCTGCCCCTGCTCATCGATGCTGAGTACCGGAATGCCTGAAGCCACTTCGTAACTGAAAAATAATTGATCATCGAAGGTGACTGGGTAGTCCACAATTTCGATTCGTCCCTGATTGATGCCTTCCTGTTGAATGGTCCAGGTGAGGCTTTCTTCGGTTTGCCCAAAAGCCGGAATGTTGAAAGAAGCCACCGTGCGTTGCACATCATTAATGAAAAGCCGCAAGGGCTGGTTTTCGAGCGGCTGATCACCAAAATTGCGGATCCTTACATTTAGGGTTACCGCCTGCCCCTTGAGCCTCACGGGCGATTCGAACCAGCAACTGTCGATGGCCACGTTAGCGGCCCGCTGGGCCTGAAGCGGAATAAAAAATGAGGCAATGCCACTGTCGGGTCTGGCTTGGCCGGTCGCGGCCATGCTTTTCTGAAAATCAGACAGAAAATAGGCACTTTTATTGACCTGATCTGCGCCCGCAAACAGTTCGTTCTTTCGCAGTAAAACCTCCTCCAGTGTTTTAACCGCCGGGGTAAGACTGACTTCCTCGACCAGCGAGAGAAATTCGTCGCGGCTGACAAAGCGCTGGTGACGGCCTTCAAAGTCGTTGGTGAGCAGCAGGAAACGATCGGTGGGCTGGTAAATATCGGCCACCTGCCGGGCCGACTCGCGGGCTTCGTTGAGCAGGCGGCCGCGACGGGCTAAAGCATCCATGCTGAAGCTGTTGTCGATGTAAACTGCCACGGCATTACCCTCGGGGCTTACCTGGCTTTCCCCGGAAGGGATATAGGGCTTTGAAAAGGCCAGCACCAGAAAAGCCACGGCCAGCATGCGCATGGCAAGTATCAGCCAGTGTTTCAGGCGCGATTGCTTTTTCGACTCGTCGCTGAGCTGCCTCAGAAACGACACATCAGAAAAATATACCTTGCGAAAACGCCGGAAATGGAACAGGTGGATGATAACCGGGATGGCAATAGCCAGCAGCGCAAACAAAAATGCCGGGTAAACAAATTGCATGTATCAGTTTTTCTTGCAGTCCTATTATTAAACTACACAAAGTTATGGTTAATTGTTTAAGGGCAGGCCAAACAAAATCAGAACGGATACCCTATACCCAGATTAAAGATAAGATTCTGGCGGCGCCAGTCTTTTTTAAATGGTTCTATGGGCTGGAAAAAGCTACCTGTGTCCCAGGGCAAGGCAAGCGGAAATGCGAAGTCGAAGCGCAGCACGAAGATGGAGGCATCGATGCGCAAGCCGGTGCCGGCCCCAATGGCAATTTGTTTATAAAAGCTGTCCCAACGGAATTCTCCTCCCGGCGTTTTTTCGTCTTCTTCAAGCCGCCATATGTTGCCGGCATCGACAAAGAAGGCCCCTTTAAAAATCCTGGTAATGTCGAAACGGTATTCAATGCTGGATTCCAGCTTTACCTCACCGGTTTGGTGAATATTGAACCTGCCCTGCAGTGAGTCGGGCGACTGGTAGGTGCCGGGGCCCAGTGAGCGGGGGTGAAAGGCCCGGATGCTGTTTGACCCGCCAATGTTGAACTGCTTCAGGTAAGGCAGGGTTTGCGAATTGCCGTAAGGAACGCCCAGCCCGGCGATAAAGCGTGTTGCCAGGCGCTTGCCGCCGCCAAGTTGCCGATAGAAACGCAGGTCGAAATCGGCCTTTGAATATTGTGAGAGCCCCTGGCCTAATACCTGGAATTGGCCATCCTCATTGGTCGGAGCCCCAAAAAGACTGAATAGGCCGTAGGCCAGGTTACCGGCCGCATCGAGGTTCATGTTAACATAAAAGTCGTTTCGGCGCTTTTCCTTCAACTGCGAATTGTAGGTATACGAATATTCGGTGCCGGCAATAAACTGCTCAAACAAACCCTTGCGAAACAAGTCACCTGCCAATAATTCACCACTTAAATTTTCCGAGACTTTTCCAAGGTCGAACCAATTGAGGACCACCGGAGAAAGGCGGTGGTTGGTTGCAATGTGCTGATTCCACGAATAGCCATATTGCAAACGAATGGATGACAGGATGAATGCATCTGTTCTGTTCAGGTAGTTAAATCCAAGCAAGAAACTGGTCTTTGGCAAAAGGATAGGTGCCGAGCGACTGATCTTGAATGGAATAATAAAACGCGGATAAATTAGTTCTGCCGACAAGCCTGCTTCTATTGAGGAAGCGGGGCCGAGGTTACGGGCAATTAGCGCTTCGTAAGCCACGCTCGTAGAAAAACGCAACTGCTCGGCTCCACCCAGGGCGTTGCGGTTGGTGAAACTGACATCCAGACCGGGTCCGGCAAAGTTGTTCGATTTGGTTACGCCCTTCAGTTCTGCACTCAGCGATTTCTTCTCAACCGGAGAAAGCATGATGGTCGCGTCCAGGGCAGGCAAGTCGTTAAATGTACTTTCTTCAAAGCGGATATTCACAAACTTAAAAACTCCCAGCCCCAGTAAGTGGTTCAGGGTACGGTCGTGGTTTATGATATTATACAGTTCGCCCTGCCTGAAGAAGATGGCATTGGCCAGCGCAGAAGCTTTGAACTGGTCCTGCTTGTCGAATATAATAAGCCCCGGCCGAGGCATAATGGAGTCGGTGTAAGCCCCGGCCACATCAGTAGCAAGATAGTCGGCAAAGACCCTGATATGGCCGAACCGGTATGCCTGGGCAGCCTGAAGTGGCATATCCGCTTTCAGGGTGGTATAAACTTCCACACTGCGTTCTCCTACCGTGGTATCGGCCTGAAAAAGGATATGATCGGGATGGAAAAAGTAATATCCCTCTCGCCTCAGAATGTCGGCGATTCGCTCGCGCTCATTTCGAAGGATTTCCAGACGGTAAGGGGCCCCGGGCTTTACCAGGCTGGCTTCCAGGGTCTGGTCGATACGCAGCCGAAGTGAATCTTGGCCTGAGGTAGGATGAAGCTCACCGAAGGTGTATGGCGGGCGAACCGAAACAGTATAGTCGACCGAAACTTTTTGTTTTTTTCGTTTCACTTCAGAAACTACCCCTGCATCAAAAAAACCCAGGTTCTGCAGACGGTTCTCTAAAAGACGCGTGGTACGGGGTATTGACACATCTTCAAAAAGAACCGGCGGCCTGCCGAAGCGGTTTTTCATAAGGTGCCTGAGCCCCTTGCC
>Ga0209498_1001884_pt1 | contig 12743 bp, 10 predicted proteins | sample WalLakDeSediment_FD_184131 | JGI IMG/M metagenome (GOLD analysis project Ga0209498, IMG submission 184131) | Lake sediment microbial communities from Walker lake, Nevada to study Microbial Dark Matter (Phase II) - Walker Lake 11/02/13 Deep... | ecosystem: Environmental > Aquatic > Freshwater >...
GAGCCCTTCAGCGCCCTGGCCTTCAAGATCATGACCGACCCCTACGTGGGGAAGCTCACCTTCTTCCGGGTCTACTCGGGCACGATTCCCTCGGGAACGCACATCATCAACGCCACCCAGGGGAAGAAGGAGCGGGTCGGTCGACTCCTCCAGATGCACGCGAACAAGCGGGACGAGCTGAGTGAGGTGTTTGCCGGCGACATCGCGGCGGCCATCGGTCTGAAGGATGTTCGCACCGGGGACACCCTCTGCGACCCTGACCACCCCATCGTGCTCGAGAGCATGACGTTCCCCGAGCCGGTGATCTCGGTGGCCATCGAGCCCAAGACGAAGGTTGACCAGGACAAGCTCGGAAACGGCCTGGCGAAGCTCGCCGAAGAAGACCCCACCTTCCGGGTCCACACTGATCCCGAAACCTCCCAGACCATCATCCAGGGGATGGGGGAGCTTCACCTCGAGATCATCGTCGATCGTCTGCGCCGCGAGTTCAAGGTGGAGGCCAACGTCGGACGCCCGCAGGTGGCGTACCGCGAGACCGTCCGCAACCGCGTCGAGAAAGTGGAGGGGAAGTTCGTCCGGCAGACCGGCGGTCGGGGTCAGTACGGTCACGTGGTGGTGAATCTCTTTCCGGCGGAAACCGGCAAGGGGCTCATCTTCCACAACAAGATCGTGGGCGGTGTGATCCCCAGGGAGTACATCAACTCGGTGGAGAACGGGGTCAAGGATGCCATGAGCAACGGGGTCATCGCCGGCTATCCCATCATCGACCTCGAGGTGGAGCTCATCGATGGCTCCTACCACGACGTCGACTCCAACGAGATGGCGTTCAAGATCGCCGGGTCGATGGCGCTCAAGGCCGCGGTCCGGAAGGCGAGCCCGGTCCTCCTCGAGCCCGTCATGGAGGTGGAGGTCGTGACCCCGGCCGACTACATGGGAGACATCATCGGCGACCTGTCATCTCGCCGCGGGAAGATCGAAGGGATGTCAGAGCGTGCCGGATCCCGCGTGATCTCGGCCACTGTCCCCCTCGGTGAGATGTTCGGGTACTCCACGAACCTTCGCTCCATGAGCCAGGGACGTGCCGTGTACTCGATGCAGTTCGGCCACTACGAGGAAGTGCCCAAGAACGTCGCCGAGGAGATCGCCAGCGCCAAGGGCGCCGGCTCCAGCGACTGACCGTTTGTTCATCTGACCACCGTTTTCGTTCCATCAGGGAGATCCGAAACATGGGCAAGGCAAAGTTCGAGCGTACGAAGCCCCACGTGAACGTGGGAACGATTGGACACGTGGACCACGGGAAGACGACGCTGACGGCGGCGATCACGGAGATCCAGGCGGCCAAGGGACTGGCGCAGTTCGTGTCGTTCGAGAACATCGACAAGGCGCCGGAAGAGCGGGAGCGCGGGATCACGATCGCGACGGCGCACGTGGAGTACGAGTCGGACCTGCGGCACTACGCGCACGTGGACTGCCCGGGGCACGCGGACTACGTGAAGAACATGATCACGGGTGCGGCGCAGATGGATGGAGCGATCCTGGTGGTGTCGGCGGCGGACGGCCCGATGCCGCAGACGCGGGAGCACATTCTGCTGGCGCGGCAGGTGAACGTGCCGTACGTGGTGGTGTTCCTGAACAAGTGCGACATGGTGGACGACGAGGAGCTGCTGGAGCTGGTGGAGCTGGAGGTCCGGGAGCTGCTGAGCGAGTACGACTTCCCCGGCGACGACACGCCGATCATCCGGGGTTCGGCGCTGAAGGCGCTGGAGTCGGGAGATCCTGAATCGGAGTGGGGGTCGAAGATCGGGGAGTTGATGGAAGCCATCGACACGTGGATCCCGATGCCGGAGCGCGCGGTGGACAAGCCGTTCCTGATGCCGGTGGAGGACGTGTTCTCCATCACGGGCCGGGGAACGGTAGCCACGGGGCGGATCGAGCGAGGGATCGTGAAGGTGCAGGACGAGGTGGAGATGGTGGGACTGTCGGCGCCGAAGGGAAAGAAGACGGTGGTGACGGGGATCGAGATGTTCCGGAAGCTGCTGGACCAGGGGCAGGCGGGCGACAATGCCGGGCTGCTGCTGCGTGGAGTGAAGAAGGAGGAAGTGGAGCGGGGGATGGTGCTGGCGAAGCCGGGATCCATCATGCCGCACACGAAGTTCAAGGCGGAGGTGTACGTGCTGACGAAGGAAGAGGGAGGGCGTCACACGCCGTTCTTCAACGGATACCGTCCGCAGTTCTACTTCCGGACGACGGACGTGACCGGTTCGGCCACGCTGCCGGCCGGGGTGGAGATGGTGATGCCGGGAGACAACGTGCAGATGGAAGTGGAGCTGATCTCGACGATCGCGATGGAGAAGGAACTCCGCTTCGCGATCCGCGAGGGTGGCCGCACCGTCGGCGCCGGCGTCGTCACCGAGATCCTCGACTGACGCCGCTTCCCTCCAGGGATACCGCCGGTTTCACAACCTCCCCGGCGCCCCCCGGACTTCCGGGCGGCGACGGGGAGGTTGGCCGTCGCCGGCTCCGTAACAACGAACTGTGAGGAAGGACCATGGCCCGCGACAAGATTACCCTCGCCTGCCCGGACTGCGAGGAGCGGAACTACCACATGAAGAAGAACAAGCGTCTTCACCCCGAGCGGGTGGAGTACTCGAAGTTCTGCCCCCGGTGCCGTCGGCACACGGACCACAAGGAAACAAAGTAAGGCCGACTGCCGATGTCTCAGATCAAGCGCACAGGCGAGTTCGTGCAGGAATGCTGGGTCGAACTCCAGCGGGTCACCTGGCCCGACTGGCCCCAGCTCAAGAACGCCACGCTGGTGGTCATCATCTTCTGCCTGCTCGTATCACTCGTCATCTGGATCATGGACATCGCATCACGGTTCTTCATCGACGTGATCATGGGAATCTTCGGCGCCTGAGGCCCGAGCATGGCTGAACCAGCGTGGTACGCAATCCAGAGCTACTCGGGGCATGAGAACAAGGTTCAGCGCCTGATCGAGCAGCGGATGGAACTGGAGGAGGGAGACCTGCCTCCGGAAGAGCGTGAGATCCAGGAAGTCCTGGTACCGACCCAGGAGGCCACGGAGATCCGCAACGGCAAGCGTGTGCAGGTCACCCGCCGGCTCTACCCTGGCTATGTCCTGGTCAGGATGATCTACAACGAGCGCACCCAGCACCTGATCAACGGTGTGCAGGGTGTGATCAAGTTCGTGGGGTCAGGAACAGGCGACCCGCGTCCCCTCCGCGAGGAGGAAATGAACAAGATCCTGGGCATCGAGGAGGAGGGAGCGGGCAAGGACGTCCGCGACGTCCCCTTCCATGCCGGACAGGTAGTTGAAATCACACAGGGACCCTTTACCGACTTCTCGGGCACCGTCCACGAAGTCTTCCCTGACAAGGGAAAGGTCAAGGTCGAAGTGTCCCTTTTCGGGCGCCCCACCTCGGTGGAGCTCGATTTCACGCAGCTCAAGGGCTACTGAGCGGGGCGATTGAACCATGGCGAAGAAGGTTATCGGATTTATCAAGCTTCACGTGTCGGGCGGCCAGGCGAATCCGGCTCCCCCCGTGGGTCCCGCGCTGGGGCAGCACGGCGTGAACATCATGGAGTTCTGCAAGCAGTTCAACGCGCAGACCGCGCAGGCCGGAGGCATCACCACGCCGGTTGAGATCACGGTCTATGCGGATCGGTCGTTTACCTTCATCACGAAGACGCCGCCGGCCGCCGTGCTTCTGCGAAAGGCCGCCGGAATCCCCAAGGGATCCAGCGTGCCCAATCGGGACAAGGTGGCGACGGTGACCCGGGATCAGCTCCGGGAGATTGCCGAGACCAAGCTGCCGGATCTGAACGCCGTCGACGTCGACGCGGCGATCCGTATGATCGCGGGCACCGCCCGCTCCATGGGGATTCAGGTCGCCGACTGAGGCGACCTTCGGGTCCTCCATTCCGAACGGCCACTTCGGTGGTCGAACCGGCATCCGTCAAACTACCCGCTGCGAGCCGCCAGGGGTGGGAGGATGTCCATGAGTCGGCTCTGCTTTCATGCCAAAACAGGGAAAGAAGTACCGCGATGCCCTGGAGAAGGTACCCCAGGGTCTGAAGCTCCAGCCTGAAGAGGCGCTGGAGCTGGTGCGGGAGCTTTCGTACGCCCGATTTGACGAGACCGTCGAGGTGGCCACGCGCCTTAGCGTGGACCCCCGAAAGGCTGATCAGATTGTCCGGGGTACGGTCGTTCTCCCCCACGGGACCGGAAAGGCCGTGCGCGTGCTGGTCATCGCCGACGGCGAGAAGGCCCAGGAGGCCACGGCCGCCGGCGCCGACTTCGTCGGATCGGATTACGTGCAGAAGATCCAGGAGGGCTGGCTCGACTTCGACGTTGTGGTGGCCACTCCGGACCAGATGGGCAAGGTCGGGCCTCTTGGACGCGTGCTCGGGCCTCGCGGCCTGATGCCCACCCCGAAGGCCGGCACGGTCACCTTTGACGTGGGTCGCGCCGTTTCGGAGATCAAGGCCGGAAAGATCGAGTTCCGGGTGGACAAGACCGGGAACGTGCACGCTCCCATCGGCCGGGTCTCCTTCGACGTGGAAAGGCTCTCGGAGAACCTTTCCGCGTTCATGGATTCCATTGTGCGAGCCCGCCCCGCCGCGGCCAAGGGTGCCTACATCCAGAGCGTCACGGTGACCAGTACCATGGGTCCGGGTGTCCCGGTGGATCCGAACCTGTATCGACGGAGGGCCTGATGAAGCGCACGGACAAGGAATCCTTCGTGGACCGGTTCACGGACCGCGTCCGCGAGTCACCGGTCTTCTACCTCACCGACTTCTCCGGCCTCAACGTGAAGGCCATGACCCGGCTTCGGCGGGAGCTTCGGAGTGTCGGGGCGGAGTACCTGGTGGTGAAGAACCGCCTGGTGGTCCGCGTGCTCCAGGAGCTGGATCTGGACCATGAAGAGTTGATCAGCCAGCTCAAGGGCCCCACCGGTGTCATCGTGGTGGACGAGGAGCCGGTGGGTCCGGCCAAGACCCTGGTCGACTTCGCCAAGCAGAACGGGGACCGACCGGTCTTCAAGGTCGGACTACTCGATGAGAAGGTCGTGGCTGCCGCGCAGTTCGAGCGGCTGTCCAAGCTCCCGCCCAGGGAGCAGCTCCTCGCGGAGCTCGCGGGGGCGCTGGAAGCACCGATGGCGATGTTTGCCGCGGCGCTGGAGGCGAAGGTTCAGGAGACCGCCGGTCTGCTGGACGCCCTTCGCGAAAAGAAGGCGGCCGAGTAACGGCTCGGTTCGCACCCTTTCGAGCACCGCGAGTGGGCCGGCCGATCGGGCGGGTCCCTGGATTCGCGGGAAGATGTACGCCAACACCCGGCACCGCGCCCGGGAAATCAAGGAGTCAGGAAGATGGCTTACAACAAGGAAGAGCTCCTCGACACCATCGGGAGCATGACCGTTCTCGAGCTCTCCGAGTTTGTCGACGCGTTCAAGGACAAGTTCAACGTGACCGCCGTTGCGGCTTCCCCCATGGCGATGGCTGGAGCCGGTGGCGCCGCCGAGGTCGTGGAGGAGAAGGACGAGTTTGACGTCATTCTCGAGGCAGTCGGCGACAAGAAGATCCAGGTCATCAAGGTGGTGCGTGAGCTCACCTCCCTCGGTCTGAAGGAAGCCAAGGACCTGGTGGAGAGCGCTCCCGCCGCGGTGAAGGAAGGCATCTCCAAGGATGAGGCCGAGCAGGTCAAGGCCAAGCTCGAGGAGCAGGGCGCGAAGGTCGCCCTCAAGTAACACCGCGGGAGCTTTTCCCGCGCCCCGGGGTTGATGGCCCTGGGGTCGGACGGTTCCGGGGGGCGCGCTCGCGCGCCCCCCGGAACCGACTGAACGGGAAGGACGCCGTCGAATGGCGGCGTGGCCTTCTCCGCGGACGGTCCTCGGTGCCACTGGGCGTCGGGGATTTCCGCGCTTGACCCATCCTCATGTCCACACATGGCCGGATCCCTCCCCGGGGATTCGGTTCGAGAAGGGGGGATCCCGTTGGAAGCTCGTACCTCCGCCCGGCCCATTATCAATTTCGCCAAGCTCCAGCCGGTCATGCCGATGCCCGACCTGCTGGATGTGCAACTCCGGTCCTTCGAGAAGCTCATCACGCAGGAGGATGATCCGGAGTTCAAGTGGGACTTCAGTCTCGACCGCGTTTTCGGCGAGATCTTCCCCATCTCCGACGCCAACGAGAACTTCACCCTCGAGTACGTTGCGGCTTCCCTCGGGGCGCCCAAGTACTCGATGGAGGAGTGCATCGAGCGCGACATGACCTTTGCTGCGCCCCTCAAGTCCGTCCTGCGCCTCATCGTCTGGGAGGAACTGGAGGACGGGGAGCGTCGGCCCAAGGACATCATCGAGAAGGAGGTATACCTCGGTGATCTTCCTCTTCTGACCGACCTGGGCACCTTCATCATCAACGGTGCCGAACGGGTGGTGGTGAGCCAGCTTCACCGCTCCCCGGGCGTGGTCTTCGAGGAGAACGTCCATCCCAACGGATCCCGGCTTCACAGCGCCCGGATCATTCCCTTCCGGGGATCGTGGGTGGAGTTCTCCATCGACATCAACGATGTGTGCTACGTCCACATCGACAAGAAGAAGAAGTTCCCGGCCTCTGCGCTCCTGCGCGCCTTCGGGTTCGGTACCAACGAAGAGCTCTACGCCCTCTTCTACGACACCCGTTCGGTGAAGCTGGTCAAGGCGCACTTCCAGCCCGGATCGGAGCTCCTGGGCTCCGTCATGGCGGAAGAGGTGGTGGACCAGGAGTCAGGGGAGATCCTCTTCGAGCACGGGATGGAGCTGACCGAGGAAGCGCTGAAGCGGGTGGAGCGGTCCGAGCTCAAGAAGATCACCGTGTATTCCGCACGGGGCGATACGGGTCGTAGCGAGAGTCCGATCATCAAGCGGACCATCCAGAAGGACCCGACGTCGTCGGAGGAAGAAGCGCTCTTCGCCATCTACTCGCTTCTGCGTCCGGGCGATGCCCCCAACGTGGAGACGGCTCGGCAGGCCCTGGAGCGGGTGTTCTTCAACCCGAAGCGCTACGACCTGGGCCGGGTCGGCCGCTACAAGATCAACCAGCGGCTCGGCGTGGAGGTCCCGAAGAGCACGACGGTCCTTACCCGCGACGACTTCGTTGCCATTCTCCGGTACCTGATCGACCTGTCCGAGGGGAAGGGCTTCACCGACGACATCGACCACCTGGGGAACCGGCGGGTGCGTACGGTGGGCGAGCTCATCGCGAACCAGCTCTCCGTGGGTCTATCCCGCATGGCGAGGCTCGTTCGGGAGCGGATGTCCATCAACACCGACCCCGAAAAGGTTTCCATCGATGACCTGGTGAACGCCCGGACCGTCTCCGCCGTTATCCAGGCCTTCTTCGGATCGTCGCAGCTCTCCCAGTTCATGGACCAGACGAATCCGCTGGGTGAGATGACGCACAAGCGTCGCGTGTCGGCGCTGGGTCCCGGCGGGCTCTCCCGGGAGCGCGCCGGTTTCGAGGTCCGTGACGTGCACTATTCCCACTACGGGCGGCTCTGCCCGGTGGAGACGCCGGAAGGACCGAACATCGGCCTCATCTCGTCCCTCACCACGAATTCCCGGGTCAACGAGCTGGGCTTCGTGGAGACCCCGTACCGCAGGGTCGTCGAGGGCCGGGTCACCGACGAGATCGTCTGGCTCTCGGCCAACGAGGAGGAGGAAGTCCGGATCGCTCAGGCGAACGCGCCTCTGACCGAAGAGGGCCGGTTCGTGAATACCCGGGTGCTCTGCCGGGAGCGGGGCGACTTCCCCCTCCTGGAGCCTCAGGACATCGATTTCATGGATGTGGCCACGGACCAGCTGGTCTCGGTCGCGGCGGCGCTGATTCCCTTTCTCGAGCACGACGATGCCAACCGGGCCCTCATGGGCTCGAACATGCAGCGGCAGGCGGTTCCCCTTCTCTTCACCGACGCACCGGTGGTGGGAACCGGGCTCGAGTCCAAGGTTGCCGTGGACTCCGGAGCCGTGATCACGGCGAAGCGCGGAGGGACCGTCACCGTGGTGACGGCCGACGAGATCGTCATCGACACGGGCGGGGCGGCAGTGCAGCACGCCGACGAGCCCCTGGCCCGTCTGGCCCAGTTTGACCGTTATCGCCTGAAGAAGTTCTGGCGCACCAACCAGGACACCTCCATCAACCAGCGCCCCCTGGTGGCGCTGGGGCAGAGCGTGGAGACCGGCGAGATCCTGGCGGATGGCGCCTCGACGGACCATGGCGAACTCGCCCTGGGACGGAATCTGACCGTGGCCTTCATGCCGTGGTTCGGGTACAACTTCGAGGACGCCATCGTCCTCTCCGAACGCCTGGTGAAGGACGATGCTCTGACCTCGATCCACATCCAGGAACTGGAACTCCACGTCCGCGACACCAAGCGCGGGATGGAGGAGATCACGCGCGAGATCCCCAACGTCTCGGAAGAGGCGCTGGTGGATCTGGACGAGCGTGGAATCGTCCGCATCGGGGCCCGGGTCAAGGCCGGTGAAATCCTGTCGGGAAAGATCACCCCGAAGGGCGAGACGGAGCTCTCCCCCGAGGAGAAGCTTCTCACCGCCATCTTCGGAGAGAAGGCCAAGGACGTGAAGGACTCCTCGCTCCGAGTCCCCCCGGGGATGTCGGGCGATGTCATCGACGTGAAGGTCTTCTCGCGCCGTATCGACGACCCCCTGCTGGAGAAGGAGCACGGCGCCCGCATCGGTGAACTGCGCCAGTGGGAGCGCGACGAACTCGCGCGCATCGCCGAAGCCCGCGATGCGGAGCTCACGGAACTGCTTGCCAACCAGTCGGTGGCGCTCTTTCTCAAGAAGGGCACCGTGGAGCCCCTCTTCGACGAGGGCCGGAAGCTCACGCCCGAGGATCTGGGGGCCATCCACTTCCGCGAGGTCGACCTGGCCACGCTGAAGGTGCAGAACAAGGAAGTGTCAGAGCGGATCCGGCGCCTTGTGGACGCCGCGCAGCACCGTCTGGATGCCGTGAAGGCGCGGACCGAGGACCAGATCGACAAGGTCTTCCAGCCCGACGAGCTGCCGCCTGGCGTTGTCCAGCTGGTCAAGGTCTACATCGCCGAAAAGCGGAAGATCGCCGTGGGCGACAAGATGGCCGGTCGCCACGGGAACAAGGGGATCATCGCCCGGATTGCCCCGGAGGAGGACATGCCGTTCCTCCCGGACGGGTCCCCGGTGGATATCGTCCTGAACCCCCTGGGCGTGCCGTCCCGGATGAATGTCGGGCAGGTCCTCGAAACCCACCTCGGGTGGGCCGCCGGGGTTCTGGGCTTCGAAGCGAAGACCCCTGTCTTCCAGGGGGCCTCGGAGGACGAAATCGGCCTTCTGCTGAAGCTGGCCGGCGTGGAGTGGGCCCGGACGGCCCGGCGCCTCGAGTCGCCGTCCCCGCTGGAGGGACCCGAAGACCTGCGCACGCTGGTCCGGGCGATCCGGAAGCTTCCGGATGCGGAACCCCAGGTGGTGGCAGAGGGCGCCGACGTGGGCCTTCTCTATGGCCTCGGAAGAAGCCTCGACGGCTGGCTTGCCGCCGACCTCCCCAGGGAGGCGCAGGTCATCATCCAGCGCCTTGTGGACTTCCTCGCTGGCGCCACGGAGGAACTGGCGGGCCGTGAAGGCGTGAAGGTGGCCGATCTCTTCCCGGCGGCTTCCGCCCTGGCGAAGGGCAAGAAGCCCAAGGTCGGCCTCGAGGCCGCTGTCCTGGAATTCATGGCGGCTGCCGAGATCCGGCCCGACGGAAAGATCTGGCTGCGGGACGGCCGGAGTGGGCGACGTTTCGACGCGCCGGTGACCGTTGGGAAGATCTACATGCTCAAGCTCGCCCATCTGGTGGACGACAAGATCCACGCCCGGAGCATCGGGCCCTACTCCCTGGTCACCCAGCAGCCGCTCGCCGGAAAGGCCCAGTTCGGAGGACAGCGATTCGGGGAGATGGAGGTGTGGGCCCTGGAGGCCTACGGGGCCGCCCACACCCTGCAGGAGATCCTCACCGTGAAGTCCGACGATGTGACCGGTCGCTCCAAGGTGTACGAAGCCATCGTCAAGGGCGAGAACCTGCCCGATCCGGGTGTTCCGGAGTCCTTCAACGTGCTCGTCAAGGAGCTCCAGGCCCTCGGGCTCTCCGTCACTCTCGGGAGGAACGACTGACATGATCGATTTTCCCCGCACCCGCGAGACGCGCGGCTCGGACTTTGACTTCATCCAGATCCGCATTGCCTCCCCGGACGAGATTCGGGGGTGGTCCTTTGGCGAGGTCGTGAAGCCGGAGACCATCAACTACCGTTCGTTCAAGCCCGAGAAGGACGGACTCTTCTGCGAGCGCATCTTCGGTCCCGTGAAGGACTGGGAGTGCCACTGCGGGAAGTTCAAGCGCATCCGCTTCCGCGGTCACGTATGTGATCGCTGCGGCGTGGAGGTCACCCTCTCCAAGGTGCGCAGGGAGCGCATGGGCCACATCGAGCTGGCGGTTCCCGTCTGCCACATCTGGTTCTTCAAGACGCTTCCGTCGCAGCTCGGCTACCTGGTGGGCATGTCTCTCCGGGACCTGGAGAAGGTCATCTACTACGCGAACTACGTGGTGACCCACCCCGGGAAGCAGGAGCTGGAATACCTGGACCTGCTGGACGAGGACGAGTACTACGACCTGCGCGTGAAGGCCCGGGAGGAGGGGGACGAGGACTTCAAGGCCGAGATCGGGGCCGAGGCCGTCCGGACCCTCCTGAAGCAGCTGGACCACCCGGACAAGTCGGTGCCCGAGAAGAACCGGGACAACCGCGGGCTGGATCGCCTGGCGGACTGGCTCCGCAACGAGATCGCCACCGAGACCTCCCAGCACCGGAAGAAGAAGAAGCTCAAGCGCCTCAAGGTGGTGGACGCGCTCAGGAATTCGGGCGATACGCCCGACAAGCGCAACCGTCCGGAGTGGATGGTCATGGACGTGGTGCCGGTGATCCCCCCGGATCTCCGTCCCCTGGTGCCCCTGGACGGCGGCCGCTTCGCCACCTCGGACCTGAACGATCTGTACCGCCGGGTGATCAACCGGAACAACCGCCTCAAGAAGCTCATCGAGATGCGGGCTCCGGAGGTGATCCTCCGGAACGAGAAGCGCATGCTCCAGGAGGCGGTGGACGCCCTCTTCGACAATGGCCGCCGCTCGAAGGCGATCCGGGGCCGTGGGAAGCGCCCCCTCAAGTCCCTCTCGGACATGCTCAAGGGGAAGCAGGGCCGGTTCCGGCAGAACCTTCTGGGGAAGCGGGTGGACTACTCGGGCCGTTCGGTCATCGTCGTCGGTCCGGAGCTTCGGCTTCACCAGTGCGGCTTGCCGAAGGCGATGGCCGTGGAGCTCTTCAAGCCCTTCATCATCCACGAGCTCGAGCGCCGCGGCGAAGCCGAGACGGTCAAGCGGGCGAAGAAGATCGTGGAGCAGGATTCGGCCAAGGTCTATGAGGTTCTGGAAGACATCATCCGGGACCACCCCGTTCTCCTGAACCGGGCCCCCACGCTGCACAGGCTGGGAATCCAGGCCTTCGAGCCCGTGCTGGTGGAGGGGAAGGCCATCCGGGTTCACCCTCTGGTCTGTGCCGCCTTCAACGCCGACTTCGACGGCGACCAGATGGCGGTGCACGTGCCCCTCTCCTTCGAGGCACAGCTCGAGGCGCGCGTCCTCATGCTGTCGTCGAACAACGTGCTGCTTCCCTCCAATGGCCGCCCGGTCGCGTCGCCGACGCAGGACATGGTCATCGGGGCCTTCTACCTGACCCGGGCCCCTGCGGAAATCCGGGAACTGGAACGGGCCGTCGGGGACACCTCCGTGGCCAAGTCGGCCCGGCAGACCGCGGACCAGAAACTGGACGAAACCTACGCCTCGGCCCCGCGCTTCTCCACGTATGCCGAGGTCGAGATGGCGCACGGGCTGGATCGACTCACGTTCCATGACCTCTGCTGGTACTGGGCGCCGCGTCAGATCCAGGACGCGGAGGAACCGACAAAGACCCACAAGTGGGTACGTACCACGGTGGGCCGCGTGCTCTTCAACTCCATCATCCCGGACGAGATCGGGTTCCGGAACTACACGCTGGGAAAGAAGGAACTGGGAGACCTTGTCTTCGAGTGCTTCACCGGCGTGGGCCTCGGGGCGACGACCGCGTTCCTCGACGGCCTCAAGGACTTCGGATTCCGCTACGCCACCATGGGCGGTCTGTCGGTTGGAATCGTGGACCTGGAGATTCCGCGGGAGAAGGCGGAGATCCTGGACCAGGCCGAAGCTCAGGTGAACCGCTTCCAGAAGGCGTACTCCGCCGGGTTCATCTCCAATGGCGAGCGCTACAACAAGGTCATCGACACCTGGACGCACGCGAACAACGACGTGGCCGACGCCATGGTTCGGCATCTGGAGCGGTCCAAGGACGGCTTCAACCCGGTGTTCATGATGATGATCTCCGGGGCCCGGGGTAATCGGGACCAGATGCGCCAGCTCGCCGGGATGCGCGGGCTCATGGCCAAGCCGCAGAAGAAGCTGACGGGCGGCATCGGCGAGATCATCGAATCGCCCATCAAGTCGAATTTCCGCGAGGGGCTGACGAGGTCGAAGAAGCGCCACATCCGGGACCGGCGGCCCTGCGTGCTCACGGCGCTGCCTTCCGTGGGCGAGTAGGTCCTCTTCCAGTTGAAGGGCTGGCCGCTCGC
>Ga0209498_1001885_pt1 | contig 12742 bp, 10 predicted proteins | sample WalLakDeSediment_FD_184131 | JGI IMG/M metagenome (GOLD analysis project Ga0209498, IMG submission 184131) | Lake sediment microbial communities from Walker lake, Nevada to study Microbial Dark Matter (Phase II) - Walker Lake 11/02/13 Deep... | ecosystem: Environmental > Aquatic > Freshwater >...
TAGGTTGAAAGGCACTTATTCTACCGCAGCTTACCTTTCATTTACCAGCTTTGTTGCACTTACGAGTTGAATCCAAGTTTCAATTTAAGAACAAAAATGAAAATTTACTCAGCGCTGTTTATGATGAACGCATTATCGATATTTCAAAGATTCACTTCCCTTAGGTCACGCAGTGATGTACCTGTTACCTATTTATTTCTGCAAACATTATTCAGGACGGGTCAGTTGGCCCAACAATTCACCACAAGCTGAAGCGATCTCAAATCGCATCAGCGCAGTGCCGACCGCAAGAGCGGTTGGCCCAACAATTCACAATTCACTAACCACTATCATTCTGCTCAATTCATGATAGAATCGCCTCAACAATCCCAAGCAAAGGGGTTCCATGAATGCCATCTTGCCAGAAACGGCCTTAATTTTGGTTGCGATCCTGCCCAATCAGCGTGATTTTGACATTGCACGCTTGTTTGGCTGGTATCGAATCCCGCTTAAAAGTGCCCCCAAGGTCATCTCAGTTGATTATTTAGCCTTTTACCAAACGAAATCCTTTGGTGAGGGGGCACGTTGGCAGATCGCTTATGTGGCTGAAATCCTCGGCCATGAACTAACCCGCCGGCGGGAACTGATCCGCGATGAACCTGAGCATCCCCGAGCCCACGAAGAGTACTTTAAACTGCAAATTGGTCCCCTGCAACGCCTGGAAGAGCCTATCCCGGCCGGGGACTGGAAGCGAATCACCTTTTTTTACACCACCGGAGAGATGTTTCAAACCGCAAAAACGGTCAACGACCTGGTAGTCAAATCACAGGATGAACGCGAAGTGCTTTGGCATACCCTGCGTGAACGCGCCCTCAGGGCTAATGAATACAAGGCTGACGATTTACCCGAGTCGGTCATTGACCCGCTGATCCTGGCTTTGTTGGGGGAATTTGGAAGACTCTAAATATGAGAATTGAACGTTAAATCAAAACCGGCCAGTTTGCGGAAACCTGGCCGGTATTTCTATTTAAACAAATGTGCCCTAGGGCTTAGAGGGGTTGGACATCCACTGCTTGCAGGCCCTTTGGACCTTGTTCCACGGAGAATTCCACTTGCTGTTCTTCACGCAATGATTTGAAGCCCGATCCCATGATCGCTGTATGATGTACAAATACATCATCGGCGCCATCACGTGCGATAAAGCCATAACCTTTTGCGTCGTTGAACCATTTTACGGTTCCAGTTTCTTTTTCTGCCATTCTAAACGTTTCCTTTTTGTGTTACTAAAAATGTTAATTTTGTAAGCCGATATATGATTGTCAGCAAAAAACCGCCCAGTCTCCGCAAGTGTGGACGGTTGTTACCACTACCAAAACGACTTAACTTCATATAGGATGATACCATATCTAAAAATTAAGTCAATGCGGAGTTTTAGGCGGGTTGAACATCAGCTGGATAAAGCGGATTCTACTCATTTATTAAGTTTCTGATCTCTATGGTCTCATGACCAGTGACTTAAGCCCAAAGCTTTATCTTTTGATTAACGTAGGTCACGCTTCCAGTGTGACAACAACAGGTTCCGTAAGTGAGTCGTTACATCCACAAAGGGGAATTTCCCCAACTTCTTTATGATCATCAACCCATTGCGATTTCTATGGTTCACGCGGGTCACTCCGTGATCACACGTCCACAGGCGGGTTCCCACTGACCGATGCGATTCATAATTACATTTGATTACACTTGGGGGCTGTCTTTAAAATGCGATATACTCTTTTAGAACGACCATAATTTCCGCCCGAGAATAAGTTCTTTTCCTTATGTTAACCCATTTCTTCTCTCCAGACTTACCAGTAAAAGTTAGGGGTCCGTGTTTGGCCGCCAGTTATGAACACATGCACACCCAATCGTAGGACTTCGTTTACACCAACACTTCCCAATAATCACTCCGTAAGGGCATGGCTTGTCTTCGCAAGCTCGACACTTCGTACCGTGCCCTTACGGATTCATTGAGATCGTGTGACCGTGCCGTGTTTCTTTAAATAATTATGCACTAGGATTGTCCCGGTCGTCTTAGGTTTCCTTTTTGGACAACCCCGATCGGGATGGTGATCTTATCAGTGTTTGCCTTGACTGAAAAATAACCAACCTTGCTGTAATGGTTTTTTGAAAAATGAATATCTTTGATCGATAGTGATGGTATCTCGTTGAAAGCATTTTGATCTAATCAGGGCCTATTGCTGATTAATTCAACTCATCAAACCCAAAGAATTGTACATGTTTTTCAAGTAGGGCATGTTCTTGTGGTAATGTTAGCCCATTTTTTGCATATTGATAAGCAAGAAACGCATGCGTTGATGCGGCCTGTTTCAAGGTATTGTCATCAAAAGAAGTCAACGAAATAAATGCTTTTTGCAACCGGAGAACCACTTCGATAATCCCCGAGCCATCACGAGCGAGGGCATTAAAAGCATCGTCGAACATCTCGTCAATTGATATTATCGGGACCCAAACCCGGTCATATGAGATCTCCGTATCAGGTGTAATGTCTGCCCATGTTGAAAAAAGACGTACAAGGGAGTCAATGACACAGATTGCTGTGCCTGGATCATTGACTGCCGGTGACAGTGCACGACTGGCAATTTCTGAAAGAACCACCAGTCCAAATCTAGGATCTTCAATAAATGCCCGCTCTATATCGATGATAAATGCTTTTGAAATGTGTTTTTCGTTAATATTTTCGCCCACCTGTTCTTCTTGATCGTGGACAAAGACCAACGCTTGACCAGGGGCTACAAAGGTGCCAGGTAATGCGTTGACAGTAATGTATGCCTTGATCTGCTCAGCAGCAGCCTGTAAGATGGGAATATCGATCCGCTGTATATAGCTAACTGTGTCGGAATAGATTGGTATACCTTTGTTATTATGGTGGGACGCTCTCGCTCCAAGTGTTATTCAAAGTCTGTACTAGCGGAGCGCATCATCAGTAACTTTTTCGACCTTTTCAATGGTGTTGCCTAATCGTCCAAACCTGGCCATCCGATTAAGCCACCTTAGAAAATTGAGTATGATCACAGAAAAAACCATTACCGTTATAAGAAAAAGAATAAACCTTCCAGCAATCCCGTAATAGCCATTCTCTAGTGCAACGATGGCGATAATGCTGAAGATAAACGCCCCGATAAATGATGATAAGGCATTCTGTGAAACATCATCAGAGATTACCAAGCTAAAAGAGCGTGGCGTTGCAGTGGTACTTGCCGAAGCATATGCTGAGATCATTGACCCAACTGCGAACACAGAAATGCCTAACATACTTGCTGAAATGATCCCTAATAAAATTGTTAATGAATTAGAAGCTATGTTAGGGACATGGCTAAGAAATTGAATTCTATCTGCCAATCGGGCAGTAAATGCAGCCAAAATGGATAGCAGGCAAATGGCTAGAGGCTTTACCCATAAATGTTTTCGAATTGAGTTAAACAGGAAGCTAATACGGTCTTGCATTGGTAATCTCCTTATTCCTTTGTGCTTGGCCAGCACGATAATTTCTTTCGCTGTGTTTTTGGATAATAATATCGGATAGAGTTGTTTTGTTGCTACAAAGGGTGCTTATTTTTACAATTATCTGTTAAAATCATAAGAGAAACGTAAATACTCAGCATGCGACGCCCATCAGCAACACGGTTGCCTGAGCAGTTACAGTGAAACTTTAACTTTATTCGTACCTGGAGTGTATTCTATGGCTATATTAATTAAAAACGGAACACTGATCACCGCCAGCGAGACCTATCAGGCGGACATCCTGGTGGAAGGTGAACAGATCAGCCTGATCGGTCAGGACCTGACTCATCCCAACGCCGAGTTGATTGATGCCTCGGGCTTATTTGTGCTGCCTGGCGGGATTGACCCGCATGTTCACCTCGATCTGCCGATGTTCAACACGATCTCTTCTGATGATCATTACACTGGGGGTAAAGCGGCGGCTTTTGGCGGTACCACCACGGTGATTGATTTTGTCCCCCAAAATGAGGGTACCCTGGAAGAGAACATCGCCCGGTGGCGCGCCAAGGCTGACCCAAAGACGTCGGTTGATTACGGGTTTCACATGAACATCACCCGTTTTGACCAGGCGGTTGCCAAGGAAATCTTCTCGCTGCCAGATTTAGGCATCACCAGCCTGAAAGTTTTCACGGCTTATAATAATCGCTTGCGGTTGTATGATGGCGAGATCTTCAGGGTGATGCGGCTTGCGAATGCTGCTGGTATCTTAACCCTGGTGCATGCCGAAAATGGCGACATTATCGACATTTTGGTCGATGAAGCCCTGGCTGCTGGTAATACCGATCCATATTTTCACGCCAAGACACGGCCTGCCTGGGGAACTGTTGAAGCTTCCTTGCGGGCAGCCGCGCTGGCAGCCCAGGCGGGTGATGCACCGCTCTACCTGGTGCATATGAACACCGCTGGAGAGGTTGACCAACTCGCCTATGCCCAGGATCATGGATTAAACATGATGGGCGAAACCTGCCCCCAATACCTCTTTTTCACTGAGGAAGATCTGCAGCGCGAAGAAGGTGCCAAGTGGATCTGCTCCCCCCCGATGCGAAAGTTACAGGATAACATCAGGCTCTGGGAGGGGATTGAACAAAAAACCATCCAGGTGATGGCAACCGATCACTGTCCTTTCTACTTTGACGGTACCACACCGATTATGTACGAGGGCCAACCGGTCGCCATCCCTGGCAAAGAATTAGGTAAAGGGGATTTCACAAAGATCCCTAACGGGCTGCCTGGCCTGGGTGATCGGATGCCGATCCTGTGGACCGAAGGTGTGGGAACGGGACGCATGTCGCCCAACCAGTTTGTCGCCATGCATTGCACCAACCCTGCTAAGATCTTTGGGCTCTATCCGCAAAAAGGCACCCTGGTACCCGGTGGGGATGCGGATATCGCCCTGTGGGACCCCAACAAAGAGGTTACCTATGGTGTGAACGTCGCCCGTCACCGCACCGATTATAACCTGTATGAAGGGTGGCAGCTGAAAGGCTTCCCGGTGATGGTTTTCTTACGCGGTCAAAAGATTGTTGAGGGCGACACCTGGTACGGTAAACCTGGATCGGGGCGTTTCCTCCATCGCAAAGAGGGGGAGGTCTTGCACTGATCTTCTTGCGATTGCAAAGCGTCCTGTAAGTGAGCATCCCTCGAATAGGCTGACCATGTTAATTCTCCTCCCAATTGGGCTGCTGCTGCTTGCTTCCTTAGCGATCTTCATTTTGGACCTGACCCGTCCAAAATTTGGCATCAGCTGGCTGATCGCGTCTGCGACCAGTATTATCGCCTGGTTGATGATTATGATCTCCCGTCTGCGTTTGCCAACGGCTTTGGATTTGCAGTCTTGGAATTCAGCAGAACTTAACCTGACTGGTCATCTCTCCCTGCGGTTGGATTATGACTCCTGGCCCTATGCACTGGCGTTGATCACTATTGCGCTGGCGGTGATCCTCTCCGATGCTGCCCGTACCCGTTATGACAGCACGCCTCGCAGCTGGACTGCCAGCCTGATCATCACTGCTTTTGGTTTGCTTGCGATTCAATCTGGTACCAGCCTGACAATGATGATGGCGTGGGTACTGCTCGATCTATTGGAGGTTTTTCACCTGCTGCGACTGCAAGACACCGGGAAGTCCTTGCAGGAGGCTATGCTTTTACACCCGCGGATCATTGTTTCTTACGGCGTTCGTACGGCATCCATCTTGTTCTTATTCTTGGCGACGATGCAGGGTTGGTCTGCTGTCGGTGATTTTGGTTTAACGCAGATCCCGACAAACGCAGGGTTTATATTTTTGCTGGCAGCTGGTCTACGGTTGGGCGTTTTCCCTCTCAATTTGCCCTTTCTAAGGGAGCCTGCCTTACGACGGGGCACTGGAAACATCATTCGCCTGACCCCGGTCGCAGCCAGCTTGAGTTTGCTGGCGCGTTTACCTGCTGATCTGGTGACCCCCAACCTCGATCGATGGATGCCCTTATTGATGGGATTTTTAGCCTTGGCTGCGCTGTATGCTGCAGCCCGGTGGCTGTCAGCGGTAGATGAGATTGAGGGACGACCGTTTTGGATTGTTGCTTGGGCGAGTTTTGCTGCAGTATCTGTGCTGAATGGGGCACCCCAGGCCAGTATCGCCTGGGGAATGGTAATGATCTTGCCCGGCAGCCTATTGTTTCTCTATTTTCCGCGCGTTCAGCGCATCAATTTCCTGCTCTTTTTCGGCTTGATTGGGTTGTTGGGGCTGCCCTATACCCTGGCGGCCTCTGGTTGGGCTGGCATTGTGGCCAATGGATTTAACATCTGGACGATTGCTTTCGTCATAGCGCATGGGATGATGGTATTAGGCTACCTGGATCGTGCCCTGCAACCTGGCGGCGCAGTTGGTGCGCTCGAATCCTGGGCACGCCTTGTCTTTCCATTAAGTTTAATATTAATTATTCAGTCAATGATCGTCTTGGGGTTGATAGGTTGGCCGGGTGCATTTGTCCTGGGTGTCTGGTGGCTTGCACTGATCAGCAATATCCTGATTCTTATCGTTGTGATCCTTATTCACCGTTTCGGAGCCAGCTCACCCTATTTTCAACTTCCAGCCAGCAGTGGGGTTAGGAAAGGGATGGATTGGCTTTTCCCGCGGCTAGAACCGGCCTTTCGCCTAGAGTGGCTTTACAAGGTGGTTTGGCATTTGTATAATTTTTCCGGCAGACTAATCAAAACCTCCTCTGCAATTATTGAAGGTGAGGGCGGGATACTGTGGACCGTTCTCTTTTTGATATTGCTGATCACAGCTTTAACAGGTGGGGGAAACAACTGAGATGTTGACCCTATCAACTTTAGCCTTTGTCCTGATCGTGATGGCTGCCATGATCAACCTGATCATCAGGGACTGGCGCATCACGGCGGGTGCCTTGGCTGTGCAATATTTGGCAGCCTTTGTTTTGGTGACGCTTTCATGGCCGATAGGCATGGCGGTGGTTAAACTAATTGCAGGATGGATGGCAACGGCAGCAATTGCCTTTAGCTGGCATTCGTCGAGCAATCAGCGGCAGCACAAAAATTCTTTGCCGATTTCAGAATCAACCGCCAGCCTGTTCTTTCGGGGGGTGGCAGGCTTATTAATTGTGCTGCTAATCTTCATTTTGTCACCTGCACTGCAGGCACGAGTCTTTCCCCAGGTGGATTTGATGATCATCCAAGGTGGGCTGATGCTAATGAGTATGGCGTTGATGCAATTGGGTACCAATTCAGACCCATACCTGATGATTATCAGCCTCCTGAGCTTCCTGATGGGCTTTGAGGTGATCCATGCAGCGCTTGAACTTTCTACATTGCTGACAGGTCTGTTTGTCGTCGTAAACCTTGGGCTAGCGCTGGTTGGGGTGTATTTTATGGTTTCACCGGGTGATGAGGAGGCTCAACATGAGCCTTAGTACCCCCTTGTTGTGGGTTGCCCTACCGATGGTTGTTGCAGCGGTTTGTGTGGTTTTTCACAAGCGACGAATTTTGGGCATCATCCTCACCACACTGACAGCCTTTGGTTTGGCTTTACTGGCAGTGTTCTTCCCTGAAAATCTCACCCTCTCATTTGGGCCGCTGACTTTTGTCTTTGAAGAGAGCTTGATGATCTTGGGCCGGCAGATTTCCCTTGCATATAATATCCTTCCTTTCATCGCCTTTATTTTTGCCATGTCGGGTTTATGGGTATTAAGCAGTAATCTACCAGGTGTTCCCGTCACCTTCCGGCCAATCAGCCTGGTTGTGACAGCATTTCTTACTGCAGCACTTGGTGTGCAACCCTTTTTGTATGCCGCACTGTTGATCCAGACCGCTGTCCTGGTGTCGATTCCGATGTTGGACACCGTTAAAAACAAGGGCTATCAGGGCGTTTTCCGTTATCTCAGTTTTATGACCATCGCCATGCCCTTTATCTTAATCGCAGGCTGGTTATTGACCGGGGTGGTGATCTTGCCCCCTGAAAGCCCCTTAGTAGGGCAAACAGCGGTTGTATTGGGCCTTGGTTTCGCGCTATTACTGGCGGTTTTTCCCTTCCACAGCTGGGTTGCAATGGTCAGTCAACACAGCCATCCAACTGTGGTCAGTTTTTTGCTGTTTATTTTACCAACGACGATCTTGATTTTTGGGTTGAATTTCTTCAATCGGTATGCATTCCTCAGGACGTCAGCCGAAATCTTCAATATCATTCGGATAATTGGAACTTTGATGATTGTCTTTGGCGGAATTTGGACCGCTGTTCAAGACCATCTTAAACGTGCTTTTGGGTATGCAACCCTGGTGGAAACAGGGTTTTCTCTTTTAGCACTTGGTTTGTCTGCAGAAGGTGGTTTGAACTGGATGTTGATGCTATTCCCTGCACGTGCTTTAGGGTATTGGTTATGGGGTTATTCCCTGGCACGGTTTGAAACCCATTGTGGATCCCTGGAGATTAGCGAGATCCAGGGCTTTGGACGCCAGTTTCCGTTGCTTTCGGCTGGTTTAATTTTGGCGCAATTGAGCATCGCCGGGTTGCCCTTGCTGGCATCCTTCCCTATTAAAATTGTCTTGCTCACTCAAACCATTTCTGTTGGGGCAAGATTGGGTGCCTGGTCTTTTATCGGCAACCTTGGTTTGTTCCTGTTGACCATCCGCGTTTTGGTTAAATTGACGATGCCGACTGCTGGAACTTTTGGAATTGATGGTGAACCAGTCGGCCGGTGGCCAACATCTGAAAGAAGATCCGAATACTTGCCAGTGGTATTGTTGGTGCTTGCCTTGGTCGTGATCGGTTTGTTCCCTGATGTTATCTTATCTGGGATTACGAGAATCTTGACCGCTTTCCCCCAGTTGCAGTAATATCCACATGGTTCGTATTGATCCCGCCCTGATTGGGCGAAATCTCGGTTATATTGTTACGGAGCGCTCTTCGAGTATAATGCTTAAACAACTGGATGACATTAACCCCAAGAAATTAATGGGGTGATGTGGCTTACACTTCGAGTTATTGATCCCAAGAATGATAGGTGAATACCATGGATGATACTTTAAATTTGACACAGCTAGAAAAGCGTGTTGAGTGGTTAGATAACGAGCACAGGAATGATAAAACGGCATTGGCCGCTTTACAGAACAAAATTGATCACCTGGGTACAGAGAATTCAGCTCTGCGAATGCGCATTGCCGATATGGAAAGTGAAATTGCACGTTTAAACACGTTGATTACACGCGTAGAGCAATTTGAGCTTGATGTCAGCAATGTGCGCACGGATTTAGGTCGTCAGATTGATGATTTTAAGGAATCCACCCAAGGGATATTTTTCCAAAGTGAGAAGAATCATCAGCGTCTGGAAGATTTAAACTTAGATATCACTGAACTCCGAAAGAAGGTGGGTAGTTATGAGAATTATCCTGAGTTAATTGAAGACCGCAAGGAAGAAGACATTCGGCTTGCCAGGTTGATTGAGGAATTAAAAGCCCAGGTGATTGAAATTTCTCGTTTTGATGAGGATTACAAGCGCGCCTTGCGGGTTGTGGAAGAAAACCAACGCACAGAGGCAAAACGGTTGACCGACTTCCAGGGTGAGATTGCCGCCATACGCAAACGACAAGATGAAACTCGCGGGAAACAAGACCTGGTCAGTGACACCGTGCGCAAACTTGAAATACGAATTAAAGAATTGCTGGAAGCTGAATCAGAACGGCAAGAAGGGCAAACCGCTTTTACTGAAAAAATTAATCTTGCCCAAGTGGAAAGAGATCGCACCTTCCGGGTGTGGTCTGAACGTTTTGAAAAAATGGAAATCCTCACCCGCGACCTGGAAGGAGAGGTCACCGGTTTGGAGGATACCCACAACGCTGTTAGAAAAGCCATGGACTCGCTGGATGAGGTCACCCAACGCTTTGATCGCAGGGTGAACGAAATCACTGAAGTACAGCGCCTCAATGAAGACCGGTTCCGCCAGGAGTGGACGACCTTTAAGTCCGATGATCAAAAACGCTGGTCGAATTATATCCTCGCACAGGATGAGCAGCATCGCGATATGAATCGGGACCTTCAAAGCTTTGGCGATCGTATTTCTAACCTTGAAGATGTAATCGAGCGCTTGGAGGATCTCCTTCAACACATGAGCCGAGAAGAAATGAATCATTTGCAAGCCCAGTTAAAGATCATCCGAGAATCGATCGAAGCTTACAATAAAATTTTCAAAGATTAACGACAGCAAAGGGAGGATCTCATGCAAGTCATTGGCACGGCCGGGCATGTTGACCACGGTAAATCAACCCTTATCAACCACCTGACCGGGATCAACCCTGACCGCCTGAAGGAAGAACAGGAACGGGAGATGAGCATTGAGCTCGGATTTGCCTGGTTCACGCTGCCGGATGGCGGTGAAGTCGGTATTGTAGATGTTCCTGGACACCGTGATTTTATCGAAAATATGCTGGCTGGGATTGGAGGTATCGATGCTGTGTTGTTTGTGGTTGCCGCCGATGAAGGTGTGATGCCGCAGACGAAAGAACACCTTGCCATCATCGATTTACTGCAAATTCCTGCTGGTTTGGTCGCCCTGACCAAGGTTGACCTGGTCACCGATCCTGGCTGGCTTGAGCTGGTCGAAGCGGATTTAAGCGAGACTTTGCAAGGTACCGTGCTCGAAGATGCACCGGTTGTTCAGGTCAGTGCTCGCACCGGGCAGGGCATTGACACCCTGGTGGCGTCCTTGCAAGCGATCCTTACCCAATATCCACACCGCCCTGACCTGGGCCGACCGCGTTTACCGGTGGACCGGGTATTTACCATGCCTGGTTTTGGGACCATTGTGACCGGGACACTCCTGGATGGGAATTTCTCTGTTGGAGATGAAGTTCAGGTCATGCCCAGCGGGGTAACAGGCCGTATCCGTGGTCTCCAAACGCACAAAAAGGCTGAACAAAGCGCCTTACCGGGCAGTCGGACCGCGATAAATATCAGCGGCGTCAGCGTCGACCAGGTCGCACGCGGGGAATTCCTGGTCCATCCTGGGGATTATCAGAAGACGAAAATGATCGATGTTTTTTGTACAGTGTTACCGGATGTTGACACGCCGTTGAAGCATAATTCGGAGGTTAAGCTGTTCATTGGCGCGGCTGAGGTGATGGCGAAGGTGCGCTTATTGGGCGTGCAGGAATGTCAACCTGGCGGGGAGGCTTTTCTCCAGCTCTTGCTGCGGACGCCGATCATTGCCCTGAGGGGAGACCGCTTCATTATCCGCCGGCCTTCGCCTCCAGCAACAATTGGTGGTGGACAGGTCGTGGACCCCCAACCCACACGACGTCATCGGCGGTTTAATGCTGACCGTTTAGATGTATTAGAGCGTTTACTGATGGGTACCCCGGAGGATATTTTGCTCCAAACGGCCCACAAGCTGGGACCGTCATCTGGAGATGAGCTGCTGGCATTATCTGGCCTGGAATCCGAACCGGGGAAGGCGGCCCTGACCGCATTAATTGAACAGCGAGCTTTGGTAGCCTTGGATGGCGGGCGGCTGATTTTCCCACAGACCCTCTTATCGAATTTGAGGGAAAAAATCATGGCTGACCTATTAGAATACCATCAGGAATTTCCCCTGAGACCGGGGATGGCGCGTGAGCGGCTGAGATCGCAAATTCGGTTGGAGGCCAAGGCTTTTGATGCGTTGATCACCTGGATGGCGGAAGAGGGCGCTCTGGTGGAGTCTGGGGCCGATCTGCGGTTGAGTCAGCACCAGGTCAGGTTTTCACCAACGCAACAAGCACAAATTGATGCACTCATGCGGGAATTTAATACCCAGCCTTACACGCCGCCCTCATATAAACAGAGCAGTGAATTACTCGCTGAGGAGTTGCTGCGCGCATTGATCCTCACAGGGCAGCTCAAGCGGGTTGGCCCTGATGTCCTCTTCCAGCCGCATGTTTTCGAGGAGATGCGCACGGCTGTGATCACACACATTCAACAAAAGGGCAGTATTACGTTGGGAGAATTGCGAGATAAGTTTAATACCAGCCGCAAATATGCCGTTGCTGTTTTGGAGTATTTGGATCAGGCCGGTGTCACAACCCGTCAAGGGGATACTAGGGTATTAGCCGGTTAGTAGTGTCCAGCAGGTGGTAGACCAGGGTCAATTGGGGAATAAAAATATAAACCGACTTAATTAACACCATGTAGCTATTTGAGGTTTTAATTGCGGTAAAATAAATCGACACTCAAAAAACTAAAAAGTAAGGAGAAAATCAAACTATGCAATGGAAAATTCTACTCCAGATGGCCTTGCGCCAATCAGCGATCAGGATTTACTCCAATCGGTTGATTTAATTGATCAGAAAGGTATCTCCGCGGAGGAACTGTTGACCGTAATCCCAGAGATGGACGCGGTGATTGTACGTGGTCGCACAAAGATTACCGAAGAAGTGCTTGCAAAAGCTGAAAAACTACAAGTGGTTGGTCGAATGGGGGTGGGGGTTGATAACATTGACCTTAAAGCTGCTGAAGCGCACGGCGTGACGGTTGTTAATGCGCCGGTAGCCACCACAGTATCCGTCGCCGAGCTGACCATCGGGATGATGCTAAGCCTCATCAGGGATATCCCCAAGGCTGATTGTGGGATGAAGGCTGGTGAGTGGCTGAAAAAGGAATTGGTTGGCACCGAGCTCTACCAGAAGACCCTGGGCGTGATTGGTTTTGGCAACATCGGTGAAGCCGTTGGGGCGCGA
>Ga0209498_1001887_pt1 | contig 12734 bp, 7 predicted proteins | sample WalLakDeSediment_FD_184131 | JGI IMG/M metagenome (GOLD analysis project Ga0209498, IMG submission 184131) | Lake sediment microbial communities from Walker lake, Nevada to study Microbial Dark Matter (Phase II) - Walker Lake 11/02/13 Deep... | ecosystem: Environmental > Aquatic > Freshwater >...
AACCCATTGAAATTACTCGATACGGGGTTTTGACCAGTTTATATTTAGCCAATACAATCAATGGGTTATAGAAATTGCAGTACCCAAGACCGACAGGCTGCTAGGGTCGGACTTTTTTCCCTACCCTGCCAAGAATCGCCAGGATGTCCGCCAGGATGCCGCCCAATCTTGTAAGAATCCCCACCGAGGCACGGTGTTTTTCGTCCTCAAGAAAAACACTCACCACGGTCGTGTTGTCGTGGCCGCCCCTTTGGAGGGCAAGATCAATCAGGTTGCTGCAAAGCAGCTCCGGGTCGCGTTCTTTTTGGGCAACCCCAAGGATCTCCTTGTCATTCGCCAAATCCGTCAACCCGTCTGTGCACAAGATGAATCGATCACTTCCCGAAGGCACGATTTCAAAAACCTCGGCATCCACATGCTCCGCGGAGCCCAGATTCCTTGTCAGAATATGCCTCAAGGGAGAGCGAACCGCCTCTTCCTCTGTCATGACCCCCATCTCGATGTGTTCTGAAACGATCGTGTGATCTTTGGACATTTTTTCGATGCGCCCATCCCGGACCATGTACATGCGGCTGTCGCCGACGTTGGCGGCGACGATGAGGCCGGGCTTTACCAGCAGGGCCACGATGGTGGTTCCCATACCGTTGTACTGCTCGTATTCCGTAGCCATTTCATAAATGACCCTATTGGCAAGCCTGATGCTGCTCAGCAGATAATTGCCGACCTTGCTGAGGGAAGTGTCCGGGTATCCGAAAAGCTCATCCTCCGGTGTATCGGTTTCCATCCACCGCTGAAAGCCCTTGGTGATGATCTCCACGGCCACGCGGCTCGCCACTTCACCGGCCAGGTGCCCCCCCATGCCGTCGGCGACAATGTAAAGACCGAGAGAGGACTGGACGGCGAAAGCGTCCTCGTTCCCTTCTCTTTGCAGGCCCACATCAGATATTCCCGAAGCTCTAACCTCCAAGGTGACTCCTTTTTGCGGTGGGTTGAAAGTTCATCATGCCTTCAGACCAGGTCCCTTATCGACCCCTTCCCGCCTCTGTCTCTGTTCTATTTTCAAGGCCAGGAGTCTGAGGACCCTGGCCATCTGGCCTGCTGTTTTGAACCTTTCATTCGGGTTCTTCCCCAGGGCCTTATCGATGATCAGCCCGCAAGCCAGCGGGATTTTTGGATTGAAGGTTTTCGGGTCCGGCTGTTTCACTTGGGTGATTTGATACAGCAGGCTGCTCAAGTTGTCGCCCTGAAAAGGCAGCTCCCCGCTAAGCAATTGATAGAGGAGGACTCCGAGCGAGAAAATATCCGAGCGGGGATCTATCTTCTGACCCATGATCTGCTCGGGCGACATGTAGTTCGGCGTCCCCAGAATGACGCCCGTTCTGGTTCTCGAAGAAGAGATGGCCCGGGCAATGCCGAAATCCGTGACCTTGACTCCTCCGGTTTTCAAGAGCCGGATGTTGGCCGGCTTGATGTCCCTGTGAATCACCTCCGCACGATGGGCGAAATCGAGCGCCTCGGCGACACTCGCCACCACTTGGAGCACCTTCCTCAGGGGCAGCAGATTTTTCTTGGAAACAAACTTCTCCAAGTCCTCGCCTTCGAGGTATTCCATGGCCATGTACGTCAGGTCCCGGTCCTCGCCAAGATCGTGAATCGTCACAATGGAGGGATGCGAAAGCTGGCCGGCGATCTCGGCCTCTCTGAAAAACCTCTCCTTGATCTCCTGGATCACGTCCTCGTCGAACTCATCGGCAAAACGAATGGTTTTAATGGCCAGGAGTCGATTGATCTTGGGGTCCAGGGCCTTGTAGACCAGCCCCATCGAACCCTTTCCGATGATCTCAAGAATCTCATAACGGCCTATTTTCTTGACCTCTTCGAGGGGCGTCGCATTCAGGATGCTCGCTGTGGTCAGTTTCACGTGGCTTCCAAGGGTCGAGGATTTGTCCGCCTCCTGGAGTTTGGGAATGCGAAGGGCCACATCCCTGAAAGGCCCTTCTCGCAAAAGGTATTCGTAAGCGGCGACGGCCTTGCCGAAAAGCCTTTTTTGCTCGTACTCCAGACCGAGATTGTAGATAAGGTCCTTGGTTTCTCCGTCAAGCGGGAGTCTGCGGAACTTTTCAAAGGCAAGGTCCAGAAGTCCCTGGCTCTGAAAGCTCAGGCCCAGCAGCCGGTTGGTCTCCGCGGAATCCCTGGCCGCCTGCAGAGAAGCAAAGCGCTGCCAAATGGTCGTGAGGCCATAGATGGCAATGATTGCCGCTGCAAGGGAGGTTCCCTTCACCCAGACGTCGAAACGGGCCAGAACAAGAGCTTGGGTTGTAAATACCAGGGCGACGAAGCCGGCGGCGCTGCCCAATCGGCCGATCGCTCCCATCCTGGGGAAAAAGTAGGCACACAGAGCCCCGAATAGCAGGACGGCCAGGGTTTCTGCATAGCCCAGGTGGCGCGGCCGGAACACAAAGGCACGGTTCAGAATGTTATCCACCACGCCCGCATAAAACTGGTTTTCGCAAACGCCCCCCCAGAGGGGCGTTTTGACCCTTGTTCCCTCTTTTAAATTGAACCCGATGAGGACGATCTTTCCCTGCAAGGACGCTAAATCCTGTCGCTGGAGAAGCTCGGCAAAGGGGTACCTGAGGAATCGCTCTCCTTGGTCATGAAACTTGACAAGTTGCTGCCCCTTCCAGAGGGGAATTTCACAGTCTTTCATTCGAATAAGGGTTTCCCCCGCAACGATCTCCCCTGGGGGTATATCGGAATAGGCCGCTGCAATCCTCAATGGAAAAGAAGGGAGGAGAAAGCCCCGGAAGGAGACAATGGCAGAGTTTGCGATGCCCGTTCCAAAACCGTATAAAGAGTCGACCCCGTGTCCAAAACCCAGCGCATACTGAGCGAGTTCCTGGAAAGGAAGATAAAGCTTCCTCACCTCAACCAGGCCCGTCACGGCGGAAGGCAAACCCCTATCGTCTATAGCGTGTTCGGACATCAAGATCTCCGGCTCTCCCGGAGGCTCTTTCTGATCCGGTGGCAGGTTGGGGAAGGCAGGAAACACGACATTGCCGGCTTTTCGCACACCCTCGATGAGAAGGCCGTCGCCGTCTAACCGCTGCTCCATCTCCTGAAGGCTTTCCTCGACCCAGGCTGGAACGTCTGGATCGTTCTTGCCAGAAGCATAGGACTCCAATCTCGCCATCAGAGACTTTACTTCCCCCAGCCCGGGGTTGCTCTCTTTTTCAAACAGGGGGAGATTAAGACCAATGACCTTCACGCCCCCCTCTCGAAGCAGATCGATCATCTCTGCGAGCCTAGACCTGGGCCACGGCCATGAGCCCATCCTTTCAATGCTCTTGTCATCGATCTCAACAAGAACGATTCTTGAATCAGCCTGCCCTTGCGGGGCGGTCAACCGCACCATCCACTCATAGGATAAGCGCTCAAGTTTCTCGAACCAGGACCCGGCGTGAAAGCTGAACCCGGCAAAAAAGAGAGCGACGAAAAAAGCCACAATTGAGTTCAGAGTTAAACTTTTTTTAACCATATATAGTCAAAGGGCATACAAAGAACACAAATATAGATATAATATTTATCAAAATAATAAGTTATTGTCAAATAAAAACAGGGGATTGAATCGCAGATGGACTTTTTACGAAGCCGTCAACTCTGGATTTCGTATTGCTCGACGTGCAACCCTTCCTTTTCACAAATTGCAATGCGCCGGTTCATACGCCTCTCGAGATCCACGATCGACTGCTGCTCTTCCTCCTTCAACACACGAGCGACCTCAGGGTGCACGCCGACCAGGATGTCTTCTGAATTCGCCGTAGCCCTTGTCTCCCTTTCAATGTCCCTGAGAAGCTCATAGCAAATGGTTTTCCTGGACTTGAGGGCTCCTCGTCCTTCGCAATAAAAGCAGGGTTCGCTCAACAGGCGGTTCAGATTCTCCCGGGTCCTTTTTCTTGTCATTTCTATCAGCCCGAGTTCGGACATCTTGAGAATATGGGTTTTCGCCTTGTCTTTCCGCAGGGCATCCTTGAGCGCGGTGAAGACGCGCTCCCTGTTGGTTTTCTTCTCCATGTCAATGAAATCAATGACAATGAGACCGCCGAGATTTCTTATCCTGAGCTGGTACGCAATCTCCTTAACTGCTTCAAGGTTGGTCTTCAAGATCGTCTCTTCCAGGTTTCTCGCACCCACGTAGCTGCCCGTATTGACATCAATCGCAGTCAGGGCTTCGGTCAATTCGATCACGATCGATCCGCCGGATTTGAGCCAGATCTTTTTTTCAAGGGCACGGGAGATTTCCATCTCGATCCCGTGGAAGTCAAAAATCGGGTCGTCCCCCTCGTAAAGTTCGACGGAGTATTTCAGGCTGGGAGCAAAGGTTTCAATGAATTCCATGACCTTATTGTATTCTTCCCTGGAATCAATGACCAACCGGTCCACCTCTCTTGTAAAAAGGTCGCGCACCGAACGGAGGCATATGCCGAGGTCCTTGTACAAAAGGCCGGTTCCCATAACCTTGGTCATTCTTTCCTGTATGCTTCCCCACAGTTTCATCAGGAAGTCCAGTTCTGATTTCAGTTTGGTCCCGGCCTCCCCTTCGCTCGCGGTCCTCACAATCAGCCCGAGACGGTTGTGCCTTATTTCCTGCGCCAGGTTCCTCAATCGCTCCCTTTCTTCAGGATCCTCAATCCGGCGGGAGACCCCGACATGGTCCACATTCGGCATGAGAACCAGATGCCTGCCCGGCAAGGAAATATGACATGTCAGGCGCGCCCCCTTGGTCCCGATCGGTTCCTTGGCGACCTGCGCCATGATATCCTGCCCTTCATGCAAGAGGTCCTCGATATTGAAGGGAATGGTTTTCAGCGATTCCGGCGCTGCCTCGACCTGCTCTTCCGCTGTGTTGTCCTGGTTGTTGGTGAGGGTGCCGGGCAACATGATTTGCTCCAGGTCCAGAACATCATGGTGGACGTCGGTCACATAAAGAAAGGCGCTCCGTTCAAGCCCGATGTCCACAAAGGCAGCCTGCATACCCGGGAGCACCCTGACAATCCTTCCCCGGTAGATGTTCCCCATGAGCTCCTGTCCGGTCTTGCGCTCAATGTGAAGTTCCACCACCACACCGTTTTCCACAAGAGCCACCCTGATTTCATGGGGTCTCGCATTGATCACCAGCTCATTGGCCATGACCGTTCCTCACTGTTCTAAACCACAAAGTCACTCCGCCACCTCGTCGGTCTTCACAACCTTCCGGATGTCCTCATCCCCCAGGCCAAGAACGTTCTTCAGGATTTCCGCGGGTTTCACTTCCGGTCCTTGGGTGTGATTCAGTACGAGGCGCACCCTGCCGGATTCAAGGCGTTCCATGGTTTTCACGAGCGGCCTCACATCAATCGTCTTTTCTCCCTTTTTCCCTTTTCTTAAAACTGTAAAGACCTCGGATTGGAGAAAGGTCTCTATGGCGGCGCCATTGATTTCAGGTCTGTTCAGGATAATTTCGTAGCCGCTTTCTTTGAGTCGCGGGCTTTTCGATTCCGGCGCCAATTCCATCAGCGACAGGATTCGGATGCCGGCCGGAAGCTGGCCGGCCAACCTTTCCTGGATGGCCGAGGCGGAATCGGCATCATAAACCTGAATATCCACGGTTTCATGCAAGCTTTCCGTCCCCACAGGCAAGGCGGCTGCAAAGGAAATCTTCGGCATGGGATGATAACCCGCCGAGAAGACGAGGGAGATACAGGCTCTTCTCAGGGCCCTGATGAAGAGGCGGGCCACTTCGAGATGGCTCAGATATCGAATTGGTCCCGTTTTGCTGAAGACGACCCGGTATTTCCTTACAGGGCGGCAAGATGGCTCATGCTTCCTTGCAACCGGGGGCTCCCAGCTTGAGTAAAGCACCGGCCCAACCGAATCATGGTCGCAAACGCCGCATGAAAGACAGCGCTCCCGACAATCTGCCGTCTCTATCTCTTCCCGTGCCTTCTGTCGTTCCTCCAGAAAAAACGCCTTCGTCACACCCGACCGGATATGGTCCCAGGGCAGGATCTCATCCGGGTCTCTCTCCCGGTGGAGGTAAAAGGCTGGGTCCAACCCTGCTTCGTTCAAGGCTTCCGTCCACAAAGATAATGCAAAATGCTCACTCCAGGCGTCATATCGGGCGCCCTTTTTCCAAGCGCGGATCACGACTTCAGTCAGCCGCCGGTCGCCCCTGGAAAAAATCCCCTCCAGCCAGCTCATTTCAGGTTGGTTCCACTTCAGACGCACGCGGCTGTTTTTCAAGGCGCTCCGGAGAAGAGCGATTTTTCTTCGGCTTTCTTCCAGCGAAATCTGAGGCATCCACATGAAGGGGGTGTGGGCCTTGGGGACAAAGGCGGCAACGCTTGCATTCACCTTTCCTCTCCTGCCCCCTCGTCTCGAAACCGCTTGAACCAAGCGAACGATGTCCAGAAGATCCTCTTCTTTCTCACCGGGAAGTCCGATCATAAAATAAAGCTTGATCCCTTCCCAGCCTGCATCGAAAATCTTCCCTGCCATGCTCAGGATCTCCTCGTCCGTCAACTTCTTGTTGATGATTCTCCTGAGCCGGTCGTTTCCCGCTTCGGGGGCCAGGGTGAACCCCGTTTTCCTCACTCTTTTGATCTGCTCGAACCACTTCGGATCCAGGCTGTCGACCCGGAGGGACGGCAGGCTGAGAGAGACTTTGGCTGCCGCCTGCTCGTCCATGAGCGCCGTCAGCAGCGGCCCCAGGCAGCCGTAGTCCCCTGAACTCAAAGAAAGCAGGGAGAGTTCCTCAAAACCGGTCAGCTCAAGTCCCCTGGCCGCGCTCTTCATAATGGAACCGGGTTCCCTTTCCCTCACGGGCCTGTAGATCATCCCCGCCTGGCAGAAACGGCATCCCCTGGTGCATCCCCTGGAGATCTCAAGGGCGAGGCGATCATGCACGAGTTCGGCATAGGGGACAATCTGGGGCTCAGGGGGCGGATATCGATTGATGTCGTGAACGATCGCTTTTGTCACTTCCCTGTATCCGTTCAACCGGGACCCTATCGCTGAGATTGATCCATCCGCCTTGTGCGAGACATTGAAGAACTTCGGGATATACATGCCCCGAATCCGGGATAGAAGAACCAGAATCTCCTCTTTTGAGGCTCTCATGCGCTTTGCTTCTCGTATGATCCCGCACAGTTCGAGGACGGCATCCTCGCCGTCCCCGACCAGGATGCCGTCAAAAAGCAGGGCAAAAGGCTCAGGGTTGAAACAGGCCGGTCCTCCTGCAATCACAAGAGGGAACAGGCCGGTTCTCTCGTGGGCATAAAAAGGGATTCCCCCAAGATCCAGCATGCTCAGCACATTGGTGAGCGAGAGCTCGTGCTGGATGCTGAAACCCACGATATCGAATTCAGCCAAAGAACGGCTCGATTCGAGCGAGCGAAGAGTCAGACCGCGGTCTCTCAGTTCCGTTTCTAAATCCACCCACGGGCAGAAAACCCTTTCCGCAGCCACCCACTCCTGCCGGTTTAGAATGTGGTAGAGGATCTTCAATCCCAGGTGGGACATGCCCACCTCGTAAACATCCGGAAAGGCAAGGGCGAAAGAAACCTCCACGATGCGGGGATCTTTCTTGATAGAATAGATCTCCTCTCCCACATACCGGCTGGGCCGTTGAATCTTTGAAAACCATTGGCTGTTCAACACGGGCTTGATTCCTGACCGATCCAATGCGAATCAATTCCAAACAAGAAGTGTAATCCACGGCTGCTTGACAGGCAAGTTGATTTTCACTGGATGGGTTTATCCGGGAAAGGCGATGGAAGGCCGAGGGTGGATTTCAGGAGGGCCTCCGCAGAGAACGATCAAGACAGACATGGACTTCAGCCCCCCCTTCGGGGTGATTTTGGCCTGCCACGGTGCCCTTCAGCCCTTCGACAATGCGTCTGACCGTAGCTAAGCCCAGGCCTGAACCTCCCTCCTTGGTTGTAAAAAAAGGCGTGAAGAGGTGCTGAAGAGCCTTTTTTGAAAAGCCTGCGCCGGTGTCGCGGATCCTGATTCTTGCCATTTCTTGAACCGCTCCATGGCCGTCCCTGGGATGAACGATGTCGGTGTTTACATACAGAATCCCCCCCTGATTCATGGCGTCGGCGGCATTGAGAAAAAGATTCCACAAAACCTGTTTCAACTGCTCCGGATCCGATTGGATTCTCAGGGAGTGCCGGAAATCCGTTTTCAGCAGGATCTTGCCTGTCCACGTGTTGCTGTTCTTGAAAAGCTCAAGGGAGTCCATGATCAACCGGCTCAGGTCGAATTCTTCGATGGTCGCTTCCTTGGGCCGAGCAAAGACAAGGAAATCGCTGATCAGGTTGTTGAGCCGGTTGATTTCCCGCAAAACAATGTCCATGAGCCTGTTTCGGACATCATCCATGTCCAGGCTTTCTTTGAGCATTTGAATGGAGCCACTGATGGAGGCCATGGGATTTCTGATCTCGTGGGCGATCGCTGCGGCCAGTTGCCCGATCAAAGCCAAGCCCTCCACCCGTTTCATTTCCTCCTCGATTCGCTTCAGTTCCGTCACATCCTGGAAAAAAAGAATCTGGCCGCCCTCTCCTCTGTCCGGTAAGCTGAGAGGAGAGACGGAGCATCGGAGAAAAAGCTTGATACCGTCCTGCCTCACAAAGGGGAGATCAATAAAACGGCCTACCTTGCTTCTCCTGCCGGCGGCGCTCCCTGCATCCTTGTCCAGATGACCGTTCAAAAAGGGCATCACTTCTACAAAGCTCTTGCCGATCACCTCCCCGGACCTGACACGGAAGATTTCCTCTGCCCCGGGATTAAAAAGAATAATTGAGCCCCGATCGTCCAGGGTAATCAGGCCTGATGTGATGCTTCGGATGATCCATTCGTTGAGCGCTTCCAGCTTGGCAATATCGGCCTGCTTTTCATTCAGCTCGACGCGACTCTTCCTCGCCAGCTCCGAAGGATAACTGCTTAAGAAAGCCACCAGGTAGAAGGCGGCGATATTGACCACAATCAGGTAAAAAATGTAGGAACCTTGGTAGGCTGCCGAGGAGTCGACGCGGCCCCCAAAAGGTGTAATGACGCCGTAGTACTGGAGGTTCAGCAGCAATCCATAAAGAATGCTGCAGCATGACGCCGTGATCATTCCCCCCTTGCGATAAAGAATGATGCTCCCGTTAATAATGGTGAGCAGATAGAGGAAAGAAAAGATGCTCTCAATGCCGCCGGTGGTGTAAATGATGGCTGTCACCACCACCGTGTCCATAATAAGTTGCCCGTAAGCAAAAGCAGTCAGCTTCTTGAGCCGTTTCAGAAAAACGGCATAGATGAAGGTCAAAAAATAGATGGAGGCAATGAGGAGGTAGTGGTAGGTCTGGATGCTGCCGAATTCGGTCTTTGTCTCCTTGACCTGGGTGAAGATCGTCGCTCCCAGCAACAGGGAAACAAAGATCATCCTCAAAAACATGAGTTTTTGAAGGCGACCTGACAGCTCGACTCGAGGAAGTTTGGGGTCGGGATGAGCCATGTCGATCGAATCAGCCGCCCATGGCTGAAGCCATTCCGAAAATGGGCAGATACATGGCAATCACGAGCCCGCCGATGGACCCGCCGAGGAAAAGCATGAGGAGCGGCTCCAGCATGGAGGTCAAAGCGCCAACCGCTGCATCCACTTCGTCGTCGTAGAAGTCGGCTATCTTCTCCAGCATGGAGTCAAGGGCCCCAGTCGCTTCCCCTACCGCGATCATCTGAATAACCATCCCCGGGAAGATGTTGTTTTCAGAGAGGGGCTCTGCAATCGTTTGACCCTCTGCAATGCTTCCTCTTACTTCATAGAGGATTTCCTCGATAACCACATTCCCTGAGGTTTTTGCCACGATCTCCAGGGCATCCAGGATAGGCACGCCGCTGCTGATCATGGTGCCAAGGGTTCTCGTAAATCTCGCGACCGCCGTTTTCTTGAGAAGGTCCCCGAAGACGGGCAATCTCAGCAAAAGAGCATCCGTCTGCTTTTTTCCTTTCTTGGTGCCCCGGTACCTTTTAAAACCGTAAATCAAGGCGCCCAGACCCAGGATCACCCAGTGGAAATTTCCCTTCATAAAGCGGCTCATATTCACCACCACCTGGGTGGGAGCGGGAAGGGCGGAGCCGAAGCTCTTGAACATGTCTTCGAAAACAGGGATCACAAAGATCAAGATCACGGCAATCACGAGAATGGCAATGGCCATGACCACCGCAGGATAGGTCATCGCCCCTTTGATCTGAGATTTAAGTTTTTCGGCCTTTTCGATAAAGGTGGCAAGTCTTCGCAGAATGGTATCCAGAATACCGCCCACCTCCCCGGCAGCGACCAGGTTGACGAAAAGATCATCAAAAACCTTTCCGTGCTTTTTCATGGCTTCGGCCAGGGTGGATCCTCCTTCCACGTCTTTGGTGATTGCTTTGAGAATGGACTTGAAGGTCGGGTTCTCCAACTGTTCTGCAAGGATGGTGAGCCCCTGAACCAGGGGAAGGCCTGCATCGATCATGGTGGAAAACTGTCGCGTAAAGACCACGAGATCCTTTTTCGTGACTTTCGGTTTGAGAAAGGAAATATTTCCAAAAACGTCTTTGGGCTTGGGTTTTAATTTCTTGATGGAGAAATTACGTTTCTTCAGTTGATTCAGAGCAATGGCTTCATTGGCCGCATCGATCTCGCCTTTAAGTTTTCGGCCTCTTTTGGTTTCAGCAACCCAGACATAAACCGGCATGATGATTTCCTCCTGAAGCCATTACCCCTTCCATTCAGATCAATCCTCTTTACGGGAAGGGATACCCGGCTGATCAAATGTACGCATAATCTTAGTAAAATATGCAGGTTATGTCAAGCATTCTGTGATGTCCCCTGCTGGGCAGGCCTCGCAGTTTAGGCTTGACAAATGCTGCGAATAAGGGGATACAGGAAAACTTCAATAGATCGGAATTTCTATAGCATAAGGAGGAATTTACTGTGAGTGACGTGACTGCTCCCATGGGAGGAAAAATCATTGATGTCAAGGTGAAGGCGGGCGACAAAGTCGATGAAAATGACGAAGTGGTGATTCTCGAGGCCATGAAAATGGAATTGCCGGTGGTGGCCGGTGTTTCCGGCACCGTAAAAGAAATCAAATGCAAACAGGGCGATGCCGTCGAGGCGGATGCCGTTCTGATCGTCTTGGAATAGATGATCATCTCCTCATAGAGCGCTTGGCCGGAAATGCCGGCCCGGGACTCCGCCGGCCATGAGGAACAGGCGCGACATAACAGCGAGGTGGCTCATGCATCAGGAGAAGCAAGAGCTTGAAGAGCGTTATCGTGAATGGTGCAGAAAGGTCGAAGCCAATCTCCAAAGGAACCCGGAGCGCAGGAAGGATTTCGTCAATACCTCCGGTATTCCCGTAGAGCGGCTATACACCCCCCTGGATCTCCAGGACGTGGATTACCTCTCGGAACTCGGGTTTCCGGGGTCTTACCCCTTTACGCGGGGCGTTCAGCCCACCATGTACCGGGGCAGACACTGGACCATGAGGCAATACGCCGGTTTTGCCTCTGCCGAAGAATCAAACAGGCGGTACAAATTCCTTCTTGAGCAAGGTCAGACCGGACTGTCCGTAGCCTTTGACCTGCCCACGCAGATCGGATACGACTCGGACCATGAAATGGCCATGGGCGAGGTGGGTAAAGTCGGAGTAGCCATCGATTCACTCCAGGACATGGAAATTCTGTTCAGCGGCATCCCCCTGGACCAAGTGAGCACCTCCATGACCATCAATGCCCCTGCCGCCGTGCTCCTGGCCATGTATCTTGCCGTTGCGGAAAAGCAAGGGATCCCGACTGAAAAGCTGCGGGGAACCATCCAGAATGACATTCTGAAGGAATACTCCTCCCGGGGGACCTTCATTTTCCCCCCCAAGCCCTCCATGAGAATCGTTACGGACATTTTTGCCTTCTGCGCGGACCGGGTGCCCCAGTGGAACAGCATCAGCATTAGCGGATACCACATACGGGAAGCAGGCTCCACTGCGGTCCAGGAAGTTGCTTTCACCCTGGCAAACGGCATTGCTTACGTAGATGCCGCACTTCAGGCAGGCCTGGACGTGGATGCTTTCGGCCCCAGACTTTCCTTTTTTTTCAATGCCCATCTCGATTTCTTTGAAGAAGTCGCCAAGTTCCGAGCAGCCCGGGCCCTCTGGGCAAAAATCATGAAAGAACGCTTCGAGGCCAAAGACCCCAGATCCTTGATGGTGCGCTTTCACACCCAGACTGCGGGTTGCACCCTGACCGCAAGGCAGCCTATGAACAACATTGTGCGGGTGGCCTTTCAGGCTTTGGCCGCTGTCCTGGGTGGCACCCAATCTCTGCACACCAACTCCATGGACGAAGCTCTGTGTCTTCCTTCCGAACAGGCCGTGCAGATCGCTCTGCGCACCCAGCAACTCATCGCTTACGAAACAGGGGTGATCGACACGGTGGATCCCCTTGGAGGCGCCTATTTCTTGGAAACGCTGACCCGGCAAATCTGCGAAAGGGCGGAGGATTATATTCGGAAAATAGACCGGATGGGCGGGGCGGCCGCGGCCATTGAACAAGGCTTCATCCAAAAGGAAATCCAGGACAGCGCCTACCGGTATCAAAAGGAAATCGAAAAAAATGAAAGGATTGTGGTGGGCCTGAACCGCTTTCAGGTGGAGGAGGAAAAACCC
>Ga0209498_1001889_pt1 | contig 12729 bp, 10 predicted proteins | sample WalLakDeSediment_FD_184131 | JGI IMG/M metagenome (GOLD analysis project Ga0209498, IMG submission 184131) | Lake sediment microbial communities from Walker lake, Nevada to study Microbial Dark Matter (Phase II) - Walker Lake 11/02/13 Deep... | ecosystem: Environmental > Aquatic > Freshwater >...
TGCAATATTTACTCTTCGTTTTTTCAGCGGGCATATGATCAAGTGATCCATGATGTGGCCCTGCAAAACCTGCCAGTGGTATTTTGCCTAGACCGTGCCGGTTTGGTGGGCGAAGATGGCGCCACCCATCACGGTGCCTTCGACCTTTCGTTCCTGCGTTGCATACCAAACATCACAATTGCAGCACCTATTAATGAAGAAGAACTGCGCAATCTTATGTATACCGCACAGCTCAAACAAAGGGGGCCTTTTGTAATTCGCTACCCCAGAGGAAACGGCGTGCTGAAAAACTGGCAAACGCCATTTAATGAGATACCCATCGGCAAGGGAAGGCGACTCAAAGAAGGTACACAGGCAGCCATTGTTTCAATTGGGCATATCGGGAATATTGCCCTGCAGACTGCCTACGAACTGAAAGAATCACTTGGCTTTGACATCGCCATGTTTGATCTGCGCTTTATCAAACCCATCGATGAAGACTTACTGCACCACGTTTTCAGAAATTTCAATACGGTGATTACAGTCGAAGACAATGCCCTGGCCGGTGGCATGGGTAGCGCCGTGCTCGAATTTATGGCCGACAACGGATACCAGGCTACCGTGAAGCGCCTGGGCATACCCGATTACTTCGTGGAACAGGGAACCCTGAATGAATTATATGCTGAATGCGGCTTTGATGCCAAAGCCATTAAAGAGGCCATTATCGAAAAATGTGAAACCCTTTTGCACCACAACAACTAAACAAAAATTAAACCTTGGAAAGTTTCGCAGAATTGTTTGCTGATTACAGGCAGGTATTAATTGCTTTCGGACTCACCCTTTTTGCTGGGCTTTCAACGGGAATTGGAAGCGCCATTGCCTTTTTTGCCAAAAGAACCAACACCAAATTCCTGTCGGTGGCCCTTGGTTTCTCGGCAGGGGTAATGATATATGTTTCGTTTGTGGAAATTTTCTTTAAAGCCAAGGATATCCTGATTGCCGAGCAGGGCCTCCGACCCGGCTACCTGCTCACATTGCTGGCTTTCTTCAGCGGAATGATCTTCATTGCCATTATCGACAAGCTGGTGCCTTCGTTCGAAAACCCGCATGAAATAAAAATGGTGGAAGATATTAAGGCTGGCCCTGAAGAACTAAAAAAAAGAAACAAGCTCTACCGAATGGGCATGCTGTCGGCCTTTGCCATTGCCATTCACAACTTCCCCGAAGGACTCGCCACCTTTATTGCAGCCCTTCAAGACCTGTCGCTTGGTATCCCAATTGCAATTGCCATTGCCATACACAATATTCCTGAAGGCATTGCCATTTCAGTGCCTATTCACCATGCCACGGGCAGCAAGCGCAAAGCCTTTAAGTACTCTTTCCTTTCCGGACTGGCCGAGCCCCTTGGGGCATTAGTGGGATTCGTTTTGCTGACGCCTTTTATGAGTGAAACCCTTTTTGGTTTTTTGTTTGCTTCTGTGGCAGGCATTATGGTGTTTATCTCAATCGACAACCTGCTCCCGGCCGCCCGCGAATACGGCGAGCCACACCTCTCCATCTACGGACTGATGGCCGGAATGGGGGTTATGGCCATCAGCCTGCTGTTGTTTACGTTTTAGGCTTGAACTTTGAACCCTGAACTATTTTCCAATCCTTTTGTTCAGCGCGTCAGAAAGGGCTTTTGCGGCTTTGTTGAAATAACGCTTCTTGCGGAAGCCAAGTACCCAGATAATGCCTGAGATGGTGTTGGTAAGAAAAACTTCATCAGCATGTAAAAGCTCATCAGGTTCAACAGGCCTTTCTTCAATTTTGAAACCCAGGCTGGGCGCCAATTCAATCACAACCGACCGCATAACGCCTTCAACACAGGCCTGATCGAGCGAAGGGGTAATGAGTTGATTGCCATTTACCAAAAAAACATTTGAACTGATGGCTTCTGCCAGGAGCCGCTCATCGTTTATGAGCAGGCAGTCATCCAGTTTTCTTTCCTTTCGGTAAAGACCGGCCATAACGTAAATCAGTGCACTGGATGACTTGATGTTGCTCAGGGCGTGGCAGGGCTTGTAGTATTCTTCGAAAAAATCAACAAGGATTCCCTTTCGGTTCAGGGGGTAGAGGCTGCTTGAGAGTTTCGTTGTTTCTATCAGGAATGAAGCCGCGTTTTCTTCGGGCACATAAAAGCCGCCTTCGGTTCTGTAAATGGCAAACCTTACCCTGGCATGACCGCCTTCAGGGTGGTTGTGCCTGTATACCCGATGAATCTGGGCAACAAAAAAATCATGCGAAAAAGTTTCAGGAAGTTCGAGCCTGAGCAATTCAGCACCCTTTTTTAGCCTGTAGAAATGCCGCTCTGACCAAAGCACATGGCCATTATTAACCCTGATGGTCTCAAACAAACCATCGCCATACCTGAAGGAACGGTTCGAAGACCCCAGGCTTGGTTCTTCTGCCTGCCGAAGCTTGCCGTTGAGCGAAATCATTCGGCTCATCAGATGAACTAAAAAATGTAACGGATAAAGTTGCCCATAAATTCAGGATTCAGCACCGTTATGAAAGCAATTCCGTATATGGCACCCCAGAAATGCACGTCATGCGCCACATTGTCAGATCCCCTGCGGGCCATCCAAACCGAATAAGCCAGGTAAATTATACCGAAGATAAAGGCAGGAATTGGAACGGGAATAAACATGAAAAAGACGCTTCCCTGGGGTTGAAGTATGATGCTGGCAAAAAGCACCGACGAAACGGCACCGCTGGCGCCAACTGCATTGTAATAATAATTTTTTCGATGCTTGAAATAGGATGGCCCAACGCTGCAAAGAAGTGCGGTTACATATAAAAGCCCGTAAAACATTCGGCCCCTGATTCCAAATTCAGCCACCAGGATTTGCTCTACCAGCGAACCGAACGAATACAATACAAACATGTTTATAAGCAGGTGCATCCAGTCGGCATGCAGCAAGCCATAAGAAAAGAAACGGTGCCAGGTTTTGTGCTGCCTGATCTCATAGGCATTAAACTTCATGCGCTCAAAGGCAATGCGGTTTCTGAAGGTAGTATATGAAACCAATACGGTAAGAATAATGATAAACAGGGTAATGCTCATAAGCCGGATTTTATGCAAAGATACTTTTTCCGTCGCTATTTTGCCTAATGAGTGCAATAGACTACCTTTGAAATCTGAAAAATGAGCATGAAAGTCAAAAAAAACACCATAATCTGGGATTGGAACGGCACCCTGCTAAACGATGCCCAGATATGCCTTGAAGGGATAAATATTTTGCTTGAGCATAGAAATCTCCCGGGTCTTGAAATGGAACGCTACCGGCAGATATTTACCTTTCCCGTAAGGGATTATTACCAGGCCGCCGGCTTTGATTTTAATAAGGAGCCCTTCGAAATACCAGCCGAGGAATTTATTGTGCATTACAAGCGTTTGTTGCCACAGGCCGGGCTTTTTCACGATGTGCACGAAACCCTTCAAGGTTTTGATAAGCTTGGCATCAGGCAGTTTATCGTTTCGGCCATGGAGCAGCAGGCCCTGGAGCAATCGGTAAGCGAACGCGGAATAAGGCCCTTTTTTGAGGCCGTTTGGGGAATTGAAGATAACCTGGCTTTTTCTAAGGTGCACCGGGCAAAAGAAATGATCAGCCGTTTCGGGATCGAAACCCACAAAACCTTATTGGTAGGTGATACCCTTCATGATGCCGAAGTGGCCCAAGAGCTGGGTGTCGATATCGTATTCATTACCCGCGGCCACCAAAACCCTGAAAGGCTCATCCAAAACGGGAACCTGCATTTACCCGACCTTAAATCACTGGTAAAATTTATGATTTAGGTTTTGCTTTCTCGAGTTATAGATTTCTGTGATTAGGCTTTTTTAAGGGTTGATTCGGTCAATAGCCCAACATTTTTCTAAAGTCGAAAAACCTCGCCTCCGCCATTAAGCGTAAACGCACCACTCCTAATGGCGATTAGCCGCATGCCTTTATCCTTTGAACTTTGACCTTGGAACTTTTAACTTTGAACCAATATTACCTATATTGTATCTTCATCTCATCAAAGATGTCGCTTTGAATAAGCTTCACCGCCTTCTGGTAGGCATCATCCATTTCGGATGTCACCTGAATATAAGCGCTGAAGTCGAACAGGTTACGGGCAATGAAGCCTTTTACCTGGATCTTCAGGTAGGGTAGGGTACTTTGCATTTCTTCATCCCCGGAGGTCACACCCTGCCTTTCGGCATAATCGTAGAGTTCTTGCAGTAAGGCATCTGAAACCTGAAAGTTGCTTACAAAAGAGTTCAAATCGGGATAGCGGCGCATGAGTTCCTGGCGTCTTTCGTTGGTGTATTCAATGCTAAAGGTGTTGAGGATGCCCCTTCGCACCAATCTTGAGTAGAAATTCGAAACCCTGTTGGTATCGATCGGAATGAACACATCAGGCATGATACCCCCGCCCCCGTAAACCACTCGCTTATTTATTTTGGTATAGTATTTCAGTGAGTCGGGAAATGTAATGTTATCGGGGTTTACCAGCTCGCCCATGCGCAGGCGCTGAGTCAGGTCAGCGAAATATTTGTCGTTACCTTCATCATAAGGCTTTTGTATGCTGCGGCCCGTCGGGGTGTGGTAGCGGGCCGTGGTGAGCCTGATGGCTGAACCATCGGGCAGGCTGAAAGGCTGCTGCACGAGGCCCTTGCCAAATGAGCGCCGGCCAACAATCAATCCGCGATCCCAGTCCTGGACAGCCCCCGCAAGAATCTCGCTGGCCGAAGCGCTGCCCTCATTGATCAAAACCACCAGCTTACCTTTTTTGAAGGCTCCACGGCTGGTGCTAATGCGCTCCTGTGTGGGAGCAGAGTGCCCCTCGGTATATACAATCAGCTTGTCGCCATCAAGAAACTGGTCGCTCAGGTCGATGGCCACATCAAGAAAACCTCCGGAGTTGAAATTCAGGTCTAGTATCAGGTGCTGCATGCCTTCGCGGTTGAGCTTCTCGATCGACTCGCGGAACTCGCGCATGGTAGTGCGGGCAAAGCGATTTACCTTTATATAACCTATGCCCGGTGCAGCCATATATGCTGCATCAACAGAGTTGATGGGAATGCGGTCGCGCGTAATGGTGAAATCAAGCAATCCGCGGCTTCCACGCCTGAAAATACCCACGTTCACCTTTGAGCCCCGCTGACCCCTGAGGCGATCCATAACAAACTGATTCGTAACATGACTTCCGGCCGAAGAAGCTCCATCAATGGTAACAATCTTATCGCCGGGCAATATGCCAACCTTCTCTGATGGTCCGCCCGGTACCGCGCTCAATACCACAATGGTATCGTTAATAATGTTAAACTGCACCCCAATGCCTTCAAAACTCCCCTGAAGGGGTTCGTTGGCTGCGCGCAGCTCTTCGGCCGAAAGATATACGCTGTGGGGGTCAAGTTCGCGAAGCATGCCCTTTATGGCTTCTTCAACAAGTTTTTCTTCATCTACCGGTTCAATATAAGCAAGCCGAACTACCTGAAGGGCCCGGTTCATTTTTTCAAGCTGCTGGCTGTTTACCTGAGATATTACACTTGGACTTAAACCAAAAGTCAGAAAAATCAAAAGAAAAAAAGCAAGAAAAGCAGAAAAATGGTATTTCATTCTATTTGAAGTTTTAGGGTGGGATCAGATTTATGAACTCATAGGGTATAAGACAAAAATTAAACCATCATGAAGCTGTGTTTGTTTAAAATACGAAAAGTGTTTTAAGGATAACGCTATGAATGCCTTTAACCGATATGGCAAGTCAAAATTACCTGTTTCCTGCCCAAAAAACCTAACAAAACTCAAAAAACATTTTCAGTGTGGTTGGAAAGCTTAAACTTTGTGGTTATTTTTGAATCGCCGGCATATTTAAACACGGCTACTCTTTGTTCATTGCGCAGCAACATATCGATCAGACCGGTGGCGAGAAAAATCGCCTGCTTCGAAGCATGGTCATTCCCCTGGCTTTTGTTGTGCTTATGTGGCTGGTCAAATCGGTCGAGATGTTTTTCGACTTCGACCTTTATAATTGGGGCATTTATCCGCTCACAGCAAAAGGGCTTGCAGGCATTTTTTTCTCCCCTTTTATACATGGCGACATCAATCACCTGATAAACAATACCATTCCGATTTTAGTGCTTGGAACCACTTTGTTTTATTTTTACCGCGAGGTGGCCCGCACCGTGCTGTTTCTTTCGGTTCTGATCACGGGTTTGTGGGTGTGGGTATTTGCCCGCGAGGCCTTCCATATTGGAGCCAGCGGCGTGGTTTACAGCCTGGCGGCATTTCTTTTCGTGAGCGGGGCAATCAGGAAGCATCCACGCCTTATGGCCATTTCTATGCTGGTGGCCTTTCTATACGGAAGCATGGTTTGGGGTATTTTTCCCATAAAAGAAAGGGTGTCATGGGAGTCGCATTTAATGGGTATGCTTTCTGGCCTGCTGCTGTCCATAAACTTCAGAAAATACGGCCCGCAACGCAAAAAATACACATGGGATCTGGAACCGGAGGAAGAAAGCGAGGCTGAAACTGATGTTGATGACTTTGCTGAAAAGGTTATCCGTTCACTAAAGGCTGAAGACGCCGACAACCAACCTCCGCCTGATAAACCAGGTGGTTTCTCATCTGATCCCGGCATCCGGTTCCATTACAAGCCAAAAGACAAACCTAATGAATCAGGGATTAGGGATTAAGATTATGTTTCAATAATCACTGACCACTAATCACTAATCACTAATCACTAATTACCCATTACCGATCACCCTCTTTCCAACTCCCGCTGCACATCCTTTTTCTTTAGGGTTTCGCGTTTGTCGTAGAGCTTTTTCCCTTTTCCAAGGGCGATCTCGAGCTTGGCCAGACCGCGATCGTTGATAAACAGGAAGGTAGGTATCAGGGTAAGGCCTTTTTCGGCCAGTTTGGTTTTTAGCTTGCGGAGTTCGCGGGCGTTCAGCAGCAGCTTGCGGTCGCGCTTAGGCTCGTGGTTGTTGTAGGTGCCGTACTCATATTCGGCAATGTGCATGTTCTTAACAAAGAGCTCGTCGCCAATAAAGGCACAGTAACCCTCGTTGATGCTGGCCTTGCCCGCACGGATTGATTTTATCTCGGTACCCGTAAGCACAATGCCGGCAATGAACTTCTCCAAAAGGAAATATTCAAAGCCCGCCTTCTTGTTTCGTATGTTAATCTTTCCGGCCATAGCTCAGTAGGGCTGCAAAATTACGAAAAATTAGGCAGGAAAGAGGCGAAGAATCAATAACCTACCTTATGGTAACTCCTGATGGCACCTTAAACTTGTCGGCCGGAATGCGGGCGTTTTCTTCAAAATGAGTTACTTCCATTGTCATTTGGTCAGAAACCATTTTCAATGGTAAGCCCTTGTAATACCATATTTTGGTTACGGTTGCTTCATAATCATCGTCGTCAATGGTTTCTACCACAATGCAATTTTTACCCAAGATGACTTCATTTCCAACAATGCGGCCACCCTCTTCTTCAATCATCTGCCTGAAAGTCATGTCGTCGTCAATCAATTCCTTGTCAAACATGTCGAACTCACCCTTGGTTGAGCGCGTCTTTGACCCGGTATTGGTTTGCAGGTTTATAGCATAAGTCCATTCACTGTCTTCAATATAAAGCATTTTGGTTGTTTGCTTATGCCCGAAACTTTCAATAACAGATTCGAGCTCGCTGGCCGATTTTTCATTTTCAAGGTCTTGCCATATCGTCATGGTGTTAGTGAGCTTGTAACCTTCTTCTCCGGCATGAATAACGGCTTTCAAAATATACGATTTCAAGCCTGCAAGCTCGGCTTCCATCTGTTTAATGGTACTGTCGGCATCAGTGGTTGAAGGTTTTGATCCACCGCCGCAGGCGGTCATTGCGATTCCGGCTATTATGGCCAGAAAAATGGTTTTGGCTTTTTTCATTTTCGATAAGGGTTTGGGTGATTAAATGTAAGAGATTCAATGGTTACCGGTATAATTTTACGAATTTTAAGAAAACGGGATAACATGAAAGGTAATGCGAATTTTTTCGTTGTTTCATCGTTACGAAAATCAATAATGTTTGAAAAACATTCAAAAATAAAATATTTTGCAGAATTTTTTATGTTTTTATTCAGTATTGTTTGGAAAAATGGAAATTTCGATCTCGCCTTAAGGGAGAGCCTGTCTAAGCAAATTGAGAAAAAGCCTGAGGGTATGCCAATCAGGTATGAGCAAAAAAAATTGGGAGGCACAAGGCGCCTCCCAATTCAAACCACTATGAAGAAAAACTTACCTGTTATTAACCTGCAGGCGATGAGTTGAGATTCCTTTCGCAGTGAAAACCTGAACCATGTACATGCCGTTTGTGAGTCCGCTTACATTGAATTCAGCCCTGAAATCATCAACATTTGCCGAGTAGAGCGTTTGTCCGAGCATATTTACCACATTAAAGAAGTTGATTTTTTGTTCGGATACTATGTGAACCACATTCCTGGCTGGATTAGGATAAACATTCACTTGTATCAACTCCGTTTCAAGCACTGAAGTGTCATCCACTTCAACAACAAGGGTAACAGGAATGATAACAAGCGGGTTTTCGGCATCATTGCTCGCGATTCTTATATTCGCCGTATAGGTGCCTGACTCAAGACCTGCAGCATCAAAGAACAAGCTAATCTCTGAATCGCTTCCTTCGTCAATGATTCCGGTAAAGGCATCCATTGACAGCCAATCCATGCCATTGAAAGAAAGCTTTGCACGAATGTTCCAGTTGCCGGGCAAACCATAATCAGAGAGGTGTTCCCAGTTTATGCCGTCTTCCGAAAGCCAGTTGCCATCCATTACGGTTGATCCACCATCAAGGCCCATAACATAACTTCCCGCGCCATGGGTAATTTCAAACCCAACCCATAGGTCGGCACCCGACAATTCAACGGGTGAATCAAAAACTATGGTGTTCCAACTGTTTTCGTTTGATTCAACCAGTTGTTCAAATATGACCTGACCCGGCGCTGTAGTAGTACCTGCAGCCCAAACCAATAGCTTGAGTGTGGTGGGCAAATCGCCAATATAAACATCCACTGCATCAAGGGTGTAATGAGCAAATGGAGCTACCATTTCAGTAGGAAAGCGAACTGCGGTATAAAAAGTTCCGCCAGCCACCAAGCCGATATTATCAACGTTTTCGCCATCGTAATGGAAAGTAAGGCTGCGGCTTTTTTCATTTGAAAAAGTGCTGCCGGTTTTTACTGATTCTTTTTTTGCAAGGGCCAGCTTGCCTGAGGTGAATTCCTCGCCTTGGGGCGAGAACTTGAATTTGGGATCAGTTGCAGTATATTGCACCAAAGCATTGTATTGCAAGAACCCTGATCCGGCATTTCCAATATTAAATGTTTGGGTTGAAGCACCACCCAATTCAAGGGTTTCAGATACTTGTAAGGGGAAAACCTCGATGGTAGGATTTCCGGGGTTCAGATCGAGCATAAAGCTGATCCACTCACCACCGAGCAATTCGGCCGCACCAATAAATTTGTTTCCATCGGGCGTAACATCGTTAACGCTGAAGAATACCAAGTCGGAGGCATCAAACCAGCCACGGCTTTCCACATACTCATTAAAGGTTTCCATAGCGCCATCAGGATGCCTTACAAAAGCACGGCGAGTATCTGGAGTTGGAGGCCAACTTTCTCCAGACATATAACCAAATACCGTTCCATCGTCAAGAATTGTAGTCGGACTTAAGGAGCCAGAACTTAGGGTATTTTGGAAAAGGGTAACGCCCTCAGTTGGCGACCAGATAAATCCATTGGCACCTATTCCTCCAGTTACATAATTTCCGCTTGGCGATGCACCCCATGCTTCGCCATACTGGGTTTCATCAATAAGAAACATTTCATTGTTATACCAAATTGCTGCCGTTCTGGTCCAGTTGGGCTCTGCCCATCCAAAAATAACGCTTCCGTTGGCACTAATACCATTAGCCCTTGTATTAGCCGAAAAGTCTGGAGAAAGATATTCGTACCCATCTTCTTCGGTCCATTTAAAGGCTTTAACATTCCAGTTGGGAAACCACTGCATGCCCACAACGGTAGTGCCATCAGCAGTAACTCCATAGCCAGTGTTGTAAAAAGATCCAAAAAACTCAGGAACATCCGGATTCATGCCCAGAAATGTCCATTGCTGCGTTTTTGGATCCCAGAATCCGGCAGTGCCGACCTCCATACCTTCAAATATGAATTCAGTATCGTAGGTCCCAAAAGCAAGGCCATTATCTGTTACACTCTGGGCATCACCCAAAAAGTCAGATGTGCCGCCAAACATGGTCCATAAATAACTCTGCATTCCTCCAAATTGACTTCCTGACACATACATGCCATTTGATGAAATGGCGGTTGGAAACGTATATTCAGGGTAAATTACAGTAAGGTTTACCTGCTGGGCTTCCCTAACATCGAGAGTAACGTTAACTGTAGCATTTGGATTAACGGGGTCGTTGCTGGTAATGATAAGGTTGGCATGGTAAATACCCAGGTCTAAACCGGCAGCATCGAAAGCCAGTGAAACAGTTGCTGACGAAAGGGTACCTACGGCTCCGGCAATGGGGTCAACGCTAAGCCAGCCATCGGTACCAGTATATTCAGTTTCTACCTCGAAGGTAAGATCCAGAATCCCATCATTAATGACTTTGAAGGATTTATTTCCTGTACCACCAAAGCCTACCGTTTGGTTTATGGCCGTAGCGCTGAGGCTTAATACAGGTGAGTCATCAACCTCAAAGCCCAGTTCAATATCGTCAATTATCCAGTAATGAGCGAAATCGCCCTCATACCTGAAGGCAATAAAAATATCCTGGCCTGCAAAGGCTTCAATGTTTATGAAATGTTGTGTCCAAGTATTTCCAATTACTTCTTCAACGGTCCAAACCTCAGCAAAATCTCCAACAATAGGGTTACCGCTGCCAGTGCTTACAAGCACACTGTTTTTGTCATACCAGTCGGCATCGCCAACCAAACTCCAAAACGAAAGGTAGAAGAAGCCTTCCCCGGGAACGGTAATCTGAGGTGTTACCAGCCAGCCATCCTGTGGGCTCCAGCCAAATCCGTGGTAGGCAGAGAATTGTCCGCCTGGAGTATTGTTAAACCAGCTCAATACCCATTCGTTTTCGTCTCCATCAATATCGTACCTTGACCATCCAAGGGGTGGAAATGATTCACCATCAAAATTTTCGGAAAAAGGATACACATTAACATCAACTACCTCAAATGTAACAAGAATGGCAGCCAGTGGGTTTGCAGGGTCGTTGCTGCTTATGTTAATGTTTGCCTGGTAGGTGCCAACATCCAGACCCTCTGCATCGAAATCCAGGGTAATATCAACATTCATCTGTGAGCTGATGCTCCCATTCAGGGGGGTAACCGTAAGCCATCCATCTGAGTGGATGTATTCAATCTCCATTTCATAAGTAAGATCTTGAATACCACCATTACCCAATTCAAAGGCTTTGGAGCCAAATCCGTTCATGCCTACCACCTGGGTAATTTCATAATCGCTTAGGATCAAAACAGGTGAGTCGTCAGTTAAAGCAACATCGTCAACGTTCCAGGTATGTCCCCAGGTATCTCCTTCGTACCTGAAGGCGATGTAAACATCCTCACCCACGTAATCTTCGAGGTTAATAAAGAATTTAACCCACATCCAACCATCATTCGAAATACCAGCCCATTTCTCAACATAATCGCCATTAGCAGGGTCGGGGCTGGCAGTGCTAATTAATACGCTGATCTTCTTATACGCCCAGCTATTGCCCAGGTAACTCCAAAACGAAAGGTGGTGAAAGCCTTCGGAGCCAATGCTTATCTGGGGGGTTACCAACCAGTTGTCAACAGATTCTTCTCCAGTAGTATTACTATGAAAAGCCGATTGAGTTCCTCCCGGAGTAATGTTTTGCCAATAGTGAAGAGCCCAGTTCTGTGAATCGTCAAGCTGGCTGTAAATTGTCCAACCATCAGGAGGGAAAGCTTCACCTTCAAAATCTTCAAAAAAAGGATAATCCTTGGTTTTTTCTGAAACCAAAGCAGGCTTGCTTACTGTTGAGGGTTCAATTGCATTACTTCTTTCATTTTGGAAGCGCTGCGAAAATGAACCCGATGTACCTAATAATAACAGCGTTAGAGAGAAAATCGCTAAGACTGTTTTTGTAGTAATTTTTTTAAGCATGGTAAATGGTTTAAGTGTTTGATTTTAACAGAGATTTATCGAATTAGCAACAATGGTCATTATTCATATTATTTAACGATGTGAATCTTTCTGGACGATACCCCATTCTTAGTTCTGATCAAGACTATATGCAAACCATCAGAAAAGCCTTCAATACTTATCTGAGTTGAGTTAGCATGAACATTCTGAAAGAAAACTTCTTTGCCTGAAATATTGTAGATGCGTACTTCTTCAAAAATGACATCAGAAGCAATGGTAACTGAGGTTTTTGCCGGATTTGGAAAAACGTTAATGAATGGGGCAACAATAGTTTTTATGTCTGAACTGGTTGAAACCAAGGTAACAGGAACAAAAACATCCTGATCTGTTACTATTACTTCACCCTCAACATCATGATATCCTTCAAGAGAAATGGAATAGCCATACACTCCCTGATCCATTTGATAGAAAGAGTGATTATTGAAAGGATTTGAAGTGCCCTCAAGTGTTACAATGGCGTTGTCAAGTAAATTTCCATC
>Ga0209498_1001890_pt1 | contig 12728 bp, 12 predicted proteins | sample WalLakDeSediment_FD_184131 | JGI IMG/M metagenome (GOLD analysis project Ga0209498, IMG submission 184131) | Lake sediment microbial communities from Walker lake, Nevada to study Microbial Dark Matter (Phase II) - Walker Lake 11/02/13 Deep... | ecosystem: Environmental > Aquatic > Freshwater >...
ACTGTTCAGATTTCTGTTAATTACGTTTGCTGCCAGTTCAATATAAGCAGGTGATTGATAGTGCTTGCCGTAAGCTAAGTTTAGTGAAGTTGATGGAGTAATAAAATATGATAAGCCCAACCTTGGACTCCACGATTGAAAATCAGTATAGTCGAAACGATCATATCTTACTCCACCTGTGACTCTGAAATATTTTAGAAAATCCAGAGTAAGCTGGGAATATGCAGCTCCTTTGTACGAGCTGACATTCTGATTTACTATGTATTCAGGGTATATATCAAAAATTCCAATTATAGAATCACGGGCATTAGTATCATAAATAAAAAGAGTATCTGCATCACCAGCAACATCATAATCAAAGACAACATTTTTATAAGATCCGCCAAAGCTGAATTCCAACCCTTTGCTTAGCTGATAAGTAAAATCGGTTTTAATTGTGTACTCGGTTTCATTTGAATTATTCGTAAAGAAAACATCACGGCCCGGCATATCATAAACTTCAACGTAAAAATCATTTTGAACTGCAGAGATTGTTGCAAAGGAATACAAGTTTTTTGACCATATAGATCTTAGAGTCATTCCTGCGATGTATTGTGAATTTTCAGTATCAAGATTCGCGGCACCTCTTCCATACCCGGCTTCATCGCCGCCTTCAATATTTATATTGTCTTTGCCATAAACACCGTTTAAATAAAGCGTGTGTTTATTATCAAGATTAAAAGTGAATTTAGCCTGCGTGTTATAGTAGTTTGGAACAGCAGTTAAGCCGGTTGCTTCAATTATCCAATCGAGATAACTTTTACGGGCAGAAAAAATATAGCTTCCAAAACTTCCAATCGGTCCCTCAATCAATGCTCCTGCACCAGCCATACCTATTGAACCTTCACCTCTGAATCTGTCGAAAGAACCATTTCGCAGAGAGATATTCATAACGGAAGAGGCTTTATCACCGAATCGTGACGAAAAAGCTCCGGCATAAAAATCAATATTGTTTACCATGTAACTGTTAAGGAGATTAATTGGACCACCTCCGGCACCCTGAACGGCAAAGTGATTGGGATTTGGTATTTCAATGTTATCCATAAGAAATAAATTCTCACCGGGATTGCCGCCGCGGACAATTATTTCATTCAATTGGTCACTTCCGGATGTAACGGATGGAAGTGCCTGAACAACTCTCTGAATATCTACTAGATCACCGGGACTTCTTCTTATCTCTTCAAAGTCCATTGAACGATGACTTACAATCGCATCACGCGATTTTTCAAAATAACTTCCGGTAACTTCAACAGCTTCACCTTCAATTATTTCTTCATCCATTTTAATTTCAAGTATAGTGGTACGGTTGGGATTAACAAGCACATTACTTCGCTTTACAATTTTATAACCAATATATCTTATTGTTAAATTGTAACTTCCTGATGGAAGATTAGAAATAATAAAATTACCTTCAGCATCAGAAGCTGCACCAGAATTAGTCCCATCAACAAGTATGTTGGCTCCCATCAATGGCTGAAGATTTCTGCCGTCTATTATTTTACCGCTAATACTTCCACTTCCTTCGAATCCGTAAACTGAAAAGCAAAATGTTAGAGAAATAATTAGAGTTAATTTGATATTCATCTTAATATTTATATGATTGATTTAAATGAGTTTTTCGTAAAAGTTTCCGTGATAACCAAATAAAATTGCATGGGGAATTTCTGCTCTGGCTATTTCTGTAAATGATTGTGATTCCATCACAAGCAGAAATGAATTACCTTTTGATTCATCCAAAACAACCGAAAGAATTATCCCATCATCTTCTGATTTACTGTTCGGATTTCTTATGAATACAGGTTCGCCGGGAAAACAATTTTCTTCGGACCAGATAATAGATTTACCTGATTTAATATCACTCTTAACTATCTGATCATAAAAACTGTTTCTTGTGTTTTTATTTATTCCAATTGAATAAATGAATTGATAGCTGCCGTTCATGTTAAGTTTATCATAATCAAATCTTGGCAGTTCAATAAGTTCATCAGTTAATTTTTCATAGGTTGCTTTGTCAGTTCCATTCAAATTCACTTTATATCTTCTTATCTCTCCGCCGGGAAGTATTTTTTCTTCGGATTTTATCCGGTCAAGATAGAATGATTGAATAATTTCAGGATCGGGGTAAGCAGCAATATCAAAGAATAATTCATTACCTTTTTCAAACGCATTTATATGATGAAATGCAAAGAAAGAATCTGTAATGGTTTTTTTAACAAGCTTTCCGTTGTTCCGGTTAAAAATAAAAATTCTTGTGCCTCTCTCAGGTTTCCATACATAGTTTTCTATGAATGGTTTTGCTTTGAATAATACTTTAAGCGGATTAACAACATACGGAAATTCCGTTATTATCAGATAGTTTTTGCTCATACCAAAACTGTGAAGGTAAGCAGGTGATTTAACTTTTTGAGAGGCGACTAACTGAGGATTATTGCCTTTTGTTAATTTCATAAATCTGTAATTACTAACGCGACCGAAACGAGTTGTAAGATTTATAACTTCATTATTATCTATGTGCGGATGAACAGTAGTTACGTGCTGATTGACTTTAGTGTCATAAGCAAAGACTCCAACCGACTCTAAAGTTTCAGGATCAAATTCCATCTGCAATGATGGTTCACCAAGTGCAACGAATTTACCGGATAAATTTCCAACGTTGACTTTTGCACTGTCTGTAATTTTTGGTGAGAAAACACCCTTCACACGATCAAAAAGCGAATAGCACGGATCTGTAGCAAACTCAGAGTATGAAATTTTTCCATTAAGTTTTGCTTCGTTGTAAGCTTTGCACTGCAAAAATTTATTCGCATACGATACCGTACCGTTTCTGAAGGTAAACTTGTGGAGCATTGCAAGTCCATCGAACCAGTGACGATAATCCTGATTGCCGGCTTTAAATGTTCCCGGTCCGTTTCTTAATAAAGTTCCTTCAACCCAATCAGGTATTTTACCATTGAGTTGAAGTTCATCAATAACTAATTCATTTTCGGTTGTGCCAAAACCTATTTCGAAAGCTTTACGCATTAAAATCTTCCTCTGCCGTTTGTAGGTGAAGGATCAATAAGCTCAGCTGCAATCTTTCCTGAAGAAACAACCGCCGGAACTCCTGCACCTGGATGAGTTCCTGCACCGACAAAATAAAGATTTTCAAATTCCTCAGAACGGTTGTGTGGTCTGAAATATCCGGATTGCAAAAGCGAAGGTCTGAATGCAAACGCAGCACCTTTATAACTTTTCAGTGTATTTTGAAAATGCAGCGGATCGATATAATGTTCTGCTATAATATTTTCATTTAAGCCAGGTAAATAATTCTCTTCAAGGTAGTTTACAATTTTATCCCTGTAAGGTTTTGCCTGTTCAGTCCAATCTATATCTGCATCAAGATTCGGAACAAGTGCCAGAACATAGAATGACTCGCAACCTTCAGGAGCAATTGATGTATCTGTTATTGTAGGCATATGTAAATAAAGCGACAGATCATTCGGCATTTCTTTACCATCAAATATTTCGCGAAGTAATTTTTTGTACTTATCTGTTATAATAATATTATGGTGTGAAAACTTTGAATCAAGATATCTCTTCTTTGTACCGAAGTAATATACAAAAAGGGAAGAACTGTATTTCATTCTTTCAATTTTTCTGTTGGAATATTTTTTCCTGTAAACTTCTGGAATAAGATTTTTGTAAGTATTAGCTACATCGCCATTTGATATAACAACATCTGCGTCATACTTTGAGCCGTCTTTTAATCGTACACCGGTAACTTTTCTATCTTTAATAAGAATTTCTTCTACTTCCTGATTAAGATAAATTTTCCCGCCAAGATCTTTAAGAAGTCGTCCGAATCCATCCACAACAGCACCTGTGCCTCCAACGGCGTAATGAACACCCCATTCCTTTTCGAATTGCACTATTAAAGTGTATAATGAAGGAGTATAGAATGGATTGCCACCGATCAAGAGCGGATGAAATGAAAAAACTCTTCGTAAAAAATCGTTTTTAATATATTTTGAAACGTGATTGAATGTTCCGCGATAGCCGCCAAGTCTTATTACTCCGGGCATTATCTTCATCATTTTACCAAAGTTCAGGAAAGGCTGATCGGTGTATTGATGGAATAATTCAAATATGCCCCGGGTATTTTTTAGAAACTCTACATATCCTGCTTTATCAGATGAATTCCATTTGTCAATCTGTTTTAAAATATCATCAAGCTGATGCATGTAATCAAAATAATTCCCGTCCTGATCAAATATTCTGTAAAATGGATCAAGAGGAACCATCTTAAAGTAATCTTCTCGATTTTTGCCGGCAGCTTCAAATATTTCATCAAAAATGTATGGAGCAGTCATTACAGTAGGTCCGCCGTCAAACTTAAACCCGTTTACTTCGTATTGATAGCCTCTTCCGCCAAGTTTATCGCGGTTATCAAAAAGAGTAACATCGTGTCCTTTTGCTGCGAGCCGGTTAGCTGCGGATAAACCGCCAAAACCGCCTCCGATTACTACAATCTTTTTCTTCATCCTAATAATTCAATTTGATTAAGTGAAAAGATTCGTTTTCATTCATTTCAAATTTTGCCCTATTGAATGATGGAGGACCAAACATTCCTTTAACATTATTTGAAAAACCGTATCCTTCCTTAGGAATGCCTAAAAAGTTTGTATCCAATTTGAAGTTATCATTCTCATCGTGCAGAATAGCCAAAGCGTATGTTCCGAAAGGAATATCCTCAATAGTTATCTTATTGAGTTCGGGAGTAATAGGATAAGTCTTATAGAAAAAGGCTTTTTTATAATCATCAGGAAAACCATCTTCATTATTGTATAAAGATACCTGTATTGAACCCTTTTGGTTTTCGATTTTGTCCAGTTCAATGATTATTGTTCCGGTTTTTTCCTGCGGGTAAATGCCCGGAAGTAAAAAGGTAAAAAGGAAAAACAAGTGCGTCAGATTTATTAATGATTTTTTCATATTTTTTTTATGTAAATAAGTTTAATAATGGGTTTAAAAATCGTGTTCTTAAAATCTCACTCGATAAGATCCTTAGTTTCTCACCAAGGTTTACAAAAACTCTTCCATCAAAAGGATTATAATTTTTTGTTTCAATCTTCAACAGAATACCGCGATAAATTCTGCTGGCTGAGGAAATAGCAAACTGGGTATTAGGTGTTAACAATTTAATACCGTCACTTGCTTCACTGTAATATCTGCCTGCTCTATCGATCTGATACTTCATAAAAAGCCTTATCCTGTCATCAAATACTTCGTTAACTATATCATCATAGGTGAGATCAAATTTTTGAAGTTCATCAAGAGGAAGATAAATCCTGCCCATATCCTTATCTTCTTTAACATCCCGCAGTATATTTGTCAGCTGCATCGCTGCACCGAGATGTTCTGCGTAACAAAAAGCATGATTGGATTTATAACCAAGTATGTATGTCATCATTACACCGACAACACCGGCAACTTTATAACAGAATTTATAAAGATCGTCAAAGGTCTCGTATCTTTTGTGGACCAGGTCCATCTTTACCCCTTCAAGAAGTTCAAGCGGATAATTCATCGGCATTTTATATTTCTTTGCAACTTCTATAAAGGATTTTAGTACAGGATGTTCAGACTCACCATATTTGTATGCAGCTTTAACTTCCTCAGCAAAATGATCAACTTCAATAATCAATTCTTCAACAGAGCGATTTCTTGGTTTATCAATCAGATTATCAGCATACCTGCAGAAATTATAGAGTGCAAAGGTATCCCATCGCTTTTCTTTAGGAAGCAGGCTTGCAGAGATGAAAAAGCTTTTTGAGTAGTGCTTTGTCTGCGAGCGGGCGAACTTATATGCTAATTTTAGTGATTTATCCTGATACTTCATTAAATGAATTTTGTTATATCACCTTTTATAACAATCATTTACTAAAAAAGTTTAATATCAGGGTAAAAAAAAATCTCTCGGGGAATTTAGACGTTTTTGGGGTTTAGTCGTGTTTGTGTTTGTTTATAGTTGAATTGTTCCAAATGTTGCTACTATTAACAAAGTATAGAGTCAAAATAAATTAACTAAACCCCGGGAAATATGACTATTCCCCGGGGATAGAATATGTTAATGTTTATGCTCCATCTTTTTCATCATCATTTCTTTTGCCTTAGCCTTAATCTTTATTTCTCCTGCCTGCCTGAAGAATAAAGTAATTTCTCCCTCATCGCCTTTTTTAATATCCTGTTTGAGCTTCATCAGCATTACGTGATGTGCCCCGGGCTTTAATTCAAATGATGATTTTGCCGGGATAACGATCATCTCCACTTCACGCATTCCCATCATATCATTACCGGCGTCATATGTTTCGTGGATTTCAACTTTACCAGCAAGGTCAAATTCGGCTTTGTAAAGTGTGTCGGCTTTATCAGAATTATTCTCGATTTTAAAGAATAATCCTGTGGCTTTGCCTTCGGCACCAACACGCATCCAGGGATCAATTATTTTTATTTTATCCGATGGATTTGAAAATATTATTATTAATGCAATTAATATGTTCATTTGTTACTCCTCTTTGTGTTCTTTAGTGCCTTTGTGCTTTAGTGGCAGAAACAACATTGCCACAAAAACACCAAAACACAAAATTTCACTAAAATTATTTGATAAATCTCTTAATCCCCTGGCCGATATTGACGACATTAAAATTTATAAGATAACCTAGCCTTCTATTTGTCAACTTCAAATGACTAATTACCTGCGCTTCCCAAACCGGATTTACTTGTTCGATGGCTTTTAATTCGCAAATAACTTGGTTTTCAACTAAAACATCTAATCTTAATCCTTCTTCAAATTGTAAATTATCATAAAATATCGGAATATCAATTTGACGAACCCATTTGAGTCCTCGCTTGGTCAATTCATGACAAAAGCATACTTCATAAACTTTTTCTAACAAACCCGGACCTAAATTTTTATGAACAGTATATGCTGCATCTACAATTTTTTTCCCAATTTCTTCCAACTCGTTAGGCAATGGTTCAAATTCTGATTCTCTATTTTTACTTATCATAAAACCTCCATTTTATAATAATTTTATTTTGTTGACATCGCTTTAGTTAAATTGAACAAAAGTTAATTTTGTGTTCTTTAGTGCCTTTGTGCTTTAGTGGCAGAAAAGTAATCGCCACAAAAACACAAAATTTCACGAAAGACTATTATTTACTCAAATATTTAATATCCTCAACAACTTCATCCAGATTGGCAATACTGCCTTTGTAGTTGTTTTTTAATCTTCCATTCTGATCGATTAAAGACATTCTGTCTGTGTGTATTATATTATAACTCAGCTCACCATCATCAGAATAAGTTGAATCAGTAAAGATTGCTTTTACATCAAACTTCAGCATAACTTCTTTTGTATTTTGATCATCACCCGAAAGCAGAGACCATCTGCTAAAATCATATTCTCTCAACTCAGCGTATTTTTTCAGGACAGAAGGTGTATCCCTGTTCGGATCAAAACTGATAACAACAAGTTTGACATCATCTTTTATTTCATCAGGCAGTTTTTGTTCAACGAGATGCATGTTATGTGTAGTCATCGGGCAAATATCCGGGCAATGAGTAAACACCATTGTCATCAAAGTGATTTTACCTTTTGTAAGCTCTGGAAATTCCACTTCAACACTATCCTGATTGAAGAATGTATTTTGTGTTCTTGAAATATCCTGATCTAGAGGAAAATGCTCATAGCAGCCGGTTAAAAGAGTAAGATTAAGAAAAAGAGTAAGAGTAAGGATGAAGTATTTTATAATTATTTGTCTCATAGCAGTAAAATTTTTCAAATTGTACGATTCAACTTATATAAAATAGATTCGTAATAAAAGATAAATCCGGTACTTCATTAGTGAAATTCGTGTAAATTCGTGGCAGATCTTTTTGCCACTAATTATCACTAATTTTACACGAATAAATTTTATAAGCAAAAGGAAATAATAATGGCTGATATGCCTTCAGAAGAATTCCGAAAAACAGGTTATCAACTTGTGGATTGGATTACAGATTACTTAAAGGAAATTGAAAAATATCCGCCGCTTTCAAAAGTAAATCCGGGTGATATTCTAAAACGAATTCCACATTCTCCACCGCAAGAAGGGGAGGATATTGAAAATGTTCTAAAGGATGTTGATAAAATTTTAATGGAAGGAATTACACACTGGAATCATCCTGGTTTTATGGCTTATTTTAATTCAACATCAAGCGGTCCCGGTATTTTAGCCGAGTTTCTTTCTGCCGGATTAGGTGTAAACGGTATGTTATGGAAGACTTCTCCGGCTTTTACTGAACATGAAAAAGCTATGATGAACTGGTTCAGACAAATGGTCGGACTACCCGAAAATTATTGGGGAATTATCTACGATACTGCTTCTATAAGTTCAATGCATGCAATTGTATCTGCCAGAGAACAACTAAATCTTAAATTCAGAGAAAAAGGAATGGCTGGTAGAAATGATGTCCCAAGACTGCGTATGTATTGTTCCGAACACGCTCATTCATCAATTGAAAAAGGTGCAGTGACTCTTGGAATTGGTCTTGAAGGTGTGAGAAAAATTCCTGTTAACGATAAGTTTGAAATGATCCCTGAACAACTTGAATCGGCAATAAATGAAGATCTTAAAAACAAATGGAAACCTTTTTGTATCGTAGCAACTGTCGGTACAACTTCTACAACAAGTGTTGATCCTGTTGAAGAAATAGCTTCAATTTGTGAAAAGTATAATTTATGGCTGCACATTGACTCTGCTTATGCCGGAGTTACTGCAATGATTCCGGAAATGAAATGGATTATAAAAGGGTGGGAGAGAGCAGATTCAATCGTTATCAATCCGCATAAATGGATGTTCACACCAATGGATTTAAGCATTTACTTTACAAGAAAACCGGAAATACTTAAGCAGGCATTCAGTCTTGTTCCAGAATATTTAAGGACAAAACAGGATAATGAAGTTGATAATTTAATGGATTACGGAATTCAGCTTGGCAGAAGATTTCGTTCATTAAAATTGTGGTTTATCATCAGGTATTTCGGAGTTGAAGGATTAGCAGCAAGAATCAAACATCACATTGAACTCGCACAGGAATTTGCAAAATGGATTGATAATGAAAAAAAAATTGAACGTATGGCGCCGGTTCCTTTTTCAACAGTTTGCTTTAGATATAATCCCCGAAATAAAACTGAAGAGGAACTTAATAAACTGAATGAAATATTACTGGAAGATATTAACGCCTCAGGCAATATATTTTTATCCCATACAAAGATAAATGGCAAGTTTGTTATAAGATTAACAGTTGGAAGTATAAGACACGAGAGAAGACATATTGAAGGGGCATGGAAATTGATTCAATATTTTTCAGAAAGATTAAAATAAAAAACCCCGGGACATCACTCCCGGGGCTAACCATCATCCTATCATCAACTAACTAATCATTATTTGGTCGGAGGCAAAATCACCGTATCTATAACATGAATCACACCATTTGAGGCTTCAACATCTGCACTTATAACCTGTGCATCATTAATCATTACCTTACCATCAACTACTTTTATATTTACAGAGCTTCCCTGAACTGTTTCAGCAGAATTTAATTTTACTACATCACCTGACATAACTTTTCCTGCAACAACGTGATATAGAAGAATATTAGTCAAAGCTTCTTTGTCCTTTAAGAGTGATTCAACTGTACCTTTTGGTAATTTTGCAAAAGCTTCATCAGTTGGAGCAAATACAGTGAATGGACCTTCACTTTGCAAAGTCTCAATTAATCCTGCCTCAGTCAAAGCGGTTGCTAAAGTTTTAAAGCTTCCAGCTTCAACTGCTGTGGTAACAATATCTTTAGATTTACTTTTATGGTCATCTGCAATACTGACAAAAGATAATGATCCTACAAGCAGAATCGGTAAAAACATACTAAAAACGAATTTTGAAAACATGATATCTCCTTAATTTATATTAATAATTTAACTTACAGAGGCAAAACATATCTGATCATAAATGAGTTCCATCTTTTTATAGGTATAAAAGATTGACCTTAAGTAAAAGTCAATCTGATATTTGAATCCCCACAGGTATGTTTTCATCATATCTGCAAAAAAATAACAATTTATGGAGAACAGAATGGCAACAAAAACGGCATTAGTTAAACAACTACAAGGAATTACCTTCGTTGGTAAGACAGATTCAAATCACTGGATAACAATGGATGGTCCTGAAAACTTTGGCGGGAGCAATGCGGGTATCAGACCTAAAGAACTTTTACTGCTTTCCTTAGGCGGCTGTACAGGAAGTGATGTGCAAAGTATTTTATCAAAGAAAAAAGTGAAGCTGGATAATTTTGAAATGAACATTACTGCAGAAATGGCTGAAACACATCCGCAGGTTTATACTAAAATACATCTCGAGTATGTTTTTTACGGAAATAATATTCAACATAAGGATGTTGAAAGAGCAATTGAACTTTCACTTAATACTTACTGCAGCGTTACAGCAATGCTGCAAAAAGCAATGCCGATAGAGCATTCATACAGAATTGTTGATACGAACTAATTTCAGGATTGGATGATTGACTGATTGAATAAACAATCACACAATCATCCAATCAATCTCACTTTTATCCTTTCTGATACAATCCTAGTGTATTCCCGTCCGGATCTTCAAACAAAGCATACCAGCCCATTGCGGGAATCACGGTTTTATTTCTTGAAATTGCCCCGCCATTCTCTTTAACTCTTTTAAGAATTGAATCAATATCTGGTATACTCACGTGGAAAACTGTTGAATCTCCCTTTTTAACTTCGTCAACTTTTCTTAATCCTGCCATAGTTCCTTTGTGATTATTGAAAAGGAGATAACCATTACCAAATGGTTTAAATTCCCACCCAAGCACTATATGATAAAATTGTTTAGATCTATCGAGGTCAGTAACCGGTATCTCTACGTGAGCGATCAAACTTTCAGCCATAAACAGTTTCCTTTACATTTTATTAATTCCTTCTAAAAGTTAAAATGTATATTTTGAATATTCAAGTTCAACCGTAACTTTATTCAGAACCTTTAAATACTCAATCAACCAATCAACCAATTTTCTACCCATTTTTAGTTAAATCTCTTTTTCGCTCAAGTGATTTCAATCACCAGTATATTAGAATTTAATTATTGCTATTGCAACTCAAAATCAAAGCATTTAATTTTGAATAAACGTTCAGTCAAAAATATTTAAAGAATTAAAAATGCCAAGAACTAAAGAACAATTTGAAGCAATCCGAAGGGAAAGCAGGCAGAAAATTCTGGATGCTGCTTTAGAGGTATTCGCTAAACAGGGATACCATTCCGCTACGGTAGATGCTATAGCAAAGACTGCCGGCATATCTAAAGGACTAATGTATAACTATTTCAAAAGTAAAGAGGATGTACTTCAGGAATTAATGTTAGGGATGATGGAAGCCTTAATGTGTGAATATATGCCGCTTAAGCCAGAAGAAAAATTTACCGAAGATGATATCATCAATTTCATTAATGTTGGAATAGACCTTGTGCTTGAGAAACCTCATTTTTGGAAATTATACTTCAGCGTTGCATTACAGCCCGTTGTTATGTCTATTGTATTTGATAAAATGATGGAGATGGGTCAGCCGTATATGATTGCAATGATAGAATATTTCAGTGGAAAAGGAATAGAAAATCCTGAAGTAATGATGAGATATTTTTCAGCAGTGATGGATGGTATTCAGTTCCATTGTATGCTTGATCCAAAAACTTTTCCGGCTGAAGAGGTTAAGAAGTTATTGATTAAACAGTTTGTTTGAATTGGTGATCAGTAATCAGTAATCAGTGATCGGTGATCGGTGATTGGTAATTAGTTTATATTAAATTATTAGTGGAGGAATAATAATGGCACACGCAAAAAGTTTTAGAGATTTAGAAGTTTATAAATTGGCGAGAATTAGCTCGAGAAATTTTTAAGCTATCAAAATGTTTTCCTAAAGAAGAGACTTACGCTCTTACCGATCAAATAAGACGTTCATCAAGATCTGTTGGTGCACAGATAGCTGAAGCCTGGGCAAAAAGACGATATGAAAAACATTTTATAAGTAAGTTAACTGATTCAGATGGGGAGCAGCAAGAAACACAGCATTGGCTGGAAACAGCATTTGATTGTGGATATATAAACAAAACAATTTTACAGGAATTTTTAAAAAAATATGAGTCTGTCGGTAAAATGATTTACAGTATGATCAATAAATCACATCTATTCTGTAAGGAGAATTAGATATCGATTTCAAGTTACCAGTAATCGCATTCGCAAATACTGATTACCTATAACCGATCACCGATTACCAAACGAAGAAGGAGAATATAATGATGAAGCTAATAACAGTAATTACGATCGCAATAACGTCTTTAACATTTTCACAAAACGCAAAAGAGATAGTTCAAAAAGCTGATGAACTAATGCGCTCAAATAGCAGCTATTCAGAGTTGAAGATGACAATTGTAAAACCAAACTGGTCAAGGACTATGGGAATGAAAGTCTGGGCTCTTGAACCGGATTATGCAATGATCTATATAACTGAACCTGCACGCGATAAGGGAACAGTGACACTTAAAAGAAAAAATGAAGTATGGAACTGGCTGCCTTCAGCACAACGAGT
>Ga0209498_1001891_pt1 | contig 12727 bp, 9 predicted proteins | sample WalLakDeSediment_FD_184131 | JGI IMG/M metagenome (GOLD analysis project Ga0209498, IMG submission 184131) | Lake sediment microbial communities from Walker lake, Nevada to study Microbial Dark Matter (Phase II) - Walker Lake 11/02/13 Deep... | ecosystem: Environmental > Aquatic > Freshwater >...
CCTGAGTAGCCTTTTCAGTTGCTTTTCTTTTTAATAAATGATTTATTGCATTAAATGGATATGCTTCAACTCCGTCAGGGATTCGATTTGGAATTCCTGAATGAAATACAACAGCGTTAGAATCTAAAGAGGTGACCTCAACTACAAATTGTTTTGAATAACCCTCACAAATAAAATCAGGGCCACCCTTTGCAGGATCTTCAAAATTTTTTACTTTTAATTTATTTGAATTTAAATATGAGAATACAACAGCTTCACCATGAGCACTCTCAGGATTCGATTGCAAACGATTACAAAAAGTATCAAAATGAACTGATGATTCCACTTCTAGATAATTCTTGTAATTATTGCATAAATCAATTAGAGTATTCATAAATTCAAATAAGCCTAACATGGCAGTGAATGCGCCTTCCAACTCTGTCGGGATCAGTCCAATAATTTGACAGTTAAGGAATTACTGTTGGTTTGGATTGCCCGTATTGGTGCGTGGTTTAGCGCTTTCGATGGAATTTACAGTACGAATTTACGAATGGCAAACCGATTTGGATCCTATTTAACGATCCCGGGTGGAATGAAAAGGAGATTAATGCGTGAGCAGGGAATCGGTGTTACAGGTACTTATTCATAACGCAGGGCGTTGATGGGATCCATTTTAGCAGCCCGCATGGCCGGGTATAATCCTGCCAGCAGTCCGACGACTGAGGTAACCATTATGGATATGACCACCACCCACAGCGGAACCACCATGGGCACCTTCAGAAAGGCGCTGACCAGTCCGGCCGATCCGAATCCCAGTAGCATGCCGATGAAGCCGCCGATGAGACTGAGCACGATGGACTCGCTTAAAAACTGCAGCAGAATCAGCGCCCGTTTGGCGCCAACGGCTTTGCGGATGCCGATTTCGCGCGTGCGTTCGGTAACGGTTACCAGCATAATATTCATCACCCCGATACTGCCCACCACCAGGGCGATCATGCCCAGGAGAACGGCGACCAGCTTAATCTGCCGGGCGATATTATTAAAGGAATCAATCAGCGTCTCGTTGGAAAAAATGGCAAAGTCGTTATCCTTACCCGGAGGCACCTTACGTTCGGCGCGCAGCACCCCGATTACCTGGTTCTGGGCCTCCACAAAATCGACACCCTGTTTAACCCGGAAGGTCAGATTGACGGAACGGTTTTTACCCCAGATATCTTCAAAGGTGCTGATGGGGATGATAACGACATTATCACGGCTCTGTCCGAAGGTGGTATTGCCCATTTTTTCCAGAATACCGATTACGTGAAACTTGGTTCCCGATATTTTGATGATCTTGTCCATGGGGTCTTCAAAAGGGAACAGCACGTCGATGGCATCCATTCCGATGATGGCCAAGCGTTTACGGGCCGCCACATCCTCGCGAATGAGCATGCGGCCATCCTTGACAAAGTAACCGTTATTGATAAAAAATTCCGGATCACCGCCGGCGATCATCAGATTGGGATTGGTTTTTTTATCTTTATAGATTACCGATTGTCCATATTGCCAAACTTCGGCGCCGACCGATTCGATCAGATCACAATTATTGCGCAGGGCATCAGCCAGTTCCTTTTTCAAATCCTTACGGTATTCTGCCCGGCGGCCATGGCCCATTTGGATACCCGATTGCAGTTCATGTTTTTGCACCTGAAAGGTATTGGCACCCAGAATGTTGAGTTCCGAGGTAATGGAAGCGTTGTAACCCTCCAGAACGGAAACAATAAAAATAACCGTAGCGATGCCGATGGTAATACCCAGGGTGGTCAGAAAGGTGCGCATTTTGCCGGCCCGGAGCTGGCTGAAAGCGATAGCGATATTTTCTCTGATCATCATGGTGATTACTCGTAGCGTAATGAGTCAATCGGATTCAGGTTGGCCGCCTTAAAAGCCGGGTATATTCCGGCCAGGATTCCCACGAAGGTGGAAAAGCCAAATCCGAGGGCGATGGCGCCAATACTTACTCCGGTAGTCAGATCCATCTGGGCCAGAATAACCGAGCCGGCAATGAATCCGAGGATAATCCCGATTAATCCGCCTAATGAAGCGACCATCACGGCCTCCAGCAAAAACTGGCTCAAGACGTTGGATCGTTTGGCTCCGATGGCCTTACGGATGCCGATTTCCCGGGTTCGTTCCGTTACACTGACCAGCATGATGTTCATGATGCCGATTCCACCCACAATCAGCGAAATACCCCCGATGACAAACACAATCATGAAGAGGGTCGTGGTCAGTTGGGCATAAAGCTGGGTGAGCATATCCTGCTGATTAATGGCAAAATCGTCTGGATCCGCCGGATTGGTTTTCCTCACCCGGCGCATGATGCCGCGCAATTCGTCTTTCATATCCTCCAGTCGCTGGGGATTATTCGTCATCACGGCGATGCGTACACCCCGGTGGCCGCCAAATACCCGTTGAAAAGTGCCGATGGGCACCAGGGCATAATTATCCTGACTTTGTCCAAAAAAAGAGCCCTTTTTTTCCAGCACGCCAACCACCCGGTAGCGGTCGTCGCCGATTTTGATGCGCTGGCCGATAGGATTGACCTGTTTGAACAGGTTATTGGCCAGTTCGTGTCCCAGGACGCAAACCTTATGGTTGTTCTGAATATCGAGCGGTGTAAGAAATCGTCCGATTTCGGGATAAGCGTTGGAGGTCTCTTTAAATTGGTCATTGGTACCGAAAACGAAAACCTGATCATATTTTTCATTTTTAAAGGCAACCGTTTTCATAGAAAACACCTGGGGGGAGACGTGATCAGCCAGTGTCGAGTATTTCAGGATCGCTTCATACTCTTTATAGGTGACATCTTTGCGGTTGCGGTATCTCCAGAAATCACCGGTAATAACCCAGGGCCATTTTTCCACATAAACCGTTGAGGCGCCAATGGTCGATAATTGCCCATAAACATACTGGTTCAGTCCCCGTATGGTGGTCCAAATGGTGATGATGGTCGTTACGCCGATCAAGATGCCCAGGGTCGTCAGCAGCGAGCGCAGTTTATGGGCGCGCAGGGCATCCCATGACATGACGAAATACTCATTTATTCTTGAAAAAGCATACATCGAACGACGTCCGTTAAAGGGTTATTTTTTATTTTTTTCATCGGATAAAATATTACCATCAAGAAGCCGGATGACCCGATTACTGTAATTGGCGATATATTCTTCATGGGTGACCAGAATGATCGTGTTGCCGGCAGCATACAGATCATTTAAAATGGCCATAATTTCTTCGCCGGTTTTTGAATCCAGATTACCGGTCGGTTCATCGGCCAGAATGATGGACGGATTATTGATCAGGGCCCGGGCAATAGCCACGCGCTGGCGTTGCCCTCCGGAGAGCTCGTTGGGCTTGTGATGGGCCCGGTCACCCAATCCCACTTTTTCCAGGGCAATTCTTGCTAACTCTTTGCGTTTGGAGCGCGGCGTTCCGTTATAGATCAACGGCAATTCAACATTGTGCAGGGCATCGGCGCGGGGCAACAGATTAAAGGTCTGAAAGACAAAGCCGATTTCCTTGTTGCGGATAACCGCCAATTCATCATCACTTAATTTGCTGACGTTCTGATCGTTCAGAATATAATCGCCCTCCGAGGCCACATCCAGACAGCCGATGATGTTCATCAGCGTTGATTTACCGGAACCGCTCGGCCCCATGATGGCCACGTACTCATTTTTTTCAATTTTCAGATCGATTTTTTTCAGGGCCGGTACTTCAATGGTCCCCAATATATAGGTTTTACTCAAACCTTTCATTTCGATTAACATATTATTTACCTTTTTTTAAGGGCTTAATACTGATCAGACTGCCATCCTTAAGTGTTCGGTTCAGCTCTCTGAAGGGACCGGTGATCACTTCTTCATCTGCTTCAAGACCACTCAGGATGGCATAGTGGGTGTCATCGCTGATACCAATCTTGACCGGTTTAGCCACCGCCTTGGAATTTTCGACGACAAAAACTACCTCCTGCATCTGTGTATCCCTGGGATCCTTACTTACATCCGCTTCGGTTTCTTCCACGTCTTTCTGTTTTAGCAGCGTTCCCTTTTCACGCACCGTCACCGCCTGAATGGGTACCCGCACCACATCCTCCAATTGTTTGGTGTAGATATCCACCGTGGTGCTCATACCAGGCCGGGATCGTTTATGGGGATTTTTCAAGGTCACGGTGACCTCAAAATTAGTGACCTGTTCCTGGGTTCCCAACCCCCGGGTGATGGCCGAATTGGCAATCTGGGTAACCTCACCTTTGAACACCGAGTCCGGGAAGGCATCCAATTCCACATGACAGCTGTCGCCATAATTGATATGAATCACTTCATTTTCATCCACTTCGATAACCGCTTCCATGATGGCTAAATTGGATACGACCATAATGACATCTTCCTGAAAGGCGGCCCCGATGGCCATTTCACCGACCTCTTTACTAACCCGGGTAACAAAACCATCGATGGTGGAATAGAGGCGGGTTTTATTCAGGGCGTCCTGGGCTTCTTTCAGGGCGGCATCGGCTTGCATACGTACGCTGCGGGCGGACTCGACATTGGCCAGGGCGCTTTCATAGTCAGAAACAGAAACCAGCCCTTTATCAAAAAGGTCCTTAACGCGGCGGTAATCGCTTTCCGCTTTTCGTTCATTGGCATTGGCGGCCATCAGCGACGATTCGCTGCGCTCGAGCGCTGCGGCATATTGGCTGGGGTCCAGGGCGACCAGCAATTGTCCCTGTTTTACCGCAGTCCCCTCCTTGGCATTGAGTTGCACAATTTTACCGGCCACCTGGGCGCTTATATTGACTTTGAGGGCCGGTTGAATGCGACCGGATCCGGTTACCTTCTGTTGCACAATCCCGCGCTGTACTTTTTCAGTGGTGACTTCAATACCTTTTTCCTTGCGCAGCAGATTAAAAGCAACCAGCGCACCAATAATGATAATTGCACCAATGATCAAAAGGACTTTTTTCATTGTTCCTCCACAGGCTTATAACCAGACTTCCATAGAGTTATTATTTCGGGTCCATGAATATATTGCCGGCAGAAACACGCAATCAGTTTTATGAAATGAATGAATGAAATCGCTTCCGGCTTTTACGGATGAATCAGGAACCATTGTTTATCAGAATTCTATGTTGTTACAATTTATTTAAGTAGTTTTTATAGGTCAAACCCAGTGAAAAATCCAATTGCGCTAAAACGATTCGGGCATTGAATTGGGCAGCGATCAGGGTTTGTTCGGCGCGGGTCAGATTAACCTGCGCTTCCCTTATCTCCAAAAAGGTGCCGGCGCCGATCTGGTAGCGTTCCTGAGCCAGACGCAATCCTTCGTGGGCAGCTTCCAGATTCTGCTTGTTGATCTGAATAATATCCTGATACGATTTATAATTCGTATAGTGCTGATGAATTTCTGAAACCAGGCTGCGCTTATAGTCTTCCTGACTTTCCATCAAATAACGGCGATTGATTTCGGCCTTTTGAACATTGACATAATCAGAAAAGCCATTAAAAATATTAAAACTCAGGCTGATACCGTAACGCGTCTGATAGTTCTTGTTAAAATCGGAAAAGACCTTGATAATATCTTCATGGAAGCGATCGTAATTGACATATGCCGATAAACGCGGAAAGTTCATTCCCTTGGCCATGGACACAGTCAGTTCGCTGGAACGGATATCAGCTTCAATTTTTCTCAGATTGGGTTGGTGCTGCATCGCTTCGGTTATCAGCTCGTCCAAATCATCCAGTTCGCTTGCTAAGGTAATTTCCGAAACGGTGTTGATGGGCGCGAAGGGGTCGCGACCCATGACCATATTAAGGTACTTTTTGGCCTGCTCAACGATATTCTGCTGGCTGATCATGTTGATGCGATCATTGCCTAATGTGACGCGGGCCTGATACACATCCAACAGCGCTCTGGCACCCAATTCATACATTTTTTCGATGCGATCCTGTTGATCCATGCTGCGTTTGACAGCCAGCTCATTAACCTCCAGCAATTTGATTTGTTTGTTTAAATCAAAGTAAGCCTGTTGAACCTGCAGAATTATATTATTGGTCTGTTGCTGTAAATTATACTCAGCGGATTTTTTATCTATTTTGGCTTTGCGGATGTTATTCCACCAAATGCCTCCATCAAAAAGAGTCTGGCTGGCGGTAAGACTGGCATTACTGGATTCCCTGAACTGCTTTTGAATTTTACGGGTACGTTGTTCGTAGATCACGTTTCCGGTTTGAGGATCAATGCCCACCGGCTCATTGCTCAGGTATTCCGAGGGTCCAACCTCAATCCTTCCGGTTCCGGTGGAAGCAGAAACGGTCGGTAAAATACCCTGGAAGCTGCCCAGCTCATCCTTCCTGGAAACTTCATAACTATACTGCGTCATCTTTAAATTGCTGTTATTTTCCAGAGCAAAATCAATACAATCCTTCAAGGTAAAAGCATCGCTTTCCTGTCCACTGACAATAGTGAAGGAAAAGAGAAAGATTATCAGGAAAGAGATGCCTTTAAAAATATGCAATGACCGTAACATTAACAAACTCCTTTATTATGAAATAAATCCCTGAAAAAGTTGACCTAAACCGATTTTAATGATCACATAAATCACGAACAAGGTAATCACTGCCGTGTAGCCTTTGCCCTTGCCGAATTTATAGATAATCGCAAAGCCAACGGAAAAAACGATGATCTTCCAGATGGTAAAAACATCAACCGCATCCAGAATGTTAAATAATACGGATTTGGACTCGGAAGTGTCCATCAGCAGGGCCAGGCTGGTATAAACCTGCAACGTCCCCTTGGAAAGCATGAGTGGTAATTTGATGGCCATTTCCAGGAGGCCGATGAGACTGCCCCAACTCACCAGTGCAAACATTTGTTTGAATGAAGCCGATCCCCCGAATACAAAATTGCCGAACAGAAGAAAGGCTGCCGCCATCACCGCGTAGTAAATAAAGACGGCAAAAATACCGCCAACGGAAGGAATCAGCTTGGATCTAACCCACCCCTGGTTTTCCAGTTGGTCCAGCATATCGGCTTTACGGTCTTCGGGAATCATTTCCGAATTGTCAATAAATTCCCTTTGAGCGGCGAGTTGCAAATCGGTGGTGGTCATGATGGTGATAATGGAAACCAGGATTATGATCAATACCGGAATCAACCAATCGGGATAAAGGCGCAGGTTCTCAAATACGGCGGGTTGTATGTTAAAGATACCCAGGAATTTCTGACCAAAACTCATTTTCTGCACATCTGAAGTATTTTCAATTTTCTCACTGTCCATGGCAAACTCCTGTTAAATAGTCCGGGGAATGTTTTAATTAACGATAAGACAAACCAAAAGTTGCTAATATTATACAAACCAGTCAATAAATTATTCAATAATCAGCGCTGCAAAATGAGGCGCCGGTTGATCAATAACTCATGGATGCTGTCCCAGTGTATGATACCGTGGCATTAAAACGCCATTTATAGGATCAGTTCATAATCATGCTACTGTGAAATTCCGATCCTATGCCTGCTCGATCTATTTAGCATCAGGGAGCAGCAATATTCGGGATCAGGATGTTGATGAAAACTTATATAATTTTGATCCTTTGTATTTGCAAGGGTCATGAATAATCATTATTGCGCGAAAAACCATCGAACATTTGCTATGAATCAGCCATAAATTGTGATTTATTGTCCTTCAGGAAGTCGACACAGGCGTCATGATCATTATGAACCTCGCCATTCATGATGGCTTCTTCCAGGAATTTTTTGATGCGACCGATCTGCGGACCGGGTTGCAGGCCGAACATAAGCATGATTTCATGGCCATCAACGGGTGGTTTGAAATTGCGGATGCGGTCGCGTTCTTCCACTTCAGCAATCTTGTCCAGTACATTATCATAATTGCTTAAATATTTTCTGACCCGTTTTGGATTTTTGGAGGTAATGTCGGCCCGGCAAAGGGTCATTAAATCATTAATCTCATCACCGGCTAAGAAAATAAGCCGTCGAATGGCGGAATCGGTCACCTCGGAACTCACCAGCACCATCGGCCTTAGGTGCAAATGGGTCAATTTCTTGGCATAGGCAATGGTTTCCGACGAGTAGCGCATTCGTCTTAAAATGGTACCCACCATCTTTTTGCCGACAACCTCATGACCGTGAAAGGTCCACCCGGCTTCCTCATCAAAACGTCTGGTTTTGGGTTTGCCGATATCATGGAATAAGGCGGCCAGCCGCAGCTTCAGATCATTGGTGCGCCGGGCGATGTTATCCAACACCTCCAATGTATGATAAAAGACATCTTTATGATGGTATTTATTCCGCTGTTCCACACCTTTCATTTCCAGCAGCTCCGGCAAAAAGATTTCCAGAAGCCCGCTTTCATCGAGCATGCGCAGTCCGCGGGAAGGAATATCACTTAATAAAATTTTATTAAATTCATCCGTAATGCGCTCCTGGGATACGATCTGCAGACGCTGGCGGGCTTCCTCAATGGCCTTCCAGACCGGTTCATGAATGGAAAAATTCAAACGGCTGGCAAAGCGGATGGCGCGCATCATGCGCAAGGGATCATCGGAAAACGTTTGCTCCGGCGCTAACGGGGTACGGATCAATTTGTTTTTGAGATCCTTCTGCCCATCGAAACGGTCGGTTATTTGACCGAAGTTTTTGGGGTCAATGGACATGGCCAGGGTATTGATGGTGAAATCGCGGCGACTCAGGTCCGAATAGAGATCGGCTTGCTTTGTGACCGGTTTCCGCGAATCCTGGCTGTAGGATTCGGAGCGGGCATTGACGAATTCCAGGGTATAGCCGTAATAGATGGCCATAAACGTCCCGAAGCGGGGATAGCGCACCAGCCTGCGCAAGCGCAGGTCATGTTTCAGCTGGTCGGCGAAAGCCATGGCGTCACCCACCACCACAAAATCGATGTCTTTGATATGTTTGCCTAAAAGCAGATCTCTGACATAACCGCCGACCACGTAAATCTCATAACCGCATTTTTGAGCCGTAGCATAAATTTTGGCGAATAGTGCTTCAGTTTTCATTGATCCTGTGGTTATAAAATTCGTATCAACTGCTTAAAAAAAGTTCAGTTAAAAAACAAATGGGATTTTAATAAAAAATTAAGCCATTTCCTAATTGATGGAAATGGCTCGATAAGTGTGCTGATTCAGAAAAAGTGAAAAAATTCAGGAAGTTACCATCTTTTCGATTCCGATTCCGATTTCGAAAGCTTTAAAGCATATCGATGTGGTTTGTTCAAACCGACATAGGCTAATTAATGGCTAAAATCTTCTGGTAATTGGAACTATTCTTCAGTACTTGAAGGGCTTCCGATATTTGCTTGTCGCCCTTCAGCGCTAACCGTCTTTTTTCTTTGCTGCCGGAGTATTTTTCAGTCAGCTCCAGGTAGAGCAGCTCCAGGATTTTCGCCTGGTTGTTCTCGAAATCCAGTTGCTTGCCGTTCTCGAGTTTTGACTTGAGTTGCCCGATCAATGCCTTTATTTCCGGCGAATAATTCTTGTCCCTGGCGATCTTTTCGATACTGTTCAGTTCCCGGCTACCCTCGATCTCATAAATGAAATTATGCCCTTGAACAAAGCGTCGAAATTGGTTCATAAGCGAATCAGCCGGATAGGTTTGGACATCAACAAGCGGATTTTGGCTGTAAAACTGTACTGCAAAATCAAAAATCAAACTTTTACGAATCAATTCCAGAACCACATAGCTCAACGAATCGCTGGCTACTTCGAGGTCCGGATAAATACCGCCTTTATCATAAACTTTGCGTTTGTTCTTAGTAAAATAGACCTGCGGATTGCTGTCGTTCCGGCTCAGGGAATCGCGGTGCACCACGCCGTTCTCCTTACCATAATCGCGTTTCTGAATGCAACGTCCGCTGGGGATGTAATATTTGGCAGTGGTGATTTTGAGCTTAACGTCTTCGTTTTTATCGATGGGATAAACTTTTTGAACGAGCCCTTTCCCGAAGGTAGCCTCGCCCACGATGACGGCCCGGTCCAGGTCCTGCAGCGCCCCGGCTACAATTTCGGAAGCGCTGGCACTGCCCTGATTCACCAAGACAACCAGGGGGACATCGGGCATGACGGCTTTATTACGAGTGTAGAATTTGGACTCTTCCTCGCGGAAACCACTGGTAAAAACCACCAATTCGTTACGATCGACGAACACATTGACGACTTCAATGGCGGCTTCGAGCAATCCCCCGGGATTACTTCTCAAGTCGAGAATGAAACCACGGATTTCGCCCTGGCTTTGTAAGCGGCTGATGACTGTTTTCAGTTCCGTTGAAGCTTTTTCAGTAAAACCGGTCAAACTGACGTAAGCGATGCCCGGCTCGATAAAGCCGGCATAACCGATATCCTCGATGACGATCTCAGCGCGGGTCAAGGTAATTTCATAAGGCTTTTCCTGACCGGGCCGGCGGATAAGTAAGGTGACATCGGTTCCGATCTTTCCGCGCAGGGCTGCGGAAACCTTATCGACACTCCAGTTGGAAATATCCTGGCCGTCAATTTTTTCTATGATATCCCCGGCAAGGATACCCATTCGTTTGGCAGGAGAGTTCTCAATGGGTGAAATCACCGTAATTTTCTTATTGCTCAATCCGATTTCCATGCCCAATCCGCCATAACGCCCGGTGGTAATCATCTGCAGGCGACGTTCCCCATCATCATCGATGAAGACCGTATAGGGATCGAGTTTTTCAAGCATGCCATCAATACCCGCCTTGATTAACGGATAGGGCTCAATTTCCTCCACATAATGCTGGTGCAGATTCTCGTATACCCGTTGCATATATAACCAGCTTTTTTTCAACTGCAGATAGTAATCCTGCTCATCGGCATCAGCCCTGTCGGATACCCAGAAAACACTCATCAGGGTGAACAGGAATACACTCAGGGTGAATATCTTGAATGTGTTTCTCATTTATAAACCCAGCCTTTTTGATACTTCTTGTTTAATTATGTTGTGAATGACTTCAACGCTTTGTTCCGCATTGATTATACAAAATCGTTGGGGGTTTGTTTCCGCAATGATTTTATACCCGTTAAACACGCGAATAAAAAAATCTATTCCGGCTTTTTCCAGGCGGTCTGCCGACCGCCCCGATTCCTGCATCCGTTGCCGGGCAAGTTGAGGGCGTAATTCCAGATAGAAGGTTATTCCCGGGAGCAGATTAAGCGTTGCCGCCTGATTGATGTTATCCACCATGGCCAGGTCCATTTCACGGCCATAACCCTGGTAGGCGGTGGTTGAATCAACAAAGCGATCGGCTATCACAAAGTGGCCTTGTTTAAGCAGGGGGATTATAGTTTCGGACACCAATTGGGCGCGGGCGGCGCTGTAAAGTAAAATCTCCGTACGTGCTTCCATGGTTTCGTTACGATGATCCAGAAGAATTTCACGGATTTTTTCTGAAATCCTGGTCCCGCCGGGCTCGCGGATAAAATAAACCCGCTGATGGCGACTTTCCAGGTATTTCTTGAGAAGATCAATTTGGGTCGACTTGCCTGAGAAATCGATGCCTTCGAAGGAAATGAATCGTTTGTTTTCAACCAATTGCATATTTTCGTAATAGACCTTATTCTTTGGAATTTAACTATCTTTTGTCGTAAAGATAATTAATTTTGACACACCAAAAAACTCAATTTTATTTTAGAATTTTTTGGTATAAGAATGGAGCATAGCCCGATGTTTGAATGGTATATGGACAAGCCATGATGAAAAGTCTTATTTTATGGTTGATTAAGGGAAAAACAAACGGCGGAAGTCTGCTCCGTTTTCAGAGTAAAAGGATCGGTTCAAAAAATGTGTTTCCAATTACCTTTATTAAAACGCCAGTAATTTAAAACCAACCGGCATGATTCATCCACAATCTGAATAAGCCACAGACCGCCCAGACCCAGTCCCATCATAAAGGTAAGCGTGTAACCACCGAGGCTTTCAAATAAAATAACCGCACCTACGGAAAGCCACATCAGCCAGTTTAAATCGGCGGCACCGCGCAAGTTGCCGGACATGGATGTGTTGATCGCTTTTGGTAATTGCAGGACCAAAAATATCCAGATTACGGAGCGGCATAAATCAATGACTTCCTGGTTACCGGTAAAAGCGGCAAAGATAAACTGATCGGAAAACCACAAGATAATGATCACGACCAAGGCATTAAGTAGTGAAACCAAAGCGACGACCTGTCCGCTTTTGCGGGCTTCTTTAAACTCTTTTGCTCCGATATTTTTACCAACCAGGGTCATTCCGGCTACGGCAAATCCCCAGTTGACCATGGCCAACACCGATTGAATGCGAACCAACACCTGGTGGGCAGCCAATGCGTTGACATTAATGCGGGCGGCAAAAAAACTGAGTACCAATTGACCGATAGCCCAAACGAACTGCTCGATGGTGGTGGGTAAGCCCATTTTGAAGAGCTTTTTAAACGTCGACAGACTGGGGCTGGTTATTTCTACAACCGCCAGGAACAGACTCGCTTTACGATTGCGCAGAAAGATGAGTGTAACCACAAAGCCCGAAGTATGGGCGATCCCTACAGCGAGTGCCGCGCCAAATGTTTCCAGTCGTGGAAAACCGAGCCAGCCGAAGATGAGAACGGCCGCCAGCGCGATATTCAGGATATTAACAAACAGGCTGATTTTCATGGTCAGCAGGGTATCACCAACCCCCCGTAAAATACCCA
>Ga0209498_1001892_pt1 | contig 12727 bp, 11 predicted proteins | sample WalLakDeSediment_FD_184131 | JGI IMG/M metagenome (GOLD analysis project Ga0209498, IMG submission 184131) | Lake sediment microbial communities from Walker lake, Nevada to study Microbial Dark Matter (Phase II) - Walker Lake 11/02/13 Deep... | ecosystem: Environmental > Aquatic > Freshwater >...
CCATGGCGACGCCGCCGGAGGAGGGTGGCGGGACGGTGACGATGCGCGCGTCCCGGTACTCGAGTACGAGCGGGCTGCGCTCGGCAACGGTGTACCCGGAAAGGTCTTCCAGGGTCCAGATACCACCGGCGGCCTGGACGCCATCCACCAGCCGTTGCGCGGTCTCACCCGCATAGAAGCCGGCGAGACCCTGGTCCGCCAGCCGCCGCAGGGTCTCCGCAAGATCCGGTTGCCGGATCAGTTCCCCCTCCGCGGGCACCTCGCCATCGCGCAGGAAGATGTCTTCGGCATCGGCGCCGGCGCGCAGGGCCGACAGGCGAAAGCGCGCCATCTGCTGGAAGGTGACATCCACCGGAAAGCCCTCTTCCGCCAGCCGGATGGCCGGTGCCAGGCTCGCGCCAAGGGCAAGTCGACCATAGCGGCTGGCGAGATGCACGAGCGCGGCCGGCATCCCGGGGATGGCCGCGGCAAGGGCGCCATCCAGCGATAGCCCGGGGACGAGTTCGCCGTCCGCGTCCAGGTAAAGGCCCCGATGGGCAGCCCCGGGTGCGGTCTCCCGGGCGTCGAGCATCACCGAACGGCCGCGTTCCGCCTCATGCAGCAGGAAGAAGCCGCCGCCACCGAGTCCCGATCCCTGTGGCTCGGTGACGCCCAGTGCCGCGGTCACGGCGACCGCCACATCGAAGGCGTTGCCGCCCGCAGCGAAGACCTCCTCACCGGCGGCGGTGGCCAGCGGATGCGCACTGGCCACCGCGTGTTGACCGGGAGCAGCCAGCACGGATGCGCTGACGGTCAGCAGCCACAGGGCGCAGAGGGCCGCGCACGCGGAGCGCGCGCGCAGACGCAGGGATGGGAACGGCATCAGGAAGTCAGTTCGCGGTGAGCTGCTCGTACTTGGCCTGCAGCTCTTCGCGGGTCTCGTGATAGTCGGGATCCAGGGGAATGCAGTCCACCGGGCAGACCTGCTGGCACTGCGGCTCGTCGTAATGCCCGACGCACTCGGTGCAGAGCTTCGGGTCGATGACATAGATCTCGTCGCCCGGGGAGATGGCGCTGTTCGGGCACTCGGGCTCGCAGACGTCACAGTTGATGCATTCGTCAGTAATCATCAGGGCCATGCATGCACCTCATGGTGTGTTATCGACGGCTATCCGACCCGCTGCTCATCGTTCGGTATAGCGCTCGGCCAGGGCACGCAGAACGGCCGGGCTGACGAAGTTTGAGACGTCCCCGCCCAGTCGGGCGATTTCCCGCACCAGACTGGAGGACACAAAGCTGTATTCCTCCGCCGGCGTCAGGAACATGGTCTCCACCTCCGGGGCCAGTTGCCGGTTCATCGCCGCGAGCTGGAATTCATGCTCGAAATCGGAGACAGCCCGCAGCCCGCGGAGGATCACGGTAGCCCCCTGCTCGCGCGCGAACCGCGCCAGCAGCATGTCGAAGCCACGGACCTCGACGTTGGCGAGCCCGGCCAGCGCCGATCGCGCCAGGCTCACCCGCTCGTCCAGCGGGAACGACGGCTCCTTGTGTGGACTCTCGGCGACGGCCACGATGATGCGCCCGAACAGGTTCGAGGCCCGGCGCACGATGTCGGAGTGGCCGCAGGTGATCGGGTCGAAGGTTCCGGGGTAGATCGCGGTGAGGCTCATGGCGGGCGTACGATGGGGTGCGACGAGTTAGCTTAACCGAAAACCCCTGTGCCGGCAGTTCCAGCACGGGTGGCTGACCGGCACGCGGAGTACCTCAGGGCCGTGCTGCCGTCGCCATGCCGGTGGCAGAGTCGGTGCGCTGCCCGAAGGCCGGACAGGGAGGCGTTGGGCGGCAATCCTCGCCGGTGGAAGCCGCATCCGTCACGGTGCGTGCAGTGCGCTCGTACACTGCGGCCTGGGGCGCCAGGGCGACGGCGCACCCGGCGGCGCTGCGGGCCTGGCGACCGCACTGGCGCGCTGCCAGCACATGGCCCAGGTTGTTCCAGGCCTCATGCCGCTGCGGCTGCTGCTGCAGCAGATCGCGTAGCGCACGCTCAGCCGACGCGAACTCGCCCACCGCGAACCGGGTGTTGGCCAGACCGAGATAGCCGATATGCTGCTCCGGCCAGCGCTCGATGGCGGCCCGATAACCGCTCGCCGCGGCAGTGAGCATGCCGGTCTGCTCGAGTTCGTTCACTGCCCGCAGCCAGGACAGCGGCTCGGCCGTGGCCGGCAGGTGGTCGGGGGGCAGCGCGACGAAGGCCCAGCGTTCGCCGCGCGCCCAGGTCCGCTCGAACCGCGGCAGGTCGTTCACGTGCCGCTCGATGGTGCCGCTGCGCAGCACGATCCGGCCGGCGTCGAGGTCGTAGCCGATCACCACTGCGTAGTGCCAGCGCGGGGCAAAGCCCAGGCCCAGGTTCTGGAACACCAGCACCGGGTTCCCTGCGGCAACCTCGGTCAGGATGTCGGCGAGTTCGGGGCGCAGGCGATAGGCGACCAGCCCACGGGCGCGGGCCGCGGCCCGCATTTCGGCCTGCAGGCTGCCCTGCCGCTCCGGCACATAGACCTCCCCGACCAGTTCCTCCGGCGTCACCGCGATGCCCTGTCCGACCAGCACCGTGGCCAACGCGGCCGGGCCGCACTGGTAGTCTTCCTGGGGAAAGAAGGCGGTATCGGCGAGCTCCACGCGCGGAGACAGGTCAGCCGGCACCGTCTGGCCGATGCGTTGACTCTGTGGCGCCGTAGCGCAGCCCGAAAGCAGGGCGAACGCAAGCACCGGCGCAGTCAGCCTGAAAAGCCGCTGCCCCCGTTCGGGGGCAACGGCGCTGTTACCCACCGGACGCATACGTCAGCGCGAGGGTTGCACAAAGGAGAAGATGTCGGTGATGCCGAGCGCATCGGTGATCACGAAGACCAGGAAGACGATCAACACGGCCTCCAGCGCACCCGCACCTGCCGGCAACTGCTCGAGGCGGGCGTTCAGGTCGGCCACCTGAGCAGGGGTGAGCCGCTCCACCCGCACCTCGGCATCGGCCGGATCCACGCCCATGCGCGCGAGCGCCGAACGTAGTTCCGTCGACCCGAGACGCTGCACCAGCGCCGCCCGATCCGCATCGGCCCCGGCCGCCGTGATCAGGGTGTTCGTGTCGAGCATACCGGCCATCACGGGCGTCGCCGGGAGCAGCGCCAGCAACAGGGCACAAAGAAAGATCAGCGTGCGAGCCGACCGTTGTTTGGTCTTCATGGACTGCCTCCTGGTGAGGGTTTGGTCGTCATGGATCGCATTGCGGGCAGGGACAGGCGCCGTCCTGCCGCGACAGGATGGCCTCAATACTACACAGTTCCCCTGGAAAGCCCGCAGATCCTGTCCTTCCCGGATGGCGAACAAGCGGGCCATGCGGGAAGTTCTGGAGCCTGTCGCCGGCCGCCCTTCCAACTGGCCTTGCGACCGGGCGAACGCCCCTGGGTTCCGCCTCGCCTTTTCGGCGCGCTACGCCTCATCGACCCGGAATTCCGGGCAGCGCTTGGGCCGAAGCACCCCACGGATCCGGGAGTAGCACGGCAGGCCGTTCAGGAACGGCGGGTAGTCCTCGCCCTCGATCAGGGGCCGCAGGTAGTCCCGGCAGGCCTGGGTGATCCCGTAGCCATCGGGCGAGATGAACTCCAGCGGCATGCCGCGCTCGACGTTGGCCACGCGCTCGAGCGGTACCCGGTCGATCACCCAGCGGTAGGGCACACTGGCCTCGCGCCGGATCACCGGCATGAAGCTGTGATGCCCGGCCACCACGCCCTCGACCGCAGCCTTGCCCACCGCGTAGGCCTGCTCCACGTCCACCTTCGAGGCCAGGTGACGCGCGGCGCGCTGGATGTAGTCCACCACCGACCAGTGCAGCTTGTGCCCAGTCTCCTTCTTGATCATCTCCGCCAGGCGCGGCACCGCGCCGCCAAGCTGGGTGTAGGCGTAGATGTCGTGGCTCTGGGCCACCGCATAGAGCGACCCGTCCTTCTTCTTCAGCCCCTCGGAGACCACCACCACGCAGTAGCCGTGGCGCTCGATCGTCCGCTGCAGGTTGGTCAGGAAGTCGGCCTCGTCGAAGGGAACCTCGGCAAACAGGATCAGCATCGGCGGCTGTCCGTCATATTCCTGGGCCAGCGCGGCGGCCGCAGCCAGCCAGCCCGCGTGACGACCCATGACCTCCAGGATGAAGACCTTGGTGGAACTGGTGTGCATGGATTCGACGTCCAGGCTGGCCTCGCGCACCACGGTCGCGATGAACTTGGCCGCGGAACCGAAGCCGGGACTGGTATCGGTGCAGTCCAGATCGTTGTCGATGGTCTTGGGCACGCCGACCGCGGTGATCGGGTAGCCCATCAGCTCGCCGATCCGCGCGACCTTCAGCGCGGTGTCCATGGAACCGCCGCCGCCGTTGTAGAAGAAGGTGCCGATGTCGTGCGCCTGGAAGACCTCGACCAGGCGCTCGTACTGCCTCCGATCCCGATCCGCGTCGCCCAGGTCGAACCGGCAGGATCCGAAGGCGCCGCCCGGGGTATGGCGCAAGGCAGCCAGGGTGAAGGGATCCTCCTGGTCGAGATCGATGATCTCTTCGTTGAGTACGCCGAGGATGCCGTTGCGGGCGGCGAAGCAGGTCCCGAAGTGGGCGGGATGGGCCCGCACGGCCTCGATCACGCCCCAGGCACTGGCGTTGATCACGGCCGTGACCCCGCCCGACTGGGCGTACAGCGCATTCTTGGGCATCCAAATCCTCCCGATCGGTGAGCAGGCGTCCTGAACCGGTCTCCATGCAGAAAGGATACCAGCGGGACGATCACACAGCTTTTGCTAATATGTACGTGTTTTCCAGCCGGGCCTGTGGCCCGGTGCGTTCCCGGACCTCCGGGCGCGTTCGCTCGGCACGCCGGATGGCGCAGGCATTGGGACGCGATTTTGTGGCCCCGCGCCGCGGCATGCAAACCCCGCAGGACTCAACGGCATGCTGCGGGCCGCCCGACGACCGCGCCCGCACCCGTCCGCAACTGCACCATGATCGTGCAGAGAACGCACCGGCCTGGCCCGTCACCCACCCGCTCCTCAGGAACCAGACCATGCACATCGGCACCACACTGACCAATTACATCATCGAGACCCAGCGCCAGATCGAGGGCGCGACCGGGGAATTCACCGGCCTGCTGAACGACATCGCCGTCGCCTGCAAGAAGATCTCCGACCTGGTGAACAAGGGCGACCTGATCGGGGTGCTCGGCTCGGCCGGCTCCGAGAACATCCAGGGCGAGACCCAGAAAAAGCTCGACGTGATCACCAACGAGGTCTTCCTCGAGGCCCTGGCCCACAACGGCCACGTCGCCGGACTGGCCTCGGAGGAGATGGACGAGATCTACCAGCTTCCCGCGGACGCCCCGCGCGGTCACTACCTGGTGCTGTTCGACCCCCTGGACGGCTCCTCGAACATCGACGTGAACGTCTCGGTGGGCACGATCTTCTCCATCATCAAGGCGCCCAAGGGCGTGACCCACCCCACCACCGAGGACTTCCTGAAGCCCGGCGCCGAACAGTGCGCGGCCGGCTACTGCCTGTACGGGCCGTCGACCATGATGGTCTTCGCCACCCGCGACCGCGGCGTGCAGATGTTCACGCTGGACAAGGACTTCGGGGAATTCCTGCTGACCCACGAGGACGTGAAGATCCCCGAGGACACTGCCGAATTCGCGATCAACGCCTCCAACAGCCGCTTCTGGGAGGCCCCGATCAAGCGCTACGTGGACGAGTGCCTGGCCGGCAAGGATGGCCCGCGCGGCAAGGACTTCAACATGCGCTGGATCGCGTCCATGGTCGCCGAGGTGCATCGCATCCTGACCCGCGGCGGGGTGTTCATGTACCCGGTGGACGAAAAGCTCAAGGCCAAGGGGCAGGGTGGCAAGCTGCGCCTGATGTACGAGGCCAACCCGATGGGCCTGATCATCGAACAGGCGGGTGGCGCCTGCACCACGGGCCGCGAGCGCATCCTGTCGCTGAAGCCCGAGGGCGTGCATCAGCGGGTACCGGTGATCCTGGGCTCGAAGAATGAGGTGGAGCGCATCACCAGCTACCACGCCGCCTGAGCGGCGCGCCGCCGCCCGGATATGCCGGGGGCGGCGTGGACCCGTCGGAATGCCGCCTTCCGTCGCGGCTCGGGTCTCAGCGGGCCAGTGCGTCGGCGAGGGATTTCGGCAGGGCCTGCGGGCGGGCCATCAGCCTTGGCTTGACCTTCTGCTGGAACAGGTCGTCTTCGCCGACGCCGGTCAGGCCCAGTGCGGCCAGATACTCATCGGGGAATGGCCCGTTCTTGCCGCCGTCCCCGGCGTGGATCCGGTCGCGGAAGCGACTGGCCAGGTGCAGCAACGCCACGTTCTCGCGCACGTCGCCGGGCACGTGCTCCGGTAGCGCGAACTCCGGGTAATGCTGGAACTGGATGCTCCTGCAAAGACCCTCCGGCAGGTTCCAGGCACGCAGGAGCTCGGCACCGAGTCCCGCGGAGTCCATGGTGGCCAGGAGCCCCTGCAACCGGGGATTCTGCGATTTCAGCAACTCCAGCACGACGCTACCGATCTCGCGCAGCAGCCCGATCGTGGAGACCTCGGCCGGCCGCCCGACGCCCACCGCCTGTGCCGTCGCGAAGGCGAGCTGCGAGGTCTCCAGGGACCGCTGGTAGATCTCCAGGAACCGTGGCGTCTCCGGGAGGCTCTTGCGCATGCTCTCGGACATGATCAATTGGTGAACGGCATCGAACCCCAACAGAGTCACGGCATGGTTCACATTGTCGATCTTGTGCTGAAGGCTGTAGAGGGGGGAATTGACGGCCTTCAGCAGGGTGCTGGTCAGCGAGGGATCGGACTTGACCAGGTCGACCACTTCGGCGTGAGTAGTGCGTTCGTCGAAGAGCTTGGCGAGCAGGGTGGCCGTAGATACCGGCAACCGTGGCACCTTCCGGATCACCTCGCCCACGGCCTCGCTCCGGGAAAACCCGGTATCCGTCGCCTGCCGGGAACGGTAGAGCGCGTCCACCAGCGCCTGGTTTCGTGAACTCAGGTCCCGATCGCGTGCTGCGAGCCGCTGCATCAGGGCCTGCTGCTGCAGCTGTCTACGGCTGAGCAGCCGAAGCCTGATGCCTTCATCAAGGCCGTCAAACGCTTCGCGGCTGAGCGACAGGACCGACGCGGGGCCCCGCGCGATCGCCGAAAAGAGGGCCGCCTCCGCTGCATCGGAATCCAGACCCCCGATCGAGTCACCGGACCCAACCTCGAGCAACGTCGCGCCGGCCCCGTCCTGCAGGACCACATCGCCTTTTATCAGCAGGTGGATTGCCGGGTCCCTGTCACCGGCACGCAACAGGACGTCGCCCGCGTCGAGCACCCGGATCGGCGCCAGGCTGCAGAGCGTCGCGAGATCGCTGTCCCGCAAACCCGCCGAGGCGCCCGAACCGATCGTGTGGCCGCGAGGCGGCACATGCGCAGAACGACTACTGACCGCCGCGGGATCGGCGACTGCCACAGGGCGCGCCTGCTCTCCGGCGCCCGCGACAGCCGCGCCCCTTTTTCTCCAGAAACCGAACACGGAATGCCCCTCCATCCGGAATTCAACCCGGGGCCGGTCGCTGCCAGCCCCCTCGCCCGCTGCGGCCCGCCCTGCCCCTACAGCCCAGAGTCTATATCGTCCGGAAGTGAAAGCCCACCGCGGAGCGGGATCGCCGGGCCACGGCACGCCGGAGCCCATCGCCTGCACCGATCGTGTATACTGCTCGGTTTGGCGTTACCCGCCCCATCCAGTCGGAATACGTTTCGGCCCTCCCGAGTACCCTGTCATGTCGCACGCCCCCTCATTCTCCGAGCTCGGCCTGTCCGAGCCGTTGGCGCTGACCGTCGAGCGTCTTGGTTTCACCCAGCCGACCCCGGTTCAGGCCGCCTGCATCCCCGCCCTCCTCGGCGGCCGGGACGTGCTCGGCGAGGCCCAGACCGGCACCGGCAAGACCGGCGCCTTCGGCCTGCCGCTGATCGACCGCATCGACGCCGGAACCCGCGCGGTGCAGGCGCTGGTCCTGGCCCCGACGCGCGAACTCGCGAACCAAGTGGCCGCAGCGCTCGCCAGCTTTGCCGAGGCGATGCGTGGCATCGACATCCTGCCCGTCTACGGCGGCCAGCCCATGGGCGTGCAACTGCGCCGGCTGCACGCCGGCCCGCAGATCGTGGTCGGCACACCGGGCCGAATCGTCGATCACATGAAGCGCGGCACGCTGAAGCTGGACGCTCTGCGGCTCGTGGTGCTCGACGAGGCCGACGAGATGCTGCGCATGGGCTTCATCGATGACATCGAGTGGATCCTGGAGCAGACCCCGAAGGAGCGGCAGACCGCGCTGTTCTCCGCCACGATGCCAGCGCCGATCCGTCGCATCGCGCACCGCCACCTGCGGGATCCCGAAGAAATCCGCATCGGCGCCGGCAACGAGGCCGGCACCGACATCGACCAGGTCTACTGCCTGATCGACCAGCGCCACAAGCTGGAGGCGCTCGGCCGCATGCTGGAGGTGGAGAGCGACCGCGACGCGGCGCTCGTGTTCGCGCGCACCAAGGCCGCGACGCTGGAGATCGCCGACGCGCTAGCCGCGATGGGTCATGCGGTCTCGGCTCTGAACGGCGACATGGAACAGAAGGACCGCGAGCGCGTGGTCGCGGAACTGCGCAACGGCCGGCTCGATGTGATCGTCGCCACCGATGTGGCCGCCCGCGGCATCGACGTGCCGCGCATCAGCCATGTCTTCAACTTCGACGCCCCGGGCGACGCGGAAGCCTACGTGCACCGCATCGGCCGCACCGGCCGTGCCGGACGCAAGGGCCGCGCAATCCTGTTCCTGGAGCCGCGCAAGCGCCGCATCCTGCACGAGATCGAGCGCCTGACCCGCAAGCCGGTACGGCCGCTGCCCGTACCCGACCTGAAGGCCGTGACCGCCAGCCGCGAGGCTCGCTTCGCCGGCCGGGTCGAGGCCATGCTGTCCTCCGGGCACTCCGAGCAGCACAACGAACTGGTCGACGCGCTGCTCGCGCGCTGCAACACCTCGGAGCGCGACCTGGCGAGCGCCCTGGTGGCACTGGCCACCGAGATGACACCCCTGCTGGCGCCGGGGAACGCGGCCGCGGACCCTCTCACGCAGTCCAGTCACGAGCGCGACACGACCCGCAGGCCGCCCCGGACTGCCGAGGGCAGGGACCGCGGCGGCCGCGACGAGACCCGTCCTGCCGCTGCACGCGGCGCACGCCCGACGCGTGGCCCCGAGGGCGAAATGGTGCGCTACTACATGCCGGTGGGCCGGCAGGACGGCATTGGCGCACGGGAGATCGTCGGGGCGCTGACGCACGAGGGCGGATTGTCAGGGGGTGACATCGGCCGCATCGGGCTGATGGACCACTACAGCCACGTGGATCTCCCCGCAGCGCTGAACGAGGCCGCGATCCGGCGCCTGGCCCGCATCCACGTCGCCCAGCGCAAGCTGGAACTGACGCTGGAGACGCCCGAGATCGCCGGCGGGCGCCCGGACGCCGAGAAGGCCGTGCCACGCGTGCGGATGGCACCGACGCAGGACGACCGGCCCGCGCGCCCGGGCAAACCCGCCCGGTTCGGCAAGCCGACCCATGCCAAGGGCGGGAAGGCTCCACAGGATCGGAAGCGGCACGCCTTCGCCGGCCCGACGGCCGGCCGCGGGCGCGGCCCCGGACCGGGCAAGCCCTTCTCGGCTCGCGACGCCGGCACCCTCGCCATCCGCCGCAAGCCGGTCTGAGCCCGGCGGTCCGCAAGCCCCGGGGCATGGGGTCGACAGGGCTGTCCGCCAGCGGGACGCCGTGAATACATCCCTGTAGGCTTGACGGCCGCATCCCTGCGGCCGACACCCGCCGGCGGTCAGCCCCGTCACCCCCTCCAGCGCTACGGACGGCTTGAGCGTGTCCGGCCGCGGCACCACCGCATCGGCCATAGGCACGGAACGGTGACGCCCCGGCTCAACGCGCCGCACAAGTGGAGGGGACAGGCCTACACCAACCGATTCAGGCAGGGCTCGTCGTTGCTCAGGCAGCGCAGGTTCTCGACGGTGGTGCGGGCGATCTCTTCCATCGCCTGCCGGGTCAGGAAGCCCTGGTGGCCGGTGACCAGCACGTTGGGAAAGGTCAGCAGACGCTGGAACAGGTCGTCCTGGATCACCTCGTCGGAGAGGTCCTTGAAAAAGAGGTTCTCTTCCTGCTCGTAGACATCCAGGCCCAGGCTGCTGATGCGCCCGCTCTTCAGGCCTGCGATGACCGCATGGGTATCGATGATGGCGCCGCGGCTGGTATTGATCAGCATGACGCCGGGCTTCATCAGCTCGATCGCGTCGGCGTCGATCATGTCGTGGGTCTCCGGCGTCAGCGGACAGTGCAGACTGATGATGTCGCAGCGACTGAGGAAGGCATCCCAGGGCAGGTATTCGATGCCCATCTCCTCGACCTCGGGGTCGGGATAGGGGTCGAAACCCACCACCTCGCAGCCAAAGCCCTGCATGATGCGCCCGAAGGTCCGGCCGATCCTGCCGGTGCCGACGATCCCGACCGTGCCACCGTTGAGGTCGAAGCCGATCAGCCCGTCGAGCAGGAAGTTGCCCTCGCGGACACGGTTGAAGGCGCGGTGGGTCTTGCGGTTCAGGGTCATGATCAGCGCCACGGCGTGCTCCGCCACGGCGCTGGGCGAATAGGCAGGCACGCGGGCGACGCGGACTCCGAGATCCTCCGCCGCCTGCAGGTCGACGTTGTTGAAGCCCGCGCAGCGCAGGGCGACCAGATCGATCCCGGACTCCTTCAGGGCCTTGAGCACCTCAGCGTCCAGGCGGTCGTTCACGAAGGCGCAGACGGCCGTCGCATCCTGCGCAAGGATCACGGTATCCGGCTCCAGCCGGGGCTCGAGGAAGTGGAACTGGACGTTGCTGTCGGTCGCGGCCTGGGTCAGGAACAGGCGGTCGTACTTCTGCGCACTGAAGACCGCGACACGGCATTCGCGGGAATCGCTCATCGACATGCCTCTCAAGATTTGGAGAGTCCTATAGATTACCAGACCGGGACCCTCATGAGAGCGGGAGCCAGAGCCGCGCCGCGTAGTCCCGCGCCTCGTCATGGACCGGCAGGCGCCGGAACCCGCGGCGCGCGAAGAAGCCTTCGGCATCGGCCTGGGCCCTGACCAGGATGCCTTCATGGCCGCGGTCCCGGGCCGCCCCGGCAGCGTCGCCCAGCAGCCGCGCACCGAGACCCTGTCCGTGCCGGGCGGGGTCGACGTAGAGGCCGTGCAGCAGCATCCCCGACCCCGCTCCGGGCAGGTCGCGCGGGTCGGCCGGCTCCCATGCGGCCACGGCAACGATGCCGGGTGGATGCTCCAGGACCCGCAGGTCCAGGTGGGCGAGATCCTCCGGGGTGTACCGGTACACCGGCAGGGCGAGGCGCTTGACCCGGTCGGGCAGCCTCCAGGTGTGGATCGCCGCCGCGACCACGGCATTGACCGCATCGAGGTCGGCCCTGGTCGCATCGCGGATCAGCCCTTGTTCGGCCATGGCATCAACCCTGCAACACGGCGGCAGCTTGCGTCGGGGCACGGGCGCGAATCCGGTCCCATACCTTTTCGTGGTAGTGATAGGCCAGGGTGTTCACCAGGGGTTCGATCAGCGCGACCAGGCCGCCGATGACCAGGCTGCCGGTCAACGCGAACACCACGGCGAAGGCCACCGTAAAATGGACGATGCCGAACGAGATGGTCTTGATCATGACGATGCTCCTGTACTAACCAATGATCCTTGGCAATACTTTTACCCCGACAAACCCAGTAGTGAAAGATAATTGAAACTATCCGATAGATAGAATTTTGCAATCACACAAACGGCTCGGCACGGTTCGAACCGGGGCCGCGTCAGGACACCGAGTGGAATGGACATACTGCAGAACACCATAGAGGACGTGCGGCGACGGCTGCAGCAGGAGCTGCAGGCACCCCTGGATCGCATTGCCCGGCGCCTGCCCGAGGTGTGGTCCAACCGCGAGGCGCTCTCCAGGGTCCTCCAGGAATCGATCCACGAACTGCCGCAGTGCACCTTCGTCTACGCCCTGAACACCGGCGGCATCCAGATCAGCGACAACGTCTCCCACGCTTGCCTGCTGCCGGAGCACTTCGGGCGCGACCGCTCACAGCGTCCCTATCTGAAGGAGGTCGTACCTGCGGACGGGTTCCTGCTCTCCGAGGCCTATATCAGCCTGCTGGGCCGGCGACCCTCGCTCACGGCCCTGCAACTCGTCCGTGACGCCGACGGTGTGGTCCTGGGTTTTCTGGGCGCGGACTTCGACCTGCGCAACCTGCCGACCACAGGGAGCCTGTACGAGGAGCCCACGGAGTGGCGCCAGATCAAGGGGGATCCGTCGATTCGCGGCACCGTCTTCCTGCAGACGCGCACGGAAAGCCTGATGGACCGCGACATGGACGGCGTGCTCTCGGTCCTCGAGGAGCTTTTCACCGAGCGTGGGGTGTTCCAGTGCGTGCTGCACTTCTCCAGCAGCCGTGCCACGGTATGGACGCTGGAGGACCCGTATCGGTACCGCATCCTGACCCACGAGGCCCTGAGCGATCCCGATACCTGCCTGGCCTTCCCCAGCGTGCCCTACCCGGCCAACGCACTGCTGCCCGCCGAGGCGGTCCCCCGGATCCTCGA
>Ga0209498_1001893_pt1 | contig 12724 bp, 9 predicted proteins | sample WalLakDeSediment_FD_184131 | JGI IMG/M metagenome (GOLD analysis project Ga0209498, IMG submission 184131) | Lake sediment microbial communities from Walker lake, Nevada to study Microbial Dark Matter (Phase II) - Walker Lake 11/02/13 Deep... | ecosystem: Environmental > Aquatic > Freshwater >...
CCCGGAACGCTATCCCGATGGTGGATTGCTTACCCTAAGTCCCGAGCTGATCGAGAACCTCGACCCCGCCACCGGAGGTATCCTGGGCCAGGCGCCCAGGGTGGATCCGTTTCATGCCCGCACGGTCAGTGAAGACAAAACGGCGGAGGAAGTGGACCTGTCCGATGAGTTGCTGAACAGGCTGAAAGCGGCAGAGATTGACGGTTTGATTTCCGTCGTGAGCGGCCCGGGTCTGGGTATCCTGTACAAGCTCCATCGCAAAGGGCTCCATACGGTCTGCATTCCGAGATCCATCGAGAACGACATTCCCGCCACGGCACTCTCCTTTGGGTTCAACAGCGCTTTCAGCATCACCATCAAAATGCTCAGCAAGGCTCGCCAGGCGGCCCAGTCGGCCCGGAAGATTGCCGTGGTTGAGGTCCTGGGAGAGCAGGCTGGATGGCTGGCGCTGCAGGCCGGCATTGCCGCGCGTGCCGATGCGGTGCTGATGCCTGAGATTCCCTGCGATCTGAAGATGGTGGCCGCAAGGTTGAAGGACAAAATCTCACCCAGACGGCCTTATGGGCTGGTAGTAGTGGCCGAAGGGGCGAAGTTCGTTGATCACAAGCCGGCGCAGACCATTCCGCAATCGGGTCACGCCGCCGAAACTGTGGCGACCACCCTGCAACCGATGATCGCCACGGAAATCTATCCGCTCGCTATTGGTCCCTGGGCCAGGGGTGGCGATCCCACTGCCCTGGACCACCAACTTGGGATGGCATACGGGGCCGGTGCTGTGCAGGTGCTCAAAGGCGGCCAAAACGGGATGATGGTGGCTTTTGTGCCGCCCGACATAAAGTTCGTGCCCCTGGCCGATACGATCAACAAAGTCAGAACCGTGCCCGCAGACAGCGAGTTTCTGAGAATCGCCCAGTCGCTCGGCATCTACCTTGGGCACCCTCTATAAATTGGACCATCGCAATACACCAATTTGAAATAGGAGTCATCCATGGACAATACCGGCAAGCCCGTAGATATCTACGAACGTCTGGCGGCTGCGCTGGACGCACTGCCCGCTGGCTTTACCAGAACGCCCTCCAAAGTGGAGATCAAACTGATCAAGATGGTGTTTACTCCCGACGAGGCCCTGGTTGCCGGCCAGTTGAGCCGAAAGCTCGAGACCGCGGCCGAGATCGCCAAACGGGTCGGCCTTCCCGAGGCCGAAGTCACTGTGTTACTCGAGGGCATGATACCCAAGGCCATGGTTCGCGCTGACATGGTGACCTTCCAAAGCGGCGTTACTGGACTTGGAAAAGTCGAGGTATCGGCTGGCCAGAAGCCTACGGCCGAGAGCTTGAAAAAATACCGGCTGCAGTCTTTCCTGGTGGGCTGGTATGAAACCTATCTGAAGAACATCAAACCCGAGACCAAGGAATTTGCCCAACTTTATGAGCAATACGCGAGGGAGGGCGGTGGCGAGAGGATCTATTCGCCGCGCCCCGGCCACCAGGGCGTTGTTCCAATGCGCGGCTCACTCAAGCCCGAGTGGCTCAAGCGAGAGCCCTATAATGACGTAGACGCTCATTTCCAGAGGCATGAGCGTTTCCTCGTGATTGATTGCGTGTGTAAACATGAGAAGAGCGCAGCTCACGGACATAGTTGCGATCTACCCAACAGGCGTTGTGGCTTTATCGGTCTGCCGCCTACGACGCCGCTATCGGAAAACGTGCTTACCCGCGAGGAGGCGATCAAACTCTGGGACGAGTTCGATGCCATGGGGACCATGATTGTCCAGGGGGTGTATGGATTCACCTATTCAGCGGAGAAGCCTCAGTTCGTCGGCGGCTGCCACTGCTGCTCTTGTTGCTGCGCCTTATTGAATGCACCCCTCCTGGACCACTCTATTAAGGAAACGGTCCAGCGATCGAACTACCGCGCTGTCAAAGACGATGCGAAATGTCATGCCTGCGGTGAGTGCGTCCGGCGGTGCCAGGTTTTTGCACATACCTTTAAGGAGACCCCTGATGGCAAGAAGACCGTATATAATAGAGACAAGTGCGTCGGCTGTGGTTCCTGTGGTATGGGGTGCCCCAATGGCGCGCTCCATCTGGAGCCGGTACCTGAAGAGGAGTGGTACCATGTTCCCTCCAGTTTTATCGAATGGGAAGAGCGGCGCCTGAAGTTCCTATCATCGCAGAATTGGCGCGTGGCGGGCGAGAAGATAACACAAAACGACGAACACAGATAAGAGACGCATCAACATGAAAGGAGGCACATTATGATTAAAGTACTGGGTCATCCGGGCATACTCAGACGCGTTGCCATCAATGTGGGGGCGGGCTTTGTTCCGGGAACAAATGTTGTGGTGATGGGTGCGGCCATTGCAGGAGGCAAATTGGGATGGGAGATGATAGGCATCCGGGACGGGTTTGAAGGGCTGCTGCACCCGGAACGTTATCCCAATGGTGGATTGGTTACCCTCAGTCCAGAGCTTATCGAGAACCTCGATCCCGCCACCGGAGGTATCCTTGGCCAGGCGCCCAGGGTGGATCCGTTTCATGTTATTTCGGGTAACGAAGGCGAGGCGGATCTGTCTGACAAAATATTGAAAAGGCTGAAGGAAGAAGACTTCGATGCTTTGATTTCCATTGTAGGCGGCCAGGGGCTAAGCATTCTCCAGAAGTTCCATGGCAAAGGGCTTCATACGGTGTGTATTCCCAGATCGATCGAGAACGACATTGCCTCGACCGCAATATCCTTTGGGTTCAACAGCGCCCTCAGCATCACCATCGAAATGCTCAACAAGGCATATCAGGCGGCCCGGTCGGCCCGGAAGATTGCCGTGGTGGAGGTCCTGGGAGAGCAGGCCGGATGGATCGCGCTGCAGGCGGGCATTGCCGTGCGTGCCGATGCGGTGTTGATGCCAGAGATCCCCTGCGATCTGAAAAATCTGGCATCGAGATTAAAAGATAAAATATCAGCCCGCAGGCCGTATGGACTGGTGGTGGTCGCCGAAGGGGCGAAGTTCGTTGATTATTCGAAGCCACCGCAGGTAACGGGAAAGGCCGATGCCCAGGTCCCTCAGCGATCGGGTCAGGCCGCCGAGACTGTGGCGACCACCCTGCAACCGCTGATCGCCACGGAGCTCTATCCGCTCGTGATCGGTCCCTGGGCCAGGGGCGGTACCCCCACCGCACTGGATCACCAACTGGGGATGGCTTATGGCGCGGGGGCGGTGCAGGTACTTAAAGCCGGTCAACACGGGGTGATGGTGTCTTTTGTACCACCTGACATCAAGTTCGTACCTCTGGCAGATGCGATGAGCAAAGTTAGAACTGTGCCCGCGGACAGCGAATTTCTGAGAATCGCTCAGTCGCTCGGCACCTACCTTGGGCATCGGTTATGAAATGGGAAATTATGATCTAAGATGGAAATAGTGGACACCAAAGTTGAGGTATAATGACGAGACGGAGGTGTCCGAGATGGAGAAGATTCCAAGGGGGTATTACACAAGAGAGCTCCGAGAGGAAGCGGTGAAATTGGTGGTGGAGGGGGGAGAGAGCGTTCCGGAAGTGGGGCGCCGGTTATCGATCTCCTCATCCACGATCCGGTACTGGGTGAAAGCGAGCAAGGAGGGGAAGCTGCAGGAGGTGGGAAAGCAGCAAAAGCCCCTGACCGAACTGGAAATGGAGTTGCATAGGGTCAAGCGGGAACTGGCCATCGTAAAGATGGAACGGGAGATCCTAAAAAAAGCAGCCGCGTACTTTGCCAAGGAGTCGCTGCCAGGTACGCGGTGATGAAGGAGAAGCGACTCCGTCATTCAGTTGCGCAGATCTGTCGTGTGTTGGGGGTCTCGGCAAGCGGTTACTACCGATGGCTGAACCGTAAGCCTTCGAAACGAGCCCAAGAGGAGGCCAGGCTGGAGGTGGAGATCAAGGCGGCGCACCGCAGAACCCGGGAGACCTTTGGGCCGGAGAGGCTGCAGCGTGAGCTTTCCGAGCACGGGGTGAAGGTGGGGATATCCCGGATTCGTAGGATCCGGAAGAAGCTGGGAATCCGCTGTAAGCAGAAGAGGAAGTTCAAGGCCACGACGGACTCCAGACACTCATTGCCGATAGCGGAGAACCTGCTCAAGCAGGAGTTCAAGGCGGCGGCCCCGAACCAGATCTGGTTGAGTGACATCACGTACATTCCTACGGAGGAAGGGTGGCTTTACCTTGCAGGGCACAAGGATGTGTTCACGGGAGAAATCGTGGGCTATGCCATGGGGGAGAGGATCACCAAAAACCTGGTGAGCCAGTCCCTGTTCCGTGCTGTGGCGGCCAAGCGACCCCCGCCTGGGCTGATTCACCACTCCGATCGGGGAAGCCAGTACTGTTCGCATGAATATCGGAGGCTCCTGGATCAGTTCCATATGAGGGTCTCCATGAGCCGGAAGGGGGACTGTTACGACAATGCTCCCATGGAGAGCTTCTGGGGGATGCTCAAAAGTGAACATGTCCACCACCGTCGCTATGTGACGAGGCAGGAGGCCATCGGGGAGATCACGGAGTACATCGAGGTTTTCTACAACCGACAGAGGAAGCAGGCCAGGCTGGGCTATCTTTCCCCTGCCGCCTATGAGCGACAATACTATGCGTTACGCATAGCGGCATGAGGGCAATTCGTGTCCACTATTGACATCAGATGCCATTACATAGAGAATATGAAAGGGAGACAACTATGAGCAATCCTGACGAATCTGTAGATGTTTACGAACGACTGGCAGACGCGATGGACGCCCAGCCCGCCGGCTTCACCCGGACGCCCAACAAGCTGGAGATCAAGCTACTCCGGCTGGTGTTTAAGCCTGAGCAGGCGCTGGTCGCCAGCACGATGAGCCGCAAGCTCGAGACCGCGGCCGAGATCGCGGCGCGGGTGGGCCTCCCCGAGGACGAGGTCACCGTGATACTCGAGAGCATGGTCCCGCGGCGCATGGTCCGGCTGGACACGCTGGCCCTCGAGAGCGGCCAAAAGGGGGTAGACAAGCTCGAGGTGAAGTCCAGCAAGGCCGAGGCCAAGGCCGAGACCGTGAAGAAGTACCGGATCAATCCGTTCCTCGTGGGCTGGTACGAGTCCTACCTGTGGGAAGACGTGCCGGAGTCCACGCACGCGGACTTCGCCCGGACCTACGAGCAGTACGTGATCGAGGGCGGGGGCGAGAAGGTGTTCTGCCCGCGGCCGGGGCCGCAGGGCGTCATCCCCTACCGCGGTTCGCTCAAGCCCGAGTGGCTGAAGCGGGAGCCCCACAACGACATCGACGCCCACTTCCAGAGGCACGACCGCTTCCTCGTGATGGACTGCGTCTGCAAGAGGCAGAAGGCCTTCGCGCACGGACATAGCTGCGAGCTGCCCAACCGGCGTTGCGGCTTCGTCGGAATGCCTCCCGCGGTCCCGCTCTCCGAGAGCGTGATCACGCGCGAGGAGGCGATCAAGCTCTGGAACGAGCTCGACGCCATGGGGACGATGGTCATCGAGGGGTTCTACGGCTTCACCTTGGGGGCCGAGGAGCCGCAGTTCGTCGGCGGCTGCCACTGCTGCGGCTGCTGCTGCACGATCCTTAACGCGGGGCGGCTGGCCCCCATCGACGAGACGATCCAGCGCTCGAACTACCGGGCCGTCAAGGATTATGACAAATGCACGTCCTGCGGGGAGTGCGTCAGGCGTTGCCAAGTTTTTGCACATACCTGGAAAAAGAATGAAGACGGCAGGGTGGCGGTATATGAGCGGGACAAGTGTGTGGGCTGCGGCGCCTGCGTCATGGGGTGCAAGTTTGATGCGCTTCACCTGGAGCCGGTTTCTGAAGAAGAATGGTTTCATGTCGCGTCCAGTTTCGTTGAATGGGAAGAGCGGCGCCTGGAGTTTCTGGCAGCGCAGAAGTAAGGCTTGGGCCAACAACCTCAACGTAATGATGATTTCAGGACCGTTGCGACCCGGCGAATGATGCGTGCAAAAGCTGAAAAGGCGTTTGCCGTAATGTGGGAGGCCGTAAAGAAAAAGGCAGGGAAACAATCATCTGTACCGTAATGAGAAATTATTAACCGTCTCGAAATAGTATTGACGGTTCCTTCTGCCGGGCGTGCCATTTCCTTGTAGGAGCGACCTCCTGGTCGCGATGATATCGCAAGCAGGAGCTTGCTCCTACAGGACCGGGGATGGCACAAGTGAGCCAAGGGTTGTCAATACTATTATGAGACCATTGATAAAGGCTCGGGAGTGAGAAAAATAAAGGAAAGCATCCTAGGGATACTTGCAGTGCTCTGCATTTCCACTCCCGGGCTTTACGCAGAGGAGCAGAAGGTGACCGGCAGCGTCACATCGGCGTTTCTCAGCCAGTACGTGTTCAGAGGATATGAGCTGAGTTCGGGCAGCCTGGTGATTCAGCCTGCAATCACTCTCTCGTATTACGGCTTCAGCTTGAACCTCTGGGGGAATCTGGACACGAACCAGAAACAGACCCAGAGTTTCGTCCCAAGCGACCCGGGGAGCTCGAGCTGGAACGAGACGGACCTGACGCTGAGCTACACCCATACTGCCGGCAGGTTCACCCTGACGCCCGGATATATCTATTACGGGCCGAATTTTGCGGACCAGACCCGGGAGCTGTTCATGGCCGTAGGGTATGACATCATCACCAAGCCCGTGCTTACGATTTACCAGGACATTGATCGATATCCCGGCACCTATGTTCAGCTTACTCTGTCCCACTCCTTGCCCGTTTACGAGAAGATCACGCTCGACCTCGGTTCCTCTTTCTCATACATGTGGGGTCAGGGTCATTCATGGCGCACTTTCCAGGAATCGACCGGCGGCTATACGGGATCGGAGTACAGCGCCTTTCATTCAGGCATGGTGAGTGCGGGGTTCTCGGTTCCTGTCTGGAAAAATTTCGTTGTCCAGCCTGTTGCGCAGTTCTGGTTTCCGCTGTCAAACGAAGCGTCAAGGACGGTCGACGGCAACCCCTATAACCCCAGCGGCAACCTGGATAATAACTTCGTGTTCGGCATTAACACGTCTCTCACTTTTTAACATAATCGCAGGATCGACCGGAGGAAGCAATGAATTGTAACTTCCGCTAAAAGAAAAGGAGAAATTATGGCGGAGAAAATTTACCGGGTAAACATGAAGGCATTAGCGACAACGACCGAGGATGTGCCGGAGAAATGGAATGTCCTTGGTGGAAGGGGATTGACTTCAAACATTGTAGCTCGGGAGGTCAAACCCACTTGTCATCCTTTGGGTAAGTACAACAAGCTGATATTCGCTCCGGGACTGCTTGCCGGCACAGGGTGTGCAAATTCAGGGAGGCTGTCAGCCGGCGCGAAAAGTCCACTGACGGGAACGATCAAGGAGAGCAACGCCGGGGGGACTGCCGCGATGTGTTTTGCCCAATTGGGCATTCGCGCCCTGATTATTGAAGGTATCCCATCTAAAAATACCTTTTATTCCCTCCATATTGACAAGAATGGCGTCACGATTGCCGAAGACACGGAACTGGTCGGAAAATGGAATTATGAAGTCATGGACACCGTATCCAGGAAATACGGAAACAGAATTGCCATATTGAGCATCGGCCCGGCCGGTGAAATGCGGATGGCCGCCGCCAATATTTCTGTGATGGATCCCGACGGTAATATTCGCAGCCACGGTCGGGGAGGATTGGGCGCGGTGATGGGTTCAAAAAAGATCAAATACATTACCGTCGATCCGACCGACGGTCCGGGCATATATATTGCCGATAAAGAAAAATTCAAGAAGGCATCCGTGCTGTTTGCAAAAGGCATCGCGGGGCATCCAGTTTCCGGTGAGGGACTCAAGCAATATGGCACTGCTGTCTTGGTGAATGTCTTAAATGAAGCCGGCGCCCTGCCGACCCGGAACTTTAAGGAGGGTCGATTTGCCGGAAAAGAGAAAATATCGGGTGAAACGCTGCATGATGTGATTGTCAGCCGCAAGGGCAGTCCCAGCCATGTCTGTCATAAAGGGTGCATCATCAAATGCTCCCAGGTCTATAATGACAAAGACGGCAATTACATCACCTCGGGGTTTGAGTACGAGACGATATGGAGTTTCGGCGCCAATTGCCTCATCGACGATTTGGATATCATTGCCCGGGCCGACCATATCATGGACGATGTCGGCATTGACACGATTGATACGGGGGTGGCGATGGGTATTGCAATGGAAGCCGGCGTTATCCCATTCGGCGATGGTGCGGGTGTCCTGCGGCTGCTGAAAGAAATCGGCAAGGGCACACCCATGGGTCGAATTCTCGGTTCCGGCGCCGCAATGGTCGGCAAAACGTTCGGCATGACCCGGGTTCCTGTTGTTAAAGGGCAAGCATTGTCCGCATACGACCCGAGATCCGTCAAAGGGATGGGAATCACCTATGCAACATCCACCATGGGCAGTGATCATACGGCGGGTTACTGCATTCCCGTAAACATATTGAATGTCGGCGGTTTTGTAGATCCGCTTAAAAAAGAAGGTCAGGTCGAGCTGTCCAGAAGGCTGCAGATCGGCACCGCATTGATGGATACCACGGGCCTTTGCCTTTTTGTCGGATTCTACGGGCTGGATAATCAGGATGCAGTCCGGGATATGATCCCTGATATGATCAATGCAAAGTGCGGCCTGAGCATCACACCGGATGAATGGCGCGCACTTGGGCGCAAGATTCTTCATACGGAACATGAATTTAATCTGGCAGCCGGGTTCACGAATAAGGATGACCGGCTCCCGGAGTTTTTCGAGGATGAACCTATTCCACCCCACAATGCGGTGTGGGATTTTACCGGCGAAGAGATCGATTCATTCTGGGATTTCTAAGGATGCAGAAGCGATGATCGCCAGGCAGCGGTGCAAGGGGACTCCGGCCGCCTGGACATTCTAATTAAAAGGAAATGACTCATGGACAAAAATTGGTTTCCAAAGGAGCATGAAGGCATTCACCGTCGAACGTTTCTTGCCATGATGGGTGTCGCCGGCGCGGCCTTTGCGGGCGTGACCCTGACCGCGAAGCGGGCCGCCGCCGAAGCTTTCAAAATTCAGGAAATGAAGCAGGGCGAAGACGTTTTTGCCTTTATTAAACGAATAAAAGGGACATTCGACAAGGCCCTCTATCAACAGGTGATCGGCGCCGCAAACGATTTTAAGGAAGGCGATCTGACCATCGGGGTGGGCGCCAGGGATGAAGCCACCCGAAAAATTGCCCGGGAGCTTCTGGCCAACACGAAGATCAGGGATATCCATGAACATCCGCTGCTTGAGGACAATTTGCAGAAATTGATCTGGAAGACCACTGATTCGGCCCAGTACGCGAAAGTCAAAAACTGGACCATGGGGGAGTTGAAGGCGTTCCTTTTGACCCGTTCTGAATCGGATATTAAAGGAATTATGAACGGCCTGGACAGCGACGCCATCGGCTGCGTGCCGAAATTGATGACCAATGACGAGCTGATCGCCCTCGGTCAAAAAATATTCAATCCCCTGCCCGGCACTCAAATGGGGTCTAAAGGCTATATGGGCGCCCGTATTCAGCCCAATTCGCCCACGGACCATCCCGACGACGTTATCTGGCAGACGTTTAATGCGTTCGCCTACGCAACCGGAGACATTGTCATCGGGACCAACCCGGTGGACAGCCAGGTCGTCAGTGTGGCAGCCGTTGAAACAGCGCTTAAAGACGTTGTCGATACGTTCAAGCTCAATGATATCATCCCCTGGTGCGTGCTTTCTCACATTGATGTTCAGGCGGAGGTCGCCGATCAATATCCGGGAACGGTTGAAACCATGTTCCAGAGTCTTGCCGGTACCGATGACTGCAACAAGACCTTCGATGTCACGATTGATAAGATCTTGAAGTATGCGAAATCCAAGAAAGGAAAAAGATACGGGCTCTATTTTGAGACGGGACAGGGATCCGAGTTTACCAATGGGGCTGAAAACGGCGTGGACATGATGGTGCTGGAGTCCCGGAAGTACGGTTTCAGCAGGGCGGTGGCCATGGAGCTGGCAAAAGTGCAGCCCCAAGGCGCATGGCTCCATGTCAATGATGTGGCCGGATTCATCGGGCCGGAGGTCTTCAAGACCCGTGAGCAACTGGTGCGGTGCTGCCTGGAGGACATCGCCATGGCGAAACTGCATGGATTGACCATCGGTCTGGATATCTGCTCCACCTTGCATATGTCGGTTACCCTGGATGACCTGGACTGGTGCCAGGACCGGATCATGCCGGCCAATCCCGCATACCTGATTGCGCTTCCCACGAAGAATGATCCCATGCTGAGCTATCTCTCAACCGCTTTCCAGGACCATGTCCGCATCCGGGAGAAATTCGGCTACAAGGTCAACGATGCCATGTGGGATTTCTATAAACGGATCGGGATTGTCGGTGCGGACAACAAATACAGCGAACACTTTGGAGATCTTCTCTGGGTCTATTACCAGTACTGCCAAGCCAAGGGCGACAAGCGGTCCCAAAAGGACATCTACGCCGAAGGCCGGAAAAAAATTCAGGAAGTTGAGTCCAGGGGCGTTGATATTGCCGTCGGCCATGGCAAAAACATCTGGGACCTGAACCCGCAACTCGAAGCCAAGGTCACATCCTTGTATGATGACGCCAAAATTTCTCTCTGGGCGGAACTCACCCCCGCTTTTGTAAAGACCGTTCCCAATGCAGTGCCCGTCAGCACCTTGTCTAAAGACCGTAACGACTATGTCTCCAGCCCGGGGACAGGCGAAGCCCTGAGCCCGCAATCCATTACCTTGTTGGAGGCCCTCAGGGATTCATGGGGAGACGATCTTCCCAAGGGCCAGATTGTGATTTCCGACGGGCTGAACGCCAAGGCCATTATGGATGAAGGCCATCTTGCACCCTATCTGGATGAACTGCGAAAATTGCTTGCTGAGGCAAATGTACCCATGAGTCAGAAAAACATCGTGGTCACCGGCGGAAGGGTCCGGGCCGGCTACCGGATCGGCGAGCTGTTGTTTGAAAAAGCAGATCCCAAAGCCTTTAGGGGGATTCTTCACATCATCGGTGAACGGCCGGGGACCATGCATCACTCCTATTCAGTCTACATAACGGTCACCAAGGGCAAAACATGGAGTGAAAAGAAAATTGATCATAATATCACGAAACTCGTGTGCAATATTGCCGATACGGCCCTCGACCCCGGGGAAGCGGCTCGGGAAACCATCACAATCATAAGGGAAATGGTAGGCAAGCAAGTCAAAAACAGCCGGCTCCTCGGCAAGGTGTGAAAATGGAGGAGAGCAAAAACGATGTCGGAACATTCAGGTGGCTGGGCCTGTCTTTAAGAAACCGGCATCACCGCCGGTCTGGTGATGACCAAACAAACCTAAGGAGGAACATAAGTATGGCTAACAAAGCAGGCAAAAGTGGTGATGCGACCGCATGCTCACCGGGGGATCTTTCCAAAGAGATCAAGCCTGCCGCCACCAAAAAACCATCCTCGGTAGCGACTGCTGAGGAGCTATCCACAGGCCGTGTCGAGGCCGATAAAGACCGGATCGATCGGCTGAAAGAACAACTCAGGAGCACGCCTCAGGAGGTTGATCATGAGCGAGTCAGGATCATGGAGGAGGTGTACGAGGAGACGGCTGGCTATCAGACGATCATCCGAAGAGCCAAATTCCTGGCAACTCTGCTGGAGAGGAAAAAAATATACATCGACGAAAACCTCTTCGTGGGCAGCATGGCCAGCACCGTCAATGGCATCTACACGTATCCGGAATGGAACGTGGATTGGATGAAGGAAGAGAATACCGCTGAGGAGTGCAAAGACCCGGCGGATAAGAAGGCGAACCAATGGGCGCTCAAGTACTGGGAAAAGCGTGCGCTGAAACCCCGGACGCTTGAGATCTTCGAGAAGAGGTATGGCTTTGATCCGAAACCTGCCTTCGACGCCGGTTTCGTCGTTGACTTCTTCAGTTGGCCGGGGGGCGGCGGCAACCTGTATGTTTCGGCTGGAATTCGACTTGGGGAGGACAACCCATGAGAAAAATCGCAGTGGTGAGTCAGAAAGGCGGGAGCGGGAAAACCACGACAGTGGTGAACCTGGCCGCGGCTCTAGGAGAAAGAAAATCCCGGGTCCTTGTCGTGGACCTGGACTCTCAACATAGCGCCACTAGCTGGTTATCCTTCGACGACGGAGAGCGGGGAATCCTGGACGTTTTCCTTGGCACTGCCAAACTGTCGGACCTGGTCCGCGAGACGGAAGTTCCGGGTGTGGACCTGGTTCCTTCCTCCTCCTGGTTGATGAGCGCGGAGAAGGCGCTGGCCAGTGAGGTGGGGGCGGAGACCCTACTGCGGAGCCAGATTCAACGTCTTCCCCGGGATCGGTGGGACTACATCCTGATGGACTGTCCGCCGGCCCTTGGGACCGTGACGGTGAATGCACTGGTAGCCGCCCGCGAAGTCCTGGTTCCGGTGGAGGCTCACATCATGGCCCTTCATGGGCTGCCCCAACTCTGGACCACGGTGGAAGTAGTCCAGGAGCGATTGAATCCGGAGCTTGAGATCACGGGGATCCTCCCCTGCAGGGTGGATGGAAGGACGCGCCACACCGTCAGCGTAGTGGAGGAACTGCGCCGTCAATTCGGGAAAAAGGTATTTCGGACGGTGATCCGGGAGAACGTAAGCCTCGCGGAGGCTCCGCTCTTAGCTAAACCGATCACCGAA
>Ga0209498_1001894_pt1 | contig 12715 bp, 15 predicted proteins | sample WalLakDeSediment_FD_184131 | JGI IMG/M metagenome (GOLD analysis project Ga0209498, IMG submission 184131) | Lake sediment microbial communities from Walker lake, Nevada to study Microbial Dark Matter (Phase II) - Walker Lake 11/02/13 Deep... | ecosystem: Environmental > Aquatic > Freshwater >...
TGAAGCGGATGTCGTCGAACAAGAAAACGGCCACCTGACGCTCCGCGTGCCCCGCGCCGCCACACCAATGATCACCGCGCAACTGCTGAATACATTGCCAGTTGTAGATCTCTCCGTCGAAGATCCGCCCATCGAGGCGGTCATCGATCAAATCTATCAGGAGGGGACGGTATGAAACAGGATGCAAGAGGCAAGAGGCAGGATTCACTGATCACGCATCACGCTTCACGCATCACCCTGCCCCAAGTTAACCTGCGGGGCGGACTGGCGCTCATCCGCAGAACGTGGCTGAGTTGGGTGCAGCATCGCAGCTTCTTCTTTCTGCTGGCCTTCGGCTGGATGATTCCGCCGCTCATCTACCTCTTCGTCTGGTCGACGGCGGCCGGCGGGGGGACGGTGGGGGGATTTTCACGCGGGCAGTTCGTCGCCTATTACCTCGTCCTGATTGTGGTCAACCAACTGACCTATTCGCAAACCAACTGGACGGTCGGCGACGTGATCCGCTACGGGGGGATGAACTCGTTGCTGCTGCGTCCGCTCTCGCCCGTGTTCGACACGCTCTCGTCAGAAGTGGCGGGCAAGGTGGTCTACATGATCTTCATCGTCCCGGTGACGGCGGTGCTGGCGCTGTGGCTGCGCCCGGAGCTACACGTGACGCTGCGCAACGGCCTGGCGTTCATCCCGGCGCTGGCGCTCGCGTGGGCGCTGCGCTTCTTCTGGGGCTACTGGCTGGCGCTGCTGGCCTTCTGGGCGACGCGCGCCGACGCGCTGCTAAGCTTGCAGGACGCGCTGATCTTCCTGCTCGCGGGCCAGGTCGCGCCGACGGCGCTGCTACCCGGCGCGCTGCGGCAGGCCGCGACCTGGCTGCCGTTCCGCTACATGATTGGCTTCCCCGTAGAAGTGCTCACCGGGCAACTAGACGCCGCCGGCATCCTCACGGGGTTCGCCTTCCAGCTCGGCTGGCTCGCCGTCGCCCTCGCCCTGTTCGGTGTGATGTGGCGGACGGGCGTGAAGCGCTACTCCGCCGTCGGGGGATAGTCATTAGTCTTGTAGTCATATAGTCGAGTAGTCATTAGTCCTGTAGTCGAATGTGACTATCCGACTAACGACTACATGACTACTCGACTATCAGACTTTCAATAGCGAGGAACTATGTACTACATTAAACTCATCAAACGCTTTATCGTAATCGCCTTTCAAGACGTGCTGGCCTACCGGATGAATTTCTGGATCAGCCTGCTGTATTCGGTGTTGAACCTGGGGACGGGCGTGCTCGGCCTCGTGGTGCTGTTCGGCCAGGTGGAGACGCTGCGCGGGTGGACGCTGGCTTCGACGCTGGCGCTGTTGGGCGTCTACCTCACGCTCGGGGCGCTGCGCGGGCTGTTCATCGGGCCGAGCCTGGAGGCGCTGGCCGGGATGGACGGCGAGGTCTGGACGGGGCAGTTCGACTTCACGCTGCTGCGCCCGGTGGACGTGCAGTTCCTCGCCAGTTTCCGGCACTGGCGGCCGCTGGCGCTGTTGGATTTGCTCCTGGCGCTCGGTGTGTTGGGAACGGGTATGGCGCAGATGGGACAGACGCTCACGCCAGGACGGGTGCTCGCCTTCGTCGTGGGGATGGCGGCGGGGCTGCTGATCCTCTACGCGATTTTGCTGGCGTTCAGCGCGCTGGTCTTCTGGAGTCCGGGCTTTTTGTTCACGTGGCTCTTCAACGCGCTGTTGCAGATGGCGCGCTATCCGGTGGGCCTCTACCCCGGCTGGCTGCGCCTGGTACTCACGTGGATCGTGCCCGTCGGCGTGATGACGACGATCCCCGCGCAGGCGCTCAGCGGCGAACTGCCTCGCGGGATGCTCGCGGGCGCCGTCGCGCTGGCGCTGGCGTTCTTCGCCGGCGCGACGGCGTTGTTTCGGACGGGGCTGCGGCGGTACGCGAGCGCGTCGAGTTAGCCGCCGGAAGGCTGCCGTTTTCAGAAACGATTTACGAAAAACTGGTATTTTTTCCAGTTGACACAGTAGTCAGAATTGTTGTATGATAGTAACGTCACTTCCGATAACTTCTTAATTCATCAAGAGTCCGAATTTTACCGTCAGGACAAGGGAAAAAGTGGAAAGTTGAACCATTACAGACCCTTAGCGAAGGAGGTATAAGAATGTTAACCAAACCCCTAAAGGTTTTGCTGGCTTGCGTAGTGCTCCTTACTCTCCCCGTGGTATCTGTTGTAGCCAACCGAGGTTATAACCGAGGAGCAGCGAGAAACTATGCAGATACCTGGTGCAAAGGTCGCAATCCGACCTATAACTGCGGTTATTCCAATGACTGTCAAAACTTCCTCTCCCAGGTGCTAAATGCTGGTGCTCTACCCCAACTAAAATGTGCGGACAAGTGGAACAATTCTTGCTGGTGGTTCACTTCTTGCAGTGACGTCAGCGGATCGTGGTACAACGTCCCCACCTTTAATGCCCATGCCCAGTATTGGAACGGTGTTCGCTTTGCAATGCAATCTTCATTTTACTACCTGGGAGCTGGAGATCCCATTCTTTCAAGAAGCCCTGGCGGATCTTGGAATCACGCAGCAGTCTATATGGGCGAGGGTATGGCTCAGGAAGGCACAAAGGCGGGGCAATACTGCCAGCTTCGGAGCCAACACACAACAGACCGATGCCGCGTGTGGGTGCTCGATTATTACCCACCGGATACTCAATTCCAGCTTTGGAAAGTCATTTGGTGAAAGATTAGGAGGTAAATCATGAAAAGAAAGCCCTTCCTGGTGATTGGTTTGGCAATGATCGGGGCTTTGCTCGTCCTTGGCTTCGAGGCTAAAAGCGCCCTACACTCAGAAGCCCACATCCCTTCTGTTCTTGAAATCAAAGTTTCTGATATGTCACAAGAAGAAAGAACGATTGCGAGCGCAATCATTGAGGCTTATCGCCAACTTGAATACGCGACGCTCACATTTGATACCTCAAAGTTGAGCACCGCTTTTGTTGATGACTTGCGCTTCCACTTGCCAGATGAGCTTCGTAGGGAAGTTGAGATTGCGTTCAATAATGCTCCAGACAAGGTGGGATATCTAACTTACATGGAAGCCTGGTATAACAACTGGGAGCGAGGAGCAAACCTCCTGGAAGAGACTTGGGAGAAGGCTCAGAAGGAAGGCAAGGAGATCGGCCTGGATGATCTGAAATTGTTAGAAGAAGAGCTAGGGTTTATCCCTGCCTTTAGGCGAACCGACCCAATGCCTCCAGAATGGGAAGATTGGTTTCGCTTCTACAACATCGATTTCCACGAAGATGTAGCAGTTTGTCTTTACGACGACGGAGGTCGCCTTTGGCGTGCCTTCCTGGTGAAGAAGGCCGAAGGGTGGTACATTGCCAACCGCATACTCCTCGAAATCCACTACTAAACAGGTAAATGGATTCGCCTACACTTTTGCATTCAAAGTTATAGCAAGCTAGTCATAATGGGCAGGATTGACGTGAAGAATTTGGGTTACAGTGCGCTATTAATAGCCGCGCTCCTATTTCTTTTGATTAGCCTAGAAAAAAGCACAAGCCTATCTTCACATTGCGGCCTAACTCCTCATCCTCCCCCCTCCGCTTTATCGCTTGAGGAAGTCGAAGTCAAAGAAACAATCCTGGAAGTCTACCGTCTAATGGGTTTCAAAGGTCTCGCTTTCGATACCTCACGGCTGGATGAATTCTTCACTGACGATACCCGCTTTCCATTACGCAACGAGCTTCAAGAACAGGTGGAGCTAGCTTTCGGAGAGGTCCCTGAAGGCGCGGGCTATCTGACCTACATAAGCGCCTGGTACAAAAACTGGGAAAGGAAAGGTACGCCAACCTTGGATGAAGCTTGGCAACAGGCTAAAGCTGCAAAGTGCAGATATAGCGGTTCCTCGTTGGCCATCTACGTGGAAATAATACGAGAAAAGCTCGAAAGGCAGCCTGGGGTCAAATCGCTCGAGGCCCAACTTGGCTACTACCCCGTCTTTCGAAGCCCGATGGAGAACGAAAGCATCCCAGAGGACTGGATAGAGAGATTTCACTTCCTAAAGTTCGAGATCGAGGGGGATAAAGCGATATGCCTCTACGACGACTGGGGAACTGTGCGAAGCGCTTACCTCGTCTACAAAGAAGACAAGTGGTATATAGCGGATAACATCCTCCTCCAAGTCCACCCATAATCGAACGCTGGGTGTGAGCCTATGCACCCGAAACGACCACCCTCATTAGAACTACTGAAGAGAGATTGAATATGACCACAAGCATAGCGAGATGGCGGGTAGGGATGCTGTTCATAGTCATATTGCTTATAACGCTGGCCTGTACCGATCGCCTTACTACGCCTCCGGCACCCTCTCCCACTTCAGTCCCCATACCCGACCCCTTGATTATCTTTCCGCAACAGGAAGCTGTGGAAGGCGAAAGAACAGTTAAGCAGGCGGAAACTATCGGCGAACTGATCTTAGCTAATGGCTGTCTCCGCTTGAACACCAACCACGCCAGTTATTTACTCGTGTGGCCGCCAGACTTTGCACCGGGCGCCGAAAACGACGTAATCCATGTTTTGAACAGAGATGGGCAGGTTGTGGCATCTGTTGGGGATGAGGTATACATCGGCGGAGGTGAAACCAGATCAATCGGATTCCTGGACGAGCAACTACAACAGCAGTTGCCTACCGATTGTCCTGGGCCTTACTGGATCGTCGGAGATGAAGTCAGATCAATCAAGGTCGAAGAGCAATCCGAATAAACTTCGCTGCAGCAAGACGGACGCGTTTCAGTTTTAAGGTGGGACGCACTTTGGTTGACTTGAAGCGTGCATTTTGGCGTTTCCCCGTCCATTTGCAGCGCCTAAGTGCGTCCCACCTGACAAGTCGCCTTAATTCTGAAACGCACCCCAGCAAGACTTGCCCCTTTGTTTCACTATGCTACAATCTACCTGACAAAACCTTCTTCCAATAAAGCGCACCATCTTCACGCTGCATTTTGTTGTTACACGCAACTTCGAGAGCGGAGGCAAACCTTGCTGGAAAAAGAACCGATTCGTTTGCTCATGGCGGATGATCACCCGGTAACGCGCGCGGGCATTCGCGCTGTTTTAAGCGCAGCCCCCGACATTCACGTTGTTGGCGAAGCGCAAAACGGCCACGAGGTGCAAGCATTGGTAAGCCAGCTCCGTCCTCACATCTTGCTGCTCGACCTGCAAATGCCTGATACACACCCGGCCGAAATCGAACGCTGGGTGCGCGCTCATGCACCGGAAACGATCACCCTGGTCTTGACCGCCCACGACCGGGATGCGTACCTGGCCGATATGATGGAAGCCGGGGTTGCCGGTTTTCTGGCTAAAAGCGAGCCGGATGAGGGACTTATCGCTGCTATTCGCCGCGCCGCCGGTGGGGAGATCCTCTTCGATGACGCGCAACTGGCGCGGGTCCGCTGCTGGCGCAAGGTCGCCGGGGAAAAGTGGGAGAGTCTGACCGAGCGCGAACGTCAAGTGCTCCAATATCTGACGCAAGGCTTGAGCAATAAGGCGATAGCTGAAAAGCTGTGTGTGACGTCCAAGACGGTGGCCTACCATATCACGAACATTTTGAGCAAACTGGACGTGACCTCACGCCAAGAAGCAGCAGCATGGGTCCATACACATCTGCCTGCGGATCTGGAAAAAATACCGGAGTGAAAACAAGGAGACCGCGTAAGTCGCCGTTATGCTCGCGGGGGCCGTTGCGCTGGCGCTGGCGTTCTTCGCCGGGGCGACGGCGTTGTTCCGCACGGGATTGCGGCGGTATGCGAGCGCGTCAAGTTGATTCGGTAGACGGTAGATGTCAACCATCAAGAGATCGAGAAACGACTAACTGCAGAACCATCAGAACATCGAGAAGTTATCTAACAGTGGGGCCATCATCATATTCAGTAATAAACGCCTAGGACTAGTAGGGTAGAACTTAAACAGCCCCAGATCTGGTGCTTACTGACAAATTGAGCGAGATGCTTACTTCTCGATGTATTGATGGTTACACATCCAGTTAGGCCTGGCTCGAATTACTCGATGTCTTGATGGACGACAGGTAGACAGTAGACAGTAGACGGTAGACGGGGATTCGAACTTGTCTACCGTCTATTCTTCTTGATGGCCCATGCGCCAACTGACCCACGCCATCGAAAGAACCGTGACGCCGCACAAAACGAGCATATCCAGTGCGAGGCGCTCCGTCACCGAGCCGACCATCACCTGGCGCAAGGCCGAAGCGGCATACGTCGCCGGGCTGAAGCGCCCCAGGAACACCATGAAGCCAGGCAACTTGTCCGGCGGGACGATGACCGGGCCAAGCGCCGTCATCACCAGCATGAGCAAAAACGTGAGGTTGCTCGATTGTTGCTGCGTGCGGCCCGTCATCCCCAACGCGGCCCCCACCCCGGCGAGCGGCGCGGTGCAAGCGGGAATCACCAGCAGAATCAGCGGATGGATGTGAACCGGCGCGCCGAGCAACAACGGCCCCAATACCGCCGTGATAACGACCGACGGCAACGAGAGCAGCAAAAACGCGGCGACCATCGCCAGCACGAACGCCGCGCGGCTGACCGGCAGCGTGGCGACGTAGTCCAGGCCGCCCTGGAAGCGCAGCCACGCGACGCGGCTCTGCACGCTCGTCATCGTCCCAAACAAGAGGCTGACGACGATGTTGCCCGTCACCACGTACAGCAGCGCCTCGCGGCCCGAATCGCGGGCGAAGAAGCCGAGCGCCAGAAGACTGAACATCGGCGTGATCGTCCCCTGCAACAGCGACCCGCGCCAACTCCAGCGCCAGTTGGTCAGCTCCATCTGGAACAAGTCCCACCACTGCACGAGTACAGGCTGCCCGCGACGGTCAAGCGGCATAGTGGACATAAAGGTCCTCCAATGTGGGCGAATACAGGCGGAAATCGTCCAGTCCTTCCAGATCGAGGCGTTCCAGCAGGGCGCTCGCCTCGCGGCGCTCGATCAGGGCGATCCAATGGCCCGGCTGTAGTTCGTGCGGCGCCAATCCGGCGGGAAGCTGCGGCGGGGCGTCCGGCGCGAAGAAGAGTTCCAGGCGCAGTTTTTGATCGATGTGCTTCTTGAGATCGCCGGGCCGGCCCACGGCGACCAGTTCACCCTCGCGCATGATGCCCACACGCTGGATGACCTTCTCCGCCTCAATCGCATCGTGGGTGATGAAGAGGATCGTCGTGCCGTGCTCGCGGTTGATCTGGCTGAGCACGTCCCACACCAGGCGGCGGCGCTGCGGGGCGAGTTCGTTCGTCGGCTCGTCAAGGATCAACACGGGCAGCCGCCCTGCCATCGCGACCGCCAGTCGCAGCAGTCGCCGCTCGCCGCCGGAGAGGCGCGTGCTGTATTTATCGCGCAGCGGCCCCATCTGCCACAGTTCGAGGAGTGCGTCGCGCTCACGAATAGCATCGGCGCGGCTCATCCCGCGCAGGTGCGCCGTGAAGTACAACGCCTCACCCACCGCCATGTTGTTGAGCGCGTGCGCCTGTTGCGGCATGTAGCCAATGTGCGCCGCAACGTGCTGCGGGTTCCCGGCGACAGGTTTGCCGAGCAAGGCAATCCGCCCCGAGGTCGGCCGCAGCAGATTCACCATCTGCCGCACGAGCGTCGTCTTGCCCACGCCGTTGTCGCCCAAAAAGCCAAAAATCTCCCCCTGGCGAATCTCGAACGAGATGCCCTTGTTCGCCGGGAAAGTTTGCTTGGGGTAAAACTTGGTCAGGTTTTCGATAACGTACATAACGGTCATAAGATAGACATCTCCCAGGAAGTCAGGTAGTCACTTGTCTTCAGTCCAGGTATACAGTTTTATACTACTCGAAATTTACGCAACTGCTTGACGAAATCCCTACGCTCCTTTCATCGAAAGGGAGATTTCTATTAGGGCTATCGCATTTAGCAATTTTGTCTCGACGCGCCGCCATTGTAGTGCAAAACGGTAGGTGTAAGGGCCGCTAAAGCGGCTTTTGGGGCGGGGATTTTTGTGGCGGGGCTGCGCCCCGCCACAAAAATCTCCTTTTATCTCCGGCCTTTAGGCCACACTCAACGACCGTACTGGTCAAATGCAATCGCCCTAAGATTTCTATGTGGTTTGGGGGGCGCGCGAAGCGCGCCCCCCAAACCACAACTTTTATCTTTTCCTCTCGTTGATTATGAAAAAGGGAAGTAAGTAGAGAACTTCGCTCATAAACCTATTGACAAAATTAAGTTATATATTATAATTATCAATATAGAGCTTAAAATTATAAAGGAGATGAACCAATGTACCCAGTTCCTACCGAATGTCCAGTCTGTCACGACGATTTACACGTCAGTCAATTGATCTGCCGCACCTGCGGGGCAGAGATTCGCGGTCACTTCGAAATGGATCGCCTCTCGCAGCTCATCCCGGAGCAGCGCTATTTCGTGGAAGTCTTCCTGCTCTGCGAGGGCAAGCTCAACTGCGTGCAGGAAGAACTCGGCATCTCCTACCCCACCGTGCGCAATCGCCTGGATGAGATCATCCGCGCGTTGAAACGCGAGCGCGTCGCCGCACCTTCGATTCCGCCGATGCCGGCCGTCCCACCCGCGCCGCCGGTTCCGCCCAAACCCGCCGTGGATACGGCCCAACATCAAGAGATTCTGGATCGCCTCGCACGCCAGGAGATCAGTCTGGAAGAGGCCCTCCAGCTTCTTGAAGAAAAATAAAAAGGAGAAAATGAAATGACAACCCAAACGTTTGAACTTACAGAAGGAACTCAGATTGTTGTCTCGGAGTGCCGGGGCAACCTCACCGTTGAGAGCGGAGATGAACTCGCCCTCATCGTCAAGACCCCTGACTCGGAAAAGGAAGCCGTCATCACCCAGCAAGAAGGCGCGCTGGTCGTCGAGACCTACGGCAATTGCCTGCTAACCTGCCCCACCAACGTCGATTTGACAATCAAGGCGGCGCGAGGAAATCTCAAGCTGAAAGGGGTAGACGGCGACCTCGTCATCGATACGGTCAACGGCAACGCCACGCTGGCCGAGATCGGATCGCTCACCCTCCAGCGCGTCTACGGCAACCTGCGCGCCGAGCAAGTCGATGCAGACATCACTGTTGCGTCCGTGGCCGGCAACGCGCGCGTCAAGGACGTATCCGGCGCGGCCTCCCTCGGCAACGTTGGCGGCAACTTGAAAGCGGAAGGCGTAAGCCAGGGTTTGACCGCCCAAAACGTCGGCGGTGATACGCGCATAAGCCCTCCATTCACCGCCGGTATGGAGTACACAATCCGCACGGGCGGCAACGTCGTCATCCGCCTGCCCGAAGAACCCGACGTGCGCTTCGAGCTGCAAGCCGGCGGCGGCGTGCGCACCAACGTCCCGGATCTGGTTTTAGATCAGGAAAACGGCGTCAAAACCGGCGCATTGGGCGAAGGCGCGGCCCTCGTAAAGGCGCAAGCCGGTGGGCGCGCGGTGATCAAATCGGCCGGGGGCGAGGATGAATACAGTGGGGATTTCGACTTCGATTTCGACATCGACCTCAGCTTCCTCGACAGCTTGAACGAACTCGGCCCGATGATCGAAGCGCGCGTCTCCCAGGCGATGGCCGGACTGGAAGCCGGTCTGCAAGAGGGCCTGCGCTACATCGACGGCGACCGCATCCGCGTGCACGTCGAGCGCGCCGCCGAACAGGCGCAACGCGCCGCCGAACGCATCGCCGAGAAAGCGCAACAGGCCGCCGAACGCGAGGCCGAGCGCGCCCGCCGCACCGCAGAGCGCGAAGCCGAGCGCGCCCGCATGCGGGCCGAACACGCCGAGCGCCGTTGGCAGCGCGCCAGCGGGTATCCCACCCCACCCGAACCGCCCGAACCACCCCACGCACCCGCGCCGTCGCACGCTCCGACGCCGTCTGAAGCATACACTCCGCCCATGCCCTCCGCTGATGAACTGCGCGAAGAGCGCCTGCAAGTGCTGCGTATGGTCCAGGAAGGGCAACTTACGCCCGAAGAGGCATCAAAATTGCTCGCCGCACTGCACTAATTCGAGCCTACCAAACCTCGCTAACCTGCTCTCACATACAAACACCCCGGAAATTATTCCGGGGTGTTTGTGCGTAACCCTCCACTTAAACACCAGGGTTGCAGGGTTGTATGATAACAAGCAGTTTTTGCTTGAAGCATTGATGAATACGTGCTACAATACAGTCAATCCGTAACGGAATGACAAACCCATGGGACAGATTTCGCAACGTGAGGCAATCGAACAAAGTGCGCTAAACGCAGACCCAGCAATGGCGTCAGGCGTTCCGCGCAGCTTGACGGCCTGCTTTCAGGAGTATGACATCGAGGCGCTCGACCCGGCGCAGCATCAGCACTTGATCATCGAGCGCGTCCTGGCCTATGGCGACCGTCGAGAGCTGCGCTGGTTGTTCGCTATTTACGGGCGCGGGACCATTACCGGTTGGGTGCAGCAATGGGGTGTACGGCGTTTGCCCTGGCGACGCTACAATCTCTGGTGCGTGCTCCTGGGCTTGGGGCAACCGACGCGCCCAAAGGAACGGCAGCTATGGCGGCATTAACGCCGGTTTTTTGGGAGACAGTCACACCCGTCATGCACGAGGTCCTGACCTTTATCGGGCAATGCACATTCGCGCCACGTTTTTATCTGGCCGGTGGAACTGCGCTGGCGCTACGCTTTGGGCATCGTCGGTCAGTGGATCTCGACTTCTTCTCCAGCGTTGACGAAATCGGCCAACAAACCCGCCGTGAAATTCTGGACGCACTCTCCCCCTTGCACCCACAGGCATTGGAAGCCGTCGAGGGGAATCTGCTGCTCGTGATTCACGATATGCACGTTGGCTTTTTCGGCTACAGTTATCCATTGCTCGCGCCGACGGATAGCGTAGAAGGTGTAGCTATCGCCGGGATCGTGGATATTGGCTTGATGAAGCTCGACGCGCTCATCAGTCGCGGAAGTCGTAAAGACTTTTACGATCTATACTTTGTCCTCCAACAAGTTCCCTTGGACGAGTTGCTCATTTTAGGGCGAACCAAATATCCTTACGCCCGTGATTTCGAGCTAATGGCGATAGAAAGCCTGGTGTTGTTCGATAATGCCGACCGCGATGTGCAGCCTCAACTTTTCACGGATCTAGCGTGGGATCAGGTTAAGCAATTCTTCATCGCCGAAGCGCAATCGTTAAGTCAAGAGTGGTTGAATCCACAAAGAGAGTAGCCTAGTATGGCAGGCAACAAATACACCCCACTACTCGATTACCTCCAACGCGCACCGCAGGAGGAGATCACGCTCACGTTTGGCGAGATCGAAGCAGTGATCGAAGATACCCTACCCCCTTCGGCGCGGACGCATCGCGGCTGGTGGAGCAACCGCAGTCAGGGATCGCCGCAGGCGGCGGCGTGGATCGGCGCGGGTTATCACGCCGAGGACCTCGATCTGGACGCAGAGCGCGTCACTTTCCGCAAGCCGTTGCGCGCGTACACCGTGCGCCGTGAGGGTGAAATTGTGTTGTGGGATAGCGATCTGGTCAAGGCGCTGCGCTATCAGGCCGGGTGGAGCCAGGCGCAATTGGCCGACGAGTTGGGCGTCCGCCAGCAGACCGTCAGCGAGTGGGAAACCGGTGTGTATGCTCCAAGCCGCGCGATGTGCAAGTTCTTGTCGCTGGTCGCCGAACGGGCAGGGTTTACTTACAACCAATCCTCTTGACAAAAACCGCTTACCGTGTAAAATGATATTACCACATCACACGGTAACGCTACTTTTGCTAAGGAGGCGAGGCTATGGGCGCGTATCAATTGGATGATCTCATCGCAAAGTGGAAGTTGGCGGAAGTCACCCCGGAACAAGCAATTGGACAAATTCTGCTGCTCCTACAGGCTTTGGTCGAACGGCTGGAAATCTTGGAGCGACAAATAAAGCGGCAACGCACTTATCTCAATTGACAGGTGCGTTGCACTTCGGAAAGTGCAACGCACCTAAACGGAGGTGAAAAACATGTTACGCTTACACCGTGTCAGCGACGGGCCGATCATGACGCCCCGCAAGGACGTGCCCTGGGAAAAGAGCGCTGTCCTCAACACCGCCGCCATTCACGATGGTGGGAAGTTTCACCTGCTGTACCGCGCCGTGGCGCACAACCCCGGCGATCCAAACCGCTCGTGTATCGGCTACGCCGTGAGCGACGACGGCATCCACTTCGAGCGGCTGGAAGAGCCGGTGCTCGCCTCCAACGTCGTCCCCGAAGAAGCGCAAGGCGTCGAAGACCCGCGCGTGACCAAGATCGGCGACACGTTTTATATGCTCTACACCGCTTATGACGGCCAACGCACGCAGGTCGCGCTGGCGACATCCGCCGACCTGCTCCACTGGCAGCGTCACGGCGTCGTCATCGCGGATACGCTGTTCGGCAACAACAAGGACGCGGCGCTCTTCCCGGAGAAGATCGGCGGGCGCTACTGCATGCTGCATCGCCCCGAGCCGGACATCTACCTGGCGTTCTCCGACGATCTGCAGCACTGGACGGATCACACGCGCATTATGCAACCGCAGTTCGCGTGGGAAGCGGAGAAAATCGGCGCAGGCGCACAGCCGATCAAAACGGAGAAGGGCTGGCTGCTCATCTACCACGGCGTGGACGAGAAGCTGTGGTATCGCCTCGGTGCGGCGCTGCTCGACCTGGACGATCCCACCCACGTCATCGCCCGG
>Ga0209498_1001895_pt1 | contig 12712 bp, 9 predicted proteins | sample WalLakDeSediment_FD_184131 | JGI IMG/M metagenome (GOLD analysis project Ga0209498, IMG submission 184131) | Lake sediment microbial communities from Walker lake, Nevada to study Microbial Dark Matter (Phase II) - Walker Lake 11/02/13 Deep... | ecosystem: Environmental > Aquatic > Freshwater >...
ACAGCTTCCATAAAACCATGCTGGCTACTTCGGCGCTGGGGAAATTCAACGGGAAATCGACCAGCTCGATCAGCGGGAAACTTCCCGGAAAGTAGGAGGGGCAGGTAAGACCAATCTCCGCCACGCCCTCAAGAACGCCTTCATACATATTCATCGCCCCGAGCAGCGTTCCGCCGGGGAAAGTTTCAACCTGAACCCAGCCGTCGGTACGCTCCTCTACACGCTTGGCCCATTCTTCCATCTGAACAGCGGGAAAAGTTCCGGCCGGGGCAAAGAAAGCATACCTCAGTGTGATCGTTTCCCTGGGTGCTTCTGCTTCTTCTTCAACTTCTTCTTCAATCTCTTCATCTACCGGCGCCTCCGCCGGAGCGCAACCTGAAATTGACAGGCCCAAAACAAGGGCAAGGCCAAAAATAATCAGGATTAACCAATTTAGACTTTTCACAATAAAACCCCCTTAATATTTAATTCTACCCCCTTACAGCAAAAGATTAGTCATCGATCACCCCCATGCGTAAAGAATCATTAAATTAAGGTTATTGGGGAATCTTCTTATTTTCAGTTTACTTTATCACGTCCTTTCCCCTAAACCTACGTCTGAAACCTACAAAAATGTTTTAACTTTTTTGTGTAGATCATATAATTTAATCAGAGGTTTTTGATCTCCAGAACTTTTAAAGCCAGCTGCAGGTTAAGTCTGGTTTCCGGATCGGTCAGGTCTATTCCCGCAATGCTCTCGATTTTCTGCAGGCGGTACTTCAGGGTGTTCAAATGGACAAACAGGCCGTCTGCAGTTTTCTGGTTGTTGCAGTTAGACAAAATGTATTGCTGCACGGTTTTTATTAATACTTCATTTTTTTTCTGCCGGTCGTGCATAAGGATCGGGCCAAGGGTCTGATCAACAAACCGCCTCAAATCGTCATCGTCCCTGATACTGAACAATAGTTTGTAAGCACCGAGGGCTTCATAATTGATGACCTGATCCTCTTTGCCGAACTTCCTGGCGATAAAAATAGCCCTTCCGGCCTCCTGATAAGAATTTTGAATATCTTCGATGCTGCCGCTCACCTTACCAATACCGATAGAAACGGTAACCTCGGGAACCATTTGTTTAACTCTCTCTTTGATCAGGAGGGCTGCTTCAGCCAGTCCCGGAATAGACTTATCCTTCGGATAAGGCGCAATTACGACAATGGCATCGCTTTTTATACCGGTCATGGATGACGGTATTTTCTCTTCCACAAAATTCCTGACAATATCGAAAACCCGCTGTTTTAACTGAGGAATTAACCCTTCATTTCCTTTTTGTATATAGGGGTGGCTGGAAAAATCATCGATATCGACACAGATAACCTGGTAGGGTTCCGAAAGATCGTGGCCCAGGTACGAAGCCCTCTGGATCATATCTTTGGAGGAATGGTAGCTGCCGTTTAAAAGATCGTCGAGAAAATCACCGCTGACCCTCTCTTCCACTTCGTAGGCTATCTTGCTCTGCATCATTTTCAGGGTAAAAACCGTCACGGCATGTTCGATGGCCAGGAATTCCATGTCACCGAGTTTTTGAAAGTTATTCTCAAGGATAGAAACATAACCCAAAATATTGTTGGCCAGGGTAATTGGCGCAATTAACCTCGTCCGGACCATCCCGCCTTTCGGGAAAGGGCTAAATAGCACGGCCTGTTTATAATTATTGACCTGCTGCATCAGCTTGCGGTAATTTTGATTGTTCCAGAGGTCTTCCGACATCGATTTTTCAAGAAGCAGAAGGTTTTCATCTTCACTGGTCAGGTGTGAGCCGAGTATCTTAAAGAACTGATCCTGGACTATAATGTCACGCCCGATCAATTGAGCCAGGGTAAAAATGATCTCATTAAAGCTTTTGTCTCTTAAAACAAGCCTGGTCAGTTTGTTATGAACATCCATGGAATGGCGAAGCAGTTCGTTTTTCTTTTCAAGCTGCTTGAAGAGGCGGGCATTCTCGATGACAATAGCCAGCTGATAAGCAAGCAGCTCCAGGAGGCGGGCATCATCGGTTGTAAAAGAACCGCTCTTTTTGTTGATGGCGTGAATTACGCCGGTTCTTCGGTTGTCAACCACCAGGGGGACGGAAAGTGAACTGCGCGCCCCGTAAATCCGGGCCAGTTTTTGATTGGTAACATGATCGCGGTCTGTCATATTGCAAATGTAGGGTTTCCCGGTTAAAAAAACCTTCACAGCCACCCCGATCCCATTTTCCGTTTCAATATCGGTTGACAGGGCATAAGAAGTAAATTCTTCATTACTGACGCCGAAAGCCGGTTTCTGTAATACCAAAACCTTCAGGTCAGGATCATAGAGCAAAACCCCGCAGCTCTCCACATCGAAAATAGACTTCAGCTCATCTAGAATCTTCTCTAAAACAACTTCCAAATCATCAGTATTTGATGATAAGTACTTGCTGAACCGCATCAGGGCATCCATCTCTTTTCGCAGCTTCCGGAAAGAGCCCTGTGAATGCTTGGCCTCATTTTTCTGGCGGGAAACTTCGTGCATGCCTAATCTCCTTATAGCTCTCTTTCATCAAAAACCCGTTTTGCCTTTCTTTCCGTCCGTGGCAGGCACTGGCATTCAACTATCTCTATCTGGGGCGAAACGCCAATTTTGGTTTTGATCATTCTAAGAAATTTTTCAGTGAGCTCGTTTCGGTCTGCCTTAAAATCCTCAGCGCATTCAACGCGCAGAAGCATACTGTCCCTGCCCTGATCACGTTTTAATAAAATCTGATACTCACAATGCAATCCTTCCGTTTCAGAAATCATCTGGTCAATTTGCCCGGGGTAGACAAGGACCCCTCTGAATTTGAACATGTCATCGGTACGGCCTAAGATCCGGTCAATCCTGAAGAACGGTCTGCCGCAGGGGCACTCTCCCTGGATCTCGCGGGTAATATCCCTGGTCCGGTAACGAATCAGGGGCATTCCTTCTTTTCTCAGGGTCGTTACGACCATCTCTCCTTCCTCTCCCGGAGGGACCGGCTTTCCGGTGGCGGGATCGATGATCTCGAAGATTAAATAATCTGACCAGTAATGAATCCCTTCGTGGATATGGCAGTCAATTCCTGTTCCCGGGCCGTAAGTTTCGGTCATGCCAATAATGTCAAAAGTTTCGATATCAAGGAGTTCCTCGATCCTGGCCCGCATTTTTGAACCCCATCTTTCCGAACCGATTACGCCCACCCTTAATTTGATTTTATCCTGCAGGCCTTGTTTGTTCACTTCTTCAGCAAGAAGCAGCGCGTACGAAGAAGTGCAGCAAATCGCTGTGGCCTGCAGGTCGATCATCATTTCCATCTGCAGTTCATTTCCGGCAGGTCCTACCGGAATAGCCATGGCTCCGAGCCTTTCAGCCCCAAGCTGGAATCCGACACCTGCCGTCCATAAACCGTAACCCACGGTGATCTGCACCCGGTCTTCAGGAGTAACTCCGGCAAAATCCCAACATCTTGCCATCATCTCAGCCCAGTCATCAAGATCTTTCTGGGTATAATAGGCAACCGTCTTTTTCCCGGTTGTACCGGAAGAGGCATGAATCCTGACTATGTCCTTTTCCGGGACGGACATCAAGCCAAACGGATAAACTTCCCTCAGCTCATCTTTTTCGGTAAAAGGCAGCGCGGCAATATCGTCGAGCCTGCGAATATCGCCAGGAGATACACCGGCTGCATCAAGCTTCCTCCTATAAAAATCACAGTTGTCGTAGGCGTGTTTGACAGTCCAAATCAACCCTTTTTCCTGTAATGCCAGCATTTCCTCCCGGGTGCCAGGAACGTTGTCGTAATTGATCAAAACATCTACCTCCAATAGCATGAATTAATCCGGTATAATAACCGGGCCGGGGATAACGGTTATAATCTGCTCAACTTAAATATATTCGCTATTGATCGCACTATACCTGCAATCAAGATTTAATTGGCTGGGCCGAGGAACACCGCGCCCGCTGGTAGGCTGTAATGCAGCCGTCCCTTTTTACGATTGTTTTTTAACCCGGGTCGCTTTAATATGAGGGCCGGCTTCTTCAACAAGGCAGGCCCCGATCTCTTTGCCCCGCCAGTGGAGTCCTTTTATTGCAGAGGCAATTCTGACGCGCAGATAGTGGGGAGTAAACCCTTCAGCATATGAATAAGGCACTACTTTTTCAACCAGCACCGGCTGGGTAGTGCCTAAAAACTGCCGGCGGTAGGCAGAAGCCATTTCTTCTCCAAGCCCGATCATTTCTTTACTGCGCCTCTCTTTAATTTCATTGGAGAGATGGCCGGGAAAGCCGGCCGCCGTAGTTCCGGGGCGGGCGGAATATTTGAAAACATGCAGGCGGCTAAAACCGATTTCCCTGATCAGATTCATGCTGCGGTGGTGATGGCGTTCGGTCTCTCCCGGGAAACCAACAATTACATCACTGCTCAGAGAAAGTCCGGGAATCTCCTGCTTCAACAACCTGGCCAGGTAGAGATATTCAACCGGCTCATAGGGTCGGTTCATCAACCTGAGGATTTCCCCGTCGCCGCTCTGCAGAGGTATATGCAGATGGGGGCAGACAATTTTTGAATTCATGATTTGGTCAACCAGTTCAGAAGTTATATCGGAAGGTTCGAGAGAACTTATACGCAGGCGGATTAACCCGGGGATTTTTTCCAGCTCTTTTATAAGAGCGGCCAGGGTTACATCTTCTAAATCGGAGCCGTAAAACCCGAGGTGAATACCGGTCAGGACCAGTTCCCGGCAGCCCGAATCAACTAAGATTCCCGCGCGTAGAAAAGCCTCTGCGGGGGGCATGCTGCGGAGAGGGCCCCTGACCAGGGGTACAATACAATAAGTGCAGTTCTGGTTACAGCCTTCCTGGATTTTCAGGAAACCCCTGGTACGGCCCCTTCGCCTGGCCGGGGGCAGCAGTTCAAACCCCGCACCGGCTTCGTGGGGCCGGACAAGAACGAGGGTAGAATTGCGTTGAAATGTTTCAATAATCTGAGGCAGACATTCCCGATCGCGATTGCCGATAATCAGGTCTGCCTGCTCCATCTGCCCAATCTGGTCGGGCGCGCCCTGGGCATAGCAGCCAGTGGCAACTATAATGGCATCCGGTGAGCGGCGGCGAGCCCGGCGAATAGCCTTGCGCGATTTATGATCACTGTAGCCGGTAACTGTACAGGTATTAATCACATAAACATCGGCCCGGTCTTCAAAATCGGTGATGCGGTAACCGGCCTGTTCAAAAAGCATCTGCAGCGATTCTGTTTCACAAAAGTTAACCTTGCAGCCGAGTGTAAAAAAAGCAGCCTTTTTCTTCACCTGCACTCTCCTTCCCCGGAGAGATCGCCCCATGCAGCCTGGACCATAACCGCAACAGCGGCGGCAGCGGTTTCGCTGCGCATAATACGCGGACCCAGGTTCACTGTTATGGCACCGGCTTTGCGTAGAGCTTCTATTTCAACGGAAGTAAAACCTCCCTCGGGTCCGATAAAGAACAAAATAACCCTGTCGGAAGGGCAGGGTTGTTTTAATATTTCACTAAGCGGCGCAGCTTTTTCTTCTTCCCAGGGCACCAGGGTTCTGAAACCCTCTAAGCGGGACAGGGCGGAACCAAATTCCAAAACCGGTTCAACCTGGGCCAGAAAAGCCCGCCGGCATTGAGCAGAAGCGGAACGCACTATATTTCGCCAACGCTGCAATCTCTTTAGATCTTTTTCTTTTTCACGCTGTGGAATGCTGCGGGCGGTGATAACCGGAACAATGCGCTGAACCCCGAGTTCAACTGCCTGACGGATAATCAGATCCATCTTGTCGCCTTTGACCAAAGACTGAAACAGTGTGATTTTAAGAGGCGATTCCGGGGATGTCAGTTGATCATGCAGAGAGACCAAAACTTCCCGCGGTGAAGATTGCGCAACCCGGCCGCGCCTGACCCGGCCCAGCCCGTCGGCAATGGCTATTTCATCACCTGCTTTCAGGCGTAGAACACGATAGGCATGATTGATATCTTCCTCAGATAATGCAATTCGTGCGCCCCCGGTCAAGGCCTGCCCTTCCAGGAAAAAGTAATGCATCGGAACCCCCTAACCGGCCGGGTCTGATCAGCCATTAAACGCATCTTTCATCCTGTCGATAAAACCCTTGTTCTCCAGGCCGGCTTCTTCTCCACTGATTTTGGCAAATTCCATTAATATTTCCTTCTGACGGGGATTAAGCCGCTTTGGAACATTTAGTTTAACCTTAACCCGTAAATCACCTTTTCCAGAACCGCGCAGGTGCGGCATACCATGCCCTCTCAGGCGGAAAGTTGTTCCGTGCTGGGTGCCTTCGGGTATTCTTAAGACGGTATTACCGTCTAAAGTAGGCACGTCCAACTCAACACCCAGGGCAGCCTGGCTGATGCTGATCGGCACTTCCAGGACAAGGTCACTGCCCTGGCGCTGGAATTTCTTATGGGGACGCACACGGATCACAACATAGAGATCACCAGGCGGCCCCCCACGCAGGCCTGCTTCTCCTTCGCCGCTTATACGCAGTCGTGAGCCGTCTTCGATACCGGCAGGTATCTTAACTTCAATCTTTCTCTCTTTAACCATCCGGCCCTGTGCGTTGCAGGCAGGGCAGGGCTCTTTGACAATAGTGCCTTCACCCCGGCACCCTACACAGGGCTGTGAACTGACGAAACGGCCGAAGGGGGTATTGCGGGCATACTGCTGCTGCCCGCTGCCACCACAGGAGGGACAGGTCTCAGGCCTGGTTCCCGCTTTGGCCCTGCTTCCATGACATTCGGGACAGGTTTCAGTGCGCGGAACCCTTATTGTCTGCTGGCCACCCTTGTATGCTTCTTCAAGAGTAATATCCAGATCATAGCGCAGGTGGTTGCCCTGCTCAGGCCCGGGTGGGCGGCGCCGGCCACCCATACCACCAAAGAACTGCTCGAAAATATCGTCAAGACCGCCGAAACCGAAACCACCGAAACCGCTGCCGCCGAAACCTTCGAAACCATTGGCATTGCCGTTAAAACCGGCCTGGTGCCCGAAGCGATCATATTGCTCCCGCTTCTGGGGATCGCTTAAAACATCATAAGCATCTTTGATTTCTGTAAATTTCTTTTCTGCTCCGGCATCGTCTTTGTTGAAGTCGGGATGGTACTTTTTGGCCAGGTTCCTGTAGGCCTTTTTGATCTCTTCGGCAGATGCGCCGCGCTCCAATCCCAGAACTTCATAATAATCTCTTTTACTCATCTTCAGGTATCATCCTCATATAAAGCATATTGTGTCAGTAAAAAACAGCGGTTTTATAATTATCCGGTTTTTTCTTCCTCATCTTCAGCCTTCCCTTTTTCTCCTTCATCCTGCACGTCATAATCGGCATCGACGACGTTATCGGCATCGGAATCACCACCACTGTCGGCTTCACTGCCGGCAGCGCCGGCCTCCCCTGCCTTGGCCTGTTCGTAGAGTTTTGCAGAAAGCTCGTGCATGAAGCTGTTCATTTTTTCAGTAGCCTCTTTTATGCGTTCAAGGTCTTCGCCTTTTGCTGCTTCGCGCAGGTCTTCCACGGCTTTCCTGATCTCTTCAGCCTTATCCGCCTCGACCTTATCACCGAGATCCTTCAGTGATTTTTCGGCACTATAAGCCAGACTGTCAGCCTGGTTGCGGGCCTCGGCAAGTTCACGGCGCCTGAGATCTTCTTCGGCAAACTTTTCGGCATCGTTAACCATTTCGTCAATTTGATCTTTTTCCAAACCGCTGGAAGCAGTAATGGTGATATTTTGCTCACGGCTGGTGGCAAGATCTTTAGCCGATACATTAACGATTCCGTTGGCATCGATGTTAAAGCTGACTTCGATCTGGGGCAGGCCGCGCGGAGCGGGCGGTATACCATCGAGCATAAAGCGACCCATGGTCTTGTTGTCGACAGCCATAGCCCGCTCTCCCTGCAGAACATGAATCTCTACACTGGTCTGGTTATCGGCCGCCGTTGAGAAAATTTGCTTCTTCTCGGTGGGAATAGTGGTGTTGCGTTCAATAATCCTGGTAAATACACCACCAAGCGTTTCAATGCCCAGAGAGAGGGGCGTTACATCGAGAAGCAGAACATCTTTGGCTTCGCCGCCGAGAACAGCCGCCTGGTAAGCGGCACCAAGGGCCACCACTTCATCGGGGTTAACGCCTTTATGCGGATCTTTACCGAGCAGTTTACGAATAGCTTCCTGTACGGCAGGAATACGGGTCGAACCACCGACCAGGATGATGCGGTCGATCTCTTTTGCAGTTAATCCGGCATCGGAAAGGGCCTGCCTCGTCGGGCCCATTGTTTTTTCCACCAGGTCGGCGGTCAGCTCATCGAACTTGGCCCGGGTCAGAGTGACATTGAGGTGTTTCGGGCCATCCTGAGTGGCGGTAATAAAGGGCAGGTTGATATCGGTGGTGGTGACTGATGAGAGTTCAACCTTAGCTTTCTCTGCTGCTTCGCTTAAACGCTGCAGGGCCATACGGTCACTGCGCAGGTCAATGCCCTGGTCTTTCCTGAATTCTTCAGCAACATAATCAACAACCCTTTGATCAAAGTCATCGCCGCCGAGACGGTTATTACCGCTGGTTGCTTTAACTTCAACCACATCATCACCCAGTTCAAGCACAGATACGTCAAAAGTACCGCCGCCAAGGTCAAAGACCAGGATCTTGTGATCGCCTTTCTTATCAAGACCGTAGGCAAGAGCTGCCGCTGTAGGCTCGTTAATAATACGCAGCACTTCCATACCGGCAATAGTGCCGGCATCCTTGGTTGCCTGGCGCTGACTGTCAGTAAAGTAAGCAGGAACGGTAATAACCGCCTGCGTTATCTTTTCACCGAGGAAACTTTCGGCATCGGTTTTCAGCTTCTGCAGAATCATCGCCGATATTTCCTGCGGGCTATATTCCTTGTCGTCGATCTTTACCTTGTGACCTGTTCCCATTTCGCGCTTGATTGACATTATTGTACGTTCGGGGTTGGTGATAGACTGGCGTTTGGCAACCTGGCCGACCAGGCGCTGATTGTCCTTGGTAAATGCAACCACTGAAGGAGTAAGCCTGCTGCCCTCGGCATTGGCGATAATTTCCGGTTCGCTGCCGATCAGCACGGCAATTACAGAGTTTGTTGTCCCTAAATCAATTCCTACTACTTTTCCCATTTTACTTCCTCCCAATATTTTCTATGATGCAAACAGATTATTTTTATTCCCGGCAGACCTTTACCATTGCGGGGCGGAGAATCCGCTTACGGTGCCGGTAGCCTTTCTGTAGTTCCTCCAAAACAGTGCCCGGTTCACTATCCTCTTCATCCACCTGCATCACCGCATGGTGGCAGTGCGGATCGAAAGGAGAACCGACCGCTTCAATAACACTGACCTCTTCCTGTTCGAAAATCTGCAGAAGCTGCCTGCGGATCATTTCCAGACCTTCAATGTAAGCGGAAGGCACATCTTGATCCGATCGTGCCGCTTCGATCCCCCTCTCCAGGTTATCCAACACAGGAAGCAGGCGGGAAAGAAACTCGTGCAGTGCATATTCCCTTGCTTCAGCCTGTTCCATTTTGCCAATGCGGCGCAGATTGTCAATATCGGCCTGCTTGCGTTTCAGCTGATCAAGGAGGCCTTCTTTTTCCTGCTGCCACGCCAGGGCTGCTATCTCCTGTTCAGACAATTCTTCTTCTACAGCAACTTCTTCCTCCGCTGCAGCAGTATCTTCGTCATAAATCTCTTTTTCTGCCTGTTCAGCTGTAATTTGTTCCTCAGTTTTTTCTTCTTTCTTTTTCTTTTCCCTGGCCATCAAATATTTCACCTGCTCATTATTTTTTTAGCTTTCATTTTTATTTTAGGTTGTTTACCCACCGCTCACCGGATCAGGAACTGAGGCTCTGGTTCAGATGATCCACAAGGCGGCGCATGATGCTGATTACACGGCTGTAATCCATACGGGTCGGGCCGAGGACACCGACCGTCCCGAGCGTTTTCTCATGAATTTTATAAGTTCCCGTAATCAGGGTACACTCCTGTATATCTTCGAATTCGTTTTCGGCTCCAATCCTGACCACAATGTCATCTTCACTTGAAGTGTCCTCTAAAATCTTGAATAAGAGCGGCTCCTGTTCAAAAAGGTTGAGCATGCGCCTGATCTTATCAACGTCTTTAAATTCAGGCTGGTTAAGAATGTTGGTCGTCCCTCCGAGGAAAACCCGAATCTGCTTCTCCTCTTTCAGGCTTTCCTCCAGGAGAATAAAAGCCTGCTCGAGAATCTCCAGGCGTTTGAAAAGATCCCTCTTCAATTCATTGATCAGTGAGGTGGTTACCTGGTCTATGGTCAGCCCATAGAGTTTCTGGTTTAGATAGGAAACAACCTGGTGCAGTTCTGCCTGACTTAACTGCTGCTGCATGTTGATAACCTTGTTTTTGATGAAACCTGTATCTGTAATCAGGACTACGAGGCCGCGCTTTTCATCCAATGGTAAAATACGCAGCTGCCGGAAAGCGCTTTTCCTGAATTGAGGACCCATAATCAAAGAGGTCTGGTTGGTCGCCGAGGATAAAACCCGGGCCGAGTTGATGATAATCTGCTCTATCTCACGCATCTTCTCGGTGCTCAGAGAGCTGCTGATAGCCATCTCATCGTCATCACTCAGATCGTTTAAGTCCATCAGGTTGTCAACATAATAACGATAGCCGCGCTGCGAAGGTATTCTGCCGGCTGACGTATGGGGTTGAACCAGATAACCAAGTTCTTCCAGGTCAGCCATCTCGTTACGAATAGTGGCTGAACTTAAACCCATGCGGTAAGAACGGGCTACTGTACGTGATCCTACAGGCTCGGCAGTTTTAATATAATTGACAACCACTGCCCGCAGAATCTGCTTCTTCCTTTCGCTGAGAGGTGCCGTCATCATTGATCCCCCTGTTTTCAAACTTTAGCACTCTAAAGTTAAGAGTGCTAAAGCTAAGTAAAAAATATCATTTCGGCGGGGGTTTTGTCAAGTTGATCGGCACAAATTATCTGTGCGAAAAGATTTAACCGGCCTGGCTCGCTTCATGCCTGTGACGATAATCCTTAATGGCGTTGTGCAGGGCATCGGCAGCAAGGTTTGAACAGTGCAGTTTCAGGGGCGGTAAACCACCCAGTTCGTCTGCGACATCCTGATTGCTGATCTGCAGGGCTTCGTCAAGGGTTTTACCTTTCACCATTTCCGTTAGCATGCTGCTGCTGGCAATTGCCGCCCCGCAGCCGTAGGTTTGAAATTTAACATCTGTGATCCGCCCATCTTCAACCTTAATATATAGCTTCATTGTATCGCCGCATTTAAAACTGCCGGTTTCACCGATGCCGTCGGCATCGGGTAGCTCACCGACATTGCGGGGGTTGCTGAAATGCTCGACTACTTTCTCGTTGTACATCTGCTGAACTCCTCTCTTCCAGGCACTGCTAATTAAATCAGCTCTGATTTGATTTCCGCAATTTTTTAAAGCAAATTCTCAGGATCATTAGTTAAATATTATCCCGTATTGTGCATTGGGGAAATTTGGCGAAGTTTATTTACAATAGGGGGCAATATTTCAAGAACATATTGAACGTCTTCCTCACTGTTACCCCGGCCGAGGCTGAAACGAATAGAGCCGTGCGCATTATGATGATCGAGGCCGATGGCCGAAAGGACATGAGAAGGTTCCAATGAGCCCGATGAACAGGCCGAGCCGCTGGAAGCGGCAGCTCCCTGCAGGTCGAGGCTTAACAGAATTGATTCGCCCTCGATATATTTAAAACTAACATTGACATTACCGGGCAGGCGCAGCTCCGGATGTCCGTTCAGGAAAACATCTTCTATCTTTAACAAACCTTCAATCAATCGATCTCTGAGTAAAGTAAGATGCTTCATCTTATAAGGTATTTCGGTCGCGGCAAGCTCGAGGGCCCGGCCCAACCCGACAATACCGGGAACATTTTCAGTGCCCGGACGTAATTTACGCTCCTGGCCTCCGCCGTGGTAAAGAGGATTAATTTTAACTTTTTTCCTTTTGTAAAGGGCTCCGACACCTTTGGGCCCGTTGAATTTATGAGCCGACAGAGAAAGTAGATCAACATTTAAAAATTTGAGATCAAGGGGCATCTGGCCGACAACCTGGACGGCGTCGGTGTGAAAAAGGATACCCTTATTTGCCGCGATGGTTCCGATCTCCCGGATCGGCTGAATTGTGCCTATTTCATTATTAGCGGCCATGATTGAAATAATAAAAGTATCGGGTGCAATAGCGTTCTCTACAGCTGAAGGGTCAACCAGCCCGTAGCGGTCAACCGGCAAATAGGTAACCCGATGGCCCTCTTTTTCCAGATCGCGGCAGACATCGAGAACAGCATGATGCTCTACACTTGAAGTAATAATATGCCCGGAAGCAGCCCGTTTTTTAGCTGCACCACGCAGGGCAATATTATTGGACTCTGTAGCACCGGAAGTAAAAAATATTTCTTCAGGTTCAGCGCCTAAAACCCGGGCTGTTTTTTCGCGGGCCTCTTCAACAGCCTGCCGCACTTTTCTTCCCTGGGCATGGATACTGGAAGGATTGCCGTAGTGTTCCTTCAGGAATGGCAGCATTGCTTCAAGGGCTTCTTCCCTGAGTGGCGTTGTCGCTCCATGGTCCATATAGACCAGCCGACTGTTCACTTGATTAATTCCTCCTG
>Ga0209498_1001896_pt1 | contig 12708 bp, 11 predicted proteins | sample WalLakDeSediment_FD_184131 | JGI IMG/M metagenome (GOLD analysis project Ga0209498, IMG submission 184131) | Lake sediment microbial communities from Walker lake, Nevada to study Microbial Dark Matter (Phase II) - Walker Lake 11/02/13 Deep... | ecosystem: Environmental > Aquatic > Freshwater >...
CGCCTTCTTGCGGGAGATGTTGGCCCAGTGGGAATGTCCTGCCATGGCTCCCTCCTCGCGGTCAGCGGGGCTTCCGCTTCGACAGGTCTGCCGAGTGTTTGGCCTTGGCCGGGGCGGCCGGCTTGGCGGCAGCCGCGGGCTTCTTGGCCGGCTCAGGCGGCGGCGGCTCGGGCGGTGGGGCCATCTGCGGCTTGATCGAGAGCGGCTTTACGACGAACGGCTTGGGACCGCTCTTGCCCTTGCCGTCGGGTTTCTTCGGGCCGGAGCCGGCGGGGGGCTGGGGCGTCTTGCCGGCCGGACGGGCGGCGGCCTGCGGGCCGGCCGGTCGCAGTTCCTCGGCGGCGAGGGCGGCGGTGGCAGCCTTCTGGCCCTCCTTCACCGTCACCGCTGGCGGCACCGGCTCAGGCAGCGGCTCGCCACGCTTGGGAAACCGGTCTTTGGCCGCGGGATTCACAGCCAGGGCGATCTTCCGAACGGTTGTGCCATGGAGGTTTGTGAGCACCTCGATCCCGAACTGGTGCAAGAGCGAACTGAACTCGATCCCGGTCTTCTTGCCGATCACCCGCTCGAGCCCGGGCACCTTGCCCGAGTCGTATTCCTGCCGCGTGATCAGGCCGCACAGCCAGAGCGCCGCAAGCGCCCCCTTGTCGAGCGGGATGAGATGCCCGCCGAGCCCCGTAGACGCCACGTGCTGGATGACGAACGGCGGCACGCCGTGGAGCCCCTCGAGCACCTTGATGCCGTGGGCCAGGGAGTGCTTGCGTGCATGCTCGAGCGAGAAGCTGTAGGTCGACTCAAATACTCCTTGGAGGGCCCGCCTAAGCGAGAGGGCCGCATGGGCGGGGTCGGGGAGATCGTGAAGCGTCTCGGCGAGTTCCGCGACGGTCGTCACGCGAACCTCGTTGAAGTCGAAATACGCCTCCATGAGCCGAGTGAAGGCCCGCTCGGCCGCGTCGGCCGGCGTGTTTTCGAGGCAGCAGGCCAGGAGCACCTGCTCGAGGATCGGCCGCGAGGTGGAGGGGACAACGGGCTTGTATTGGGCCTTGAGGGCCTTGAAGAGCTTGGGAAGGAGCGTAGCCCGCGGCGGGATCTTCTCCGGCACCAGTTTGGGCTCGACTGGCGCAGGGGCGGGCTTGGCGGCGGCCTTGGCCGCTGCTGGCTTGGCCGCTGCCGGCTTGGCCGCTGCCGGCTTGGCCGCCGGCTTCGGGGCGGGCTTGGCCGCCGCCGCCTTCACGGGAAGCTTGGGAGCCACCTTCGCAGCGGGTTTGGTCTGCTTCGGTGCCGGGGGCGTCCGGCTCGGCGCGGGGCGCTTGCGTGCGGTCATGCGTCGTCCTGGGGAGTGTCGTGGGGCGTGTCGGAATCAGATGGAGCGGCGGGCAGGGCCTCGGCGGCGGCTGGGAGAACCTCGCCGAGCATGCGGGCGATCTCGATCGAGTGTTTCACACCCGCATCGAGCTCGAACCGAAGCCGAGGTGTGTAGCGGGTCTCGATCCGGTCGGCGATCCGCGACTGTAGAAACCCTGCGGCGTTGGCCAGGCCCCGCAGGGCGAGTTGCTCACTCGCGGGGCTGCCCATCACCGAAACGTGGACCGTGGCAGACCGCATGTCGGGGGCCATCTCGACGCCGGTGACGGTTACGTCCTTCACGCGTGGATCGCGCACCTCCGTCAGGATGGCCATGCTGACCACCTCCCGCACCGCCTCGGCCGCCTTGAGGAGTCGTCGTGTGCTCACGAGAGGGTGCGGGCAACTTCCTCGATCCTGTAGCACTCGAGAATGTCGCCCTCCTTGATGTCGTTGAAGCCGGCCAGTTTGATGCCGCACTCGAGGCCGTCTCGCACCTCCCGGGCGTCGTCCTTCTCACGCTTGAGCGAATCGATCGCGTAGTCGCCCATCACCACGCTGTCGCGGATCAACCGCAGCCGGGCGTTGCGGGCGATGATGCCCCCGATGACCCGGCAGCCGGCGATCATGCCCAGGCGGCTGATGCTGAAGGTTCGCTGCACGACCGCCCGACCGAGCTCGGCCTCACGCCTCTCCGGCGCGAGCATCCCCTCGAGCGCCTTCCGGAGGTCGTCGGTGACCTGGTAGATGATTTCGTAGCGACGGACCTGAACTCCGAGTTCCTCCGCCAGCGACCGGGCCCGCTCATCGGGCACCACGTTGAAGGCGATGATCACCGCATCGGAGGCGTCGGCGAGGGCCACGTCGGCCTCGCTCACCCCGCCCACCATCGCCTGGAGCATGCGGATCTTCACCTCGGGATGGTCGAGCTTCTGAAGCTCCTTCTGGATCGCCTCGATCGACCCGCGGACATCGGCCCGCAGGATGAGGTTGAGCGTGGGGGCCTTCTGCGTTCCCAGCCGGTCGACCAGCGTCTCGAGTGTGACGTGGACCGGAGCGCTCGACAGCGCGGAGTGGCGGCGGATGCCGGTCCGCTTGGTCGCCACCTCGCGAGCCAGGGCGATCGAGTCGACCACCTGGAAGCGATCACCGGCCCCAGGGGGCTCATCAAGGCCGGTCACAAACACTGCCTGGGAGGGGCCCGCCTCCGTCATCTTACGGCGTGTGAGGGTGTTGCTCATTGCCTTGACGTTGCCAGTGGCCTCGCCGCAGACGAACGCGTCGCCCACCCGCAGAATCCCCTTCTGCACCATCAGGCAGGCCACCACGCCCCGTCCCTCATGGATTGAGGCATCGAGGCAGACGCCGGCGGCGGCCCGGTCAGGATTGGCCCGGAGGTCGTGGAGCTCGGCGATCGTGAGAAGCGTGTCGAGGAGCGTGTCGACCCCTTCGCCTGTGAGCGCGCTGGTCTTGACGACCTCCGTCTCCCCGCCCCACTCCGTCGGCAACAGTTCGTTGGCCGCCAGCTGCTGATAAATCTTCTGGATGTCGGCGCCCGGGAGATCGATCTTGTTGATGCAGGCGACGATCGGCACGCCGGCGGCCCGGGCGTGGCTGATCGCCTCCTCGGTCTGCGGCATGATGCCGTCGTCGGCCGCAACCACGATCACAGCGCAGTCGGTGACGTTGGCCCCCCGGGCCCGCATCTGGGTGAAGGCCTCGTGGCCGGGGGTGTCGACAAACGTGATCGGCTTGTCGTTGCGGGTGACGGTGTAGGCCCGGATGTGCTGGGTGATGCCGCCGCTTTCGCGGGCGGCCACATTGCTCCCCACGATCCGGTCGAGGAGCGACGTCTTGCCGTGGTCAACGTGGCCGAGGAAGGTGACCACGGGTGCCCGGGGGAGCCGCATGGAAGGATCTTCGTCGGTGGCGTCGAAGCCGGCCAGGAGATCCTTCTCGAGATCCTCAGCGGTCTTGATGTCGAGCTCGACGCCCAGTTCGGCGGCCAGCAGTTCCACCGTGTCACGGTCGAGCATCGAGCCCATGCTCGGCATCGACTCCATGCCGAACGAGAGCAGCTTCTTGAGCACCTCGCCTGCCCCCAGGCCGATCGACTCGGAAAACGCCCGCACCGTGCAGGGCACCTGGATCGAGGCGTTGGTCTTGCGGGGCGCGGCCGTCGAGGCACCGCTACCTCGTCGAGGCCGGCTCGACCGCCGGCGACGCAGCCCGTCGTCGTCATCCCCGAAGCCCCGCTTACCAGTCGTCTTCTTGCGGTGAAGCTGCCGCAGTTCGCGGCCGCCGAGCAAATCGTCGCCGCCAGTACCGCCTGCCTTCCCGGGCGTCCGCCGTGGCCGCACCCCCGGCTGCAGGGGAGGGGGCACTGGGGCCGCGGGGCCGCCAACGCCCCGCAAGAGGCCGCTGGTGCGAGCGCGGGTGGTCTCGGCGGCCTGCCGCTGCTCGTGCTTCCGCATGTGGTCGGCTAGCGGCTTGGAACCGCCGGCCTTGGCGCTGCGGATGGCGTCGAGCGGGAGTTTGACGTCGGGCTTTTGGGCCGCGGGTTCCTGACTGCCGCGGGCAGGAGGGGGAGCGGCCCGGCCGGCCGCCGGCATGGGCGCGAGCTTGAAGGCGGGCCGGGGCATTGGCTTGCCCCCTTCGCCGGTGCGGCCACCCAGGCGGGGCTTGCCCTCGGCGGGCTTCGCTATCGGGCCGACTTCGAGGGGCTTCCCTTTGCCGGCCACGCCTCCGGGCGCGATGTAGTCTTCGCGAGTCAAGGCAGCCGGCGCTGCGGGCCGAACCGGGGCTGCTGGGTCAACCGGCGCCGCTGGGCCAACCGGGGCCGCTTGACCCATCGGGGCCGCTGGGCCAACCGGGGCGGCGGGACGAACCGGGGCAGCGGGCCGAACCGGGGCGGCGGGACGAACCGGGGCAGCAGGCCGAACCGGGGCAGCGGAGCGCTCGGCCGCGGGCTTCGTTTTGCCCGCCATGAATTCCCTGAGCTTCGCGACCTCGTCGTCCGTCAGGCTGGCGAGGGCCGATCCCTTGTCCTGGATGCCGGCACGGGTGCACAGGTCGACCAGCTCCTTGCTGTCGAGCTTGAGATCCTTCGCGAGCGTGTAGATCCGAACTGCCACTCGTGCCTCTTTCTGCTGGCCGCCGCCGGCCACTCCCGCCTGTCTCGAACCTCAGCCCTGCAAAATCTGTTGTCTCTGCCTGTCCGACCATCACGACGACTCGCCAGACGTCTCGGCCGCAGCTTCGGGAGCCGCTTCTGAAGCCGCTTGCTCGCCTTCTCCCGAACCGTCGACAAGCGCCGCCGCGGCAGCCTCAGCAGCTTCGATAGCTTCCGCATCAGCGGTTGCCTTGGCGATCCGGTCGCCTTCCCGTTGCTTCCGCCGCTCGTCGGCCGCGGCGACCTCGGCCATCGCCGCTCGCCGCTCCGACTCTGCAACTATTTGATCGACAGCCTCGGCAGACAAGCCACCCATCTCCATCAGGTCGTCGGGCTCGATCACCGACAGGTCGTCGTAGGACAGAAAGCCCTCGCCCACGAGCCGTTCGGCGAGCGAATCGTCGAGCCCCTCGATCGAGGAGAATCCGGCCGTTGCCCGCTCGATCTGCTGGTCGAGCTCCTCCTGCGTCATGATTTCGATATCCCAGCCGCAGAGTTTGCTGGCCAGCCGCACATTCTGCCCGCGGCGGCCGATCGCCAGCGAGAGTTGGTCTTCCCGCACAAGCACGATCCCCCGGCCGAGCATCTGGCAGAGGATGACCTCGTCGACCTCGGCCGGCTGGAGCGCGTTGGGCACGAGCACCTGGAGGTCGTCGCTCCAGCGAACGATGTCGATCCGCTCGCCACCGAGTTCCTCGACGATGTTTTTGATGCGATTGCCGCGGACGCCCACGCAGGCCCCCACGCAATCGATGCGACTGTCGGAGCTGATCACAGCCACCTTGCTGCGGTAGCCGGGCTCCCGGGCGATGGCCCGGATCTCGATCACGCCGTCGGCGATCTCGGGGATCTCCTGTTCGAAGAGCCGCTGCACGAGTTGCGGCCGAATCCGGGAGAGGATGATCTTCACCCGGCTGCCAACCTTGCGGACCTCGAAGATCGTTCCCCGGATTCGCTCGTTGGGATGGTAGCTCTCGCCCGGGATCTGCTCACTCCGCGGGAGGATCGCCTCCTGGGTGCCGAGCTGGACGGTGGCGGTCGCGCCTTCAAAGCGAGTGACGACGCCGGAGACCATGTGGCCCACCTGCTCCTCGAACTCGTCGTGGATCGAGTCCCGCTCCGCCTCGCGGATCTTCTGGATGATCACCTGCTTGGCGGTCTGGGCCCCGATCCGGCCGGCGAGTTCGGCCGACTCGATCGGCTCGTTGTCGTGAGTGCCGGAGATCGCGCCGTCTTCACGGTTGATCGTGACGATGATCTCGGACGTTTCCCCGTACTGCCGCGCAAGAGCCGTGATCAAGGCCGACTCAATGGCCTGAAAGACGAACTCCTTGTCGATGTTCTTGTCGCGATGGATCGCGTCGACGATGCGGAGGATTTCTTCAGGCTTCATAAGGCTCTCGGCCGGACCCAGTGAAGTGGTGTCGCCGGCACGGCCGACGCCATAGCACGACATGGGCGCCGAGACATTCCGCCCGCTGCCAGCCAAACGCCGACATCACGCCCGGAAGGCCTGGAAGCAAATCCGCGAACCAGCCACCATCCTCACAAGGTCCAGAGTGAGGAAAATAGGTCACCGGAGGCGGAATGTCAAGCAGCCGCCCCCCCGCCCGGCCACGAGCGAATGACGAGGGCCGCCGCCTGCCCCTGGGGGGTGACGGCCGCGGAGATGAAGCAATCTCCAGCGGGATCGCCGCGACGAGCAGCCCGCACCGGACACTCGGCGTCGGCATTTTCGAAGTTGAGCAGCGGGAAGAGTTCACCCCGCTGGATCGCCCCGATGCTGGCGATGCACTCGACCAGACCGCTGCCAGCGCCCAGGTTGCCGAAGTGGCTCTTGGCGGCCACTGTCGGCACGCGGGGGGAACTGTCGCCCAGGACGTCGCCCAGGGCCGCCGCCTCGTCGCGGTCGCCCGTCACCGTGCTCACCCCGTGGGCGTGCACGTGGCCGATTCGGCCCGGTGAAACGCCTGCGACTCTGATCGCCTCGCCCAGGGCCCGGGCCAGAGCCGGCCGTCGCCGCCCAGTACCTCCCCGATCGACCGCGCAGGCCGCGCCGTGGCCGACGACCTCGGCGTGGATTGTCGCGCCCCGCCGCTCGGCGTGGCTGAGCTCCTCGAGGATCAGCACCGCCGCCCCCTCCCCGAGCACCATGCCCCGCCGGTCACGGTCGAACGGGCGGCTCCAGCGGGCCGGGTCGTCGCTCTCGACGCCGGGCAGGGCAACCTGCTCGCTCTGGAGCGCGTGGACAGTCTTCATCGGGTGCACGCGGGTGCCGGTCGCGCCGGCGATCATGATGTCGGCCATGCCCCGCTGGATCGTCACGGTGGCCTCGCCCACGGCGAGGTGGCCACTCGCTTCGCGGATGGTGATCGAGTTGCTCGGGCCACGGAGATCGTTGTAGATCGCGATGTGGCTGGCCGGCATGTTCGGCAGATACTTGAGCAGCCAGAGCGGGTTGAGCAGCGGCATGCCTTGGCCGGGCCAGCGGGAGAAATCGAAGGAGCCGTCGGCCGCCCGGCAGGCCGCCACGCTTGCGGTAAAGTCTTCCGGCAGCGTGAGCATGTAGTCAGACCCGAACACGCAGCCAAATCGCTCCGGGGCGTGGCTGGCAAGCGCGTTGCCCGCGTTGTGGAGGGCCCGCTGGGCCGCCGCCACCGCCATCTGGCTCTCGCGGCACATCACTTTGAGCCCCTTGCGGATCGCCTTTTTCTTCTCCCCGTCGAGGGGGCCGAAATCGTCGATCGAGCCGGTGAAGCAGCGGGCCTCGGCGGCGTGGCCCAGCGGCAGGCCGCCGGCGGGAAACGACTCGATTGGCCCGACGGCGGTTCTGCCCTCGACGAGGCTGTTCCAGAGGTCGCCGGCGTCGAGCCCCAGGGGGCAGACCACGCCCAGGCCCGTCACCACAACCCGTCGCTCATGATCGCTCATGCCAATTCCGCTTCCAGAAGTTCCGAGTCTCGTTCTCGTCAGCGGGAGCCGCCCAGCCTCGGCTCGACGACCACCACGACATCCCGCCGCTCGACCGTGGTCACAAGCGACGCCAGGCTCCCATTTTGCGCGGGCACCGGCCACGGCACCAACCCGAGCGCCACAACCAGGGCGTGGGTGGCCGGCCAGCGGAACCGTTCCCCGATCCGCACCGCCGCCACCTGCGGCACCTGGGCAACGATCGGCGGCCCACCGGCCGGCGCGGGCAGCGATACCGCGGCCAGCCGTTCGATCTGGTCGATCCGGCAGCGGAAGACGGCATCGACGACCGTGCCGTCTTGCGAGACGAGCGGGTGGAGGTCGATGGCGAAGCCCTCGTCGCAGGTGGCCCGCCGGGGCTGCCAGCCCGGCCAGGCGTCGGGTGTCAGCGCGTAGTCCTGCACGTATTCCTGGGTGCGGCCGCCGGTCAGCGCGGCGGGCAGACCATTGGCCGCGAGCGCCGGCCCGGTCGGCAATTCGACGCAGTCTGACCGGGCCCGCGCCTGGGCTATGACCACCGCGGCGGCCTCACGAGGCAGGATCCAGGCCTGGACTCCGGGCGTGGCGGTCGTGATCGGCTGGAGGGCAGGGCGGGCCGCCCCCCGCCAGGCCGGACCGGTAAACCCAAGCACCCGCACGGTGAAGCGGTGGGGCTTGTCCGCCTCGTCCACGAATCGCTTGACCACGTCGGCCACCTGGCCCTGCATCTGCGGCGTGTGGAAGCAGGAGAGCTTGCCGTCGCCGGCCGAAAGCGAGGCCGGGCTCGTGCCATGCCAGGCGGGATAGCCGGTCTCTTGAAGAATCCAGTCGACCACGTGTTTCTCGCTGCCGGCACCCGCCACGGCCACGAAGGCCGTGAGGTCGTAGGTCTTCCAGACCTGGCCGATGTCGGAGGGGATCTGGGCCGTCGCCGGCGCCGTCAGGGCACCGGCCAAGACGACCGCTGCGAGCCAGGCCACATACTGCCGCGACCGACCCATGGTCGGGCCTCCCTTGCCAAGCCGGTCGGAACAGGGCTAAGCGAGCCGGGCAAGCACCAGGCTCGCGTTGTGGCCGCCAAACCCGAAACTGTTGCTCATCGCCACGTCCACGCGGGCATCGCGGGCCGTGTTGGGCGTGTAGTCAAGATCGCACGCCGGATCAGGCGTGTGGTAGTTGATCGTGGGCGTGATGATGCCCCGGGCGATCGTGAGCGAGCAGACCACAAGTTCGATCCCGCCGCTGGCCCCGAGGGTGTGGCCCAGTGAGCTTTTCGTGCTCGACACAGCCAGCCGGCCCGCGTGGGCACCAAACACCCGCTTGATCGCGGCGGTCTCGGCCTTGTCTCCCAGGGGCGTGCTTGTGCCGTGGGCATTGATGTAGTGGACGGCCTCGCCGGGAATGCCCGCGTCGGCAAGGGCCGACTCCATCGCCCGGGCGGCCCCGCGGCCCTCCTCGTCGGGCTGCGTGATGTGGCCGGCGTCGCCGCTGGCGCCGTAGCCCTTGAGCTCGGCATAGATCCGGGCCCCGCGGCGGCGGGCATGCTCGAGTTCCTCGATCACGACCACGCCCGCACCCTCGGCGAGCACGAAGCCGTCGCGGTCGGCGTCAAAGGGGCGGCTAGCCGCCTGGGGATTGTCGCCGCGAAAAGAGAGGGCCCGCATGTTCTGGAAGCCCGCCAGGCCGATCGGTGTGAGGGCCGCTTCGCTGCCGCCGGTCACCATCACGTCGGCATCGCCGTACTGAATCGCCCGCAGGGCCGAACCGATCGAGTTGGCGGCACTGGCGCAGGCGGTGGCGACGGCGAAGTTCGGCCCCTTCATGCCATACAGCGTCGACACGTGGCCGCTGGCGGAGTTCACCATCAGCTTGGGAATCGTGAACGGGGAGACCTTGTCGATGCCCTTGTGGAGCAGCCGCTCCTCCTGGACCTCGAACTCCCACAGCCCGCCGATCCCGGAGCCGATCACGACGCCGCAGCGGAAGGGATCCTCCTTCTCGAAGTCGATCCCGCAGTCGGCGACGGCGTCTTTGGCCGAGCCAATCGCGAACTGGGTAAAGCGGTCGAGCCGCTTGAGTTCCTTCGGGGGGGCGATGTCTTCCCCTTCTGGCTCCCAGTGCACCTGGCCCCCGAACTGGACCCGGTAGCCATCGACGCCAAACAGCGTGATCGGCCCGACCCCGCTCTCACCGGCGACGACCCGGTTCCAGAATCCTTCGACCGCACGCCCCAGCGACGTGACCACGCCCAGCCCCGTCACCACAACCCGTCGCTTCATCACGCTTTCCACCAGGGCTCCGTCGTGCGGTTCGATTGGCAGGGCATCTGGCGAGAACCGGCGCACCGGTTTTGGCCAGCAAGCCACTTCCCGGATCGCGGCCTGTGTGCCCGGCCGCCAGGGCCTTGTCAGCCGGCGACGCCAGAGGGACCGGAGGCCTGGTGCTTCTCGATAAATTCGACCGCCTGGCCTACGGTTTGGATCTTCTCGGCCGCGTCGTCCGGGATGTTGATCTCGAATTCCTCCTCGAGTTCCATCACCAGTTCGACGGTATCGAGCGAGTCTGCACCCAGGTCGTTGATGAACGATGTCTCCGGGGTGATCTTTTCCTTGCTCACCCCGAGCTGGGACGCCACGATTTCAATCACTCGATCTTGAACTGAAGCCACCTTGTGAATCCTCCTCGGGCAGGTGCCGGAAACGTCGCGGGCCTCCGACAGCCTCCTGAGGCTGCGCAGTCTGCCCGCGTTCTCGCCGAAGATATACCCGCGCGGGGCCGAACGTGTCCAGACCGTGAAAATCCGGGCGAACCCGCGGGTGAGGTGCTTGCGGAAACGGGGCTGGCCCAGGCGAGGACTGCCTCCGGCAGAGCGAGACGGATTTCGCTCGGCTCACGCATCGGGCCTGGAGACGCGGGGAACGCCCGCGGTGCGAGGCGTGCCGCGGGTGGCAGGCGAGCGAATTACCCGATCAGCCCGCCGTCGACGACGAGCGTCTGGGCCGTGATGTAGCCAGATGAGGGGGCCGCCAGAAAAAGGACGGCGTCGGCGATCTCCGTCGCCTCGCCGAGCCGCTTGGCCGGCACCCGCTTCTTCACCTCGTCGAGCAGCATGTCGCCCAGGGTGGCGGTCATGTCGCTGGCAATGAAGCCCGGGGCCACGGCGTTGACGGTGATCTTCCGGCCGGCGAGCTCCTTGGCGACTGTCTTTGTGAGGCCCACGAGGCCCGCCTTCGAGGCCGAATAGTTGGACTGGCCTGGATTGCCGATCAGGCCCGAGACGCTCGCCACGTTCACAATCCGGCCATACCGCTGCTGCATCATCGGCCGGCTGGCGGCCCGCATGAAGAGGAACGGCCCGCGGAGATTTGTCGCCAAAACGGTGTCCCACTCCTCGTCGCTCATCCGCGGCAGGAGGGTGTCCCGCGTGACGCCGGCGTTGTTGACGAGGATGTCGAGCCGACCGAGTTTTTCGACCACCGCGTCGACGGTCTGCTGAATCGCGGGAGCGCTCATGACGTCGCAGGGAAAGGCCTCGGCCTTGCCTCCGGCCGCGGTGATCCCCGCGGCCACGTCGGCGAGTTTGTCGGCCGAGCGGGCCACGAGGGCGACCGTCGCCCCGCACCTGCCGAGGGCTTCGGCAATCGCGCGGCCGAGCCCCTGGGAGGCTCCCGTCACCAGGGCGACCTGGCCGGAGAGATCGACTGTGAGCCTGCCGGTCGGCTGGCTCTTCTTGTTCGCGTCGCCCGCCTCTGCCATGGATCTCGTCTCCGCTGGGGATTCGTCAGTCAAACACGCCGCTCATCGCGACGGACCGGTCGATCCGCTTCATCAGACCGCGGAGCACGCGGCCCGGCCCGATTTCCCAGGCCGAACGGACGCCGGTGGAGAGGATATATGCCACGGAGTCGCTCCATTCGACAACTCCGACCACCTGCCGGGCGAGCAGGCTGCGGATCTCGTCGGGGTCGGTGTGGGGCCGCGCATCGACGTTGCTGACGACCGGAATTCGGGGGGGGCGAAACTCGGCGGTGGCAATCGCCGCGGTGAGCCGCTCGACGGCCGGCCGCATGAGCGACGTGTGGAAGGCTCCGGCCACCTCGAGCCGGACGCTCTTTATCGCGCCGGCCGCCGCGGCCGCCTCTTCGAGCCGCCCGCAGGCGGCGTGGTCTCCCGAGACGACGATGTTGCCCGGGCAGAGCACGTTGGCCACCTGGAGCACGCCGTCTTGCCGGCAGGTGTCGCACAGGGCGGCGACGGCCTCCCGCTCCATGCCGAGCACTGCCACCATCCCGCCCGGCGAGGCCTCGGCACAGTCCTGCATCCCGCGGCCCCGCTCGTGGACCAGCCGCACGGCGTCGTCGAAGCCCAGGGCCCCGGCAAAGACAAGCGCGGTGTATTCGCCGAGCGAGAGTCCGGCGGTGAGCGTCGCCGTTTCGAGCGGCTTGGGATCCCGACGCCGGAGCACCTCGAGCGCGGCAAGGCTGGTCACGAGGATCGCCGGCTGGCTCACGGCGGTGGTGTTGAGCCGCTCGGCAGGGCCACTGCGGCAGACCGCGAGCAGGTCGTAACCGAGGAGTCCTGCTGCCCGGGCGAAGAGTTCGGCCGCGGCGGGCTCGGCTTCGACCCAGTCGCCGGCCATGCCGACCGCCTGGGCCCCCTGGCCGGGAAAGAGGATCGACGTCGGGCCGCCACCGAGAGCCTCGACCAAGGCACTAGTCCTCAGTCTTGACGATGGCGCGGCCCATGTAGTGGCCGCAGTTGCCGCAGACGCGATGCGTGGGCACCGCCTTGCCGCAGGTCGGGCAGAAAGTCAACTGCCGGGGCGTGAGGAAATCGTGGGCCCGGCGGGAGCGGGTTTTCTGGTTCGACTGACGTCGTTTAGGAACGGCCATGAAAGCACCTTGGTTGAGGGCCAGTAGCGTAGCGTCGAACGGGATCGCGGGCAAATGGGGGGTGCGGGAACGCCGGGATTGCGTCGCTGGGTCGGGGTTGCCCGTGCCATCTCGCCGGACGTTCGCTACGGCATCCTGCCTTCGCTCACTCCACGCAAGCTTCGCTTCGGCATCCTGCCTACGCTTACTTGCGAGGCCGGCGAGATAGCACGGGCAACCCCTCCCTCAATCCGTATACAAGCCACCTCGCCCGCTACTAAAACAGCCGGCCGCGGGCGGATGGCATGCCCCCGAGGTGCTCGTCACCCTTGGGCGTGAGCTTGCGGCCGCGGGGGGTGCGGATCACCAGTT
>Ga0209498_1001897_pt1 | contig 12707 bp, 11 predicted proteins | sample WalLakDeSediment_FD_184131 | JGI IMG/M metagenome (GOLD analysis project Ga0209498, IMG submission 184131) | Lake sediment microbial communities from Walker lake, Nevada to study Microbial Dark Matter (Phase II) - Walker Lake 11/02/13 Deep... | ecosystem: Environmental > Aquatic > Freshwater >...
GCATTGTCCTGCCAGTCCCAGAGCATAAACCATCTGTTTTCGTAATGGTCATAAATTATTTGCGGGTCAAACGCGCCAGAACTGATGACAGGAGAAATCCAAGTATTTGCATTAACATGCGCTAAAAGATTTCCCTCTTTATCCCAAACCCGAAACATACTATTAACACAAGCAATCACGTGATCAGGACCAACAGCTACGATTGGATCCGGTGGGATAGAGTTACCCATCGCGATGCCATCCCATTTATTTAGCACAACTGTTTGTGCATCACTGTTCCTATCAGATTCACGTGGTTTATTGTCTTCGACATACACATAATCGGGTACATTATTTAAATCCAGATCCGCTGGTGACGGGTCAAAGTATGGAATCTCAAGATTCCTGTCGGCAATTATTTCTCCAACTGCAGGTTCATCAAAAGTTGGGTTGAGTGTAACCATTACACCTGAGGGAACGCTACCAGCAGCGGGTCCCTGATAAAATACAGAATCAAGCTGCGCAATTGAATTTACAGACAATGCAGTGATCAAAAGAGCAGTAAGTATCAGATAATTTTTCATATCTCTATCCTTCATTAATTTATTATTGGTAAAGTTTTTACGAAGTTAAGTATTAAGATTTTATAATGCAATTTACATTGTTCCCCATTTCAGAGAACAGTTTTTTATGATTTTAATTTAAGGTTTTATTTTATTTCGTTGTAAGTCTCCAGTAAATATTTTGCGACTGCTTCTGCTTCATTTGGTTTTAATCCCGGGTTCGGCATTGGAGGATACGCAGGATCTATTTTTCCGGGATTACGGATGAATGCAACAAGCTGGGCTTCTTTTCCATCATATTTTGGAAGAACATCCATATGTGCAGGTCCAACCAACTTTTGATCCCATTTATGGCAGGAAGCACACTTTACTTCGTAAATTTGTTCAGCATTAATTGAGATAATTGTTCCTGCACCTTTAAGCTCAGCAAGATATTTATCAAACTCAGCACTAAGCGCAGCGCTGTGAACCTGGGTAGATGTAGCCATAGCTTTCTGATCACTTATAATAAAAGCAGCTATCGAGAAAACTAAAGTAAAAAATAATAGAGCTGCAGTCGTTCCCTTGATTTCTTTAGTTAATAAATAGAGGAAGTGATATCCTAAAAATAAAAGTGCTAATGAGATAATCGCATACGTAAAAACTGTTCCAGTAAGTGCGCTTTGAGGCAAACCAAATAAACTCAGTAAAGCTAAGAAAGGAATAAATACTGCTGAGAAGAAAGTTACACGCAATACTTTTTGTTTAACAAATAATGAATAACCTTCATCCTTAATACGCTTTGTTTTTTCATCTTCCAGAAAGATGAAAAGAACCATTCCGCCAGCTAATGTCAGTGAGAAGAAGATATAGTAGACGAATCTTGATAACACCTGCCAGGAAAATAAACCGCCGATAAAGCTGTCAATATTCCACGCTGAGTATATTGAAGGTATCGTTAATGCAGTTATAAAAAACCAGATACCAATGAATAAGAAGAATAATCCGAATGAGCCTGCCTTCCTGCTGATCCTTGTGCTTTCATTAGTTAACCTGTTAACATCCTCCACAACAAAAGGATCCGAAATATTTTTTTCAGATAGCAATCCTAAAATTCTATTGAAGGATAGAGAATATTTGTAACTGTAGATGAAAATCAATGCTACTGTCACAAAGACAAGAGATAAAGTCAGATAGTTGAGATTTGTAATTGCAGAGTTATGAAGAAGCTGGGCGTAAATAATTATAGCAGTGATTATCGGAGCAACACCAAAGATAAACCCAACGCTTTTATTGATGGTTGTAATTTCAGCAATGTCTTTTGAAAGTCTTAAATAAAAATTGTCGTTGGTCTTTTCTGCTTTGTTCTTGTAAAATACTGAAAGTGAAATCCCGCCAAACAAAATGCTGATGAACGGAAGGAATAAAAACAGTATAATCAACAGCATATAGTGAAGCAGTTCAATATGCTCAGCTGACTGAGGTAAAACAAAATTATTTAAGAATTCCATTTGAACTAAATTTGTTTATAAAATTAACTTATCAACCGAAACGAGTAATACCACTGATAGTGCAAAGTAGTTTATATATCTGAAGTTTAATCTGAATACTGAAAAATCTTTTGACTCGACAAGTAAACTAAAAGCTTTCCAGGTTAAAAGTAATCCGCTTGCAAACAATCCGAGGTCTATCCAGAATTCAGACACAATACCAAACAGCGGAATCATCAAACCAGTAACAGCAGTTGCAATTATCCAGATAAAAGTTATCCTTGATAGTTGACTGTGATTAAAAATTTGTGTCAGAGTTGGAAAGCCTGCCTGCCGATAATCCTGATCCATAACCAGAAGCAATAACCAGAAATGCGGTATCTGCCAGATAAAAAAGAAGAATGAAATTATAATTATCTGTGGATCAATCAGTGAACCGCCAGCAGCAGCCCAGCCAATCACCGGCGGAATGGCTCCAACTAGTGAACCGGGAACGATTGCAAATGGCGACTTTCTCTTCAGCAAAGTATAAACAAAATTATACCAGAAGAGATTTAATAAACCAAGCAACAAAACAACAACATCTGAACTTAATATTAAAATTAGAGAACCTAAAAGCACAAGCAGCAGTGAAATTATCAAAGTCTTTTCAGCTGAGATTTTTCCCGAAGGAATTGGTCTGCCTTTTGTACGATCCATCTTTGAGTCAAAATCTTTTTCCTGGTAGTGATTCAATGCTGCTGAACCGAAAGCAAGCAGTAAAACACCAAGTAAAACAGGAATCATTGAAGCATCAACCTTGCCGCTTGCAGCAATATATCCAAATGCTGTTGTAACTGTAACGAAAGAAGTGATCTTCACCTTCGTCAGTTCAAAAAATATTTTTATTTTTTCTTTCATTCGGTTAAAACTTCTCAATTATCTTTTGTCATTTCTTCAAGTAATTTCAAATCATCTTCGCTCATTCCATACATCCAGTTTTTAAAATCCTCTTCCGGAAGGACAAAAATTTTCGAATACATGTAAGAATGATTCAAGCCGCAATATTCAGAGCAGGCGATATCGTATTCCCCTGTTTCTTTAGCAATAAACCACGCTATTCTTTCTCTGTTCGGGAAAACATCTTTCTTTAATCTGAACGCCGGAATAAAAAAAGAATGGTTAACATCATTTGAATGAAGAATTAATTTAATTGGAGTATTCACCGGAACATAAAGTGAATCAGTAGTTTTCCCATCTTCATATTTAAAGCTCCATTTCCACATTTGAGCAGTCACCTCTATCGGCATAGCATCTTCCGGAACATCAACCATTTCGAGATAACCCTGCCAGCCGTACCAAAACATAATCAAAACCAAAATGGTTGGAATTGCAGTCCATGCTATCTCCAAACCCATATTTCCGTGAATGTTTGTTGCTTTTGGATTTCGTTTCCTGCTGTACTTGATTACAAAGAATATCATCAGGAATGTAATCAGTACAAGAAAAAAGACCGAAACAATCAGCGTAAAAAGAAATGTCCCGTCAACAGAGTTCGCAAAATTTGATAAGTCATCAAACATTCTTCAATATCCTCAATGGAAAGAGTAATCTGAGAATAACAACACAAACGAAATTCCCAGGAATAACAATGAAACTATCACAAAAACAACAAAGGTCCTGGTCTCACTTCTCAGGTGCATAAAAATGGAAAGAACAAGATACGCTTTAAACGATGCAATGATTAGTGCAGTAGCAACTGTAAATCTTCCGATATCCATTCCTGCAACAGCAACAGTTATTGCCGTCAATGCCATCAGTGCAAGCCATACTAAAATATAGATAGCATAGCTGTGAGAATGTTCGTGATAATAGTCGTGTTTTTCCATTTAGCTTCCTTAAGTAATCAAATAGAATAATGGGAAAAGGAATATCCAGATAATGTCAACAAGGTGCCAGTATAATCCGGCATTTTCTAATCTTACATAACTGTCTTTATTGATTGTTCCTGTTCTTGTTTGTCTTGTCATCACCGCAATTAAAAACATACCAATAACCACGTGGACTCCGTGGAGCCCGGTCATAACATAATACAATCCAAAAAATAAAATTTCACCCGAGCTCTTTGCTAACAGTTCTTCACCTCCGGGATATATTCCGTGATGAAACTTCGCTGTCCATTCAAAATATTTATTTACTAAAAAGAAGAGAGCAAGAACAATCGTTATTATTTGCAGAATAACCGATAAGTCTTTCTGTCCTCTTTGAATGGCTACAATAGAAAGTGCAATAGTCATACTGCTTGTCAGAAGAACAGCAGTATTGAGAGCACCCATAATCGTGTTTAATTCCTTTGCAGCAAGATGGAATTCATCAGCATATTGAAATCTGTAAACAGAATAGAGAAGGAACATACCTCCAAAAAGAATAAGTTCTGTGAAAAGGAATAGCCACATTCCCATACGGGAACCAACATCATCCCTGTGTACGTGTGTTCCGGCAATAGGTTCAGTTGAACTCAACTAATCACCTCTTTTTCAAATTTCTCGTCATTCATTTTATATTGATATGGATCAGTTTCAATAACCGGGATATCATAAAAATTCTCGTGAATTGGCGGCGTTTCAATCTGCCACTCCAATGTTTCTCCACCCCAAATATTCTTTTCAGTAACTATCTTTCCTTTTCTAACTGAATGGTACATATTGTAAACCATCAGCAGAACACCTGCAACCAAAATCCAGGAACCTATGGTTGATATTAAATGGTAAGAATGAAACTCCGGCAAATAATCGTAATATCTTCTTGGCATTCCCAGCCAGCCCATAATGAACATCGGAAAATAAAGGAAGTTAAAGCCTACAAACAATAACCAGAAATATGTTTTAGCAAGCTTCCTGTTATACATTCTTCCAAACATTTTCGGAAACCAGTAATGCATAGCAGCGAAAAATCCGAAGCCAGTTCCGCCAAACATTACATAGTGAAAATGAGCAACAATAAACGAGGTATCGTGAATCTGAATATCTATTGAGAGTACTCCCTGCATTACACCTGTAAGTCCACCAATTGTAAAAAGAAAAATAAATGCGAGCACAAAAAGTAGTGGTGTTGAAAGATCGATAGATCCTTTGTAGAGTGTTGCAACCCAGTTAAAAACTTTAATGGCACTTGGAATGGCGACAAGCATTGTTAAAAGTGAAAAGATAAATTGACCAGTATCGCTCATACCAACCGTGAACATATGATGCGCCCAAACAAGCGAACCAAATAAAGCAATCGCAATACTTGAGAAAGCAATAAACTTATAACCAAAAATTGTTCGTCTGGCAAACACAGGAATAATTTCTGAGACAACACCCATCGCCGGTAAAATCATTATATAAACTGCAGGGTGAGAATAAATCCAAAACAAATGCTGATAAAGAACAGGGTCACCACCAAGTGCTGGATCAAAAATACCAACTCCAAGCCATCTCTCAACAGCAACTAATAACAAAGTAATTCCTATGATCGGTGTTGCTAAAACCTGAACCCAGGCTGTTGCATATAGTGACCAGATTGAAAGAGGCATCTTGAACCAGGTCATACCAGGTGCTCGCAGACGATGCACTGTGGTTACAAAATTTAACCCGGTTAATATGGATGAGAAGCCAAGAATGAATGCAGCGAAAAGAGCAATCATTACATTTGTATTGGTTCTAATAGAATATGGAACGTAGAAAGTCCATCCGGTATCTGTGGGACCTCCTGGAAGAAGGATAGCAACAACTGCGAGCAGTCCGCCAATTACATACAGATACCACGACATCAGATTTATTCTCGGGAAAGCAACATCCTTAGCCCCGATGAGAATTGGTAAAAAGAAGTTTCCAAATACGGCAGGAATACCGGGTATTACAAAAAGAAATATCATTATAACTCCGTGAAGTGTGAAGAAGGAGTTATAAGTTTGTGCATCCATAATTGTTCTTCCCGGAGCAATTAATTCGAGTCGCATTAAAAAGCCGAATGTAACACCCACGAGGAAGAATAGTGACAGCGAAATTAGATAGAGTAATCCAATTCGTTTATGATCGGTCGAAAGAATCCAGCCTAGTATGCCGGTATGTTTCCCTTTATATTCGAGATAACTTGGTTCGTGTCCGTTTGTTTTTATAGCTGCTTCATTAGCAGTCATAGATCATCACCTTGATTTAATTATTTCTTTCTTCGGCTTCAACTTAATTATGAGGAGAAATATTCCCGCAAATAATAAAATAGCTGCGCCAAAAATTCTAGTAAAGTTTAATGCGTATCTCTGCCCTTCAGGGTCATAGCTGAAACAAAATCTTAAAAATCTTGCGACGGTTGGTGTTACCCTGCTTTCCGATGTTTCAATTACTGCCATCTTAAAGTCAAATGGAAGAATACCATAACCATGATTCTCAGAATAGCTCGGAAAGAGATAACGACAAATCTTTCCATTCTTATCGACAAAAATTAATGTGCCGGCGTGTCTGAGCTCGGCTCCTTCCCTCTTAAAGTAAAATCCAGCGGAATTAGTAACCTTCTTAATATTTTCTAATGAACCGGTTAAAAATCTCCAGCTATCTGGAGAGACCTCTTTATCAAAGCCGGAAAGCATTTCTTTCTTTTTTGCAGCAGCTTTCTCCGGATTTTCAAATTCATCAATACTGATTGCTACCACATTATAATCGTATCCCGGCTCTAAATCTGATTTGTTCATCACATTCGCTAGTTCGAACATCAACGGATTACAAATCGCCGGACAATAGTAGTAAACAAGTGCGAGAACTGTTGGACCATTAATAAGATCTCGAAGAAAAACCGGATTTCCATTTTCATCATTGAAAGTAACATCCAGAGGAATATTTTTTCCCAACTGCTCATCAACGCCAATTTCAATTTGATTACTCGAAAAAGAAATTGATACTATTACAAGGGATAATATTATTATTAACGATTTCATCTTTATAAAATCTGTTTTAAGTAATTCAGCAATGCATTCCTGTCTGCATCTGAAAGCTGAAATGCTTTTGAATTAAATCCATTTTGATTGACATTATAATTAAGAAACTCCATAAAAGCCTGATCGTTTGCTTTCCAGCTATTTGAATTCAACAAAGCAGAAAAGGCAAGCTTTTCATTGTCAACTATATTTTCTAACAACTTTGCAGGGTATTTAGTTCTGTCAGTAGCAATGGTATTAATTGCTGCACTAAGTTTATTCAATTTAATTGAATTTTCTGAATAAACAATTTCCATCGCTGTTGCAACAGGTATTTGTGCGGGAATTTCCATACCTGATGATAAATTATATAGGGAATTCAAAGCTGAGAGATCACCATCTGAGTCCATCGGAGGATTGGTCATAAATTCCTGTCTTAAGTAATGCGCCAGTGCAATTCTATCCTGCGGTGTGAGGAAATTATATGAAATCATCGAACCGCCTTCAATACCCTCTTCAAGTGTAGTATAGATTCCGCTCAACGTTCTGCCATTTTGCCAGCCATCAGGACTAGTTAGGTTTCTCGGAGCAGGATTCATCCCGACTGAGGCAGGTCCGCCGCCGGCACCCGTTTCATTATGACAGGATGCACAGTTTGTCGAATAAAGTTCTTTTCCTTTTTGAAGAAGTTCATCGGTCGGTTCTTTCATCTTAAAAATATCAACGGGAGGAACCATCCTTGCCTGAAGTACCGGTAAATCAGTTACAACTGTTGAGTCAGGAACATAGGCTGATGTCTTATTGATAGCAATATTCCCAACATTTGCAACGTAGTATAATCCGATGATAACAATTATGACAAAAATATAAGGATATAAAATCCCGAACATAGCTCCAGGATTTTCTTTAACACTTTTAATAAAGTCAGTTATTATTTTTTTTATTTCATCCATAAAATTTTAAAGATGGAAATCCAAACCTCGTTGTAATTTCGGATCCCCTATCGGAATCAGATTTTCTTTCTTTGCTTTCATATTAAAAACTAAAATTAATATTCCAACAACAGCAATCGGGAAAACTAAATCAATCCAGCTGAATGAATATCCCGCAGAAAGCTCTTCCATCTCTGGCATAACAAGCCAGAATAAATCATAGAAGTGTGCAAACAACAGCCAGACAGAAATGAACTTTAATCTTTTAGGATCCATTTTCGATGGCTGAGATACAAGAGTTATGTAAGGAACGAGAAAATGAATAACTATCAAGCCGATTGAAAAGATTGCCCAGCTTCCTTCCCATTTCTGCAGGAACCAGAAAGTTTCTTCGGGTAAATCTGCATACCATATCAACATATACTGTGAGAAAGCGATGTAGCCCCAGAAGTTTACGAACGCAAACATTAAGGCACCGAGACTATACAAATGATCATTCGTCATCGCCGGATGAAGATAACCGTGCTCTTTTAACAAAACAGTTGTAAGCGTTACAGCCGCAAGTGCAGCGATAACAGTTCCAGAGAAGAAATAAACTCCGAAAATTGTTGAAAACCAATGCGGCTCGATGCTCATCAGCCAATCGATTGCAGCAACACTAATCGTAACTGCAAATATCGGGATGAAGATAGCTGACAATCGGATATTTTTTGTTGTTAATTTTTGTTCTTTGGTGGTATCCTGTTTCTTTGAGTTTTTTATGAAGAAGAAATAGAAGAGAGACCATATTCCAATTAGAACAAAAACTCTGATAATGAAAAAAGTAACATTCAGATAAGGAGCCTTACCTTGCAGCAGCTCATCATCAGCAACAGCTTCCGGATGTGACCAGTGGAATAATTCACCGATATTAAAAAGAAGCGGGATTACAAGCAATGCAAGCAATGGAATTGTTGCAGCGAAAAATTCAACAACTCTTCTAATCGGAACACTCCAGTCAGCACCAACAATATATTCAAGGGCGACAAGGAAAAGCGCACCAACACCAATACTGATCATAAAGGTAAAAGCGATAAGGTAATTAAACACAGCTCTTGAATGATCAACAAAAAATGCAGCAACACCCAGTATCACTCCCAAAGCAAGCAGAGCCATTCCAATTTTTGAAATGCTGGCTGGTAAATCTTTTTTCTGATATGTCAATTCATTTGTATGCATTTAAGATTTACTCCGCTTTAACCAATTTAATATCAGCGTCAGTCGCATTCTTTGCTCTCTGAAGAACTCTTATATAATTAACAATTGCCCATCTTTCTTCTCTTGTAACCTGAGATGCATAAGACGGCATAACATTTTGTCCGACAGTGATTATATGGTAAATCATACCATCGCTAAAGTTTCTGCCTCTGTCTGAGTGTAATGTTGGAGGATTTGGAAATTGACCTTGAAGTCTGCTGTCGCCATCACCAAAATTACCGTGGCAGGGACTGCAATAAGTTAAATATTTTCTCTGTCCGAGTTCCAAATTTTCTTTAGTCGGGAAGTAAGGATTTGATAAAACTTCTCTGGGATTTGTTTCTCCCTCAAATGGATATGGAACGAAACCTTTAGCAACAGATCCCTCAACAGGAAGTCTCATTCCTCTTCCGTCAGCAAAAAACTCGCTTCCAGTTTGAGGAATTATTTTAGCCTGATTTTCCATCCAGTTAAACGGCTGAATATACATCAACTTATTTAACATTAAATAAGTACCTAACGAAACAACAACAGCCACTCCAGCGAGGAATAAAATAAATCTCGGTTCGAAGATTGGATAACTTTCTTTTTCAGGATGATAAATAACTTCAGTTGAAAGTGGTTTTAAGTCTTTAAGAAATTCGAGAGTTGATCTTTCATCGAACTTTGGATCAATTGCTTCTATCACTAATCCGTAATGATCGCACGAAACTTTTTTCATATAATCTGTGTCGTGCAAAGCATGATCGTTTCTCGGCAGCCCAAAGAAAAATGCAAGCATAGCAACCACAGTTGAGACGGTTGCCATAATTACCGTAACTTCAAAAGTAACAGGAATAAAAGCCGGCAACGAGAAGTAAGGTTTCCCGCCAATAATCATCGGATAATCAACTGACATTGTCCACCACATAAGAATCAAAGCAAGCACCGCACCGGACAGACCAAAAATCAAAGTAACAAAACCAAGTGTTGATGGTTTCATTTTCATCGCTTTATCAATACCGTGAATTGGATAAGGTGAGTTCACATCCCATCTGGTAAATCCTGCATCAGCTGCTTTCTTTGCAGCAGCAGTTATTGCATCAGGATTGTTGAATAGAGCTGTTACGCCGAAAATCTTTTTATCAGCCATGATGCTCTCCTCTGTGATGAGTCGGCTGAGCTCCATCAGCAACTGCTTTGATTTCTGCAATTGAAACAACAGGTAATGCTTTGGTAAACAAGATTACCAGAGTGAAGAATAATCCAAAACTGCCGAGTAAAATTCCGGCATCGTAAAGAGTTGGTGCATACATTCCCCAGCTCGATGGGAGAAAGTCACGATGCAATGACGTTACAACGATTACAAATCTTTCGAACCACATACCAACATTCACGAGAATTACAATCACCATCATAGCAGGAATAGATCTTCTGATTTTCTTAAACCAGAAAAACTGAGGGAAGATCACATTACAGCTTACCATTATCCAGTAAGCCCAGGCATAAGGACCAAAAGCTCTGTTGATAAACACAAACTGTTCAAACTGAACACCGCTGTACCAGGCAATAAAAAATTCCATTCCGTAAGCATATCCAACCATCATACCTGTCGCAAGAATCACTTTGTTCATTTTTTCAAGATGGTCAACTGTGATGATGTTCTGCAGATCGAAAATCTTTCTTACAAAAACAAGAACGGTAACCACCATCGCAAAACCAGAGAAGATAGCACCAGCAACAAAGTATGGTGGGAAGATTGTTGTATGCCAGCCAGGCATAATAGAAACAGCAAAGTCAAAACTAACAATCGTGTGAACAGATAATACCAGGGGTGTAGCAAATCCTGCAAGAATCACGTAAGCTTTTTCATAGTGAAGCCAGTGACGTGATGAATGTCTCCATCCTAAACTAAAAATAGAATAGATAATCTTTTTAATTTTCGAAGTTGTTCTGTCTCTTAAAGTTGCAAAGTCAGGAATCAAACCTGTGTACCAGAACACAAGCGACACTGTGAAATAAACAGACACTGCGAATACGTCCCAAACCAACGGAGAAGTAAAATTAACCCACAAACCATGCTGATTCGGATATGGAGTAAGATAACCAGCAAGCCAGGGGCGACCGGTGTGAATAATAGGAAATATTCCTGCGCACATAACTGCAAAGATTGTCATCGCTTCAGCGAAGCGAGCAATACCAGTTCTCCACTTTTGTCTGAGTAAAAATAGTATTGCCGAAATCAGAGTTCCTGCATGACCGATACCAACCCAGAAAACAAAATTTACAATCGGGAAAGCCCAGGCAACAGGCTGATTATTACCCCAGAGACCAACACCATAATAAAAAGTTAGAAGCAAGCAGACTGCTCCAATTAAGAGAGCTGTTCCTGAGATAGTTAATGCCAGAAAGAATTTCTTATCCGGCTTAGTATCCATTGGCTTAGCGATTAGCTCTTCAATTTCAGCGAGCGACAAACGACCAACTACTACTGGAGCTTCAACTGAATAGTCCGTGCTCACTAAGCATTCTCCGAATTTTTATTTTTGAGTTTTGCAATGTAAGTAACATTAGGTCTGATATTTAATTCTTCGAGTAAATAATAGCCAAGTTCATGATTTCTGTATTTGCTGAATTCTTCTTCACTATTATTAATATCACCAAAGTGAATTGCATTGGTTGTGCAGGCTTCCTGGCAGGCAGTTCGCACATCCGAGCCCTTCAACTCTCTTCCCTCTTTCGTTGCATCGGCTCTTGCATCACTGATTCTTTGAATACAGAAAGTACATTTTTCCATTACTCCACGGGAACGGACTGTTACTTCAGGATTCATCAACAATGCAAAGACAGGAGATTCCTGGTAGCCGTTCTTAAAGTGATCCCTGTAATTATAGTAATTGAATCTTCTTACTTTATACGGACAGTTGTTTGAACAATATCTTGTACCAACACATCTATTGTAAACCATTTGATTTAAACCGTCAGGACTATGTGTTGTTGCAACAACAGGACAAACGTTTTCGCAGGGAGCGTGATCGCAATGCTGACAGACCATTACCTGGTTGCTAACATTTGGATCTTCGGGTGTTCCTGAATAATATCTGTCAATTCTAATCCAGTGTAATTCTCTTCCATTATCAACCTGATCTTTACCAACTACCGGAATATTATTTTCAACATTGCAGGCGACAACACACTCACCGCATCCGAGGCAGCGGTTCATATCAACGGACATTCCCCACTTCACACCCTTGTAATCATAAAACGGATTTACACTTTCAAGTTCGTGTTTTTCATTATGAAGGAAGTCAGCATTCTTAAGATATTCATTAACTGTTCCTTCTTTTATAATTCCTCTTTTTGCAGGAAGATCTTTTGTAAGTCCTTCATTGAAAGCATAGACTGTCTGTGCAGTTACAAGTTTATATTTTCCCGAAACTTTTTCAACTTTAACATCTGAGTAAAGCCAGGGTGATAATACGGCAGAAGAATGAATTAGAGTATTCGCATTGAACCCAATACCCGTTCCAACTGTTCCGCCATTCTTTCTGCCATATCCGGTTTCGATAGTCAATGAATTATCTGACGCACCAGGTTGGATAAAAACGGGAATTTGCAA
>Ga0209498_1001900_pt1 | contig 12698 bp, 9 predicted proteins | sample WalLakDeSediment_FD_184131 | JGI IMG/M metagenome (GOLD analysis project Ga0209498, IMG submission 184131) | Lake sediment microbial communities from Walker lake, Nevada to study Microbial Dark Matter (Phase II) - Walker Lake 11/02/13 Deep... | ecosystem: Environmental > Aquatic > Freshwater >...
GCTGCTTCGTCCAGGATCGCGTTTACCCGCTCAGCCACCGGCATGGCCGGGCCCAACTGGCCGACAGCCGGACCCTCTCTCTGGCCGCAACCAGCCAGCTGGGCCAGGATGAACGGCTGGCAGATCTGACCTGCGCCGATATCTTGTTTCTGGATACAGAGACGACCGGCCTGGCCGGTGCGGGTACCCTGGCCTTTATGGTCGGGGCCGCTTTCTTTGAGGGGGAGGCCTTTATCGTTCGCCAATATTTCCTGCGCGACCATGGCGACGAGCCGGCCATGCTCCACCTGCTGGGCGAATTGATGGCTGCCAGGCGGGGATTTATGACTTTCAACGGCCGTTCCTTTGACCTGCCCCTCCTGGATACCCGCTACCTGCTCAACCGATTGGATCCGCCCATTGGCCCGCTGCTCGATTACCCCCACCTCGACCTGCTCTTTCCGGCGCGGCGGCTGTGGCGCAGCCGGCTAACCTCCTGCTCCCTCAGTTCGCTGGAGCAAAATCTGCTGGGCGTTCAGCGCAGCCAGGCCGACGTGCCCGGCTATCTGATTCCCGGCCTGTACAACGACTACCTGCGCACCGGCGACGGCCGCGAGCTGCTGCGCGTCTTCTACCACAACGAAATTGATATGCTCTCCATGGTCACCCTGGTCAACGAAGAGCTGCGCCAGCTCAGCCAGCCCGACCCAGCCGATCATCCGGCCGACCTGCTCAGTCTGGCCAGATGGCAGCAGGCGGCCGGGCAGCCGGCGGCGGCCGAGACCACCGGACGCCTGCTCCTCTCCCTGGATCCGCCGCTCGAGCTATACCAGCCGGCCCTCCTCTTCCTGGCCAATTTGCTCAAGCGGCAAGGGCGGCGGGAGGAAGCGGCCCTGCTCTGGCGGCAGGCGGCGGCCGTCAGCTTTGACGACGTGACGGCCCACATTGAATTGGCCAAATATTACGAATGGCATCATCCCGACCTGGCCCAAGCCCTTCATTACACGGCGCAGGCCCTGGCCCTCCTGTCCACGCAAGCGGCCCAACCGCTGCGCCAGGCTGAACTGGAACACCGGCTCGCCCGCCTTAAAAGAAAGTGTGACGAGTGAGGCGTCATGAGCGCTCACGCCTCACTCGTCACGCCTCATGAGGTGAATCATGTTTGATCCTACGCTTATATTGCACAACGGCCGTATCTATACCGTTAATCCCGATCAGCCCTGGGCGACGGCCGTGGCCATCCGCGAGGCGCACATTGTCGCTGTCGGTGCTGACAGCGAGATTCTGCCGCTGGCCGGTCCGCAGACGGGGATGATCGATCTCGGCGGCCGTTTGCTGCTGCCCGGCCTGTGCGACGCCCATATCCATTTTTGCGACTGGAGTCTGGGCCGCCGTCTGGTTGATTTGACCGGCTGTGTTGACAATGCGGAAATGGTGCAGCGCGTCGCCGATCGGGCCGATCAGACGCCGGCGGGCCAGTGGGTCGTCGGCCGGAGCTGGAACGAGGTGGGCTGGCGCGAACGCCGGCTGCCCACGCGCCACGACCTGGACCCGGTTACCGGTGACCGGCCAGCCATCTTCTGGCGCAGCGACATGCATTCGGCCGTAGCCAACAGCGCCGCCCTCCAACTGGCCGGTTTGCACGATGGGTCGCCTGATCCTGAAGGGGGTAAGTTGGGGCGGGATGGTAACGGCCGTCTCAACGGCCTGCTGTACGAATTAGCCATCAACCCCATTCGCCAGATCATTCCCGACCCGACTGCCGCGGAAATAGACTCGGCGCTGGCGGAAGCAACGGCCGTTCTGCACCAGTGGGGGATTACGGCCGTGCATGATCAGCGCATGAAAGATCATCAGGAAGGCCCCCTGGCCCTGGCCGCCTACCAGCGGCTGCGGCGGCAGGGCGAACTGCGCCTGCGGCTCAACTGCAACATCGCCGCCCATGATCTGCCCCACCTGGCTGCCCTCAAACTGCAAACCGGCCTGGGCGACGACTTTCTGAGGCTAGGTCACGTAAAGCTGTTCGCCGACGGGGCCATGGGCAGCCGGACGGCCTGGCTGCTAGACCCCTACGTCCAGCAAAACCCGGCCGATCCCGACAACCTGGGCATGTCGGTTACCCCAGTCGCCCAGATGGCCACCGAAATCCGTCAAGCGGCTGAACTAGGCTTCCCAGCTAGCGTCCATGCCATTGGCGACCGGGCCATCCGCGAACTGCTCGACATTTTTGAGGAATTGGCCCAGGCTGCGCCCCAGCCGCCACTACCCCACCGCATTGAACATGTGCAAATTATCCACCCAGACGACATTCCCCGCCTGGCCCGGCTCAACCTGACCGCCAGCGTCCAGCCCATTCACGCCACCGACGACATTGACACCGCCGACCTGGTCCTGGGCCAGCGGGCCAGCCGCGCCTACAATTTTCACAGCCTGGCTGCCGAAGGGACGCTGCTGGCCCTGGGCAGCGACGCCCCCGTGGCCAGCGCCAATCCCTTCCTGGGTTTCCACGCCGCCATCTGCCGCCAACGACCGGAGCGCCGCCATCTTCCCCCCTGGTATCCTGATGAACGGCTGACCCTGGCGCAGACCATTTTCGGCTATACCCTGGGCGCGGCGCGCGCCGCCGGCTGGCAAGAGGTGATCGGCAGCATTGCCCCTGGCAAGCGGGCCGACCTGATCCTGCTCGACCGCGACCTATTCGCCCTGGTAGAACAAGGTGTCCAAGGCACCGAAATCGCCGACACTCAGGTTCTACTCACCTTGTTCGATGGACAAATCGTGTTTCAGCGATAACATAGTGGCGGGTAGCTATTAGCCATTAGCCATTAGCTTTTAGCTATTAGCTCTCATTTTACCAACCGCTAACTGCTAACCGCTAACCGCTAACTGCTAACCGCTAAAAGCTTCTTCTATGCCTCAACCCATCTACAAAACCATTCTCGACAACGGCCTGACCGTGGTCTTACGCGAAATGCATCATGCCCCGGTGACCAGCTTCTGGCTCTGGTACCGGGTAGGCAGCCGCCATGAACGGCCGGGCTTCACCGGCGCTTCCCATTGGGTCGAACATATGATGTTCAAAGGCTCCCCCCGCTTCCCCAATGGCAGTCTGGACCGCGCCGTTTCACGTGAAGGCGGCCGTTGGAATGCCTTCACCTGGCTCGATTTCACCGCTTACTACGAAACGATGCCCGCCGACCGGATCGCGCTGGCCCTCGAGCTGGAGGCCGACCGGATGGTCAACGCCAGCTTTGATCTGGACGACCTGGAAACGGAGCGCACCGTTATCCTGTCTGAGCGGCAAATGTACGAAAATGAGCCCCTCTTCCTGCTGCGCGAGGAGTTGGGCGCGGCCGCTTTCCGCGTTCATCCCTACCACCACGAGATTATTGGCGACGAGGCCGATTTGCGCAGCATGAGCCGGGATGAGCTGTACGGCCATTACCGCCGCTACTACGCGCCGCAAAATGCCACCCTTGTCGCCGTAGGCGATTTTCAGCTGGATGAAATGCTGGATCGTATCCGGGCTGAATTTGGCTCTCTTCCGGGTGGCCAGCCCGTGCCGGCCGCGGCCCGGCCCGAACCACCCCAACGGGGCGAGCGGCGGGTGACAGTCCAGGGGCCGGGTGAAACGGCCTATCTCATTTACGCTTATCGCAGCCCGGCCGCTGCCCACGCTGATTATTACCCCCTGGCCCTGCTCAATGCCGCTTTTTCCGGTGGGGGCAGCCTCGGGTTTATCGGGGGCAATGGCAGCAATAAAAGCTCCCGGTTGTACAAAGCGCTGGTAGCGACGGAGCTGGCCGCGGCCGTTTCCGGCAGCGTGGCCCCCACCGTTGATCCCTACCTATACACCATTACCACCGTGCTCCGGCCCGGCCGGCAGATCGCGGAGGTTGAGGCGGCACTGCAGGCCGAAGTCGCCCGCCTGGCTCACACACCCATTAACCAGAGTGAGCTGGACAAAGCGCTCAAGCGGGCCAAGGCCCAATTCGTCATGGCCGGCGAAAGCGTCACCGGTCAGGCGCAGATGATTGGGTTGGCCGAATCGGTCATTGGCGATTACAGTTGGTTCGAGACCGCCCTGGAGCGGCTGAGCGCTGTGACCCTGGACGACATCGATCGCGTCCGCCAAACTTACCTGACACCCACCAACCGCACCGTTGGCATTTACGAACCTGATGACCGGCAAACAAGAACTGATTGACGAATTAAGCAAGCTAAACCAGATTGCCCTGACCCTCAACCGGGCGGCTGATGTGGAAACGGCTCTGGCCACGTCCCTGGCCGCGCTGGTGGAGTTGATGGGCGTCGAAACGGGCTGGATTTTTGTCCGCGACGAGGCCGCCCAAGATCTCTGGGCCGGCCGCGGCTACCGGCTGGCAGCCCATTACAATTTGCCCCCAGGTTTATCCACAGATAATGCACAGGTGTGGAAAACTGGTTGTGATTGCCAGGGACTTTGTAACCGGGGTGAACTGACGGCCGCGTACAACGAAGTGGAGTGCAGCCGTCTGGCCTCCACCATAGGCGACCGGCGCGGCCTGACGGTGCATGCCTCCGCTCCCCTTCATACCGGTGGCGATACGCTGGGCATCTTGAACGTGGCCGCGCCCGATTGGAGCGCCTTTGACCAGCGAGCGCTGGCCCTGCTGACCAATGTGGGCAGCCAGATGGGCATTGCCCTGGAACGAACCCGGCTCTTCAACATGGTGCGGGAGCGGCGCGTTGACGAGCAGGCGGCGCTGCTCAACCTCTCTAACCGGCTGCTGCGCCGACCGGCGCTCCAGGAGATGATTGCCGCGCTGGTGGAGGAGGTCCGGGAGTTGCTGTCGGCCGATGCCTGTGCTCTGCTGCTGCCGGCGGCCGACAACGGGGATCTACTGTTTGAAGCGGCCGTGGGCTGGCGCACCGATCCCGTAGCCGAGGGACGCCGGGTTCCGGCCGATGAGACCAGCGGCTCAGGTTGGGTCATGAAAGAGCAGCAGACGCTGCTGATCAGCTTCGAGGATGAGGCTGACCGTCCTTTTTGGGAAACGGATTGGCTGCAGGCTGAACAGTTTCAATCGGCGGCGATCGCGCCCCTGATTTCTGAAGGGCATTCTATTGGGGTGCTGGTTGTTGAATATCGTCAGGCGCGTACCCTCGACGCCGAGGATTTGCGATTGATGCAGCTGTTGGCCAATCAGGCGGCCATTGCCATTGAGAAGGGCCGGCTGCAGCGGGAAGAGCTGGAGCGGCAGCGGTTAGAGCGCGAGCTGGCCGTGGGGCGGGAAATTCAGCTAAGCCTGCTGCCCAAGAGCCCGCCCCAGATTGCCGGCTGGGAGTTCGCGGCCGTTTACCAGGCAGCCAACATGGTCGGCGGTGATTTTTATGATTTCTTTGAGCTGCCGGTCAAGGAAGGACAGGCGCGCCAGCAGGGTATTGTCATTGCCGATGTGGCCGACAAGGGGGTGCCGGCGGCCCTGTTCATGGCTTTGAGCCGGACCGTCATCCGCTCAGTGGCCCTGGGCGGCCGTCAGCCGGCCGCGGCCCTGATGCGGGCCAATGAGCTAATTCTTAACGATACCCAGGCGGATCTCTTTTTGAGCGCTTTTTACGGCATACTGGACTGTGAAAGCGGTCGCTTCACCTTCTGTAACGCCGGCCATAATCATCCTATCTGGTATGAACCGGCCACCGGGCAGATGACCGATCTCGCCTCCGATGGCATTGTCCTGGGCGTCCTGGAACAGATTTGCCTGGAGGACAGGACGGTGCACCTGGCCCCCGATGATTTTGTGGTTTTCTTCACCGATGGCGTGACCGAGGCGATGGATAAAAATCTGGTCGAGTTCGGTTTGGGCCGGCTGCGCGAGATTATTGGCGAGCACGCCCACAGCAGTGCCGAGCAGATGCTGTGGGCGATTGTGGATGCGGTTAACCTTTTTACCGTGGATGCGCCGCAGTCAGACGACTTTACGTTGGTGGTGGTAAAACGAGTATGAATCCAGCTTCTTTTCCTGGCCCGGAGCAGATCCGGCAGCATCATTTTGCCAACGGGCTGACTTTATTACTGTACGAAAATTTCACGGCCGAATCAGTCTCTCTGGAGGGCATTGTTCGCGCCGGGGCGCTGGCTGAAGGGCGCGAGCAGGCCGGGCTGGCCGCCTTTACGGCCGACTGCCTGATGCGGGGCACGGCCAGCCGCAGCTTTGAGCAAATCTACGATGAGCTAGAGTCGGTGGGGGCCAGTCTGGGCATTAGCGGCGGCCGTCACCTGACCGGCTTTTCCGGCGACGGGCTGGCGGAGGAGTTTGATCTGCTGCTAACCCTGCTGGCCGATGCTTTGCGCCACCCCATATTTCCCGCCGCTCAGGTGGAGCAGGTGCGCGGCGAGATTTTGACCGGGCTGCAGATTCGGGCCAACGACACCGGCCAGATGGCCGGGCTGGCATTTTACGAAACGCTGTATCCCGATCATCCCTACGGCCGTAGCAGCAGTGGTTATGCCGAGACCGTGACCCAGATTAGCCGGGATGACCTGGCTCAGTTTCACCATGATTATTACGGCCCGGCGGGGATGATCCTGACCGTGGTGGGGGCGGTGCGGTTTGAAGAAGCGGTGGCCAAAGTGGATGCTGCCCTGGGGGATTGGCATGTGCCGTACCAGCGGGCGCTGCCAACCGTACCCCCCATCCAACGGCCGCTAATGACCCAGCGCCGTCACGTTGCCATGCCCGGCAAAAGCCAGACCGACATTTTGCTCGGTGTTCCTGGCCCGAGCCGCGCCGCGGCCGATTACCTGACCGCCAGCCTGGCTAACACCATTTTGGGTGTTTTTGGTATGATGGGACGGCTGGGTGAAGCCGTTCGCGAAGAACGGGGTCTGGCCTACTACGCCTACAGTCAGCTTGGCGGTGGTTTCGGCCCTACTCCCTGGCTGGCCAGCGCCGGCGTCGCCCCCGAAGCTGTCGAGGAAGCAACGGCCAGCATCGTTGCCGAAATCGAGCGGCTCATGCACGAACTGGTGGACGGCGAGGAATTGGCCGATAATATTGCTTACCGCACCGGCTCCATGCCGGTTAGCCTGGAGACGAACGATGGGCTGGCCAGCGCCCTCACCAACATGGCTCTCCATGATTTGGGGCTGGATTACCTGCAGCGCTATCCGCAGATGGTTGGCGCCATCACCGCCGCCGACATTCAGGCTGTTATGCAGCAGTATTGGCGCACCGATCAGCTGGTGATTGCTACGGCCGGGCCGGGAGGCAGTGGTCAGTAATCAGTAATCAGTGGTCAGTAATCAGTGGTCAGTAGGTAGTGGGCAGTGGAAAGAGAAGGGCTAATAGCTAACCGCTAACAGCTAAAAGCTAGATGCAGCGCGATGATTACCAGTGGTGTGGACATTATTGAAATTGCCCGAATTGAGCGGGCGGTGGCCCGGCATGGCGACCGTTTCTTCCGCCGTTTCTTCACCGAGCAGGAGCGGGAGCAGTGTGGCGGCCGTCTGGCCAGCCTGGCCGGCCGTTTTGCCGTCAAAGAGGCGGTGGCCAAAGCGCTGGGCACTGGCGTTGGCGACTTTAACTGGACCGATGTGGAGGTGGTGGGCAACGGCCGTGGCAAACCAGAGCTTTGTTTACATAACAAGGCGGCAGAATTGGCGGCGGCGCAGGGTATCACCAGTTGGTCTATCTCCCTGGCCCACACGGCCGATCACGCCATTGGTTTTGCCGTGGGGCTGGGCCCCGGCTGATACCCGGATCACCCCAAGTGGGATATAGTTGCGGCGAGAGATAGAGATAGAGCTAGAGTAGTGTCGAGATCACTACTCTAGCTTTCGCTCTAGCTGTTTTCAAGGGAGGAACAGGTAAATGGCTCAGTGGCAGGCAGAAGATGGTAGTCTGATCTACTTTGAAATACATGGGGATGGCCCGCAGAAGGAGACCCTGCTGTTGCTGCCCGGTTTGCTGGGGGCGGTGGCGAGTCAGTGGCAGCAGTTTGTGCCGGCTTTGAGCGATCGGTTTAGACTGGTTTTGCCCGATCTGCGCGGCCACGGCCGTTCTGAGAACCGTGACAACCGACTAATGCCCGAGCAGATGACGGCCGATCTGCTGGGGTTGCTCGATCATCTGCAGCTAGAGTCTGTGCATCTGGCCGGCTACAGTCTCGGTGGTTACCTGGGGCTCATGCTGCACCTGCGAGAGCCGCGACGGGTATCATCGCTCCTGATGCACGCCACCAAATTTTACTGGACCAAAGAGGCCTATGCCGCCACCCGCCAGCAGCTTGATCCTGACAACATGGCCGCGAAAGTGCCGGCCTATGCCAACCAGTTAGCCCAGGAGCATGGTGGCAGCCATTGGCGCGCCCTGGTGCGTCAGGCGGCCGATCTGGTGGGCTACCTGTCCGAAAGTGGGCTCAGCGAAGCGATGGCTGCCCGCGCCCAGTGCCCTGTCCTGGTCAGCGTGGGCGATCGGGATGAGATGGTCCCCCTGCCCGAAGCGCTGCGCCTCAGCCGCGTTTTCAGCCATGGCGAACTGCTGGTTCTGCCCGGCGTCCGCCATCCCTTCAGCGCCATCCGTGAAATGCCATTTGTCCCCATGCTGCGTGAATTCCCGCGGTCGGCGGCCGTCCGCCGCCGCTAAAGCCCAGACGAATCATCTCTCTCTTCTCCTATGCCCAAACGAACCCTTTTAGCTATTCTGGCCCATCCCGATGATGAATCCTACGGCACCGGTGGTACCCTGGCCCGCTATGCGGCTGAAGGGGTAGACGTCCATGTAGCCATTGCCACTGACGGTGCGGCCGGCTCCATTGCCGAAGGTTGGGAGGGGGATCGGGCGCGACTGGCCGAAGCCCGCGCCCTGGAATTAGCTGAAGCCTGTCGTATTTTAGGCGTTACGCTGCACAACCTGGGCTATCGTGACTCTGGCTACATCAATGACCCGGCCAACCAGCATCCGGCTGCTTTCATCCAGGCCGACAAGAGAGAGGCGGTGGGTCGGGTCGTGCGTCTCATCCGCGAGTTGCGGCCGCAGGTTGTCATTACCCATGATGAGACCGGCGGCTATTTTCACCCCGATCATATCCAGTGCTATGTTGTCACCATGGCGGCCGTGACGGCCGCTGCCGATCCCCAACAGTACGCCGAGATTGGTCATGCCCCTTTTCAAATTGAGCGGCTCTACTGCACCGTCTTTTCCAACCGCTGGGTTAAATTCATCAGCTTTCTCATGCGGCTGCGCGGGCAAGATCCCACCCAGGTGGGCCGCAACAAGGATATCGATCTGACCCGGTTGGGGGTGCCGCCGGGTAGAGTTCACGCGGTTATCAACTATCGCCGTTATTGGGACGTCAAGCAGCAAGCCAGCGCTGCTCATTCCAGCCAGGGTGGGGGAACCGGTTTCAGCCGGCTCCTACCGGTCTGGTTGTTCAAGCTGTTTATGGCCAATGAGACGTATATGCGGGTCCATCCGCCGGTGCCAGACGGCTTTCGCGAGAGGGATTTGTTTGCCGGCTTGAAGCCTCACGGCTAAGAGAGCACGCCGGCGATTGCTTGTGGGGAGAAGGGAAACGCTGCTCAGTTAGAGGCTTTAGCCAGAATACGGGCGATGATGGGTGCTTTGAGGAACTTCTGCTTAATCTCTTCATCGCTGATCGGTTCGGCGATCTGGCCAATGACTTCGGCCGCGATGCGGTAATGGACCTCAGCCAGGGCCGTGCTGACGGCGATGTCGGCCAGCCCAGCGTGAAGCTGCCAGAGCAGGTAACGACGGCCGGTCTCGTGGGCCAGGAAGAGGGCCTGCTGCCATAATTGACCGGTCACGGCCGTGTCATCCTGCAGCTTGTGATACAGACCAATGGCATGGAGCGCCTCTGCCCGGTGTCCGGGCAAGCCCTCAGATTCGGCCAGGGCGCGTAGGCGCTGGGCATGCTGCAAACCAACTTCAAGCTTGCCCCGTTCCATCTCGGCCAGAGCCAACGAATAAAGGGCCTGCAGCTTGACGTCGGGCTGTAAGGTTTCCTCGGCCAGATGCAGCGCCTCGTATAGATAATCAAGGCCTTCGTCTACCCGTCCCAGATGGCGTAGTTCCACGCCAATGTTGCGCCGGGTGTCGGCTTCCATGCTGGTTAGATCGTAGCCGGCCACGGTGGCCAGCGCCTGCATATGATAGGAGAGCGCCTGCTTCATATCATAAAGCTGCTGGTAACATTCTCCCAGATTGCTAAGGGCGTTGATCGTCGTTACCAGCGTGGTGGAATCGTGTAAACCCAGGTCGGCGGCGATTAGCAAGCAGGTTTTGAGAGCGGCAATACTTCTGTCTACCTGTCCCAAATGGACGTGGGCCACAGCCACCCGATTCCAGGCCCGGGCCTGCTCAATCTTGTTGTCAATTTGCTCAAAAAGAGAGAGCGACTGGTGCAGATTGATGATAGCTTCTTCGTTCCGGCCCAGGCGGCTTAACACCAACCCCATTCCGCCAATGGCTTGTGCCCGACCGTAGGTATCGTTCAACGCTTCGGCAAGTTGTAACGCTTCCTGATGGGTGGCTAACGCCTGCTGGTGCAGGCCGATATAGGTCTGCTGATTCCCGATGAGGACCAGGGCATCCACTGCCTTATCCGAACTGCCGGCCTCCAGGTAATACTGCTCAAAGGCCGCCAGCGCCGCCTGTGGTTCGCCCATGGTGTCCAGAAACCGCCCCCGTTCGCGCAAGGCGGTCAGCCGCATCCGGCGCTCCGCGGAATCCGCGGTGTCAGCCGGCACAGCCCCTAACAGATCGTCGTAAATCTGCACTGCTGTGGCATAATCATGCTGCCGGGCTGCTTCGGCTGCTTGCTGCAGTTGTTCGGAGAAAGTGGGCGGGTTCATTACCTATTCCTGGACTGTGACCGCGAGAATAAGCGAAAGTGTATCACATCCAGATCATAATACCAGTTCCAAACATGGTATAATAGTCATGATCCAGCCGACCTGGAGTTCGATGGATCATGGGCTGAGGTCGGGGTGTAAGCGAGCACAGCGCGCCCTTGCTTCAGCTGCATTCAGACGCTTACTTTGCTGCAAGGAGGATGCAATGTCCTTATTTTACCGCGCCCTGCGAGGGCTGCTGTTTGTCATTGGCTTTGTTGCCGGTTTGGTGGGGATTACGGTAGCCTTTTTTGCCCGCTATATGATTAGTCCGCCGCGCCAGCGGCTGTGGGCCACGCCGGCTGATGCCGGTCTGAACTATGAGAAGATTGAGTTTCCGGCCCGGGATAGCTATCGTCTGTCGGGCTGGTTTATTCCAGCCAAAGCGGAAAAGCGGCCGACGATCATTTTGCTGCATGGCTGGCCCTGGAACCGGTTAGGCAATGCCGCCGATGATGCCCTTTCTGATATCTCGGGCAGCGCCCCGGTGGATTTTCTACGGCTGGCCTTTACGCTGCACCATGCCGGCTATCATCTGTTGATGTTTGATCTGCGCAATCATGGTGAAAGCATGACGGCCGCCCCGGTCACTTTTGGCCTACTAGAGTCGAATGATCTGTTGGGAGCGCTAGATTACCTGAGCGGCCGTGACGATGTCGACCAGGCGCGCATTGGCGCGATGGGCTTCTCCATGGGGGCCAATACGGTCCTATACAGCCTGCCCTATACGAAGCGCATTCGGGCGGCCGTGCTGGTGCAGCCAACCAGCGTGAGGCCGTTTGCCCGCCGTTTCGCTTATGATCTCTTAGGGCCGCTCAGTAAACTGGTCTTGCCGCTGGTGGATCTCATTTACACCGCCTTCTATGGACTCCATTTGGGCGCCATTGAGCCGCTGTTGGCGGCCGCCGGGGCTGGCGAAACCCCCATTTTGTATGTCCAGGGCAAAGGCGACCGGTGGGGAAGCCTGCACAATGTCCAGCAAATGGTGGCCGTAACGCCGGGGGCAGTTGAACCGCTTTTTGTCGAGTCGGTGCACCGCTTTGGCGGTTACCAATACCTCATTGATAATCCACGGCCGGCGCTGCAATTCTTCCGCGAGCAGTTAGCCTGACGGCCGCGGGAACCTTTGCGGGACAACTGGCGTTTGATCATTGTACAACACCTGCTACAGGGTGTAATCTGTGCAGTGAAGGGAGCGTGGCCTGGCGCGATTAGCACGCCAGGCCGCCACTCCCGCTAATCTGTCTTCTTCCAGGAGATTGTCCCGATGAACGAGAAAGCTCAACCCCGTCGTTTCTACCTTGGTCTTGGTTTGATTGTTGCCGGTTTGCTGGTGGCCCTGGCCGCCGGACTCTGGATATTCTTTACCAGGGGCCAGACTATTCCCACAATTCAACAGGAGAGCGGTATGACAGTCACCACCGCCGGCGAGGCCGGCCAGCCGGGGAGCTCCCTGCTGCGCATCAATTTGAGCGCCGGTGAAGCGACGCCGGACGAGTTTGTGGGGGCCCGGGTGGTTGGCGGCGATCCCTTGACGGCCGCCGAAGTCCAGCGCCTTCTGGCCCGGCTGCCTGACCTGCTGGCCGAAGAGGGCGACGAACTCGATTTCAACTTGCGCGAAGGCACCCTGCCCGCGCCTCGCCCCGGCGAAACGGTGACACAGCCCTTCCCACCACCCCCCACTGAGGTTTCTCCCCCCGACATTCCCAGCGGTCCGCTAGAAGTGCTGCGCTTTGCCCCCGAAGGCGAAATTCCCGCTGCCCCCTTCGTCAGCATTACCTTTAACCAGCCGATGGTTGCTTTGACCACCCTGGAGCAGCTGGCG
>Ga0209498_1001901_pt1 | contig 12693 bp, 12 predicted proteins | sample WalLakDeSediment_FD_184131 | JGI IMG/M metagenome (GOLD analysis project Ga0209498, IMG submission 184131) | Lake sediment microbial communities from Walker lake, Nevada to study Microbial Dark Matter (Phase II) - Walker Lake 11/02/13 Deep... | ecosystem: Environmental > Aquatic > Freshwater >...
AGCCGCTGGCAGTTTGCCCTCGGGCGGCATCTGCAGGTCGCTGTCGTATCGGACAACATGCACAAGCAGGCTCTGGTCGGGTTTGCCCGCCATCGCCACGCCCTCGGCCGCGAAGAAGTCGGCCCGTGAGTCGAACGACAGGCCCGCCTCGGGATCGCCCGCCTCGGCCGAGTGGCACTCGGCGCAGCGAGTGACCAGGAGTGGTCGCACCTTGGCCTCGAAGAACTCGTGGTCGGCCGGGGTGTGAGCAGTCGGCTCCGCCGCGGCCGCCCCGGCGTGAATCAAGGCAGCCACCACCGCCGCGAGGTGCCAGGTGATGGCCAGAATTCGGCAGTCCGTCATCGACGTCACCACGCGGGGCCACTGGACAGCCGGATCCAGGGAGAGACCACAGATCCTTAGGGCGGAGCCATAACTGCTCTCGGCAATTCTAACCCGGCGACTGTCCTGGGGCAGCGGCCGATCGTTGCCGCTCGAGACCGTGGAATTGCCAAAAACGGCCCGGCCTATCCCCGGTTGAAGCCGGCGGGGCCAGCTCGCCATCCACGCCCGTGGGATTCCATAGAAGCCCCGGGCGCGAGCCCGGGGACGGCGGGAACGAAGGCCACCCCGCCATCCATGCCCGTGGGATTCCATAGAAGCCCCGGGCGCGAGCCCGGGGACGGCGGGTGATTGGGCCAGCTCGCTATCCATGCCGAGCGGGCCGGTCGGCCACGTCACAGTCCCCCGGCTCGCGCCGAGGGCTTTTATGACAGCTGCCGCGGCCGAAGGAGATTGCGATTCCTGGACCCGTGAAGGGTTTGGTTCCACCAGGACGGTGGTCACGCGGCGGTCACGCCGTGACTCTCGCCGAAGTAATACTTCTTGGCGTCGGCATTGTTGAGTACCTCCTCGGCCGAGCCGTGGCAGAGCACCTTGCCGGCCCGGATCACATAGCTGCGATCGGTGATCGCCAGCGTCTCCCGCTCGCGGTGGTCGGTGATCAGGATCGAGATCCCGCCGTCTCGCAATCCCTGGATGATCTTCTGGATCGAGTGGATTGTGACCGGGTCGATACCGGTAAAGGGCTCGTCCAAGAGGATGATCCGCGGCTCGGTGACGAGGCAGCGGGCGATCTCGAGCCGCCGCTTCTCGCCCCCAGAGATGTAGTGGGCCTTCGAGCGGCGGATTCGACCGATGTCGAACTGCTCGAGCAGTTCCTCGCACCGCCGCCGCCGCTCCTTGGGAGCCATGCCGATGAGTTCCATGATCGCCAGCAGGTTCTGCTCGACGGTGAGCTTGCGGAACACGCTCTGCTCCTGGGCCAGGTAGCCCATGCCGCCGTCACGGGCCCGCTTGTACATCGGCCAGTCGGTCACCTCGGCATCGTCGAGGAGCACCTTCCCGGCATCGGGGATCACCATCCCGCAGGTCATGCGAAAGCTGGTCGTTTTGCCGGCGCCGTTGGGGCCCAGCAGGCCCACGATCTCACCGGTGTCGACATGAAAGTCGACCCCGTCGACCACCCGCCGGCGGCCGTAATTCTTGACGAGCCCGTGGACCGATAAGAGCGACATCCCTGCGCCTCGCGGGGGCCGGGCCGGGCATCCGCCGGCCGCATCACCTCACAAATCGCATCCTCGCGAAGTTGGGCAGGCAGGGCAATCGCAATTCCCAGCCGCACCGCTCAGCCACCTTGACGTTCCAGGACGTGGGCACGGCGTGCGGCCAGAACACCACCAGGGCCCGGCCCACGAGCAGCCGCCGGTCAACATGATGGAGCGGCTCGTCGAGCGTTCCCCAGGCACGGCCGTCTTTGCTAGCGGAGGAGTTATCTCCCAAAACGAAGAACTGGTCGGGGCCGAGGGGAAACTCGAGGAACGGCTCGGCGGGCTCGCGGCCGACGAGCGCCGCCTGACTGCCGGAGGCGATGTAGAAGATGTCGCGGAGCACCCGGAGGTTCGTCACGCGGACGCTCCCGCCGGTGGCCGTGATGCCTGCCGGCACAAGATCGTCGGGCTCGACGTCGCCGGGCCGCGCATGCCCCACGACCGGGCGGGCTGCGGCTGCCTCATCGAGGCTCCGTCGCCATCCGGTCGGCACGTCGGTCGTCACCCGGCGGCCATCGACAAACAGCGACAGTTCGTCGTCGACGTTGGCAAACATGATCCGCCAGTCGCCCCGGCCGCGGACCGGCGTGGTCGCCGCCGCCCGCACTTCGCCGGCGGCCCCCCCTGCGAGCGTGACCGCGCCGCTGGCAAGGTCGAACGAGCAGGTGTGTCGCACACCCGCCTGCACGAGGTCGAGCGTGACGCGGCCGGTGCCGTCGAGGCTCTCGAGGTCGCACTCGACCGCGAGGTCTCCCACCCAGTTGGCGCCGTCCACAACCGCCCCGAGCGAGTCGTCGAAATGGAGGCCGAGGTATTCCGGATCCTGGTTGTAGGGCTGGAAGTCGCCCACGAGCGCGGGCCGCGGTGGGTCGGGCGGAGGTGCGCTCGGCTCCCAGTCGGGGGGCACGAAGTGCCGCCAGCGGAGCGTGGCCGGGGCGTCGCCAGCGGCCGCGGTGAATGACCGGCCGGCGTCGGCGGTCGTCCAGCGGTCTGCGGTGCCCGCGGGAGACCAGTCGCTCCAGGCAGTGGGCCAGCCGGCCGCCACGAGCGGCTCGGCGACATGCCGACTGTCGTGCACGGGCTGAAGCATCGCCCGCAGCCGGGTCGGCGGCTTACGGGCGATTTCAGCCGCGCCGCCGCCAGTGCTCGTCCAGATGTTGCCGCCCGCGATAACCACCGTCTCGCCCGGCAGACCCACGAGCCGCTTGATGTAGTTGACCCGCGCGTCCTCGGGATACTTAAAGACCACGACGTCCCAGCGGGAGGGATCGACGAAGTCGTAGGCGAACTTCTCGACGATGATCCGGTCGCCGGTGAAGGGGGGATACTCGTGCCGGTAGCGGCCGGCTGGGTCGGTGAGCCGGGCGACGGCCCCGCAGTTGGGGCAACGGGCCCGCCGCACGAACGCTTGCGGATTGAGCGTACAGGTCGGCTCGTTGAGTTCCTTGCTCGCCCCAACCCGGTAGGGCTCCGCGCAGGAGCCGCAGATAAGATCCCGGTGGCGACCCATGAGCGTGGGGGCCATCGATCCGGTCGGGATCACGAACGCCTCCGCCTCGAATGAGCGGAACAGCAGCGCGAGCACAAACGCCACCACGATCGACTCGACCGTCTCGCGGCCGCTGCCGAGCGGGCTGCGGACCGTGTCGGTTTTCCGCGGCGGCGCGGGGGGCCGGTTGTCAGTTGGCTGGCCGCTCATTCAAGCACGAAGGTCGCCATGCCGTTTTCGGGCAGCATGCCCCCCACCGCCACGCCGAGCGTTGTCTCGGCGTTGTATTTTGCCGGCAGGGCCTTGCCATCGTTGCCCTGTCCGCTGATCGCCACCCGATAGAGGCCGCAGTTGACGCCCGGATATTCACTGCCCGGAATCGAGACCATGGCCATGCCGGTGTCGTCGGTCGTGCCCCCCGCCTCCTTGACCTCCGTCATGAAGCTCTCCGGAATGAACCGAACCGTGGCGTTCTTGACGGGCCGTCCCTTGTGCTTCACCTCGACGGACAGGCTCGTGATCGCCACCTTCGAGTCGCGGACCTCGGTGAGCCAGCCGACGAGTTCCTCGCGGGAGAGTTTCTTGTCGCCATCCTTGTCGAGCAGCTCGAGCGCGAAGGCGAGTGCCGGCACCTGCTTGAGCTCCGCTTTCCCTTGCGGCCCGGCGCCGCCAAGGGCTGCGTCGGCCACCGCCGCTGGATCGAGGGCCGGGGCGGGCAGCCGCGCGGGCCGCGCTGGGCCGCAGCCCACGACGGCCACGGCGAGTAGCAGGCTGAACAAGACGAGGCAAAGCCACCGTGGCAACTGCATGGACGAAGGTTTCCGGGAAAGAAGAGGCGGAGAGGCTGCGGCGGCCCACGGCCCCGATTGGAGTCTATCCCCTGGCCGCTGCGGCGCTCAATCGCCACCAGAATTTCATGGCCGAGGCAAGTCGACCGAGACCGCGGTGACGGTCGCCTCGACGTCGGCGTAGGTAAATGGCCGGCCCAGCTCACGGGCGGCCATGTCGTCGTCAAAGCGGATCGCGAGCGTACCGTCGGGCTTCCAGATATACACGGCCGGCACGCTCTCGAGATCGAGCTTGCGGTACACCGCGTCGGCCTCCTCGCTGGCCACGAAGTTCACGACCCCGCCGGCACCGACCTTCTCGAGGAAGCCCTGGACGGGCGAGATGAAGTCGTCGGGCTTCCCGATCCCGTCATACTCAACCGCCAGCGAGAGGCACACGACCGCGTCGCCATGGTTGGCGGCGAGCGACACGAGCCGGGGAAACTCCTCGACGCATGGCGGGCAGGAGGTGCTCCAGCAGTCGAGCACGACCACCTTGCCCCGGTGTCGTTGCACCTCCGCCATCAGGCCGTCGTGGTCGACGAGCCGGACGGTGACGGCCGGCGGGGTGGTGGCATGGGGCATGTCGGTTGCCGGCCCGGCGGACGGACCGGATCGGCCGCAGCCCGAGCACCCAATCGCGAGCAGGGCGAGTGCCACGGCGGCCGTCATCCGGGCTAGCCTTTCTTGTTGCGGAATGTGGGCGTGTGCGAGCGACGATGGTGCGACTGCGAAGCCCCAGTCGGCAGGCTGTAGACTGGTTTTATGGTGGAGGCACGCGCCGTAGCGAGCCGGATTGCCTGGTATGGCCCGCCCGCACAGGCGGGCAAGCTCACCCGCCGGGAAATCCCGCATGTTCCGCTTCGAGCACATTCGTCACAAGCCTCCGGAGACGCTCGCAGTCGCCCGCGAACTCGTCGTGGCCTGCGCACCGATGCGGAGCCACGTGAATCTCTCGCACATCGTACGAACCTGCGGCTGCTTCGGCATCCGCCGCGTGATCGCCTGCGGGGCCACCGGGATCCACGGCCGAATCGCCCGTGCCGGTGCCGACGAGGTGGAGATCGAGGTGCATCGCAGCCTGCCGCCGGTCCTTGATCGGCTGCGGCGCGAGGGGTGGGAGCTCGTCGGGCTCGAGCAGGCAACCGGCTCGGAATCGCTCTTCACGTTCCGCTTCTCCTCCCGAACGGTGGTCGTCGTGGGCAACGAGCGGACGGGGCTCACAGCCGATGAACTCGCCCGGCTCGACCGCGTCGCCGAGATCCCGCTGGCCGGCCTGCCCCACAGTCTGAATGCCGCCACGGCCACCGCGATCGCGGTTTACGAGTACTGCCGGCAGTGGCCGGGGGGCGCGGTCGGAGCGGTGCCATGACGCTCGTCGTCGGCACCGACGAGGCGGGTTATGGGCCAAACCTCGGGCCGCTTGTGGTGGCCGCCACGGCCTGGCGGATCGCGGCCGACCCCGACCGGGTCGACGAGCGGCTGGCGATCGCGGTGGAGGCGTCTGCCCCCGGACTGTGGGGCGACTCGAAGAAGCTCTACCGGGGCGGTGCGGGCTTGGACGCGCTCGAACGCGGGGTGTTGGTTGCGCTGGCCCTGGCCGGTGCGCCGCCGCCAGCCGCCTGGCCGGAGTTCGCCGCGAGGCTCGGCGGGACGGCCAACGCCGCGGCTGCAGAGCCGCCTGAGGGCGACACGCTCGGTCGGCTGGCTCTGCCCCGCCACCGCCACGATCCGCCCTGCGATAAACGCGGGGCAGAGGTCGCGACATCGCTCGCCGCGGCGGGCGTGCGGCTCGAGGCGGTCCGCGGCCGCGTTGTCCAGCCCGCCGAGTTCAACGCCCTGCTCGCCGCGGGCCTCAACAAGAGCGACATCCTCTCGCAGATCACGCTCGACCTTGCCGCCGAGCTCGCCGCGGCCGCGGCCGGCGAGCCGGTCGTTGTCTGGTGCGACCGCCACGGCGGCCGGCGGCGATATGCCCCGCAGGTGGCCCGGGCCTTTGGGATCACGCTCGTGCAGCCGCTCGGGGAGTCGGCCGAGCGGAGTTGCTACGCGCTGCCGGCTGGCGGCCGGATCGAATTCTGCGTCGGCGGCGAGGCTCGGACGCCGGTTGCGGTCGCCAGCATGACGGCCAAGTATGTCCGCGAGCTGGCGATGCTCGCCTTTAACGAGCACTGGACCGGACGCCTGCCGGGCCTCGCCGCCACGGCCGGCTATCCCGGCGATGCAAACCGCTGGCGGGGGGAGGCGGCCGCGGCCGTGGAGGCTTCGGGCGTCGCGTGGGATGCCGTCTGGCGACGGGCCTAAGCAAACCGCTTGCGACGGCGGACCGTGGCCATGAGAATCCTGGGATGGCCTTGCTTACCACACACTTATTTATTGTTCGCCACGCCGTAGCCGAGGAGGCCGGGCCAGGCATCGACGACCACGGCCGCCGGCTCACGCCACGGGGCTCGAAGCGGTTTGCCCGCATGATCCGTCGGCTCAGTCGGCTCGTCGCGTCGGGGCTGGAAATCGATCTGGTCGCCACAAGCCCGCTTGTCCGTTGTCGGGAGACGGCCGAGATCCTGGCCGGCGCATGCGGCGGTCGCCCCCGGATCGCGGTGGTCGACGCGCTTGCGCCGTCTTCCAACTGGCAGGAGCTCGTCGAGTGGACGGTTGAGCAGGACGCCGCCCGCGTCGCCTGGGTTGGCCATGCCCCGTGTGTGGGCCGACTGGTAGCCCTCTCGATCGGCGACGCCTCGGCCGCCGTGCGGATGGACAAGGGAGCGATCGCGGCAGTGTCGCTCGATGACGGGCTCGGCCAGCCGGGCGAACTCGACTGGCTCGTGACGCCCGACCTCCTCGGCCGCCGCGGCCGCTAGAGCTAAAACTAGAGTCTGCCGCAGCGATTACTGGCGAAACGCGGGCCGCTCCAGGATCTCCCGCATGAGGATCAGCTGCCGCAGGCCTTCCGGCGAGCGAAGTGCGGCGATCAGGTGCGCGGCCGGATGGGCCGCCTGCTGATTGGTCGGCCTGGACGCGGTCAGCCCCGGCGACTCGTGGGCCAGGTCGTGGGCAAACGCGGCCTCGACGTGGCTGGAGATGTCAGCGGCCCCAACGCGAGTTGCCTCCATCCGTGATTGTTGGACCCGTGATTGCTGGACGGGAAGTGGCGGCGGCTGGCCCGCGGTCACCGGCGGTCGTTGCCGCTGGCCGCTGCCACGCTGCCGCGACCGTTCCCGGCTGGATGGTGGTGGCGGTTGCCGTTTCGGCTGGCCACCGAGCGACCGCTTGAGAAACTCCTCAATTTCGCGGTCGAGCCCCTGGGGCTCACGCGCGGCGTTATCCCCGGCCTCGCGGAGTTGCGGCGGCTCGGCCGCATCCCTGCGGGCCTGCCCAGCCTTCCGCAGAACGCCCATGACCTGCGACACGATCCAGATCACGACAAATAAAAGCGGCAGCAGGCCCTCGAGCCAGCCCAGCCCCGCCGCGATGAGACAGCCGTTGGCGTTGAGCATCAACCAGGCCTCCTTCGGGCTGGGAAACGAATCCGTCAGGACGCGACGGCGGATGGTGCCGACGTCGTGCCCCCTGCGATCGACTGCCGCATGTCGGTGTCGGCCTGCATGTTCCGCAGTCGATAATAGTCGTAGATCCCCAGTTGACCGCCAGCGAGCGACTCCGCCACCGCCTTGGGCACCTCGGCCTCGGCCTCGACGAGCCCGGCCCGGCTCTCCTCAATGCTGGCGATCATCTCCTGCTCCTTGGCCACGGCCATCGCCCGGCGGCCTTCGGCGTTGGCACGGGCCACCCGCGTGTCGGCCTCGGCCTGATCGGCCTGGAGCCGAGCGCCGATGTTGGCTCCCACGTCGATATCGGCGATGTCGATTGAGACGATCTCGAAGGCGGTGTTCGCGTCGAGCCGCCGGCCGAGCACGGTCTTTGAGATGACGTCGGGGTTCTCGAGCACGTCGGAATGCTTCTCGGCCGAACCGATCGCCGACACGATTCCTTCGCCGACGCGGGCGATGATCGTCTCTTCGCCGGCCCCGCCGATGAGCTGGTAGAGGTTTGTCCGCACGGTCACCCGGGCCTTGACCTTGAGTTGGATGCCGTTCTTCGCCACGGCGTCGAGCGACTCACGGCCGCTGTTCTTTCCGGGACAATCGATGACCTTCGGGTAGACGGAGGTCTGCACTGCCTCACGGACATTGCGGCCGGCGAGGTCGATCGCGGCGGCCCGCTTGAAGTCGAGCTCGGCAATTTTCGCCTTCTTCGCGGCGATCAGCGCCTGCACCACCAGCGGCACTCGGCCGCCGGCGAGATAGTGGGCCTCGAGTGCCTGGCAGGTAACACCGCTGGAGTCGCCGAGCCCAGCCTGCACCGCCATGATCTTGCTCCGCACGATGACGGCGGGATTCACCTTCTTAAAGCTCATCGCCACCATGTCGAACAGGCCGATGCCAGCGCTCGAGGCGTAGGACTGCACCCAGAGCCGCAGGTAGCGGGCCACGAGGGCGAAGATCGCCAACAGGAACAGGATGGCGACGCCGAGGATGATCAGCGGCAGGATGTTCATTCAGACACTCCGGCGGAGGGAAACCGACACTCAAGACTGGTTCGCGGAAGGCGGCGAGTCAAGCGAATCGGCCGGGCCCTTGTTTTTCCGGAGTTCCTCGAAGTCGAACTCCTCGAGCACGCTCGAAAGCCGGTCTGCGGCGGCATCCGCCGGGGCTGCCGGGTGCTGCCCGACCGCGTCGGCCGGCGGCGTCGCGGCCGTGGCAACTGGTGTCACCAGGCCCCGGACCACGATCGCCCGGCCCTGAACGCCGACCGCCTCCACCGCCGTGTCGTTCCCGATCGGCCCCCCGTCGCTGACGGCGTCGACGTTGACCTCGTCGATCACGACGATGCCCCAGGGCAACAGCTCGCTCGTCGTGCGGCCGTGGCGGCCCACCAACTCGCGGAGCCGGTGGCGGTCCGCGGCGTCGGGCAGCACATCCTCGCCGGCCAGCGGTGTGGGCAGCACGCGGCGGCCCAGCGGTGTCGCCGGAAACCAGCGGAAGGCCGCTGCGAGCACCACCGGCACCGCCAGGAAGGTGCTGGCCAAGACACCCACGCCCACGAGCGGTCCCTGCTCCACGAACGCCGTCACGACCCCCGCGCCGAGCGCCACCACCGAGAGCAGCCCGAGCACGCCCCCCGAGGGCACGAACACCTCGAGCATGATGAGTGCGAGGCCCACTCCGATGAGCATCAAGATCCAGAGCAATGGGCTCATGCGGTGCTCACCGGCCGGACGACAAGCCGGCCGCCGCGGACATCGACCACCCGCACGGCCACGCCCGGCTCGACAAGCACCCCGTCGCTCGTCACGTCCCGCAGTTCACCGGCAACCCGCGCCTTGCCCGCCAGCGCCAGCCGCGTTGTCGTCGTTCCCTCGGCACCGATCAGATCGGCCAGCGGATCGCTGTCGTCCCACGCGGCCGCGGCAGGCGGGGCCAGGAGAACGGTCCGGAGCCCCGGCGTCGCCGGCAGCCAGCGGTGCACAACCGCCCCGAGCGCTGCCACCCCGGCTGCCGCCCCGAGGATGCCCGCGAGCGACCACTGCATCTGCCGGATCTGGTAGTCGTTGGCCGGCAACACGAACGATTGACTGGCGAGCACGAGCGAGGCGATCACGAGCAGGCCGCCACCGAGGCCGAGCACGCCGAAGCCCGGCAGCACGAAGATCTCAGCCAGCACGCAGACAATACCCGCCAGGAAGAGCATCACCTCCAGCCAGCCGGCGGTGCCGTTCAAGTGCTGGCTCCAGAAATAGATGATGAACGCCACGAGCGACACAAACCCGCCGAATCCCACGCCGGGGGTCTTGAGTTCGATGTACAGCCCGGCTCCGCCGATCAAGAGCAAGAGCCACGCGAGGCTCGGGCTGGCCAGCGCGTCGAGCAGTTCCTCGGCCCAGCCCGGCTCCGCCAGGGCCATGCTGCCCTCGAGTCCGTAGGCCTGCCGCAGTCCGGCCAGGTCGTCCACCACGTGGGACGCCAACCCCAGCTCTTCGGCACGGCGGCCGTCGAGCCTGACGGGGCTCGTCCCGATCTCGGCCCCGAGCCGCCATTCCTCCCGATCCTTGCGGCCGGCCAGTTCGGCGTCGGAGAAATACTCGACCCGGCCCGTGCCCTGCTGCTCCGCCCGCCGCACGACCAGGTCTGGGAGCACGGTGGCCAGCGTCAGCGACCAGGAGCGATCCCGCAGCCGGGCCACGCCTCCCCGCCAGGCCGCCGCCACCGCGTCGGCCCGCCGGCCGTCGATGGCCGCGGCTCCCTCCCCGCCGAGGACCGCGGCGGGCCGCATCACAAGTTCGTCGCAGGCAAGCGCCACAAGCGCCGCGTCGCCGCGGGCCTCGTTGGGCACCCAGGCCACCGTCCGCACCCGCGTCGCATCCAGGCCGGCGAGCCAATTAGCTAGCACCAGGCTCTGCTCAGGCGCGCCCCCTGCGCTGTCGATTCGCAGGCAGATGAAGTTCGCGCCTTCGCTCACTTCCCGTTCGATGCGGCTCTGGACCCGGGCAACAGCTTCAGCGCCAACCACGCCCGAGAGCACGACCTGCACGCCTTTCCAGCCGCCCTCGAGCGACGGGTCGGCGGCCAAGGCCCGCTCCGCCACGCCCAGGCCGCGGGCCAGCTCCGTCGGCGATGCTGCCAGGAGACCAACAAACCCCAGCTCCCGCGCCCGGCGGCCGGCCAGCGCGATCGGGGCGGGCCGCAGCGGCTCCACGGCAATCACCACGGCCCGGTCTCGGATCGCAGCGAGATTCTCTTCAGCCACAAACTCCTCGCCACCGTCGGTTGTGACCCGCAGCACCCGGGCGGCAGGATCGGCCATCCCCACAGCCACCGGCGGCGGCACGGTGCGGCGGCGGGCGGCGATCTCCCGATAGGCAGCCCGCATCGCGTCGTCAACGGCTGTCTCGTCAAGGTTCGCCGGGCCCAGTTCGGCGTCGGGAGGCATCGCGATCAGATCACACGCCAGCGCCACGAGCACCGCGTGGCCAGTCGCGCCCTCGGGCAGCCAGGCGACGGTCTTCACGCCGGCCAGCCGGTTCGAGGAGAGGAACCGGGCTAGCTCGAGGGAGCGGCCGAAGTCACTGGCTGCTGAATCCTCGCCGTCGCCGGTATCGAAGCGGAGCACGAGCAGCCCCCGCTGCTGCGGCTGACGGCGAAGAGTATCGAGCTGCCGGAGAATCGCTGCCCGGAGTTGCGTGTCGCGGGTGCCCGTGATCGGCAGCCGCACCGGGAGGACAACCACCTCGGCTGGCGTGACCTCGGCCGGCTTGGACTCGGCCCGCGCGGCCTCGGCTGGTGGCGGAGAATCAGCGGCTGGCGTGTCAGAGTCAGCGTCCGCCGCGAGTGTCACCGTGGCCGCGGCGGCGAGGAGCCAGACGATTCCGTGAACCACCCGACGATGCCGCATGGCCACGCTCCAGGAACCGCAAAGTAAACCGTCCCTATTTTAGGTCAGGAGAGGGGGGAGTCAAAAAAGCGGTGCTCGGCCGCGGCCAAAAGCCCCGCCACCCGTCTCCTCGCCAGACGTCCCGGCAAGGCTGCCGCAGCTGACGTGCAGGTAGCCGATCTGGGCCGTATACTCATAGCCATGACGCAAGAGCCCGCCGCCCCCGTCTCAACAGCCGCGGATTCAGCCCACGACGTCGATCCTGACGTGCTCGACCTCGTCGCGACACGGGCCCTCAAGCGGGGCAACTTTCGGCTCGCCAGCGGCCGGGAAGCAAGCTTCTATCTCGACGCCAAGCAGGTCGTGCTCGACGCCCGCGGTGCGATGCTCGTGGGCCGGGCCATTCTGCGGCGGCTCGAGGCCCACGGGACCCTGCCGGCGGCCGTGGGGGGGATGTCGATCGGTGCCGACCCGGTCACGTCGGCCGTGGTAACGATGGCCGGCGTCGCGGGGCTGCCACTCAAGGGGTTTCTTGTCCGTAAGGAGCCCAAGGGGCACGGGCTGCAGCGGTACATCGAGGGTCCTGTCGAGCCGGGCCAACGAGTGGTCATCGTGGAGGACGTTGTCACCACCGGTGGTTCCTCGCTTCTGGCCATCGACCGGGCGGAGGAGTTTGGGCTCGTGGTCGAGCGGCTCGTGACGGTGATCGACCGGCTGGCCGGTGGCCGGGAGGCGCTCCTGGCACGCGGGATTCCGCTTGAATCGCTCGTGACGATCCGGGATCTGGGCATCGATCCCGCCGCCGCCTGAATCGCCGTGGTCGCTTGCCTGCGGGCGAGGCACGGGCGTACGCTCATAGGCGGGCGGCGCGAAAACCACCCGCGAAATCCACCGACAGGACCGCTCCCGTGACGGGCCTCGTTTCGATGCGCTTAAGACTGCGGGGGAATGCCCCCGTTCTCCTCGCCGCCGGCATGGCCGTGGTGCTGGCAGGGCGGGTGGCCGAACTCTTGGCTGATCTGCCGCAGACGGCCGCTGCGGTGGAGCCGGCCTCGGGCGAACCAACCGAGGCTGAGATTGCGGCGCTCGTCGTGCAGTTGGGCGATAACGACTACGCCGTTCGCGAGACGGCCTCGACGCGGCTGATGGAACTCGGCCCGGCGGCCGCCGATGCCGTGCTCACCGCGGCTGAGGTAAGTGGCGACCTCGAGGTGGCGATGCGGGCCCGGTGGCTCGCCGACACGCTGCCACTCGTCACGGCCCAGGATCCGCCGGAGGTGGTCGCGATGCTCGAGCCCTTCGCGGGAAGCGGCTACGACGAGCGGGTCCGAATCATGCATCGCCTCCTGCGGCTCGA
>Ga0209498_1001902_pt1 | contig 12692 bp, 17 predicted proteins | sample WalLakDeSediment_FD_184131 | JGI IMG/M metagenome (GOLD analysis project Ga0209498, IMG submission 184131) | Lake sediment microbial communities from Walker lake, Nevada to study Microbial Dark Matter (Phase II) - Walker Lake 11/02/13 Deep... | ecosystem: Environmental > Aquatic > Freshwater >...
CCGACATCCGCATTAAGGATTGCACCGTCGTTTATGCGGACTGTGCCGCCATTAACATTGCCCCCAAGCACAACATCAGTGACGTTGACGGTTACGCTGCCGCTGGTGGTAAAAATACCATTGGCAACCGCTACCGCACCGGCTGTGCCTAGTAGTCGGTTGACAGTCACATTCTCATCGATTGTCACCGTAAAATTATTAGCGTGGACATCATCACCAGACGCCGGTTTTGTACCGCCATTCCAGTTCGCGGCATTGCTCCAGTTGCCGTTTGCGAGTGGGTACTTTTCGGCCATCACTCACCCCCAAACACGTCGCGAACCTGCTGCTGCGTCGTGATCGTCGCAGCGTGCAAGCGTTCGCGGACGACCGCCGACTTCGCCTCATACCATGCCGACACTTGATTTGCCGCGTCGCGTTTAGTTGCCTGATCAATTGCGGATTCCGCTTGCGCTAGCGTCATCATTTGATACTTGCGACCACCGCCCAGCGCGTAAAGTGCCGCGACCTGATCGGCCGACAGCGACAACGCCCCGATCATGCCGATCACCAGCGGCCCATGCGATGCCAAGTGCGTATCAACTTGCACCGACCCCGGCGACGCAAGGTGCGACAACAATCGCTCGATGCCAGATGATAGCGCGATCAGGTTCGCATCGTCGCTAGCGGCCAGCGTTGCGACCGACTCAGCCAACGGACCACGCCAACCGCCGCCGACGCCGAACCAGGCTAGTCGATTGTCGGCCAGGTAGTTTCGTAACTCTTGCGCGTTGATCGGTCGCGCGGTTTCGTGACGACTTGCAGCATACGCCACGATCTGCGCCGCCGTCATGGTTTGCCAATTTGGAATGTTCGCGATCGTCATGTCTTTACCTATAAGATTTTCCAGGCCCTGAGATATGCCCGATTCGCAATCCTTTAACCGCGTCGGCGCTCGCGCCCGTAGTATCCTGGCCGCGAGACCGAGGCGGCTCCGCTGCGGACGCCTTTGAGCGTTTGGGAGCCGGCGTGATTGGTGGATACATGTTCGACGGTGTACGTTACTTCGTCGCAGACAAAGACACTGCCGATAGGCACCTCCGATTCACCGGTGCCAAGCAGCACTTTTCGGACAATCACCTGCTCGCGATCATCTTTCGTGCGTCGCCACTCGGTACGCTCGCGGTAGACAGTCGCATCGGTCGGCTGAGGACTGCCGCCGATGCGTGTCAACGTGATTGCGGACAAACCACCATGAGCCGACTGGACGGCGTATGCGACACCGCGAATAGCATCAGCCAGGCCCATGGTTTCAGCCTTATTCTGGCGCTGGCGTGTATTCGTTCAGCTCAACTAAGACCGACGTTTGGCCCGACACCTTTTGAAAGACTGCTCGGCCGATGTCGACTCCCGATTCTGTGCCGTTTGCAACTGCGACGCCAGCAAGGATTTCGACAGTCGCACCGGCGGCAAAGGTGGTTGCACTGGCCGATGGCACTTCGGCGATTCCCTTGTATCGCACATGAATCGGGTCGCCAGTAGCATTGCTGGGGTTGAGCTTCTCAACCAAGCAAGCGCCCAGCACCGCGTGAATGATGATTGCGCCGCTGGCGATGTTTGCCGACGGCGCAGGAATCTGGGCGGTGCCGAACTCGAAATGAAATTTTGCGGACATTGGGTTGCAACCGTTAGCGTGTTCGAGGGTCGGAGTGACTCCCGAACACGATGCCTATTTTCCGCGATGTGTCCCGATTTGGGTTGCGCTGGTGTCCAGGCTTTAGCCGCCGAGTATTGGTCCGGTCGATGCCGGGCGGCTAAAGCCTGGACACCAGCGCAGGCCTGAGATTACTCGGCCGCAGCCTTGCGGCGACGTCGACGAGGTGGCGGTGCCTGTTCCTCTTCGGCCTGGGCAATCATCTGCTCGACGACTTCGGGGTCGCGGTCCTTTTCAAACTCGGGGTCGTCCGATTCGCAGAAGACCGCGTCGCCGGTGCGGACCAGGCTGAGCAGCTGTCCAATTTCGACGCGAGAATCGAGTTCAAAGTCGCGTCCGCTCCGCAGCAGCGATAACAGATCGCGTGTAACGCTGAGGTCTTTCTCTGTGGTCACGGTGGCAACAGTTTCGCCGGCTTCAAAGCGACCGGACGAAGCGACGAATGTCGCGATAGCAGTGATGGTGATTTGCATGATTGTTGATTTTGAGGAGGTAAAATTTGCTAACAAAAAAGGCGATGGTCTGCGTGAGCAAACCACCGCCCAGTGCGGCGATCACAGCAGAGCCCTGGGGCCAGAACTTACGCTGTGGCTCGATGCAACCCACGCCAATCGATGGCCTTGCCACCGATGTCCATGTTGCACTTCCAACCCATCCCCCAACGGGCTCCAGTCAACATGAACGTATCCATACGCGGTGCACGGCCGGTTCCTCGGCGATAGCCGATTTCGATCCCATTGCGGTTTGCAGCAGCGGCCCCGTACCAGGTCGTTTCCGATCCGGCGTACTTTGTGCCGGTATCGGGATCGGTTACACCGTTGTCGAGTCGCGGATCAGGCACCACCTGGAACTGGCCTTGATGCGGGTTAGCGGTACCGTCCTGCGTGTTGGCAGTCGTGTTCCGCAGCTCCGCACTGGTGACAAGCTGACGAGCGGTAAACTCGAGGTTTTCGGGAACGATCAAATAACGCATCGCGTTCTGGATCGATCGCCCGTTTTCGCTCTGGGTCGCCATGTTGGCTTTCGCCGTCCGCAGCGTACCAGCAGCCAAAGCCGCAGACGTCTCGACGTTGCCGTGATCGGCATGGAACAGCGGTGTTGCGTCCCGCATGTTCGCGTTGGCAAACAGGATCGCATACACGAGGTTGGGCCGCAGCTCGGCGGCCAGCTCCCCAAGTTCACGCGGCGTGTGCTCGGACAATCCGCCGAAGCTGTCGTCGATCATGTCCTGTTCGTCGATCGTGAACTGACCGGCGTAACGAGCGATCTTATAAGATTCGATCGCGTCGCCGTACTCGATCTGCTGGGCTTCGGCACCGCGCGCAAGCTTCTTCATGCCAGACGCCTTCGTCAATCGGCCTCGGTCGTTGACCTTAAAGTCGTTGACATCGGCTTCGGTTACCCAGCCTCGGGTCGAGTCTGCGATTCCGAGATAGGCCTGCAGGATCTGCATGTTGACCGACGTGCTGAAAATCGCACTCAGCGTCGCGGTCGAAAGTGCGCGACGGATCACGTCGTCACGATCGTGCGGAACAGGACGATTGGCCAATCGCAACGCCTCGCGGCAGAAGTCGACCATCGACAACGACGCGAAGTTATGCGACATGTCGCGGGCCCGTTCAAACCGTTCCATCGGATCAGGTTCGGTGCCACCGGCGACGCGAGCGATAAACCGGCCGCCTGCGGTCGCTGCGGCCAGGTTGTTCAGCCAGGCACCACGCACGCCGTCGCGTCGCAGCATGGCCGATGCTTCGCGACGTGCGAACATCGCATCGTCGAGGGCGAATCCTTCACGCAACAACATCGCACCTTGCAACGCTTCGAGCGTGCAGTCGCCGTCGTGCGATCGGGAAATGATGCCGATTTGTCCGCCGCTGCCATGGCCACCAGGAACGGCGGCGGGGCGTGTTCGCAAGGCTCGCAAAAACTCGCGAGTGACCTGCTGTTCGTCCCAGTCTTCGGCGAGTGCTCGCTGTACGAGATCGGCCGGAATGTCGGTACCGGCTTGTTGGCGAATGAACTCGGCACGACGACGACGTTCGGCAGCGTTGGCGGCGATCGCTCGTTGGATTTCAGCCTGCAGGTCGGCTGGGGTTTGGTTGCCGTTCGCGCTTCGGGTCAGGTCTTGGCCTGGGTCCGCCGGAGTCGTTGCACCGGCGGTGCCTGGACCCGGAGTGTTTGTTGTGCCGCTGCGTTGGACAGTTCCTTTGTCTTCAGGCGGGTCACTGCCGTCTCCATCCGCATCGCCGATCCTCTCGAACTCCGCGAGCTCGTGGTCGACCAGGTTACGAGCAAAGTTTTCGGCGGCCGTATCATCAGCGTCAGGACGCATGCCGAGATCGACCAGATACGAGAGTTGAGCGGCTTTATAGGCCATGGGTAAGCACCATGTTCGAGGGTCGGAGTTGACTCTCGAAAACGATGTCTAATCTTTGCCATGTGTCCCGATTTGGGTTTCGCTGGTGTCCAGGCTTTAGCCGCCCGGCATGATTCTTAATCAACAACCGGCCGCCTAAAGGCGGTACACCAGCGCAGGCTACATTGCCGTCGCTGCGCCACCGTCGGCGCCAAAGATGACGATTGATGCTTCGCGTTCGATCCATCGCGTGGTGATCCGCAGCGGCATTCGGCCAGCGGTCCAGCGTCGACCGGCAACCTCGGTCGTCACGCCTGGCTCGATGTCGGTCCATGCCATTCGCCGGCCACCGATCGACACTCCGCGCAAGTGACCGTCACGAACACGCGACCAAATCGGCTCGACGTCGGCAGTCTCAGCAAATTGCAGGTTCGCTCGGATTTCGTTGCCGACCATGCGACTGCTCAGAACACTGCCGAGCGTGTGTTCTAGCGAGTAGGACGAGTGAGCGTTCAGCAGCGGACACCAATCATATAACTGCCCACCGCTGGCGATCAGTACCTCCTGCATCATGCGACCCGATGCCCGGTCGTAGATAGTGACCGGGTTTTCGGTGGCGATGACTGCCGGGATCGTGCGAGCTTCGCGGTCGACTTGGTCGACCATGGTCATGGCCGCGCGAGTGAACCACTGGCCGGTGCGTTTGCCTGCGGCTCGATCGCGGTCGAGTCGTTGAAACCCCGAGATTAGATCGGCTTGCGAGTGATAAGTTTTGCTCATGACCTTGCGTTCTCGGTTTGTGGTCGGTTGGCTGGGTTGTTGCGTGGGCGTGCGTCGTTGGGCACTCGCGACGCTGGGCCGGATTGTTTCATCATGCCGCCAATCCATGCGACGATTTCTTCCGGCGTGAACCCTGCGGCCTCGAGGCGACGTTTCGTGCGAGCCCATGACGCGATGACGTCTTCTTCCTGACGGTTTTGCAGTCGGCAGGCTTCGGCAAACGTGAGCGTCTTGTTCTGCATGCCCATCCGTTCGGCTGCGCGTTCCTTGACCGGGTCGCCCTTGGGTCGCGGTTGCCAGTTCCACAGCAGGTGCAGATCCTGGGGAGCCGTCGGCAATTCGCCGGCGAGCTCGAGTTCACGGCGCAGCGTCTTGACCATGCGGTTGAGTGCACGACGACCGAGCCAGGCTTGCCACGAGTCGATATGACGGGTGTAGCCCTGGTCGTCAAACCGAGCTGCTGAGTAGGCATGTCCGGACGAATCGAGGCGAATCAGCATCAGCGGCATCGCAGCGGCTCGGCCCAGCTCAGCCATTCGCTCTTTGCGGTGCTCGACGTATGTCGCCGTCGGATGGTTCGCGTCGTGCGCTCGGACGTCCCAGCCAGGCGGTGCAGCTCGCGTGACCATGCGACGATGCTTTTCTTCGAACGACTCCGGCGGCTCAAACTTTTCGCCGTCTGGGTTGATGTTCACAAACCACTCGGATCGATCGGCGGCCAAGCGTGCAGCATCGAGAACGCTTTGGTCGTAAGATCGCAGGTCACGGATCGCGGGCAGCGCGGACGCTAGCAACGGATACCCGACCGATTGGCCAGGCTCGCTGCGGATGTAGCCGTGGAAAATCATGTCGGCCGGCACTGCGTCAAACTTGCCGGTCTCGTAGCGAAACGCACCGAAAAACTTTGGCTGGGCAATGTAGTAGGTGATCGGCATGCCGCTTTCGCTGCGACGAATCCCGAACGCAATGTTCGGGTCGCCGGTCATGCCCCAGGGCGTTTCGAGGCGGTCGGCGTGGATAACGTGCGTGCGGAAGGTCGCCGGAAAACTTGATCTTGTCTGGTCAGAGACTTCTTGTCCCAGGATTGAGCCGGCGGTCCACATTTGGCGGACCCACAACTGCAGGATGTCGACGAGCGACATTTCGTTGTTGTAGTCGCACAGTTCGCACCACTCGCGCCAGAACGCCTCGAGGCGATTGTTGTAGCGATCGTCGGACGATTGCACTTCCAGCGACGGTCCGTGCGAACCAACGACGTCGATCGCGTGAGTGGTCACCACACCTTCGACTGTCGGGTTGTTGTGGTACTCGTGCTGGGCTCGGGCTCGCAGCGTCGGCAAATCGACAGCCAGGTCGCTGTCGATCGGTTGACCGTGAGCGTCTTGCCATTGGGCTTCGTTGTTGCGATCCGTGACAGCAGCATCCCATCGCCGGAGTATTTTTGCGCCCGACGGGATCGGCGATGCCGGACTTCCCGAGCCGTCAATCGACCTCTCCGGAATGCCCGCCGGACGCGTGAATTTGCTGACCGGGCCCGATGACGGTGCGAGCGAAAGCGTATCGATCGACCAACTGAAATTGTGACCGCTCAAATTATCCTCGCTCGTGTCGAACAGCTACGGTTACCACACCACCGCGGCGGCCGACTCGACGACGCAGCGACTGGATCGACCGCGAGATCGCTTCGCGGTCCCACTCGACCCGTGCGTCTTCGATTTCGCCGTCAGGAATTACGGCCAGGGCCATTTCGGCCTCTTCCATCAATTGCAAAGCAGCGGCATGGTCGTTCGCCTCACTGGCTTCGATCGCAGAGAGCACTTTCGAGTTCACGCTGTCGATCAGCTCAGTAAAGTCTGCCATTGCCTAGCCTGGTGATGGGTTGCGGGTGCATCGATCCAGGGTTGCGTTTGCGTGGCGAATGTCCCGATTTGATCGGGCCGCTGGGTGACGTTGACCAACCGTGTCACGGTCGTGCATACGTGATCAGTGACGAGCGAACCAACCGCGTACCTTTTCGCGTTGCGGGTCGATCGCTTGGGAGACTGGGGCCTGGCCGCTGGTCGCTGCGACCAGCTTGCGGGCTCGCTTTGCGGTTTTGGCTGCCGGGTCGGCGTCGGGTTCGACCTGTTGTTTCTCCTGGGCGTCTTCGGGATCTTCTGGCGTTTCCTGCACGAAGTCGCCGTCAAACTTCACTGCCGGCGGCCGATAGCCGAGTCGTACCAATGCCGCGTACGCTTCGGCCAAGCAGTCCAATAAGTGGTTGGCGCCGGTGCGAATCCATCGTCTGCGTTCACCTTTACCGGGCACGAACTCGGTGATTAGTTGCTCGTTGGTCAGGTGTCTGGCGAGCGTGCGGTGAATCTTTTCCGGACCGGCAAACAGGCCGATCGACCCGGGTTGCTCGGTGTCGATCGACATGCCGTGCTGAGCGAAATACTTGTATTTGTCGGCGTCCCAGTGAACTTCGAACACTCGCGGCATCGGCAACCACTCGACGTACCAGGTTCGGTCCTGGGCGATCTGGCGCACCGTGCCGCCTTTCTTGGTCGGGCAGGTGTATTTCCGCTCGTCCATCTGCGTTTCGCCTCGACCACGGCAGGCTATGATCCATTGATTCAGACGCTGCGTTCCGTTGGCTTCGCGAGTAAACTCCCAGACCGCTTCGCGTCGGTGACCGGCGTCGGCCCAGACCTGATGCGGACGCAGCGACGACCCGCCCAGTACCGAGTACCCGGCTTGCAGGTAGCTGAGCTGGTCCATCAGTGCCGCCTTGATGGCCGCTTTGGGGTGCGTGCGATCACTCGGAACGTCAAACGATCCGTAGTCAGGCACGAACAAACGCCCGTCTTTGCGTGATGCCAGCGACAAATACCATCCGGTGCGGTCTCCAAGGTCATACGCGGTCGCTAGCAAATCGACGTCTTCGGGCAGTTGGCCGCGTCCGATTTCCATTCGCCTCGAGGCAACGCTGTCGCGAGTGATCACGATTTCGTCTTCGTTTTTGGGCGGCGTGTAAACTTGCGACCAGACGAATTGGCTGAGCTCCTTGTTAGAGAGTTCGCGTTCCGGCGTGTCTTCGGGAATTTGATCGGCAAGCCACTCGTCGGTGGCGACGTCTGACGCTCCGAGCAAGCAATTGACCCACGGCGTGGCGTGGTACCAGAGCCGTGTCGATTCGGGTTTGGGGCCCCGGATGCGGCCGCGTCGATCGACCGTCTGGCCTGCGTGCAACAGCACGGCATCTTTGAGCGATGCAAAGCGTTGCTCTTCGGTGATCGGCTTGTCGCATTCCGGGCAGACCCAGGTCGCAGCGTTGGCGGCCGCGATCTCGCTGCGAGCTCCTTTCCATCCGACCAAATGTTTGCGTCCGGGTGCGATGAACGTCTTGCAATGCGGGCATGGCGAAACGATCTGCGTCTTTGTGCTCGCCTCATATAAGACCCAGGGCAGTTCGGTCTCGATTGTGAGCGTGCCTTCAATGTAGGTCCGCCGTTTGTTGCGTTTATAAGATCTCTGTCGACCGCGAACTTGACGCAGCGGGTCGGCTTCGACGCTTTGGCCACCGGCTTGTGAGAATCCGGCCGCCTCGGTGATCGCGAGGGTTGGCGTTGTGAATCCTGCTTTGCCGGTGTCGTTGGCACCGGCTGAGAAAATCTTGAGGATCGCACCGTTGGCGAGCTGAACCATGTCGCGGACTTTACCGCCGCTGGATCCAGATCCACGCGTGGGCAGCATGCGACGGAGGTTTGGTGATGCGAGCATCACGGGCCGGACGTCGGCCTGCCATTTGTTGTCAGCCATGTCGGCGAACGGGACGCAAAAGCCGATCGACTGCCCGAGTTCGCAGGCGTGATAGAGTGTCGGCGATACGTAGCCGAACAGCGATTTGCCGTACTGGGTGACGGCGGTGAAGACGAGATCCTGCCATTGTGGATCGTCGACCGCATCGATCCATAATCCGATCGCTGGCTGACGCTCGATTCGAAAGCGTTCGCCTTTGTGTGGCCCGTCCGGAATGATCAGCTCGGATTCAACCCACTGGCGAAACGATCGCGGCGGTGAACTCTTGCCACGTCGCAAGCAGTCCGCCATTTCCTTTTGTAAGATCGAGGCCATCAGCGGGCCTCGCTAGATTCGCAGCACGCCTTGCTCGATTTCTTCGGCCAGGTGTTCAAGGAACTCGTTGAGCGTTTTTTGTGCCTCGGTACCGTTGGCCGCGGTGCGCAACTGCTGGCCAAATCCTTCGAGCCTGGTCGACAGCCACGACAGCATGTCTCGCAGTTCGCGGCGGTCGATCGAGTCGCCACGATCTCGCACGACTTGAATGCCGAGTCGCTCATTGGACTGCCGCAGTTTGATGATTTCCTGGCGCAGCTTCTCGGTTTGCAAGTCGTGATGTTGGGCCTCGTCCAAATCGAGCTCGCCGGATTCCGCTAGCTCCGCATCATCGGCCGGCCGGATGTACCGTGCGTTGGCGGTGATCAGATCATGGTAGGCTCGGATTGCGTCGTTGAGATCCACCGTCGGACCGTCAATCGGCAAATCATAGCGATCGGCTTGCTCGTCGATCACCTTCTGCTGCCGGCCAGCATACGCACAGTAGATTCCTTTTGGCACCGCTGAGGCAAACGCCTGGGCCGCTGCGTCAGCTTGCATCTTGTCGTACCAGGCCGCATCCCTCGCTTCTGCCTGTGTCAGTCGTTTGCCTTCGGCGGCGGCCAGTTTGGCTTTGAGTGCTGAGATCGTCCGAAGCTGCTCAGCGGTTGCCTTGGTCGGCTTAGCCTTTGGTTTTGGTTTTGGCTTTGGCTTCGCGGTCTTCGCTGTCATTGATCTGGCGACGACTCAATCGATCCGATACGCCCTGGGTGACGAGGCGGAAAAACAGGCTCGTCGGGCCGCTCGAGTTTCGTCAGCCTGTGAGATTGCCACTGAATCAACGCGTTCTGCTTTTCGACGATCTGCTGCAACGATTCAATGTTGGCCCGGTTGATCCTGATTTCCGAGATCGATTTGTCGTTGACAAAAACTTGGCCGATCATCGTGCAGAAAATTAAGATCAGCAGCGTGTTGGTCAGCTTATTCATCAGCAACGACTTCCCCAGGTTTCAATTCTTCAATCAACGCATCAACAGCGGTTTCGCGTCGTTGGCGTGTGATTCTGGCTTTGACTTCATCCATCACATAACGATCTGGATTGCCAAATTTAGAATCTACCATCCGGCGGACAACGACGCTGCCAAGGTACGCTGCGACGAACAAACCAAGCATAACACAGACAATTGCCAGCACGACGATGATGGCGTAGAGGGCTTCGGGTTGCAGTTGGGTCACGTGATCACCTAGTCATAAGAAACAGGCCGATTGGGAGCAGTACCAGCACAGTGCCGGCACAGATTAAGAGTACCAGACCGACGATCACGATAAAAATGATGTTCGGCGCTGCGACGCTGACAGTAGGGTTGATGCTTGGTTTGACGACAACGGTGTCAGGGATCAATCGCGGCCGCTCAATCAATGGATCACGCACAAAGTCGTATGCCATCGTGTATCGGGCTGGCTGGACAGTGATCGATCGATCGAGCGTGGCTTGTTTAATCATGGCCGCAGCCAAGTCTGCGGGCCGTGGAATCGCTGATCCGGAGGCCTTAAAAATGACGCCGCCGTCGGGGCGTACCAACGCGATCGTTGGCGCTTCGTGCGGCGGCAAGGCTCCGGCGTAGCGTGCTTGATAGATTCGGTTTCGCGGGGTGAAACGAAACACTTTGGATTTCGCTGCGATCGCGGCTACTTCCGGGCTGTTCATCGTGGCCTGCAGGGTAATGCAGTCAGGACACGGCACATCCTTTGTGAGTACGATCAGCGTGTATTTTCCGCTGTCGTTCATCGGCACCGACGGCGACTGAGCAAAACCGCTGGCCGACAGAAAAAGTACAATCGCGACGGCGATCAATGTTCTGGATGCCATGGGTTTTGCTTTGTGCTGAAAGGTGTGTAATAAGTGGTCGGCAATCATTGAGCGGCAAACGTTTTGATCGCTTGCTGGACCGATGGGCGGTTAAGCAGCCCAGGGTCGCCACGCTTCAAATAGGATGTGATCGCCGCTTCGCGTTGCTGGGGTGATGCTTTGGCAAAGCACGTTTTGCAGACGCACATCAGCGAAATGTCGTCATCGGTCCAGAGCTCTTCCCACTGCTCGCCGACTGTCGCTTTGCCGCAGATTTCACAGCGAAACGCACCATGCTTGACGGCTTCCGTGGTTGCTAAAGCGGATGGGCTTCGCGCTGCAGGCGGCCGCGTTTGGCTCGGCGGTGTCACTTGCGGTTGGCATGGAATGCACGCTCCAGATTCAATTGCATCGGCCTTTTTGACTTCGTTGGCCGCGATCGAATCGACGTCCAGCGAACTGTAAAGGCTGATTTCGCTGGTCACTTCCTGACCGGTCTCGCCAGGGCAATAGCCACCAGGTGGGCAAACGCTGGGCGGATTGAGCTGCGGATTGAACGGGTCGACCTGCACGGGCGTCGGCTCAGGCTGAGGTTGGACGCATCCACCAGCAATCATGCAGACGGCCATCATACCGACGGCGAGTGCTAAAAGAATTGATTTCATGGTTTGGGATCCTGCCAAGATTGGCAATCGGGGAAAGGGGTTAACTTTGCGATCGGTCGATCGCGTCGTACAGCGGAGGCGGTACCGGATCAGCGGCTAAGGCGAGCGCGAAACCGCCGTATCCAGCCCATTCCTTAAGGAATTTGGACCGCTCAACCTTGATCCAATTGCGCGGCCGATTGTTGTCCAGCAAGTACGCGACCTCACGGCCGGACTCGTCGCGGTGGAATCCGCAGAAATTGATACAGTGCGATGGGTAAAACCAAATCAACGCACTGCGGCGGGTAGCGGTACACCAATCGAGCAACGCGGGATCAGCACGCAACGTGTAGAAGTACCGCAGATTTCGCTCGTCATGATGCCGACGGATCGACGTGGACGTCTCACCACCGGCGTGCGATCGCCGCCACCAATCGGCCAGCTCTGGATTGTTCGACCAATGCAGATTGAAGACCGTGCTGGCATTGACGCAGCTCCCCGAGCCGCGTGCATCGGTCCAGTTGAATGGCCGCAGATTCACAGGCAGGTTTGCCGCTGGCACTTCGGCCGCTGCGATCGGAGGCAGCAGTCGTGGCTCGCGATGGCTTGACGGGTTTGCCACACAGCCAGTTGCCAGCAACGCGATGGCGAGCAATGCGAATTGAGTAAATCGAATCACGGTGGCCTCGGTGTGAAACGGTCGATCGAGAGTTTCACACACTGTGCCGACGGCTGTTTTGCTGTCCCGATTTAGATCGGGTCGGCAGCGCACGCGACGCACGGCCAGATCCGCACGAGTCCGTGACGAGGGCAACGCCGCGGAGTCTTGAGTTCAACCGGGCGAACTTCGGTACCGCCCTGGTCCTGCACTTTGAGAAACCGGGCTCGCGACCAGCGACCGACGGCTGTTTTGCTTAGTCCCAATTCCCGAGCGGTCAACCGCACGGTGTACCCGTGAATTTCCCGCAGTCGCTGGACCTCTTTTTTTTCCTGGTCTGTTAGATGCTTGCCGGTGAACCGAATGCCGCTTTCGCGGGCGATCGACAACACAACCTCGTAGGGCTGAGACAACTTTCGCGCGATCTCGATCGGGCGAAGACCTTCACGCAACAGCGTCAGGACGATTTCTCGCATAGGACCGTCGTGGACGAGGAGCTGCACCCAGCAGCGTTTCGGCGTGAATCCCGGGCCCCACAGGCTCCACGCACAAACTTACTTACCCACACAAAATACCAAACGTGCGCAAAAATAGCGACCGAAGAATGGGCTACGCCC
>Ga0209498_1001903_pt1 | contig 12691 bp, 6 predicted proteins | sample WalLakDeSediment_FD_184131 | JGI IMG/M metagenome (GOLD analysis project Ga0209498, IMG submission 184131) | Lake sediment microbial communities from Walker lake, Nevada to study Microbial Dark Matter (Phase II) - Walker Lake 11/02/13 Deep... | ecosystem: Environmental > Aquatic > Freshwater >...
TGGAAAGACCATGTATACTTTACCGAATCGACGCGCAAAATATGCCGACCCATCAGGGACTGCACCGGTTTGGATACCCGGCCTGTTTCCAGGCCATAAAGCACTTCTTCCACCGGAAGGTCGGTGTCGCCCCAACCGATCCAACCCAAATCCCCTTCCCTTTGGGCAAAATAGGGATCGGGCATGGTGCTTCGGGCCAGATCTTCAAACCTTTCGCCGGCCTGCAGTCGTTGGTGCAGTTGATTGATTTCGGCTTCCGATTGGGCATAAAGTTGGCGGACGCGCATGCTTATATTACGGCGTTGCAGAGCTGTGGCCAACTCCTCATCGGAGACCGGCGCAATGGTATCTTTGATCGTTTTTTCCAGATAGCGGCGGCGTAGAAAATAGCTTAAATCCCTGCTCAGTAAGGATTCAATTTTTCCCTCATCAACTTCGCCGTTTTTAAGCGCCCGGCGCACAATAATTTCCTGTTCGACCAACTGCCGGGCAAATTGACGGCGTAATTCAGGAGAATCACGGTCTGGCAGCATCTGCCAATAATTGAAATAGGATCGTTCAAAATCGGATAGCGTAATCCGTATATCACCCCAGGCGGCTGCAATTTCCGCAGGCGGTTCTTTGGCGCATTGCACAAAAATAAATACGCCGAACAGCAGGAGAATGAGTAGATGATAATGTTTAATCAAAACCGATACCCGTTTGAATAAATCGTTAAACTCTGTGTAGCCTTTCTCAGAAATTTAATCCCAGCGAAAAATACTGCACGTTGTTTAAAATACCGCGATCACTGTAAGCATAATCAATAATCAGGTTATACATTTTGAGACCGGCTCCAAAGGACAGTCCGCCCTCGCTGTCGCTCAAAAACAACTGCCGATAGCCGGCACGCAGAAAGAAGGTATTCTTAAATCCATACTCCAGACCGGCGTTCACATAATTGTCGTTATTATTGGGATAAAGGACATCCGTACTCAGCAGGATTTGGTTCAGATCGGATTTAAGAACATCATAGACCATCCCGAAACGGAAGGTCACCGGCAGACGCCAGGAGCGCGTCATTTGATAGGCGATAACGCCGTCGTTGTTTCCATCCACCCGCGGATCCGGATCAAAGCGTACAGTGAGATCGGAGCCGCGCATCTGCATTTCACCACCGAAATTGGAAATACTCAAACCAATCGCCAGGGGTTGGAAAGGGGTCCGGTAGGTCAGACCCAAATCCACCGCCATGGTCGAAGCGGACATATTCCAGATGGATGAATGCAGGAATTTGAAGGTACCACCGAGATTAAACCGTTCAGTCAGCTGCCGGGCATAGGTCAGGCCGATTTGCATTTCCTGAACCGTGAACAGTTCACCGGTTCCTTCCGGACGATCCTCCGTATTGACTTCCATTTCGCCCGAATTGAGCACGGCGATGGATACAGCGGCAACGCCCTGATTGCCAAAATTGATCAACAAGGCTCCATAGTTGATGCTGATATCAGCAATCCAGGAGATATTGTTAAAATAGGCCTGATTCCTATCCAGGGCGGCTACCAGGGCCGGGTTCCAATAAAGGGCCGAAGCATCCGTTCCCAGGGCAACGGCACTTTCGCCCATGGCTACCCCGCGGCTGCCCAAACCGATTTGGGTAAAATTGGCAGCGGTTGTACCCACCTTGGTCTGCGCGGATAGCACCGAAAATAAACAGGCTAACAGGAAGTATATGCGTATTGTTTTCATCTTTATGACCTTTCCATTAAAAGCCTAAATTGAATGCATTAATTAATGATGGCGAATTTACCGACATGTTCGCCGATTCCCGGGGCGTCGACATGAAAGATGTAAAGTCCGAACGCCACCTCCAGATTATCTTTGGTTGTTAAATCCCAGCGGATAAAACCATCCATTGGACTTTCCGAATGCAGCGTTTTAACCAGGTCGCCGTTTACAGTGAAAATCCGGATGGTACAATTCGCCGGAGTATTGATAAAGCGGATAAAGCGTTCGCCCCGGCCACGTTGGAAAGGTTGTCCCTCAAGAATGGATGAAGCCACATAGGGATTGGGCACAACCCGTATTTTCTTCAGGATATTATCCTCGAGTTGAGTATTAATTTTTTGCTGAAACGTCTTAAATTCATAAGTATCAATGGAGGAGAATGGAATGCTGTTCCGCACCAGGAATTGATCACCCTTCTGCGGGAAAATCCAGAGTGAATCAGGCAGAGGCAACCCGTTTTCATCGAGGGGTGCTTTAAACGTAACCAGCCAGGAACCGGAAAAACGACTGGCATCGGGCGTTCTCTTGAACAACAGGGATATTCCCTCGTTTTCGGAGTTGATCCGCACCGTGTCATTGCGTACCCGCTCGTAGATCATGAATTCCAGCTTTTCTCCGGTATCGTAATCATATACTTTAAAATTGGCCGGGGATTTACGTGTTCCGGTTTTGGACAGATAAGCGGTATCCAGAACGCTATTGGCATCGCCGAATTCCATGACGAAGGAGATCGGTTCAAGAACAGGTCGTACGGGGTCTTCCGGACGCACTTCAACGGTCATGTTGCAAAGGGAACCGGGCACCCAGCCGGCATTCATGGCCACCGAATCGGCATCGGGATAGCGGTTTTTGAAATGCAAAACAAAACCTTCGTCAAGAATTTCCTGCGTCCAGCGGGTCAGATACGCACCGGTATTCAGATTTATGGGAACCGGCTGGTTGAGTACCGTATCTCCCGTGGTCATATTGATCAGGTGATAGGAACGCGTTTCAAAGGTTACCGGGAAATCAACATTCTGGCTGCTAAAGCCAACTTTGTAGTCGGCATCCTTGAGCAGTTCCGAACCTACGATATCAATGGTGATATTACCATTTGCCTTACCCGCGGTGCGCTCCAACATCTTTTCGACATTGGTAGTACCCTCAGATAGATTGGAGGGCATGGGATTGGGAGTGGCGATCGCCGTATTCACATCCATGCGAACCACTTCACCGCCGATGATGGTGATCGATCCGATGGACTCCGCCGGTGTAATCGGGAACAGATCAGGACTATCGGCCAATCCCCGTTCATAAAAATCCAGATCATAGCCGCGATCGTAAGCCGTGACCATATAATAGTAGGTACGCCCATTGATCACATCTGTATCGATGTAGTAATGCTGCAGGCCGGTATCATCACCCATATAAAAATGACTGCCATTGGGCGCGCCGATTTCCTGTCCATACTGCAAGGGGTGTGGGCCCACCAGTCCGTTGACCAGATCAAACTGGGCAATGGGTTTGGAAAAAACCGGATTACCCCGCGAATCGGTGACCTTACCCGGCTCCAGGAAGAACGGTTCGGTCGATTTAAGAATGCGGTAGCCCTCAAAATCATAACCGTAAATGGGATCACGACTCTGTTCGGCTTTGTCATCCCAAACCAGAATGACTTTTCCATCGCCTGCCGTGGATTGCAGCACGGGCATGCGTGGTTCCCGGGCAAAACGGTAGTCGGCATCGTATATACGCTGAGATACCTCGGCTGTCTGAAAGAGTGCTTTTTCATCGAAACCAAAAACCCAGCAGGTCGAAAAGCGCTCTGTTTTGCGTGAGGCCAGATTGAATGGTCCGCTGGCAAAAATCCAATACTGGTTGACATTTTGCTGGGGAATGGTGAAATAGCCGGGCCGGATTACCTGCCACATGGCCACTTCGTCCGAAATGGCAATAGTTCCGAAAAGGGGGGCAGTAAAACTGGTTAAACCGACCTGATCACTTTCATCATTATCCAGTTTGCCAAAATTCGGTTCGCCCTGGTCAGGCCGGCCATTTCCTTCCCCTTCATCCGGGCCGGGATAGCCTTCATCGAGGGGACCCGCTCCATCGCGCCCCACATCATCCGTAGCCGGATTCCAGTCGCCGTCTTCGTCGCCGGACCAGTGTTCCTTGGGATCACCATATTTACCGATCGGGCCGAATACCAGCATGCCGGCATCATTGTCACGGCTTTCATCAATCAATCCGTCATCATCGTTATCGATGCCGTCATCGGAGATACCCGGCGACTCCAGAAATTTCCAACCGATATAACCGGGCGGAATATCGCGAAACTTATTCCAGACACCGATATTATCATGGTCCCAGCCGTAAACCATATCCTGTTCTTTACTGAAGGCGGCGTCATCGTCCGTGGAACCGCGTCCGCCGATACCTATATCACCGTAGCCGCCAAAAAAGATGCTGTCCACGGTATAATTGTAATCGTAATCACCGGCATTGGAGACCTGAAAGTGGATAAAGAGAATATCTTTAGCCAGGGGATGGGCCCACTGAAAAACCCGGGTCTCGAGTTGGACACCCAATCCACCACGGCTGGGATCATTCTGGTAGGGCGTGAAATTAAATTCCTTATTATAGACATCATCTATTACATACAACGCTTCCTGAGTGGCGTTGAACTGGTTTAAACCGAAATAGCCGTTCCACTTACCATCCCAGGTGGCATCCTTGCCGGGCCAGCTACTAGGCCAGGATTTGGGATTGAGACTGTTGGCAATCTCATCCTGCCCCTTTTCGGGATTGAAATAGCCGGGCAGTGGATGAAATTTATACAGGATGTTGGTCACCGGATCAATTTCGGCACCCGAACCACCCGGATCGCGATAGCCATCGGAAATGATGTACGTGTAATTGCCGTTATTGTCCCGGACACGGGCAGCAATAAATCCGGTCATCTCGTGGATATGATCGTGACCGGTGCCCCTGGGCCAGACTCCGCCACCGCCACTGGCCACGTCACTATCATTACCCTTGGCAATGGTTCCGTAATTGGTGATATCCGTTGTAACCTGATTGCCGCTGACAATGAGATCACGGCGCAGGGTCGGATCGCTCTTGTTCGGATCGATGTAGATGACTTCATTCTGAGCCGACAAAGGCAGCAAAGCGCCAAGACTGAACAGGATCAGCGTCAAAATCAAAACCTGTTTATCTGTTTTGAATATGTTTTTACCCAACATGTACAGCTCCTCTAACTAAAAATCGATTTTTAAGCCAATTTTAACTTCACGGGGAACCGGCTGAACAGCCGGATTCAAATCGTATTCATAACGGGTATTAATACGATCCCACTCTTTCTGACTCTGAGAGATTTCATCCCGCGGGTCCACCTGCGGCAGCAAATCCTTCCGATAGGTATCGAGCAGGTTATCCACCCTGAGGAATAATTCGAGCCCATAACCAGCCCAACTAAAACGTTTATAGGCCCGCAAGTCGAAAAAGAATTCTCCCTGGTAACGGCCCTCGTTGCGTAATTCAATGATCGGCGAATTCCTCTGGGTGGTAGGATCAAGCGGTGTGAAGGGATAGCCCGAATTCAACCGGCCGATAATGCTGCCACCCCAGCTTTTCCCGGCATAATTGACATAGGCATTGGCGGTGTGCCGTAAATCCCAGTTCAGGGGGATGAGCAGAATAACGCTTTCATTGCGCCCACCGGCATCGAAAAATAACTGTTTGGGATCACTGGCAATGCCTTTGGCGGTCTGGTAGGTGTAATCGACGCCGCTTGTTATGCCGGTTTCAGGCAGACGTAATTTGGCTGAAATGGTCATGCCCTGCACACTGCCATGATCGCGATTGACATAACGTCCGTAAATGACGTCCCTCTGGTAAGTGATCCAGATTTCCGAACCCAGCAGATTGCGCACATCGCGATAGAAGGCGGTAACATCCACAGCCATAAAACTGCTTAATTGCTGTTGTAAACCGATTTCATACATATCCGTGCTTTGCGCTTCCAGATCAGCGTTACCGATAAAGGAATTATAGCTGCCGCCGACCTCGAACTCCGGATTTTCAAACAGACGTGAGAACTCGGGAATCTGGAAGAAACGCCCATAAGCGGCATGAATTACCCCTTGCTCGGTAATGGGAAAAGCCATACCCAATCGTGGAGACAGTTGTGTTTTTGGTTTTACTTTTTTATAGGCATCCTCGCGGGGAAACAGCTTGTTGGCCGGATCGCGTAAATCCCTGGGAATGGTGGAATTGGCGTAAAAATAATCGAATCGTAAACCGGCATTGACGATTAAATCCTGTATTTCAATTTTATCCTGGATATACAGGGAGGCCTCCATGGGTTCGCGACTATATCGATTGTGTAAAAATGAGGTCACCGGCTGGATGCGCGGCTGGTAATCACCATACAGGATGGGATTGACATCCACCTGAAAATAGCGGTAATCCAGTTTATGCAAACGGATTTCCCCACCCACTTTGATCAGGTTACTGTGATTGACTTGCATCATCACAGCCAGTTTGGCAGCCATGGTACGGCTGTTCTGTCTGAGATGACTGGGATCAACACCACCGGTTGATAAGACGAAAACCGGTTGATAGATGCCGCGCTGGTATGTATAGCGATAGCGTTCATCGAAGGGGTCTTCATAAACGTAGCGTTGCTGATTATTTTCAATATAGGCTAAATTCAGACTATAGAATGTCCGCTTGCTGAGTGTATGGTCCATCCGCAGTAAATGATTGACGCCCCAGGAATAAATGTTCGGTAAATATTCCGGATTCAATTTGTAATAATTTGCGAATGATTTTCCTTCACTCTGGTTGCCGATAAAATTATAAGACAATTTTACCGTGGGCAGCATATTCCAGCTGATTTTAAATTGCCCGGAGTAATTTCTATAGGGATTCATGGCTACGGCCGCGGAGTCGCCACTGGACTCGATATAGTACTCCCTGGGATTAGCCGAGGTGATCCGCGATGAATCCTGCGGCAGGAAGACGCGTCTTCCATAAAGCCAGTTTTGCTGATCCTGTACTTTCCCGGAGACGAAAAAGCGGATTTTTTTGGTGATCGGTCCGCTGATAAATCCTTCAAAATATTTCTGAGCGGTAAAATCGAGATCATCGATATTATTGAAAACCCTGGTGCGATTGGATACAAAATCACCGAAATAGGTTGAAAAACTGCCCATAAACTGATCGCTGCCTTCACGGGTAACGATATTGACAATGCCGCTCATGGCCTGTCCATATTCGGCGTTGAAGGTACCGCTGATAACTTCCAGCTCCTGAATGGCGTTGTTTTCCACCTGAACGGCCATTTGATTATTGAGAGGATTGGAAACCGCCATACCATCAATATAGTACTGTATTTCCGAGGCGCGGCCTCCGCGGATATGGATATCCCCGCCCAGACCGGTGGTTACGCCGGCGGTTAAGCGAATAACATCCTTAAAATTTTCTACCGGTAAGGCTTTGATCTCATCGCCGCTTATCTTGGCTGATGCTGAGGTCTGGTCTTTCACCACCATGGGTGATCGCTCGGCTGAAACGACGATTGTTTCACTCTGCAAGGTGGCCTCACGCAACTCAAAATTTTGCCGGGCTGTGCGGTCCACTTCAATGCGTACTTCCCGGCGAAGCTGGGTTTGATAGCCAATATAACTGGCTTCCAGAATATAAAGCCCGGGACGGATATTGAGGATAAAATACTGCCCATCCGTATCCGTCGAAGCTCCCAGCGGTGTGCTTAATTCCACCTCCCGGCCATCAATAATTTGAGCAACAACCACGACGTTGGCACCGGCCAGAGGTTCACCGGAGGCGGCATCCTTAATTATCCCGGCAATTTTTCCGGTAACACCGCCCAGCAAAATACCAGAGGGCATGAGCAATAGGATGGAGATAAACAGGATGGATATCATACCAACCGATCGTACTGCTCTTCTCTGCTGCCGGCAAGTGCATTGACTGAGAAATAACTTCACGAATGTTTCCATAGGAGATTCCTTACCGATTAATGGATTTTTAAAGATCAATAGCGGTTCATTTATGATTTAATAATAGTTGCCCAAAATAGGACATAATTTTTTATGTTTGAAAAATTATTTTCCGTCACAAATATTGGGCTCACCCGGAGTTGGCGTCCAAGCCAGCCGATGTCTGGGCAATCATTCCCGGGATGTGCCAGAAAAATTCCTGTGGACAAGTTCCCCACCCGCACGGAACAAGTTGCGTCATAGCACGATTGAGTCGGGATAGGTCCGTCCCCGAAGAATCAGGACATGATAGGACGGTCTTAAAGGCACCAGCCTATCAGGAGTTACAATTCAATTTATATAGTAATGTCTAAAGATTCCCAACCCAAACCTGATCCATCAAAAATTAAAGTTATCTGTTTCTTTCGCTTGCTTCGCTTTAAGTGTTTGCTTTCCGGCTATTTTGATAAACCCATCCATGGTGGTATATATGTTGGCTTTGAAGTCAGCAGGGTGCCGGAACCTGTTGTGTATTGCCCAATTATACCTGCTGTTCAATTCTTTGTAATAATCACCTGCCTCAAAAGTCAATTAAGCAGGATCGTTTCAGTTTTAAACACGAAATTATGATCGTTGCAGTAGAAATCATCCCTGAACGGACGTAGGAGAGAGGGCAAAAAGACCGGGAAACGTGCAACCCATATCCCTCTCCGGAACTTGCGAAGCGTTGATTTATTTTGGATTTGTACTTATTTGAACTCACGTGCGATTTTAATGATAAAAAAATCGGGATTACCCGACTATTTGGGCAATCCCGAATTAAGCTAAAATTATTTAAGCAACATCATTTTACGAGACTGGCTTTGCTGGCCATCACTGAGCACCGTGAAATACACGCCGCTGCTCACATTGGAAAGGTCAACCTGGACATCGTAGGCACCGGCATTACGTGTCTCGTTGTCCAGAATCGTTTTAATCAGCTGACCACTAACATTGTACACTTTCAACGATACCTTACTGGTTTTATCCAGCGTAAAACGGATATTGGTCGTCGGGTTGAAAGGATTCGGATAGTTTTGACCTAACTGGAATTGGGTCGGAACAATCGTGGCATGATTATCACCGATGGAAGTAAGGTTGGGATAAACCTGATCAATATATTCCAACAAGGAAACCCCTTTTACATCGGCATACTGCCAGCCGGCGCCGATACCCATCCAGCCGGCATATCCGGCGGGAGTGTAAGCGAATCCCTGAAAATCTGCCGAGCTTTCCGATTCATCGATATCATACAGACTCCAGGTCATGGGTAACCGGAAGCCTTCCGTGAAAACGAAATCGTTGCCCGTGCTGGGGGATTGCAGATCGGCCAGAGCGATTTTTCCTTCTAAGGTATAACCGGTTCTATACCAGCCATCTTCCCAGATTTTATACACCACCTGGGTTTGATCGGATGAAATGGTGGCGCCTACACCGTAAAACTCATGTACTCTTACGGAATCCAGAGATTCATCGAAAGAAACGTTCAACTGAATGGAATAATCACCGGTGGAGGCATTATTGGGCCAGCCGCCATCGGAGGGTACTTCAGGGTGCAATAGATCGCCAATATCCCAGGTTCCGGCATAGAATTCGATACAGTCAGATGCCCAGATGGCATCGGAGAAATGGCCGGGAGCGTCATCCACCACATAGGCGGCCAGGTATAGATATTCATCGTCGTACATCATATAGATGGTTCCATGACAATCCAGCGCATCCTCTGGTATCCAGTTGGCATCGATGCGGAAACGACCGCTGTCCGGAATAGTCGTCTGCCAGTGATCCAATGGAAATACAAAATTCCATTCATCCAATTCGCCATCCAGAACCACAGGCCGATTGTCAGCGACACGTTTGATGAAAGGATGGACAAAATCAAATGTGGCATGGTTGTTCCAGTTTTTACCGCGGGGAACTTCCATGACGTCACAAACCTGCCAGCCCGGACCGACGCCCATCCAGCCGGCATAACCCTTGGGAGTATAAGCAAAACCCTGAAAATCAGCAGAGCTCTCTGTTTCATCGATGTCATAAAGACTCCAGGTCATGGGAATGCGCGTACCGGGGGTAAACTCGAACTTATTTCCTGTTGTAGGGGATTGTAAATCGAGCAGATAAATTTTTCCTTCTAAGGTATAGCCCATTCCATCATCCCAGATCACATAAGTCACTTCTGTTTCAGGTGAATTGATGGCGCCGCTCAGTTGATAAAATTCCCATACTCTTACTGAATCCAGCGACTCATCAAAAGCAATATTCAACTGAATAGCATAATGACCTGTAACCGGATCATCCGGGGTGGTATCGCCATCCGGAATAGCTGGAAACAGAGCATCTCCCACATCCCAGTTAGCCATATAGATTTCAATACAGTCGGAAGCCCAGATGACTTCGGAAAAATGACCGGGGGCGTCATCCTTTACATGGGCGGCAAAATACAGATAATCATCATCATACATCATATAGATGGTTCCGCTGCAGTCTTCGGCAGTTGCCGGTAACCAGTTATTGGCCCTGAAACGGGAACTGTCCGGGATGGACGTTTGGTTATGAACCAGAGGGAAAGCAAAGCCCCATTCATCCAATACTCCATCAACGGTTATGGGTTCCGGTGCACGCAAAATATAAGGCACGACCACATTTTTGGTATTGGCAAAAACCAATCCCACTAAAAGCACCAGAACAAGAACAGCACATAAAACATTTCGCATACGAATTCCTCCAATTAAATAAAATGGATAAAAGATGAGTTATTAAGTACCATTATTAAAGAAACCGGGCATCCCTCCTTCCTTTTTTAAATGAAACAGTATGGACTTATATGCAGATGGACCATTGTTATTCGGGATGATGGTGTTAATATTGTAATATCTATTTTCACAATCGTTTACCTAAAAAATTACGGTTTTAATTTTTGTGAACGATTACAAATTTTCAGGCAGTGGGATTTGGGCGCTTAAAAACTTAAATTAAAACTGTTTGTTAAACGCATTAACAAATGCAGTTTAAAATTTTTTTTCGTAATTGTCAACCACAAAATAAAGAAAAAACAAAATTAAATTGGGCAACCATGCAAAGCCAAAAATTTTTAAGTTTGTTATGCTTTATTAAATTTATTATTTTAACAAATAATTAAGCAAATATTAAATCACTCATCATGACTGCACTGGACTGTTTTTGAAAGCTATCATTGAAGAACTAGGTCAAAACGAATTGCGCATCTTTCGTGCTGTCTACGAAAAAGGACCCATTTCCCGTGTTCGCCTGGCCCGTGGATTACATTTGACCAGAGCAGCGGTTACCATCTTAATTAAACGGTTGACGCAACTCGGACTCATAGTCGAAGTGGGTAAAGGTAATTCCGGGGATCGCCGCGGGCGGCGGGAAGTTCTGCTTACAGTCAACCCCGAGGCCGGGGTTATTTTGGCTGTGCATATTTCACTTACCCATATCAACTATGGTTTGGTAACGTTGAATGGCCGGATACTGATTCATAACAGGCAACACTTCCCCGAAAATTACGAACCGTCGGAGGTGTTGAGCGCTGTCACCGATGAATTGAAAAGAATGCTCGACGAACACTGTAAAGACAGCGGCCGTTTATTCGGCGTCAGCGTGGCCATTCCCGGTATTATCGATTATAAAACAGGAACGGTGCGCGAGCAAACCCGTGTTGGCTGGCAGGGATTTAATCTTAAAAATTTCTTTGAAAAGCAATTGGACCTCAATGTATTCGTCGAAAATGACGTCAAAGCACTCACCCTCGGTGAATTTTACTTCGGGATGGGCCGGCACAGTAACGATATGGTCTGTTTGTGGTCAAAAGATGGAATCGGTGCCGGAATCATTCACGATGGACGTCTGATTCGCGGTTATTCATCCAGTGCCGGAGAGATAGGCTTCAACCAATTCATCCTGGAACTTCCCATTAACCGCTCCATTCTGGTCAATGGCAAGCCACGCTGCTGGGGCGACATACTTTCCTTCACCAACCTGCGCGCTTCCATAGACCGTGGGGTTGATGAAGGTTGGAAAACCTCCTTAAAAAAGGGCGCCTCCATCGATGATTTCATTAATGCTTATGAAGACAATGATCCCCTGGCCATATTCATCATTTCCACCCTGGCCAGTGTTCTGGGCATGGTCAGCTGTAATTTAATCTATTCCTATAATCCGCAGGTGCTGGTACTGGCCGGTCCTCTGTTCGAAAAAATACCCAATTTAACCCTGGAAGTAAAAAAGCATCTGGATAAGGGATTATTGAAAACACCTCTGACTACCGCCGATCTTAAAGCCAGCGTCCTTGGCGAAGACAGCATCCTGATCGGTTGCGCCGCCCTGCACCTGGAGTATATTTTCAAAGCCTCCGAACAGGTTACGATCAGGGATTAGCGATTATGGCGTAAACCACCCTTGTCCGGCAGCTTTTTTGACCAGTCCGGTTCCGAAGGAACGCCTGTCCGGCCTGTCAGGCTGGCCCGTCTGGACGACACCGGACAGGCGCCTTGCCAGACAGGCTGGCCAGAGGGCCCTCGGCGCAGGCCGTCCTGATGGGCGGGCCTGTCCGGCGCCGCTCTGCCGGGGACGGGCCTTCGGGGAGTTTAAGCTTCAGATTAAGATTAGGATTAGGATTATGGCGCAAGCTGCCGAAAGGCATGGCCTTTGCCACACCCCTGTCCGGTTGGCCAGACGGGCCATTGGGGGGATTAGAATTAGGTTTCCATACTTTTTGGAACATGAGGGATGGCTTTTGAATGCAGGGAAAGTGGATCAGACAGGAAAACATTTGTTGAAAAGTGTATGATAACTTATGTTCAAGGAACGGATTGATAAGACCGACTGATTTAAATAAACAGGGGATGAACGCATGATCACCCGCAGAACCTTTCTAAAAAAAG
>Ga0209498_1001904_pt1 | contig 12687 bp, 9 predicted proteins | sample WalLakDeSediment_FD_184131 | JGI IMG/M metagenome (GOLD analysis project Ga0209498, IMG submission 184131) | Lake sediment microbial communities from Walker lake, Nevada to study Microbial Dark Matter (Phase II) - Walker Lake 11/02/13 Deep... | ecosystem: Environmental > Aquatic > Freshwater >...
ATTATGGCGGACTTCCATTTGCAAACGTTTCCCCATTTGATGATTTTACTCTTGTTCAGATAATTGCAGGTATCTCAGCTGTGGTTGGACATATATGGACTGTATTCGCAGGATTTAAAGGCGGTAAAGGAATAGCAACTGCTCTCGGTATGCTTTTGATGATAGTTACCATTGATATGCTTATTGCAGTGGGTGTGTTTTTTATAGTTGTTACAATATCAAGATATGTTTCGCTTGGCTCAGTATTAGCCGCAGTAACAGTTCCTACAGCAATGTTTTTCAGGGAAAATGTTTTGCACGATAGTATAACCGGTTATAACACTTTGCTTCCATTTGTAATTGCTGTTTCCCTTCTAGTGATTTACACGCATAGAAAGAATGTTATTCGTATTCTTAACGGAACAGAAAACAAATTCTCTTTCAAAAAGAAAAATTAAAAATGAAAATTTCAGTTCTTGGAGCCGGAGGGTGGGGAACCACTCTTGCGGTTCTGCTTCATTTTAACGGACACAAGGTTACCCTTTGGGAATATAAAAGAAGTTATGCCAAAGAGCTTCTTAAAAAGCGCGAGAACATTCAATACCTTCCAGGAATAAAAATCCCCCAGGAAATTTTTATTACTCACGACCTTGACGAAGCATCTGATGACAAGAACATGATAGTTCTTGCAGTACCTTCCCAGTTTTTACGCAGTGTTGTTGATAAAATAAAATACAGCGATATTAAAAACTCAATTCTGGTTAGTGTATCTAAAGGTATTGAAAACAAATCTCTTCTTACAATGTCGCTTATGCTTAAAGATGTTCATCCTTTACTTGATGATTCACAGATTGGAGTTCTGTCAGGTCCTTCACACGCTGAAGAAGTTAGTAAGAGAATCCCAACTGCTGTTGTTGCAGCATCAAGAGATCACGAGGCTGCAACTTCTATTCAAGCAGCATTTATGACTTCTTACTTCCGCGTATATTCTTCAACTGATCTAATTGGTGTTGAGCTTGGAGGTGCATTTAAAAACGTTATTGCAATTGGCGCTGGAATTATCGATGGCGCCGGATTCGGTGATAATACTAAAGCTGCTATTATGACAAGAGGCGTTGCAGAAATTTCCAGACTTGGTTTAGCACTAGGTGCTCAACCTGAAACTTTTGCAGGCTTATCAGGTATGGGCGATCTTATTGTTACTTGTATGAGCCGGCACAGTCGTAACCGTTATGTTGGTGAACAAATTGGAAAAGGAAAAACTCTTAAACAGGTTTTAAAGTCAATGGATATGGTTGCCGAAGGAGTTGAAACAAGCCGATCAGCATCGCAGCTTGCAACAAAGTATGAAGTTGAAACACCAATTACTAACGAAGTGTATAAAATACTATTTGAAGATAAAGACCCCATTAAAGCCACTACCGATCTTATGACCCGCGATATGAAAACGGAAGGGAACCGTTAATTGCTATAGAGCTCGGAACCCGCGTCATCCACGTTTTTTTATTCTGTTATTTTTGATCCCGGTAACGATATTCCTTTTATCTTTCTGAACAATGATATTGCAAATGAGTCCGTCATACCGGACACAAAATCAATTATCATCAACATACGTTCATAAATTTCTGTTTCTTTATTTGATGAATTAAGAATTCGTTTGGGCAGGAGGTTTACTGTTGTACGGTTTTTAAGACTGACATTTCCATTAAGCCATTCATTAAATGCAGTGATGAAAGAATCAAGTAATCCGCTGAGGACTTCATATCCGGCGGCTTCTCTTTCAACAACACTTCGGTGACGGTAAATTATTTCAATAGATAGTTTTTCAATTTCCTCTAACCCATTTGCTCCTGGTATTAACGATATCAGTTCATCTTCAAGTTTAGCGTTCAGTATATCATCTTCATTATCCAGGAAAACCTGAGCAAGTTCTTTTATAAGTTCATTAATTGATTTTGCACGCAGGTATCCAATCCTGTCCGATTCATCTCTTTCATTATAATCTTTTACAATATCAACTCTGATTAAATTATTTAGAAGTTCTTCTGTTTCTCTAAAGGAAACTAAACCAAGACTGAAACCATCTTCAAGATCCATAATTCTGTAGCAGATATCATCTGCGGCTTCAACAAGAAAACTTAAAGGATGACGGCACCAGAAGTTTTCTGATGGATTGAATTTTTTCAGTCCTGTATGCTCTGCAATATTCTGAAAAATATCTTTCTCCGATTGAAAGAATCCAAACTTTTTATAAATTTTTTTTTGTGAAGCTGAATTGTCTGTTAATGATTCCTTAGGATACTTTGTTAATGCAGCAAGAGTAGCGTGAGTTAATCTTAATCCGCCGTTTACTTTTGGATTTTGAAGCTTTGTTATAATTCTGAAACCCTGTGCATTGCCTTCAAATTTTATCAGGTCATTCCATTTATTCTTATCGGTAATAATATTTTCAAACTTTTTTGCATTTCCGCTTCGGAAATATTCAGATATTGCATCTTCACCTGAATGTCCGAACGGAGGATTACCAATATCATGAGCAAGACAGGCTGCAGCAACGATTTCACCAAAGTGAAACTGGGTGTAGTCTTTCTTTAACTCTGAATGACGATTTACAATTTGTTCACCGACAAGATTACCGAGTGATCTTCCGACAACAGAAACCTCAAGACTGTGAGTTAACCTTGTATGAACAAAATCACTTTCCGGAAGAGGAAAGACCTGCGTCTTATCCTGAAGCCGTCTGAAAGCGGGAGAAAATACTATCCTGTCAAAGTCTTTCTGAAATTGACTCCTGCCGTCAGGTTTTCCTGTTTGTGAAGTATTTTCAGTCCCAAGCTGTGTGTCTGATAAAAGTTTTTGCCAGTTCAATTCATAATCCTTTTATAAATGATATAAAATTTAACCAAAAATATTTCATAATACATTATTAAGAATAAATTGCTTATTGAGTTTACCACTTCCGTAACCTATTTTTCAACCAATGATTTCCTCAAAAGAGAAAATACTTGACAGCTCGGTTCAATACATTAAGTCGGTTGGTCCAAAGCGTGCTCAATCATTTCATAAAATCGGAATAAAAACCATTCGTGATCTTTTATTTTATTTCCCTTCACGTCATCTTGATCGCACAACAGTTCTTACCGCTGCAAAAGCTTATGGTTATGTTATAAATGGCTACAAAGGCGAAGTTACTATAATAGGAAAAGTTGAAGAGGTTGAAAGAATAAGATTCAAAAAAGAACTTCTTAAAGTTCACTTTCGCGATGCAACAGGATTTTTTGAATGTGTCTGGTTTCAGGGAGTGAAGTATTTTGAAAAAGTTTTTAAGCCGGGAGATATATTCGCCATCTCATCAAAACCGGAAATAAATTATAACAAGCTTCAGTTTTTACATCCGGATTTTGATAAAATAACAGAAGAGGAATCTCAAAATTTTATTAATACAGGAAAGATCATTCCGTTTTACAGAATTCCTAAGGAGCTTAAAGCCAGGAACATCGGCGATTTATCTTTAAGAAGAATAATTAGTTATGCAGTTGAAAATTATGCTGATCATCTTGAAGAAACGTTACCACAAACCATAATAAAAGATGAAAACCTTGCAGATATAGTTATAGCAGTAAAGAACTATCATTTCCCTGAATCAAAAGAATTATTTGAAAAGGCAAAACATCGTTTCAAGTTTGAAGAGATGTTTTATATAGAAACTCTGGTAGCACTTCGTAAACATAATTACGGAACAAAACTTACGGGCAATGCTCTTTCAATTAAAACAAAACTAATTCCGGATTTCCTTAAAACACTTCCGTTTGAACTGACAAAAGCCCAGCTAAAAGTTTTAAGTGAAATTAAAAATAATATGATGTCCGATAAGCCAATGAATCGTCTGCTCCAGGGAGATGTTGGCAGCGGAAAGACTATAGTATCTCTCATCGCAATGTTAATTGCTATTGACAACGGATACCAGGCAGCGATTATGGTTCCTACAGAAATTTTAGCAGATCAGCATGCAAAAAATATTTCTGCAATGATGAATAAACTCTGCGAAGTTTATAAAGAAAAAAATATTAAAGTAAGTTTATTGCTTGGCGGACAGAAGAAATCTGTTCGTGATAAAAACCTTGAGGCAATTGAACTTCAGGAAGCTGATATTATTGTTGGCACACACGCCCTCTTCGAGGAAAAAGTTAAGTTCAGTAATCTGGGATTAGTTGTTATTGATGAGCAGCATCGTTTTGGAGTAAGACAAAGAGCACAGCTTCAAAGCAAAGGTAAAACTCCCGATATACTTGTAATGAGTGCAACACCTATTCCAAGAACTTTATCAATGACTATTTATGGTGACTTAGATCTCTCAGTAATTGATGAAATGCCTAAAAACCGAAAACCGATTAAGACAGTATTGCGTGGCGAGAATAAATTGCCGGAGATTTATAAGTTCATAGTTGATAAAAGAAAAGAAGGATATCAATCATTCTTAGTTTATCCTTTAGTTGAAGAGTCTGAAAAGTTAGAGCTTAAAGCAGCAACAACTTTGTTTGAGGAGCTCAGTAATTCTCATTTAAGAGAATTGAAGCTGGGATTAATTCACGGGCGAATGTCCTGGCAGGAAAAAGAAGAAGTGATGCACAGGTTTCTGAGAAAAGACTTTGATGCACTGATTTCTACAACCGTTATTGAAGTCGGCATTGACATTCCTGATGCTAACATCATTTTAATTAATGATGCACAAAGATTCGGCTTATCGCAACTGCACCAGTTGAGAGGAAGAGTTGGCAGAAGTGAGAAACAGGCATACTGTATTCTTGTAGCGAAGGATTCTTTAGTTTCAAAAACTAATCAGCGTGAACTTGACCTTGAATATTTACCGCCGGCTCAAATTGAAAAGCATAAATCTACAGTTCGTCTTCAGGCAATGGTTAAGCATACCGATGGTTTTAAAATTGCCGAGATGGATTTAAAACTGCGAGGTCCCGGCGATATCTTCGGAACAGTACAAAGCGGTTTCCCTGAACTGAAGTATGCTGATATACTAAATGATAATCAGATTATCACTGATGCAAAACAAAAAGCTTTTGCCATTGTTAAGAAAGATCCGAAGTTTACCCTACCGGAAAATCAAATCATAAAACAAAATCTTCTTACACATTACAGTGAAAGTCTTAAGTACGCTACAATAGCTTAGCGGCAGGCTTATGATAAAGATAATGCGGAGGTTTATGTGCATAGTCCTCCGAGCAAAGTAAACTAACGAACATAAGGGATTATTAGTCATTGATAGTAATAAGGGTGTGTTGAAAAGCAGCCAGTCATTCATACATAAGTCATTCAAATATTCATTCTCTAAACCGTGTAACGAAAATATTTTTTTGGTTTAGCCTTATAAAATTTCCATTGACAAAAATTATTACTTGCACTTTATAAAATTATACTTAAAAATTTTTTTTCTGTTGAAGTTGTAAACACTTGCAAATGAATTTTTAATAATTATATTTGGTAAAAAAAATTATAAAAATTTTTCAAGGACAAGTTATCCTATCATCAAAGTTCAATGTTAGACTTAATGTGGCGTTAACATTCAACGTTAAACCTGAAAGTGAAAACACTTTCCCCGCAATCGTACCCCCTAACCCAAAAATTCCAGCCACTAACACACAACTCTCCACAGATACCTACGCTGAATGGGATACCTGGGAAACAATTAATGCTCTTAAAGAAGCATTAGAACAATATCATGATGTTACTTTGATTGAAGCAAACGAAGATGCATTCAATTATTTCAGAGAAATAAGACCTGATATCGTTTTCAACATTGCCGAAGGTGCTTATGGTGTCAGTCGCGAAGCACAAATACCAGCGATGCTTGATATGCTTCAAATACCTTACACTGGTTCGGATGCGCTTACACTTGGAATTTGTCTTGATAAGGCACGGACAAAAGAAATTCTATCCTACTATGGAATACCGAATGCAAAATTTAAAGTTGCGGACAGTATTGATGATGTGAAAAATCTTTCATTCGATTTTCCAGTAATGGTAAAACCTGTTTGTGAAGGGTCAAGCAAAGGAATTTATTCTTCTTCCTTCGTTAGAAATGAAGAAGAACTGTATAGTGAAGTGAACAGAATTATAAACGGTTACAATCAATCTGCATTGATTGAAGAATTTCTACCGGGTAGGGAGTTTACCATTGCTTTACTGGGTAACGGTAGTGACATAGTAATACTTCCAATAATTGAAATTAAATACGATCGTTACCCTGAAGGTGTCGTTCCATTATATTCTTACGAAGCTAAATGGATTCTTGATACCAAAGAAAGTGATTTTGATGTTTTCGATTGTCCGGCAAATCTTGATCCGGGTCTGGAAACAAAAATTAAAAATGTGGTGCTGGACACTTTTAATGTTCTTAAATGCAAGGACTGGAGCAGAGTTGATGTCCGGTTAGATAAGAACGGTGAGCCAAGTATTATCGAAATTAATCCTTTGCCCGGAATAATGCCTGACCCAACAGAGAATTCAAGTTATCCTAAAGCAGCAAGAGTGGCGGGAATAACTTATGATCAGATGATAAACTCTGTTCTGTATGCAGCGGCAAAAAGATACAACCTGGTAAAATGAAAGAAGCTAAAATACTTGTATGTTATAATGCACCGGTAAGTGTGTTCTCTTTATATAATGGCCGACCTGAAGATAAAGATCAGGGAATAAAAGATCTTTCAGAAGAAGGTTTTGCAAAAGAGATGGACTATATCATCAGCAGTTTGAAGGAAAATTATACCGAAGTGAGGTCGTTCGCTGTTGATAGAAGAGTACAAAGAGTGGTAGATGAAATAAAAAGCTTTAGTCCAGACGCAATATTAAATTTTGTTGAATCTGTTGAGGGAATAGCTCATTATGAATATTGTATGACAGCTCTGTATGAATTGCTGGGCTGCCATTATACTGGAAACATACCCTCAACTCTTGGTAATTGTTTGGATAAAGAGAGAGCAAAAAGGATTTTGAATTCATTTGGTATAAATACACCGGGTTCTTTGACATTAGAAGTACATAAAAGATTTTCGGAAAGTGATATTGATATCCGTTATCCTCTTATTATGAAACTTCTTGATGAGGATGCAAGTATTGGAATTTCCGAGTATTCGGTTGTTAATACCTTTAAAGAGTTGAAGAAGCATTATAAGTTTTTGTCAGAAACTTATAATAAAAGTATTCTTGTTGAGGAATACATTGATGGCAGAGAACTTAACTGTGCAATACTGGGAGATATAGTTCTACCAATATCAGAAATTGTTTTTGATGGATTGCCTGATGATTTTCCGAAAATTGTTACCTATGATGGTAAATGGATTGAAGGCAGTACTTATTATAATAACACAAAACCGAAATGCCCGGCTGAATTGCCGAATAGACTGAAAAAGAAAGTAGAAGAAATAGCGATTACATCTTTTAAAGCTCTTAATTGCAGAGATTATGCCAGAGTTGATGTAAGATTGGATCAAAAAGGCACGCCATTTGTAATTGAAATTAATCCGAATCCGGATATATCGCGGGATTCCGGATTTGCCAGAGCTGCGGATGCAGCAGGTATATCGCATAAAGAATTGCTGTTTACGATAACAGGTTTTGCAATGAACCGGAAAGAAAATGATAAGAAGACTAAAGCAATCTGATGTTGATCAGTTAGAAAAAATGTTGAAGAAAATTTCTGCTTTCAGTGAAAAAGAGGTAGAAGTTGCCATGGAATTGATAAATATTACCGCTTTTAACTCTGATCAAACAGATTATAACACCTTTGTTTATGACGATGAAGGAAAAATAATAGGATATCATTGTACCGGTAAAAGACCATTAACGGATGCTGTATATGATCTTTATTGGATTGTTGCTGATCCCTCTGCAGGGAAAAAAGGTATCGGCAAAAGTTTAATAGAGCATGCTGAAAAGTTTGTAACAGAAAATAATGGAAGATGGCTTTTAGCAGAAACTTCTTCAAAGGACATTTATGCTGCTACAAGAAATTTTTATTTAAGAAACAAATACAGCATAGTATCTCAAATAAATGATTTTTATTCATTCGGCGACAACTTGTTGGTGTTTGGAAAGTATTTTAATAACAAGAACAATTGAGGACTCGTTATGGAACTCTGGCAGCAAATGATACGCGATAGTGTTCACACTGTCGATCAACTGGTGGAAAAGTTCAACATAGACCGCAATGTGGCGGAAGATCTGGATGAATTTTTCCAGGCACGTATCAACCCATATTATTTAAATCTGATCCGCTATCCCGGCGATCCAATCTGGCGGCAGTGTGTTCCGGATAAAGCAGAACTGGAAGACTTTGACGCTGAGGAAGATCCTTTGATGGAAGATGCGATGAGCCCCGTACCCAATATTACTCATCGTTATCCGGATCGTGCACTTTTCCTTGTTACAAGTCAATGCGGACTCTACTGCCGCTTTTGCACAAGAAAAAGGAAAGTTGGCGATTACGAAAAAATTTCTATGAAGGGGCTGGAAAGCGCATTCAAGTATCTTGAAGAGCATCCTGAAATCCGCGATGTGATTTTATCAGGCGGTGATCCGCTTATGCTTACCGATCAGATGCTTGAAAAAATTCTTCAACGGCTGAGGAAAATTCCCCATATTGAAATTATTCGACTCGGGACAAAAATGCCATGCGTTCTGCCGCAGAGAATTACACCCAAGCTTTGCAATATGCTGAAGAAATATCATCCCATATATTGCAACACGCATTTTAATCATCCCTGGGAAATTACTCCTGAAAGTTCTAAAGCCTGTGAAATGCTTGCAGACGCAGGAATACCTGTAGGTAATCAGATGGTTATTATGAAAGGCGTGAATGATGATGCGGAAATTGTAAAAGAGCTTGTTCAGAAACTTTTAAGAATACGGGTTCGACCTTACTATATGTATATGGCCGATGAAACAAAAGGCGCTAACCATTTCAGAACATCTGTTGAAACCGGCTTGAAAATACTGGAAGGTTTAAGAGGTCATACAAGCGGACTTGCAATCCCGCATTTTGTAATTGATGCTCCGGGTGGTGGCGGAAAAATTCCACTTGTTCCAAATTATGTGCTGCACCATGATGAAGAAAAGATAATTCTGAGAAACTATCAGCATAAAATTTATTCATATAAGAATTATGCCGATCAGAATAATCCAGAGGGTTTCGGTTCTAAGTGCAAATCAAACGGTAAGGCAAAGAAAAAAGTTAAGGAAATTATTAAACCTAAAAGAGTTAAACTTCCTGTACTTGAAGAAGTAGAAAACTGATAATTTATTAATAGTATATAATTAAGCGCTGATTTTTAACTAAAGATCAGCGCTTTTTAATTTTAAATGAGTTTATCTGCTTAGGTTCTTAAGGCCGATAAAAATTTTTAAATCCTTGTACAATTAATTCAGTCTTTATGTGAAATTTTACTTTCCGGCAGCCATTCCTCCATCAATTGGAAGAACGACTCCTGTAGTCCATTTAGAATCATCCGAGGAAAGATAAAGTATTCCTTCAACCACATCATCTGGAGTTCCGATTCTTCCCATAGGATGAAGAGCCTGAGAGACCTTGAGAGAACTTTCATTACCTGTTAAGAAATTTGCCATTGGCGTATCAACTAAGCCGAGTGCAACTGCATTAAATCTTATTCCGCGCTTTGCATAAGTTATTGCTGAAGATCGTATCATTGCTTCAAGCCCGCCTTTAGCTGCAGATATTGCTTCGTGATTTGTAAGTCCGGTTGAACCGGCAACTGATGAAACGACCACAATTGAACCGGATTTATTTTTTAACATTCCATTTAGTACAGCCTTAATTGATAAAAAAGGTGAAACCAGATTAAGCTCCAGAGTTTCTCTGAAAATTTCCTCAGAAGTTGTTTGCAATGATTTTAGAACAATTGACCCAACCGCATGTATTAAAACATCAATTTTACCGAATTCACTTTCGCCTGCCTGAACTGCTTTTTGAAGTTCGTCATATTTTGTAGCATCAATGGATTGAATTATTGATTTTGTCTTTAAATCATTCTGAAGCTGTTCAAGTTTCGAGATATCTCTTGAAGCAAGTATTAGGTTTCCGCCTTCTTCAGAAATTTTTCTTGCCGTTATGGATCCAATACCACCTGTCGCACCAATAATCATTACAGTTTTATTACTAAATCGCATTTTACTCCTCTTTTAATGTTCATAACATACCAGATAAGTAAAAAGTTTAATAAATAAATAGAATTGCCATTTCTGTTCAAAATAATAGTTATTATGTGGCTTAAGCCTCCTCCTTGCTCTTATTATTTTTTCAGTTCACTGAAGTAAATTGCAATAAATTCCTAAAATTTTTATTTATTATCTATTGCAGTTAGATTTATCCAACTGTTAGTATAAAGCTTAGATACAAGTAGGCTTTAGCCGCATAAATTTCTAAAATATTTTGGCAACAAAGGAGCAGAATTTGTTATGAGTGATTCAAAAAAAACAAATAAAAATTCTTTTATTTTGATAAAAAGTAGAATATTTTCATCGAAACTAAATTTCTTTTGTACGACACTTAGAATTGCAAATCTTTACTCTAACTCTAATATCAAAAGTCTTTTTAACTTTTCTTATATTTCGCATCAATTAGATAAGAAATCGGTATATGGACCCAATAAACATTATAATCGGATTAAATATTATCGCCACTTTCGGTGCAAACTATACTGGTGCAAAGAAAGGTGTAAGAACAAAAATTGGCGCTTACAAAGAAAAGCCAAAAACATTTCTTCAATGGCTGCCTCTTACTTTTTCAACAATTACTTTGCTATTGCTTATAGTTTCGATTTTCCAGGTGGGTACATTAGAGTATGCTGAAGAATATCAAACCATTCGTTATATAGGATTAGCATTCTATTTGATTTTTTCATGGGTACAAATATGGGCATTCAAAACACTCGGAGAAAGTTATGCGCAGGAAATAATAATATTTAAAGATCATCAGCTAATAACTAAAGGACCATTTAAGATGATCCGGCATCCTCAGTATCTTTCACAGATGCTTCTTGATTTTGGTGCTGCTGCTGCAACATTAAGTTTTATATTATTGCCGTTTGCAGTTATTCAAATACCTTTTTTATTTATGCGTGCATCCTTTGAAGAAAAGCTGATGGAAAAGCATTTAGGTGAAAGTTGGAAATCTTATAAACAAAAAACAGGGTCATTTCTGCCTTTTATTGGTTAACTATGTTTCTAAATCAGAATAAAGTTTTCATTTATTTTTTTTTAACGTTCATTTGGCTGTTTATTTCAGTTACTGCAGCCCAGGAAATGAAAAACCTTTCGGTTACAACTCCGGAGGGGACAAAGTCTGTCCCTGTATATACAAGAGAATCAACCATTTATGTTTCATTAAGAGATCTTGCAGAAGCTCTTTCAATTAATCACTTTCAAAATGATCAGACAGTTAAAATAGAACTTAAGTTTGATAGTTATCTTCTCAAAGCCACAGGTAAAAATCCCTATTTAATTTTAACAAACAGAATAGACGGCTCACAAAAAGTTTATCAGCTTCCTACTTCAACTTATGTATTTGATTCAAGGGTTTTTGCACCATTGCTAAACATTCTTGAACCACTGATGCTTGCATACGGAAAAGAATTGACTTTCAAATCTCCATCACAATTAATTGTAGGTAAAGTAATAGCAGACACTGACATACAAAAGGATGTTGTAACTGAAACTCCAATTGTGTCAACATTTAATATCAGGGGGTTCTCTCTTGATGAACGGGCAAACGGAACTTTACTGAGAATTAATTCTAACATAAGAATTCCTTCGTATGTAAGTTCATTTAAAGATGATATTCTTACTCTCACTTTTCGTCAGGTAAATGTTGATACAGTGAGGTTTAGTTACTCGCAAGGTAAAGGATTGGTAAAAAATATTTCTGCAAGAAATGTTGGAGCGGATGCTGAAATAAAACTGACAATGGGCAAGGATTACACCACGAATGAAGTTATGAATGTTGATAATAGCAATGATATTCTGGTAACTCTGCATAATAAGATTTTTGCTAGAAGTGATGCTGTTGATAAAATGAAAGAAAAATGGAATTTTGATGTGATTGTTATCGATCCCGGTCACGGTGGAAAAGATCCCGGAGCGATTGGAATTAATGGCGTAAAGGAAAAGGATTTAAATCTTGCCATAGCTCTCAAGCTAGGGAAAATCATTGAAGACAATATGAAAGATGTAAAAGTAGTTTATACAAGAAAAACTGATGTGTTTCTTGATCTTTATAAACGTGGAAAAATTGCTAATGAAAATAATGGCAAACTTTTTATTTCAATTCATTGTAACTCGACAAAGAAAAGACCAACTGACGCAACGGGATTTGAGGTTTATTTGCTCAGACCCGGAAGAACTAAAGAAGCAATTGCAATTGCAGAAACGGAAAACAGTGTTATTAAGTTTGAAGAAAATCCGGGCAGATATGAAAAACTGACTGATGAGAATTTTATTCTTGTTAGTATGGCTCATGCAGCTTATATGAAATATTCTGAAAAATTTTCGGAACTTCTTCACAGAGAATTCGATAGACATTCCGAATTAAAATCAAGAGGAGTGAAACAAGCAGGATTTTATGTGCTTGTAGGAGCATCTATGCCAAGTGTTTTAATTGAAACAGGATTTCTTACAAATCCT
>Ga0209498_1001905_pt1 | contig 12686 bp, 9 predicted proteins | sample WalLakDeSediment_FD_184131 | JGI IMG/M metagenome (GOLD analysis project Ga0209498, IMG submission 184131) | Lake sediment microbial communities from Walker lake, Nevada to study Microbial Dark Matter (Phase II) - Walker Lake 11/02/13 Deep... | ecosystem: Environmental > Aquatic > Freshwater >...
AACGTCGGTCGGGTGTTCCCCAAGGCGACGATCGAGGAGCGGCTGTACGAGGACCGCGTACCCAACTCCAACGCCGTCGAGGTGCTGGTGTCGCGCGTCCGCGCGAAGCTCGAGGCAACGGGCGTTGGTGGCGTCATCGTCAACGTGCGTGGCCTGGGTTACGTCATCCGGGACCCCATCCGGTGAAGCTCCGCGTGCGTTTCGGGCTGTGGGCGGCGGTGTTCACGGCCGCGGTCGTGCTCGTGTTCGGCGCCGCGGTCGACGTCGGTTACCGCAGCCAACTGTTCGGGCAGCTCGAGGCGCTGTTGCTCGAAGACCTCGGGTTGGTGGCGGTGCTACTCGAGGAGCCGATGCTGGGGGCCTCGTTCACCGGCGCGGGCGACGTGGGCGTGATCTTGCAGTTGGTCGATGCGCAGGGGCGCGTGGCGCTCGCCTGGGGCGACGAAGCGCCGCTTCCTGCGACCTCCGAGCCGATGCGGCTCGAGGTCGGCGAGCGACACCTTCTCATGGCGCAGGTACCGTGGCCCGCCGCCGGCGGCACGATCCGCATGGCGCACGACGTGACGTCGGCGGTCCTCTCCGTGCGCGACCTTGGCCGCCTGCTGCGCCTGGCTGGCGGTGCCGTCATCGTCGTCGCGGCACTGTCGGCGTGGGCGCTGGCCCGCCGAACGCTGCGGCCGCTGAGTGACCTGGCCGAGCAGACCCGCCGCCTCGACGCCGCGACGCCGCGACGCGTGGACTACCGGGGCCCGAAAGACGAGGTTCACGACCTCGCCGAGGGCCTCAACCAGGCGCTCGGCGCCATTGCCCAGCGCCAGGAGCGTGAGCGAGCGTTCCTGCTCGAGGTCGCCCACGAGATCGCCGGCCCGATGACGTTGGTGCACTACCACCTCGACGGCCTGCGGCAACGCGAACCGGGGGACGCACGCATGCGGGCGGCATCCGATGCGGCGCGCGAGCTGCTGCGCACCTCACAGGACCTGCTGATGGTGGCCCGCGGGGACCTCTCGCGCCACTTGGAGTCGTCGCTCGTCGACCTGCGCGAGATCGTCCAGCGGGTCGCTGACGAGTACCCCGGTCTACGGGCGACGGTCGGTGAGCCGGCCGATGTCGTGGGCGACTCGGAGCGGTTGATGCAGGTGGTCCGCAACCTGGTCCGCAATGCGGTGCAGGCCGGCGATGGCGCAGACGGCATCGAGGTCTCGTTGGGGCGCGATGGCGAGCACCACCTCATTTGGGTCCGCGACAGCGGGCCGGGGATGTCGCCAGAGGTCGCCGAGCGCGCGTTCGAGCGCGGCTACAGCGGCGGTCGGGGCGCTGGGGTGGGCCTTGCCGTCGCGCGCAGCCTGACCGAGCTGCACGGGGGTACCGTGCGCGTGGCGGAGACGTCGTCCGCCGGGACGGTCATGGAGGTTCGCCTCCCGGACGCGGCCAAGCGCATGGATGTGGGAGAACTCACACATCCAGCGGCGTCATGATCCCGTCAGGCACGTTGGTTAGCCTAGACATGCGCACCAGGCCGAGGGTCTGGGAATGCGGAAGGGAGGGCCGGATGCGACCGTGGATCGTGTGGATCATCGCGCTGACGTGGTCGTTGGCCGTCGCCTCGGCGCTGGCCATCCCGCCCGATGCCGCGGCGTCGGTGTTCCCACCGGACGCCGACGTCTTCCTGACATCAGAGCTTGGCACCATCGTCGGGGTCGGCAGGATCGCGGATGGCCGCGCTTTCGAGATCAGGATCCTGCAGGGCTTCAGCGGGCCCGCTCGTCTCACGCTCGTTGCGCCGGGCGAGGTGTCGGTGGTCGACGTCGTGGTGCGCGGGCGCGACCCCCAACTGCCAGACGGCGACCTCCTGCTGTCCAATGGCGCCTCCGTGTTCGCGTCGCTGCGGTTGGGCGGCGTCGTCATCGCCGTCGTTTGGTCCGAGGCTCCTGCCTCAGGCGATCGCGCGCCGGGCATCCTGGGCTCGAACGCCAGCGAACAGGGCCTCGAGAAGGCCAACCCGCGTGCCTCGGAGGGGGGGAACCCGGGGCCAGGCGAGGCGAACCCGCGCTCCGGCGAGGAGAACCCCGGCCGCAGACCCTGAGCGGGTCGCCCCAGGCGCTCGTCCCTCAGCCCTGACGAACGTCGACCCGACTTCCCAAAGCGTCGCGCGTGACCAGCAGCTGCGCCTCGATCCGCCGCTTCAGTTCGTCGACGTGCGTGATGACCCCCACCATGCGCCGCTGGGTGAGCGGCAGGTCGCGCAGGATTCGCACCACGCCGTCGAGCGCATGCGCGTCGAGGCTGCCGAAGCCCTCGTCGATGAACAGCGCGCCGAGTTCCACAGCGCCGCTCGTGCGTTCCGCCGCCTCGGACAGGCCCAGGGCGAGCGCCAGGCTCGCCTGGAAGCTCTCGCCGCCCGACAGCGTCGCGACCCGCCGCCGCGTGCCCCCGGCGTGCCGGTCCTCGACGTCGAGCTCCATGCCGCGCGACCGCAGCTCGTCGCTGCGGTCGCGTAGCCGCAGCTGATAGCGGCCGCCGGTCATGCGCGCCAGGTGAGCGTTGGCGTGGCCGAGCACGCCGATGAAGATGCGGCGCAGCACGTAGGTCTCGAGGTCGAGGCGGGTCTGGCCCTTGGCGTTGCCGTTGACGAGGTCGGCGAGGTGCTGGGCCGTGCGTTGGCGCCCTTCGCGGGCACCGAGCTCGACCTCGAGCTGCTTCCAGCGCGCGAGGTCGCGCGCGAGCGCCGCGTGGGCGTCGCGCGCCGCGTCACGTGCCGCGGCCGCGGTGTCGCGTGCCGCCTGGGCCTCGGTGACGGCGCCGTCCAGGGCCTCGACGTCGGGCGGAGTCCGTCCGGCGGTGGCGGCGGCCAGCGCGTCACGCTGCGCGGTCTGGAGGGAGACCGCATCGTCGTGTTCGCGGACCCGCCGGTCCAAGGCGCCGCGCAGCGCCGCGTCGAGCATGGCCGCGGCCTGCACCTCGGCGGCCTCAGCGACGTCGGCGACGTCGGCCGCGGCTGCGGGCTCGTCGCCAACCGCGGTGGGCAACGGGGCGACGGTTCCGTGGAAACCTGCCTCGCGCAGGGCGGCCGCGGCCTCGCTCCGCCTCGTGGTGGCGCGCGCGTGCGCCGTCGCGGCCTCGACCTCGGCCGTCGCGCGACGCTCCTTCGCCAGCGCCGCGTCCTGCGCGGCCTTCGCGGACGCCGCGGCCCACGCCTCCGCCGCTCGATCGAACGAAGCCACCGCGCCGCGCGCGCCCACGAGCGCCGCCGCGAACGCCTCCGGGTCGTGGTGCTCGGGATCGACGCGGGCGAGCAGAGCGTCGAGATCGGCGTTCGCCCGGGTCGCGACCTCGCGCCGGCCATCCAGTTCATGACGGGCCGCCGCGACGGCCGGCAGCAGCTCGGCGAGCAGCTGGCGCGTCTCGGCGCGTGTGGAGCGCTGCCGTTCGAGGTCCTGGGCGGCGAGTTCGGCCTCGGCCTGGCGCGCGCGGTGCCCCTCGAGTGCTGCCTCGAGGTCCGCGCGCGCAGGGACCTCGTCGGCGGTCCAACCCGCCGACCGCAGTTCGGCGGCGACACGCTCCGTGGCGCGGGCGCGCGCCTCGGCCCGCTGCAACCCCGCGGCCTGGGTCGCCTGCAGCGCTCGGTGCGCCTCGGCCCGGGCATCGTCGCCGTCGCCGTCGTGGGCCGGCGCGGGGTGGTCGGTGGCCCCGCAGACGGGGCAGGGCGCGCCCGCCTCGAGGCGGGCGCTCAGCGCGCGCGCGAGGGGTCGCCAGAGCGCCTCGAGGTCGATGGCCGCGGCGGGGTCCTCGGTGGCGTTCAGCGAACGCTCGGCCTCCCGCAGACGCCCGTGGGCCGCGAGGGCGGCCGTCGCCTGGGCCGTCTCGGTCCTCGCCTCGCCCAGGCGGGCCGCCAGCGGCTCCAGGCGCTCGATCTCGGCGTCGGCCACGGCAGACGCAGCCTCGGTCTCCCGCAGCCGACGCTCGCGGTCGTCGAGCTGAGTCTTCGCCTGGGCCGCCGTCTCGCCCGCCTGTGTCGCCGCCGCCCGGACGGCCGCTAGGCGGGCCACGTCGGCGGCGAGTGGCGTGAGCCGGTCCGCCTGCGCGTGCGCGGCGTCGCGAGATGGTCGACCGACCTCGTGGGCGGCCCGTTGCCCCTCGGCCTCGGCCGCGGACGCCGTCGCCGCCTCGTCGGCCGCGATCGTCTCGGTCGCCAGCGCGCGGCGGCTGGCGGCCTCGCCCTCGGCGTCGCGCCAGGCGCGCACGGCCGGTTCGGCATCGCGGGCGGCGCGGTCGATGAGCAGCCGGCGCCGGTCGGCGTCGACGGCCCCGGCCTCGGCGGTGAGTCGCTCGAGCTCGGTGACGGCGCTCGCCAGCGCCGCGAAGCGCTCGGCCCAGGCGTTGCCGTCGCTGCGCGCCGCGATCGCCGCGTGCAGCCGGCCGTCGGTATCGAGCGCCCCGGCCTCGGCGGTGTCGAGCTGGCCGCGGGCGGCGGCGACCAGCTCCGCCAGGGCGGCGGCATCGGGCGCGCCGCGCACGGTGCGGAGATCGGCCAGCTCGTCGAGTGCCGCCTGCACCGCCTGCCTCAAGTGGGCGGCGTAGAGCTTGAGCTTGCGCTGCACCTCGGCGAAGCGGCTCGTGGCGAACAGGTCGGCCAGCGTCCGGGCGCGGGTGTCGTCGTCCTCGATGACCCGCCGGAACTGACCCTGCGGCAGGACCACGGTCTGGCGGAACTGCGCCGCGTCGCACCGCAGGAGTTCGACGACCGCCTGCGTCACCTGGGAGGCGCCGTCCACCAGCAGCGCCGGGCGGCCCTCGCCCAGGCGGTGCAGTGAGGCGGTCGGGTTGACGTCCGCGAAGCCGTCGCCGCGGCGCTTGCGGCGACGCTGGCGCGGCGTGCGCTCGACGCGGTAGCGCGTACCGGCGTGGGAGAACTCGAGCGCGACACGCGCCTCGGCACCGTCGGCCATGCTCGCGACCAGGTCGGTCGCGTTGCGCTCGCTGCCGCTGGTCTCGCCGAAGAGGGCGAAGGTGAGCGCGTCGAGCAGGGTGCTCTTGCCCGAGCCCGTAGGCCCGTGGATCAGGAAGAGGCCGTGCGCGGCGACCGCGGCGAGGTCGACCACCTGCGGCTCGACGAACGGCCCGAAGGCCACCAGCTCCAAGCGCTCCGGGATCACGCGTCGTCCTCCGGCTCGAAGGCCAACGCGGCGTCGAGCACCTCCAGTTGCAGGTCGCTCGCGTCCTGACCGGTGCGTTCGCGCAGGAACGCGAGGGTGACCTCGCGCGGATCGAGCGCCTGAAGCTGATCCTCCACCCCAGACGCCGCGGCGTCGGCCTCGGGTGGGGCCTGCTCGAGCAGCGAGCGTGGGTACGCGTCGCGCAGCCTAGGCAGCGCCGAGGCGATCGGTTCGGTGTCGGTGACGCGTACCAGTACGTAGCCCTCGCGCTCCTCCGACGACTCGGCGTCAGCGCCTGCGATCACCTCGTCGAAGCTGCGGCCCTCCAGCACCCGCACCGCGCGCGGCGCCCGCAGCGGGTGCTCCTCGACGCGAACCGTGTCGCCCTCGAGCGTGACGAGCGAAGCGCTCTTGGCGTGCCCCGCCTCGGCGAACGAGGTGGGGTAGAGGCTGCCGGCGTAGCGCACGCGACCGCCCGCGAGGGCGCGGCGGCCGTGGAGGTGTCCCAGCGCCACGTACGCGAAGCCGTCGAAGACGTCGGCGGGCACGGCGCCCGTGCCGCCGACGGCGATCGCGTCCTCGCCCTCATCCTCGCGGCCCGCGCCCTCGACGAAGGCGTGCGCCACCGCGACGGGCACGAGCTCCGGATGCTCGGCGTGGTGGGCGGCCAGCACGTGGGCACTCAGGAAGCGCAGCGCAGCGGCGTCGTCTCCGTCGGGGACGGTCTCGGTGTCCAGCCCGAACGCCGAGCGCACGCGCACGGGGCGCGTGAAGGGCAGGCCGTACACGGCAACGTGCCCGAAGACGACGGGCGTGGCGACCGTGCCCAGATCGGTGCGCAGATGCACGCCGGCGCGCGCCGCCAGACCTTCGAGGTGGCCGAGGCGCTCCGCCTGGTCGTGGTTGCCGGAGATCACCAGCACCGGGATGTTGGCCTCGACCAGCGCTTCCAGCGCGCACGACCACACGCGCAACGCCTCGACGCTAGGAACGGCCGTGTCGAAGACGTCGCCCGCCACGATCAGGGCGTCGGGCCGCAGCGTGCGCGCCAGCTCGACGACCTGGGCGACCACCGCCGCCTGCTCCTCGAGCAGCGGGAAGTCACGCAGGCGCTTGCCGAGGTGCCAGTCGGCGGTGTGCAGCAGGCGGACGGGGCGGAGCATGGCTTCAGCATTGAACCACGCGTCGCGCTGCGGCCAGCGTCGGGCGCGGCTGCCGGTACACTGCACGTTCACGTGCCCCCCAGCGACCCGATCCCCGCAGCCCCCGACGCGCCGCTTCCGCTCGTCGCCAGCGGCGTGAAGGTGCGCCTCGGCGGCGTCACGATCGTCGAGGAGGCCGCGCTCACGCTGGCGCCCGGCGACCTCGTGCTGCTGACCGGCCCCAACGGCGCAGGCAAGAGCACGCTGCTGCGGGCGCTGGTCGGGCTGCTGCCGGCCTCGGGCGAGGACCAGATCCAGGGCCACCCGCCGACGAGCCTGGCGGCGAAGCACGCGTTCGCCTTCGCACCCGACGAGCCCGCGCTCTACGAGGACCTCACGCTCGCGGAGCACGTGCGCTTCCAGGCGTTGCTGTACGGTCGGCCGGAGGCGGAGCCGCGCGCGCTCGCCTCGCTCGACGCGTTCGACCTGACGCCCAAGCTCGGGGAGTTCCCGGGCACCCACTCGCGCGGCATGCGCCAGAAGCTGTCGCTGGCGCTCACGCTCGGCCTCGCGCTGCCCCTGACGCTCCTCGACGAGCCCTTCAATGGCCTCGACCTGGTGTCGCAGGAGCGGTTGGCGGCGGCGCTGGCGGAGCGCACCCGCGAGGGCGGCGCGGTCTTGCTGACCGGGCATCAGCGCGAGTTGGGCGGTCTGCTCGGTGCGCGCGCCGTCGCGCTCCGCAACGGGCGCCTGCAGGACGCATGACCGCCATCGGCTGGCTGCGGCGCCGCACGCTCGCTCGGGCAACCCGCGGCTACGTCGTGTGGGTGGGTCGCGCCGTCGGCTGGTGGACGATCGGCTACCTAGTGTTCTGGGTGGTGGTGTTCGTCACCGCCGGCGTCGAGTCGCTGCCGCGCAGCGACGTTCCGCCGGACGTCCCGTTGGCGGCGATCGCGGGCGCGCTGGCAGCCTCAGCGTTCCTCGCGCTGTTCGTCGCCGGCCGCACCCCGACGGTGGTGCTCGATCGCCGCGACCTCTACCGCCTGGGGCTCGCGCCCGCCGCGCCGGGCGCCGTGTTGGGCCTGCGGCTGAGCGAGCGCCGGCTGTGGCGGGCGGCCGTCGGCGCCGCCGCGGGCGGCGCCTGGTCGCTGGTGGCGCCGACGCTGTTCCACCTCCACGCGCCGTGGGCCGCGCCGTCCCTGGCGCTCCTGGCCGTGGCCCATGCGGATCTCGGCTGGCTGCGCTACGCCGGCTTCCGCCGCTCCGACGCCGAGGGGAGGCCGGCCCGCGCCGCCGCGCGCTGGGGGATCCTCGCGGCGGTCACCCTCGCGGCGGCCGGCGCGGCGCCCGGCCCATGGGGCACCCTCGGTCTCGCCGGCGGGCTGACGTCGGCGCACCCGGGCACGCTGCTGCTGCCCGTGGCGCTCGCTGCCGCCAGCCTCGCCCTCGTGCGGCGCTCGCTGGCCTCGCGCTGGCCGCCGCGCTTCGCCGCCCAGAGCCTGGTGCTGACCCAACTGCAGGCGATGCGCACGCTGCGGCTGCTGGCCGGGGTGGCCGGAATGGTGTCGGGACGCGAGGCCGACGCGGCCGAGCGCGAGCGCCTGCTCGCGACGCTGCACGATCGGCCCGGGGCGACGCTCCCGAGGCGCTCGCTGAGGCCGCCCGCGCTCGACCGGCGTCCGTGGCGTGCCCTCGGGTGGCGCGCGGCGTCAGCGCTGGCTCGCCGACGCCCCCTCGCCCAGTTGCAGGTGGTCGCCTGGAGCGTCGCCGCGGCCGCGGCCGGCTGGGCCGCGGCACCCGCGCTGATCGGGGACCGGCTGCCGGCCGTCGGCGCGCCGGGCGTGGTCCAGCCCGCCAGCGTTGCCGATCCGCTGGGCGCGGCCGTCGTGGCCGCCCTCGGCGTGCTGGGCGGCGCCTGGCTGATGGCGCGCGCCGGGGCCGCGCTGCTGGGCCCGGATCTGCCGCGCGGCACCGTGCCGGTCGACGCGTCCGAGCGCACGCGCGGCCGACTGGCGGTGCCCGTCGTCGTCCTGATGCTCGCCGCAGTGCCCGCCTACGCGCTGGCGGGCGCCCTCCGAGGCTGGGTCGGCCTCGGTGCCGCCAGCGCCGATCCCCTGCTGACGGCCATGGCGCTGGCCGCGCTGCTGCTCACGGTCCTGGTCACGCTGGAGAAATACGCGACCTGGACGGGTGTCGCCGCCGGAGCCTGGGAGGCGACGCTGGTGGCCGCGCTGGTCGCCACCCTCCCGTCGCTGCTGCTCGGCATCTTCGGGGTGCCCGGCGCCGCACTGCCGCTGCAGATCCTGCTGCTCACGCTGCTGTGGTGGTTGCCGGTCTAGTGACCGCCGCAGCAACGCGTGTTTCCGGTGCCGTTAGGCTGCGGCCATGAACCACGAACCGCTCGAGGCCTCCGGTACCGTGACCTTCCTCCCCACCGCCGACCTGGACGCGGTAGACGCCTTCTATGGCGGGTTGCTCGGCCTGCCGCTCGTGCGTGACCAGGACGTGTGCCGCATCTACCGCGTCAGCCGCGGCTCGGGCGCGCCGGACGGCGGCGCGTACTGGGGCTTCTGCGACCGCGGGTACGCCGTGCCGGCCGACGTCCGCGTGGTGCTCACGCTGCTGGTCGACGACGTCGAGGCGGCCTATCGCGAGCTCCTCGCGCGCGGCGCCTCGCCCGAGGGGCCGCCGGCGCACCACGAGCGCTACGCGGTGACGTCGTTCTTCGTGCGCGACCCGAACGGCTATCTCGTCGAGTACCAGCGCTTCGACGTGCCGGTGGCGTAGGCCGCCGGCGGGCGTTCGCGGCGGCGACGGTCGCGGGCCGTGGGCGGCGGGTGCACCGCGGCCCGCGGCCCGTGGCGGTAGCCTGGGCCATGACCGCCCCCCGCTTCAGCGGCTTCGGCCCCGCCGCCACGGACTGGTTCGTCGCGCTCGCGTCCGACAACTCGCGCGCCTACTGGGCCGCGACCAAGCACATCTGGCAGCGCGACGTCCGCGATCCGCTCGAGGCGCTGCTCGCCGAGTTGGCCGACGAGGTGGGCGGCCGCGTCAAGCTCTTCCGGCCCCACCGCGACCTGCGCTTCGCGCGTGACGCCGGGCCCCTGAAGGCCAACGCCGGGGGCCTGGTGCTGGGCGTGGCGGGGAGCGCCGCGTCGCGCTACCTCGAGGTCTCGGCCGACGGCTTCTACGCCGGAACGGGCATCTACCGCTTCGAGCGCGACCAGCTGGTGCGCTACCGCGCGGCGGCGGCCGGCGGCAGGGGTGAAGCGCTCGCGCGGGCGCTCGAAGAGGCCAGCAGCGGCGGCATGGAGGTCGGCGGCGAGACCCTGCGCGGCGCGCCCCAGGGCTACGCCCGCGACCATCCGCGCATCGCGCTCTTGCGGCGCAAGGGCGTGTACCTCGGCGCCAGCCTGCCGCCCGGGGACGCCCTGGAGACGCGCGCGCCGCTCGAGGTCGCGCGCCGGGCCTGGCGCGAGGCCGTGCCCGTGGTGGCGTGGCTCGACGCGCACGTGGGTCCGAGCGAGCCCGAAGCGGCCTGAGCGGGCGCGAGGCACGGTGTGCCCGCGGGTGGGCCCGGCTCGCTCCCGGACGCGCAATGGCGTGCCATGCTCGCGCCGGAGGCCACGCATGCCCACCTTCGACACCCTGATCCGCCACGGCCGCGTCGTCGACGGCAGCGGCAACCCCTGGATCCGCGCCGACGTCGCGCTCGCGGGCGACCGAGTCAAAGCGATCGCGCCGCCGGGGCGCATCGACCCGTTCCAGGCGCGCGAGGTCGTCGACGCCGGCGGCCACGTCGTCTGCCCCGGCTTCATCGACATCCAGAGCCACGCCATCCTGCCCTTGATGATCGACGGGCGCTGCCTCTCGAAGGTCACGCAGGGCGTGACGACCGAGATCATGGGCGAGGCCTGGACGCCGGCGCCCGTCGTCGGGCGCAACACCGAGCCCCTGGCGGGAACGCTGTTCGAGCAGCGGGTCGACCCGGTGTGGGTCGAGCGCGCCGCCGGCTGGCGGCGCTTCGGGGACTGGCTCGCGGCGATGGAGGCGAGCGGCGTGTCGCCCAACGTCGGATCGTTCCTCGGCGGCGGCACGCTGCGCACCGTGGGCAAGGGGATGGACATGGGGCCGGCGGACGCCGAGGAGCTCGCGCTGATGCGCCGGGTACTGGCCGAGGCGATGGAGGACGGTGCCTTCGGCGTCTCCTACGCGCTGATCTACCCGCCCGACGCCTACGCCGGCACCGAAGAACTGGTCGACGTCTGCCGCGCCATGGCGCCGTACGGCGGGGTCTACATCACCCACCTCCGCAGCGAGTCCGCCGGCATCCTGGAGGCGCTCGAGGAGGCGCTGACGATCGGCCGCGAGGCGGGCGTGCCGGTCGAGGTCTACCACCTGAAGGCCTCCCATCCGCGGGCGTGGCACCTCATGCCCGCGGTCATCGAGCGCATCCACCGCGCCCGCGCCGACGGCCTCGACGTCACCGCCGACATGTACCCCTACGCGGCCTCGGGCACGGGGCTCAGCGCCATCCTGCCCACCTGGACGGCGGAGGGTGGCCGGCTCTACGAGCGGCTGCGCGACCCCGGGGTACGGCGGCGCGTGCGCGACTTCCTCGAGGGTCGCGTCCAGGACGACGGCATGGGCCTGGAGACGCTCGGCGGTGCGCACGGCATCATGCCGGTGGGCTTCCTGCGGCCCGAGCACCAGGCCTACGTCGGCATGCGCCTCGACGAGATCGCCGCGATGCGCGGCCAGGACTGGATCGAGGCCGCGCTCGACCTGCTGGTCGCCGAGGGGCAGCGCATCAGCACCTTCTTCTTCTCGATGGACGAGGCGAACCTGCGCATACAGGTGCAGCAGCCGTGGATCAAGTTCTCCACCGACGCCGGCGGACACGACCCCGCCTGGGCCAAGGCCTTCGGTCCGGTGCACCCGCGCGGCTACGGCACCTACCCGCGCGTGCTGCGCAAGTACGTGCGCGAGGAGCGGCTGCTCAGCCTGGAGGAGGCGGTGCGCAAGATGACCTCGTCGGTCGCCGACCGCCTTTCGCTGCGCGACCGCGGGTTGCTGCGCGAGGGGTTCTACGCCGACGTCGTCGTGTTCGACCCCGAGACGGTGGGTGACCGCGCCACCTTCGAAGACCCGCACCAGCTGTCGCTGGGCGTCCGCGACGTGTGGGTCAACGGGGCGCGCGTCCTCGCCGGTGGGGAGCACACGGGCGCGACGCCCGGGCGTTTCGTCAAGGGGCCGGGGGCGTAGGGGTCAGGCCCCCTCGAAGGCCGCCCGCACCTCCGCCATCCGCGACGGGTCCGTCAGCAGTTCCGCCGCGATTCCCGCGAGGATCGCCGCACCGTCGAGCACCGTCGCGTCGCCCCGAGCCGAGCTGGCCGCGACCTCGAAGGCGGCCGTGTGCGGCATCGCCGCGTCGTCGATCGCCAGCAGACCTTGCAGGCTCGGGAGCGCCTGCGAGACGTTGCCGATGTCGGACGAGCCGGTGGCCGCCAGCGGGTCGACCGGCAGGGTGGCGCGGCCGCGGCGCGCTACGTGGCGCTCGAAGGCCGCCTCCAGCGGTTGGTTGAAGCGCATCTCGCGGTAGCGAATCGGCGCTGGTGTCACGTCTGCGCGGGCGCCGGTCATCATCGCGGCCCCCTCGAACAGCCGCTCGATGCGCGGGGCCAGGTCGTCCAGCAGGTAGGCGCCGTCCGCGGAGCGGGCGACGAGCCGGAGGCCGGCGCGTTCGGGGATGACGTTTGGCGCGTCGCCGCCGTGGGTGACGATGCCGTGGATGCGCACGTCGGGGCGCACCTGCTGGCGCAGCGCGTCGATGCCCGCGAAGGCGAGCCGCACGGCGTCGAGCGCGTTGACGCCCAGGTGCGGCGCCAGCGCCGCGTGCGCCGGGCGGCCGTGGTAGACGACGTCCCAGCGCGTGCTCGCCAGCAGCGGCATGGCGGCCTGGTTCGCGAACCAGGGGTGGATCATCAGCGCGGCATCGATGCCGTCGAAGACGCCGGCATTCTGGAGCAGCACCTTGCCGCCGCCGCCCTCCTCGGCGGGCGTGCCGAGCACGACCAGCCGGCCCGGCAGCTCGTCCATGAGCGGCGCCAGCGCGAAGCCCGCGCCGGCCCCCATGGTGGCGATCACGTTGTGGCCGCACGCGTGGCCCATCCCGGGCAGCGCGTCATACTCGCACAGCAGGGCGATCGTCGGGCCGGGTGCCGCGCCCTCGCGCACCGCCCGGAACGCGGTCGGCAGCCCGCCCACGCCACGCTCCACGGCGAAGCCGCGTTGCTCGAGCGCGTCGGCCAGCCACGCCGAGGCCTGGACCTCCTCGAACAGGATCTCGGGGTGGGCGTGGATCCGGTGGGAGAGCTCGAGCAGGGCG
>Ga0209498_1001909_pt1 | contig 12680 bp, 7 predicted proteins | sample WalLakDeSediment_FD_184131 | JGI IMG/M metagenome (GOLD analysis project Ga0209498, IMG submission 184131) | Lake sediment microbial communities from Walker lake, Nevada to study Microbial Dark Matter (Phase II) - Walker Lake 11/02/13 Deep... | ecosystem: Environmental > Aquatic > Freshwater >...
TCGAAGCCGATTGTTATTACTGCAATCGACGAACCTGGCTATTCCGACATCATCCAGATGTGCGAAATAATTGCCGGTGGTGAATCCGAACTGAGGAATAATCCGTTTCTGACCCTCTATGCCGAGCCAATTTCTCCTCTGCAGCACCCCAATGACTCAGCCCGTAAGTTGATGCTGGCAGCTAAAAAAGGCCTGCCCGTGGTTTACACGCCCTGTATTATGGCCGGCGGAACTGTACCGGCTACTCTGGCCGGAGCTATGGCCAACGGGCTTGCTGAAAGTTTAAGCGGCCTGGTTTTAAACCAGGTAACCCAGGAAGGCAGTCCCTTTATCATGGGTGGAGTTTTTACGATTATGGATATGAAGACCACGATCTTCTCTTACGGATCCCCTGAATTCGACCTGATGATGGCAGCATTAGCCGATATTCATCATTTCCTTGACCTGCCGATGTTCGGCACCTGCGGTTGTACCGATGCCAAGGTTGTTGATGAACAGGCCCTGATCGAGGGTGCGATGTCGATTCTGCTAACCGCCCAGAGTGGTGCCAACCTGAACCATGATGTTGGCTATATCGAGCACGGCAACACTGCTTCTCTGGAATACCTGACGATCTGCGATGACCTGATTGGTATTGCCCGTAAGATTGTCAGTGGTATTGAAGTCAGTGAAGAAACCCTGGCCCTCGATATAATCGACAAAGTCGGTCCGGGAGGCCACTTCCTCGGCGAAGAACATACCATGAAGCATTTCAGAAATGAAACCTGGTATCCGCAGCTTTTCGAAAGAAAAGTCTATGAAAACTGGGTTGCTGAAGGCAGTAAAACGCTCTTTGACAAAGCCAATGAAAAGGTAATCGACATTCTTGAGAACTATGAGCCTGAGCCTCTGCCGAAAGATGTTCAGCAGAAGATCAAGGATATCATTGCCAATGCAGAATCAAAACTGAACAAATAAAAACCTTCTTCAAGTGGTGGGGATAATATGGCAAATCTGGCCTTAGGGATAGACACCGGTGGTACATTTACCGACGGGGTTATCTTTGACCTGGACAAAAAAACGGTTGAAGCAAAAACAAAAGTAGAAACAACCAGGCACAATTTGCTGCTTGCCATAAACCGCTGTCTGGATAATTTGATTGCTGCTCTTAAAGAGAAAAATGGCGGTCAGATTGAGATTGGGCAGATCAAGATGGTTTCGTTATCAACAACCCTTGCCACAAATGCGATTGTTGAAGGTCAGGGAGCTGAGGTGGGCCTGATCCAGATTGGGTTTGAGCCCCGTCAGGGCCTGCCCACTCCTTATCATGCGGTTATTTCCGGCGGATGTAACATCAAGGGGCGCATAACAGAAGAGCTGGATCTGCAGGAGGCTGAAGAGGCTATCCTGGAGATGAAAGACCAGGTCGATGCTTTTGCAGTATCCGGTTATTTAAGTATCCGCAACCCAATCCAGGAAATGCAGGTATCCGAACTGATTCGTAAATTAACCGGTTACCCGGTTGTGGCGGCGCATCAGCTCAGCACTGATCTCGGAATGCACGAACGAACAGTAACAGCCATATTAAACGCCCGTTTGATGCCTTTAATAACCGATTTAATGGATTCGGTAAAAAAGGGTATGGCCAGATTAAAGATTGAAGCTCCCCTGATGGTGGTACGCGGTGATGGCAGCCTTATCAGTGAAACCATGGCTCGCGAAAAACCGATTGAAACAATCTTGTCCGGTCCGGCAGCCAGCATTATTGGTGCCCTCACCCTGACAGAAGTTCAGGAAGGCATAGTCATTGATATGGGCGGTACTACCACCGATGTAGCTGTTCTTAAAGATGGCCGTCCTTCTTTGAACAAAGAGGGCGCCAGGGTTGGCGGCTGGTTAACCAGGGTTAAAGCGGCTCATATAACTACTATCGGCTTGGGGGGCGACAGCCTGATCCAGGTCTCCAAGAATGCGCTGCTCTCGATTGGCCCGCAGAGGGTATTTCCCCTTTCCTGGATAGCTTCGCAATATCCTTACCTGGCCGATGAACTGGCTAATATCGAGCTGATAGATTATTCATTAATGGATACACAGCCGACAACAATTTTGACCTATATCAGGGATCCTTTGAATATTAAGCTGACTACTTCGGAGCAGCAGATTATAGATTTGATCAAAGATGGACCGCACACGCTGCACCATCTAAGCAGAAAACTGCAAAAAGAAATTGATCTTTTGCCTTGGCAAAGGTTAGTCAATGTTGCCTCTGTCCACCGTGCCGCCCTGACGCCGAGCGATATCTTGCATGTAAACGGCCGTTTAAATCTTTGGGATAACCGGGCTGCAGAGCTGGGCACAGCCATGATGGCCAAACGCTATGGCCTGCCGGTCGAAGAGTTTATCGATCTGGTCATAGAAGACATTCTCTTTAAGCTGGCGGCAATTACTATCGAGCGTCTGCTGGCCGAAGAAGGGGCCAAATTTAATCTGACCGATGAAGTTGGCGGCACCTATGTCTTAAAACAGATTATGAACCGGCATCAAGAGAGTGAAAATCTTCAGGTGCAATTTTCTGCTGGTTTAAAGTATCCCATAGTAGCCGTTGGTGCTCCGGTTGAAGCTTATTTCCCTGAACTGGCCGACAGGCTAAAGGCCGAGCTTTATATTCCCCAAAATGCCGACGTTGCCAATGCTGTGGGTACAGTAAGCGGCAAAGCGGTCGAGAGAGTGACCATTCTTGTTAAACCGGGTGAAGGCGGCGGCTTTCTGGTTCACACTCCGCACCGCAGAGAATTTTTCTTGATTTTTGATGAAGCAATAGAATATGCCTGCAAAGAAGGGCAGAGAAATGTTTACGAGCAGGCAGTTGCAGCAGGCGCCTCAAATATTGAGACGCTGGTCGAAAGGAACGACCGTTACAGCAAACTGACTTCAACGTCTGATAATGATCGGCTGGATAATAAATTATTTATTGAAAGCATCATCGAAGTATCAGCAGTCGGCAGACCGTGGAGTGATTAGACAGGAGTAAGGAGCAAGGAGAAAGAAATCAGAAGCCGGAAGAAATAAAAGTGTTTTATTGTAATGGTTTGCCTGGCATAAGAGACTTAAATACAAGGAGGCTCAGATACCGGATATTTTATATCCGGTAGGTAAGAAAATGATTATCATTGGTGAATTAATTAACTCGACCCGCAAGGCGATTAAAAAGGCTATCGATGAACAGGATGTTGCTTATATCCAGGACCTGGCAGTCAGGCAGGAAGAAGCAGGCGCCGATTATATCGATGTAAATGCCGGTGCCTATGTTCATGATGAAGCCAAACACCTGGTATGGTTGGTGGAAAAAGTCCAGGAGGTGGTCAGCAAGCCCCTCGCCCTCGACAGCCCCGACCCCAAAGCGTTGGAAGTAGCGGTGAAAGTGCACAAGGGTGTACCGATGATCAATTCGATCAGTGCCGAAAAAGAACGTTACAAACTGGTTGTGCCCCTGGTCAAAGAGTCAGGTGCCCAGGTAGTTGCCCTTTGTATGAGCGACGAAGGCATGCCTGAAACGGCAAATGATCGCCTGGAAGTAGCCAAGCGGCTGCTCAGCGATCTTGATAAAGACGGTATTGACCTGACCAACGTATTCCTTGACCCGCTGATCAAGCCGGTCAGCGTCAACGGAGAGTATGGCCCGCAGGCTCTCGATGCTATTGAAATAATTGCTTCTCTCGGTTCCGGGGCCCATATTACCAGCGGATTAAGCAACATTTCCTTTGGGCTGCCGCATCGGGCCCTGCTGAACCAGGCTTTTATCGTATTGGCCATGGGTCGGGGTATGGACTCTGCCATAGTTGATCCCCTTGACAAGAAAAAAATGAGTTTGGTTAAAGCTGCCGAAGTTATCCTGAACCTTGATCCCTATGCGATGAATTACCTGAAAGCTTCACGGGCAGATAAACTGATTTAAGCGGTATTGCTAAGGAAGGGTGATAAAAATGATCAACCGTGAAATAAAAGCGTTAGATTACCTGGAAAGAGAAGAGCTGGAACAGATTCACCAGGCTATCCTGCATGTCCTGGAAAATAATGGTGTTGAATTTCACTCCCAGGAAGCCAGGGATATTCTCAAAAAAGGCGGTGCCAGGGTCGAAGGAGAAAAGGTTTTCTTCCCACCAAAAATGGTTATGGAACAGGTTTCCCTGGCCCCGGCAGAGTTTACCCTGCATGCCAGGAACCCGGAGAAGAGCGTTGTAATCGGCGGTAATAATACAGTGCATGCCCCCGGTTACGGATCGCCTTATGTTATGGATTACGTTCAAAATGAAAGAAGAAATGCTACCTATGAAGATTACATCGCTTTTACCAAACTTGCCGGGGGCAGCGAAAACCTCGATGTGGTTGGCGGTGTTTTAGTTGAGCCCAATGATATCACCGATCACCTCAGACACGCAAAAATGTTCCAGGCAGCAGTTAAATATACCGATAAATGTCTGATGGGCAGCGCTATGGGCGGCAAGAAAGCGCAGGAAAGCCTGGAGATGGCCGCTATCATCTTCGGCGGTTTGGATAATGTTCGTAAAAACCCGGCCCTGATTTCGCTGATAAACACGAACAGTCCACTGCAGTTTGATCCGCGCATGCTTGATGCCCTGATGGTTTATGCCCGCAATAATCAGCCGGTCATTATCGCTGCCCTGGCGATGACCGGAACCACTTCAGCAGTGACTCTGGCCGGATCTCTGGTTCAGCAGGCTGCCGAGATTCTTTCCGGGGTGGTGTTGGCCCAGTTAATCAATCCCGGCACACCCGTTGTTTTTGGTTCGGCATCAAGCATTGTCGATTTGCGTACCGGTAATCTGGCCATCGGCAGCCCGGAATCAGTAAAAATGTTTTCAGTAATTGCCCAGCTGGCCCGTTTCTACGGTCTGCCCTCCCGCGGCGGGGGTGCGCTGACCGATGCAATAATTCCTGATGCCCAGAGCGGATTTGAATCGATGATGGTTTTGTTATCCAGTGTTATAAGTGGAATAAACTTCATCCTTCATTCCGTAGGTCTGCTGGAAAATTATATGACAATGTCTTACGAAAAATTTATAATCGACGACGAAATGCTCGGAATGGCTAAAAACTTTGCCAGGCGTTTTCCAATCGATGAAGATGCACTGGCTGTTGACACAATAATTAATGTTGGCAGCGGGGGCAACTTTATCTCTGATGAGCACACCTTCAGACACATGAAAGATACACGCATTCCAATAATCAGCTCCAGGCAGAATTATGCAGGCGCCACTGAACTGACCGATACGGCGCAAAGAGCCCATGAATACTGTAAAAGAGCTCTTCAGGATTACGAAGCCCCTGCCCTGGATGAAAAGCTGGAAGCTGAATTAAACAAGTACATCGAAGGCCTTTCCTAAAATGTAATATGGGACAGGGTGGGTTAAGGGACCGATTCCTCTGACCCCTTCAATATAGATTGCGGCTGTCCGAATCCTTCAAATACAGGGGCAGCCGCTTATTTATGCCAAAACAGCTGTCCCGGTTTTTATAAAAGCTGTAACAATTATACAATGGTTATGTATCTTGTTTGTTAGGTTATTCTAAAGGATTATCAATTAAAAAGTTAAATAGATATATATAGCTACTAGCGCTCTCTTTTTAGTGTTTTATTCTGACTCTTGATCTGTTTGACAGTTCTAATTAACTATTGCTATAATTTTTATAGTTTAAAGTCGTTTTTAAAAACGATAATATTTCTGCTTTAAAAATCTATTTTAATGGAGGTTGCCATGAGTAAAAACATGATTGAACTGCTCAGTAAGTCGAAATGGTTTGATCTGACCCAGCCTATGAGCATTTTTACTCCGCCATGGCCCGGTGAAATGCCGCTGCAGGTTCATTTTTTTAAGCGGGTTACCGGTTCGTTTCACGGCGGGCAGGGTGCCAACGGTCAGCTGATTGAATGGTCAAACAACACCGGCACTCATTTGGTCGGCCCGACTGCCTTTCATTCCGGAATGCGTTCGATTGCCGATATCCCTCTAGGAGACATCAGCGGCGAAGGCGTTATCGTTGATATCTCCGACGAAGTCTCCGATTACAGTCTCTACACTCCCGAAATGATTGAAAAGCGGGTCAAGGTTAAAGAGGGAGATATCCTTATTATCAACACCGGCTATCACCGCTATGTTTACGACCAGCCGGATACCCCGAACCCACGGGCCCAGGGCGGAATTGACAATAAGGAATTTTCCTACCTGGTGCGTCATCCGGGCCCGGCACCGGGATTTTTTGAATGGGCCTTGGAGAAGAAGCTTAAAGTAATAGGCGTTGACTGCGGCTGCGCCGAGCACCCGATGAACACCAATATACGTTATATGCATGCCCGAGAGTTTGAAAAGGCCGAAGCGAAGCTTAAAGAAACTCACGGTAAAACCTGGGACGAAATGTTTCCGGTTGAAGAATACTACAAGCTGACTCACATCACTATGCCGAAAGCAGGGCTGCTGCTTGCTGAATCGCTCGGCGGGCAGTTAAAAGAGCTGAACAACCAGCGCGCCTGGGTTATTATCGGGGCGATTCCTTTCTGCGAAGTCGAATCAGCCTGGTCACGTGTAGCTGCAGTGCAGGCCCCTGAGGGAATGAGTGAAGATGAATTTTTCTCCGTGATGAGTAGTACTCAAATGTATGACCTCTCCATTCCTTTCAGCGTGCAGACTCCGCAGTGGGCCAACTATATACCCCTGATCCTGCAGTATACCAAGCGGGTCGGCGGGCAGTATTTCGGCCTCGGCCGTAACAATGCCCATTGTAAAGCAAGTTTCCACCTGAGCACCCACATGGACGGGGAGCCCCACTTCTATGCTTCCGGGCGAACCATCGGCCAGACCCCGATCGATTTTTGGATCGGACCGGGCGCGATTGCCGATATTTCCAGCATGGTCAGCGATACCAGTGTTTACAGTCCGGAGATGCTTGAGTCGGTAGTCGAGATCAAAGAAGGGGATATCCTGCTGATCAAGACCGGTTATTCCAAGTACGGCTGGTACAGCCCCGATTCCGATGAATTCAGGTACATGATTCGGCACCCGGGCCCCTCGCCGGACTTTTCCGAATGGTGCATGAAGAAGAAGATCAAGTGGCTTGGTGTCGACTGCGTGGCGATGGAACACCCGATGAATACCATCCAGCGCATCTTCCATCCGAAAACCTTTGAAGAGGCAAACCAGAAACTTATCGACAAGTACGGTAAGGATTGGGACGAGATGTATCCACTGGACAAGTACTATCAGGATATGCACCTTAACCTCTTCCCACACGGCATTGTTCATGCCGAGAATCTCGGTAAAGACCTGGCTCAACTCGATTCCGGCCGCTACTACATCGGCTGCCTGTTGCAGAGAGGTATGGAACTTGCTTCCTGCTGGGCTCGTTTCATGGCCTGGAAGGAATAAGTCAGAACATTAGAAACAGTAACAGACTATAATTTAAAGCGGCCTGCCGGTCGGTGAAACACCGGCGGCCGCTTTATTTATACTGATAAGAAGGATTCGGGGTTCTTATCAATAATTATTCCTCTATTAAGGGGGGATTTGTGTGCATTTTGTTTTCCAAAGGTTTTGGCATACTTCCGTACGGCTGGACCAGGACGAGCTTTTGGTGGACACTACCTATAGCAGCACGGATAAAGAGATCTGCGCCAGGATGAAAGTTTATCCGGATAGCTTACTTGTCCGGCAGGCCTGGTTGGAAATCTATCGTGCTCCCGGTGTCGATTCTCCAAGAGCAGAAGAGATTAGCGGGTTAGAAGGAATGGAAGCTTATTTCGATAGTGGTGAGGCGCTGCGGAAGGCACTTATGCCCGCCAGCGTTCCCGAGGCAAAGGATCTTTTTGCCGAAGCGGTTCGCGGCGTTATCCAGGCAGAGACATTTCTGGTTGAGCAAAGAGGATATGCCAATCCCCTGGAGTACCAGGATTACTGGTCTGAAATCTACCAGGGCGCCTGCCGTTTTTATAGCAATATGGATAGGGTCCAAACGAGATGGTACGATCATATCGGTTACTATAACCGCACCGGTTCTCTTTTTAACCGCATGAAGAGCCAAACTATGTCTTTAAACAATAATGTTATTATGTTGGCCGGCCACCTGCATGATTCCTTTCACAGCGTAGCAGTGGAAATGGAGTTGGATAGGGCTGAAGGCCTGGTTAAAAGGGCGCGGGGCGATATCCTGCGTGCCCCTGATTCCGTATGCATGGAATCAACAGTATACATGGACAAGCTCATCGGAACCTCTCTGGCCGATTTGGCAAAAAAAGAGATAGCCTTCCTGCTGGGTGGCGAAAACGGATGTGTCCACCTTATTGACCTGGTTTCAGACGGAGCAAAGACTATTTCGCTTTACCGGGAAAGTGAAAACACATAGGAGCCAATCTCCAGTTTAATAATAGATCAATAAACTTTGGCAGGCAGGCCTTAAGTGCCGAATATGATCCGCAGGGATGGTATAGATCTATTGATCAGGCTATGGGCGATACCCTTTTTCGCAAACAATCCAGCTTCCTCTAAGCAGAAAAACAATGTATAATAGCAATAACATGGGAGTAGTTAGCGGCCTGGTGGCGTTCCTGGACTTCAAATCCAGTGGCAGGGCAGCCCCCTGCGGTGGGTTCGATTCCCATCTACTCCCGCCAAAATATCCCTAAAAATAAGGATCTGTTAAACTCATTCAAATTGATGATTTTCGCTGATCCTATAAAAATGAACAACTGGGGTAGTGAAAACTACCCCAGAATTTTTTGTTATAAAATCTCCAGAAATCAACCGCCATCACACAAAACTGATTTCTAATATCATTTTGTCAAGCAGCTCATTGTCACCGTCTTCAAGGCTATATTTTTTAGGCATTACAAAAGATGTTGTTAATTGTTCATCACTTAGGCCGTTAATAACTGGTGCGGTCATGGCAATCTTTTTAGATTCCCGGTTCCTTCCGCCGATTGTGCTTTGATGAATACCAGGTATGGGTGGCAGGAGAAATTCGATAATAAAAGAATTTAATCTATGTTTTCATAAAATTAATTTTCATAAATGATTCGCCTGGAAATTGTCTTTAGAGATTATATTTTCAGTTGCATTTTACTGCATCATTTGGAAGATGGTTAACTGTTATTCAGTTTCGTAACCGGATGTGAAAATATTGTTCAAAGTGAAAAATAGCAAGACGCAGCAACCGATTATATTTTCCGATGCCGGTAAATACAGACCGGTTCTCAGCATTATCATTCTGGCCTGGCCGATAGTAATTGAGATGGGGCTGCATACTTTTGTCTGGATTTTCGATACAGCCATGGTCATGCGGCTCGGTGCCCGTGAAGCGACAGCGGTGGAATTTGGTGCTATCTTACTTTTTAATTCTTTAATGATACTCGGTGCCCTGGGCATCGGGGCGAACTCTTTGGTTGCGCGTTATACCGGGGCTAAAGATATGAATAGGGCAGCTTTAACGGGCGGCCAGGCTTTAATGATCAGCTTTTTTATTACAGCAGCTTTCACTGCTATCAGCATCATGCTTTACAGCCCATTTTTTAACTGGATAATTAAGGATACTATAACGGTTGCCCTGACCGAAGATTATTTTTACTATGCGCTGGTCAGCGGAGGCTTTGCCTTACTGCCACTGGTAGTAGCCAGTGGGATCATCCGGGGCATTGGCAATACCCGTGTGCCGATGATTATCGCTTTGATTGCCAATGCTTACAATGTCATCGGCGATTACATCCTTATATTCGGCCATTTTGGGTTTCCGGCTTTGGGTGTAAAAGGAGCTGCCCTGGCTACCGGTTCGGCTCAACTGATTGCCCTGGTATTATCTGTCGGTTATCTTTTTATGCACAAGGGAATTTTGCCATTTACGGTGCATTCCCTATTTCCTTTGCGCAAAAAAATTATCAGGCAGGTTTTAAAACTAAGTCTTCCCGCCGGAGCGGAAGAACTGACCCATAGCGGCAGCAGAATGATCTCGGCCAGCTGGATTACCGTCCTCGGTCCGGTTGCTTTTGCTGCCAACGCGGCAGCTATTGCAGCCGAAGCATTTTCATTTATGCCGGGTCATGCTTTTGCCATTGCCGCCACCACCCTGGTTGGGCAGCGCCTGGGAGCCGGATTTATCAGGCAGGCCCGTGAAACCGGTTACTGGGCTGTTGCCCTGGGAACCATACTGATGAGCTCTTTTGGTCTTTTATTTTTCTTTTTCCCTTACCTGATCATGAGACTGTTTGACCCGCCTGACCCTGAAGTTTTGAGGTTGGGCATAATCTGCCTGCAAATAGCAGCTGTGGAGCAGCCTTTTATAGCCATAACGATGATTTTTTCCGGGGCCTTGAAAGGCGTCGGCGATACAAAAGGGCCTTTTAAGGTTGGTCTTTACAGCAACCTTTTTGTGCGCCTGCCTTTAATCTACGCTGTTATTTTTATTTTTCAGCTCGAAGTTTACTATATCTGGTGGGTTACGGCTATTCAGTACGCAGTGAGCGCCCTGCTCCTTTATATCATGTACCGCAAAAAAGACTGGTCTAAGCTGGAGCCAATTCCGGCAACGAAAAATTTAGGCTAAAACCGGGATATATCTTAATCAACGAACGAGAGGATGGTACTGGAACCACGTGAATCAGACAGAATTCCCAAACGAAGCAAATCAGTGGTGGAAAAAAGCTGTTTTTTATCAAATTTATCCGCGCAGTTTCATGGATAGTAACGGTGATGGCATCGGCGATCTGCCAGGCATCATCTCAAAACTTGACTATTTGAACGACGGGACACCCAATTCACTGGGTATTGATGCGATCTGGTTCAGCCCTTTTTATCCCAGCCCTGATCATGATTACGGTTATGATGTTGCCGACTATCATGATATTGATCCCCGTTATGGCACCCTTGATGATTTTGACCGCCTGGTCAAAGAAGCCCATAAGAGAAAGATCATGATCTTGCTCGACCTGGTGGTTAACCACACTTCGTATCTGCATTCCTGGTTTAAGGAATCGCGTTCTTCGCTGGATAACCCTAAACGAGATTGGTATATCTGGAAAGATGGGAGGGGTTCGAAAAAAAGGCCCCCCAACAACTGGCGAAATAATTTCTTTGGACCGGCCTGGACCTGGGATGAAAAAACCGAACAGTATTACCTGCATTCTTTCTTAAAAGAACAACCCGATCTGAACTGGCGTAATCCGGCTGTTAGGGAGGCAGTCGGTGATGTGATTCACTTCTGGCTGAAGCGCGGCGCGGACGGGTTTCGTCTTGACGTGCCCCATATCTATTGTAAAGACGAGCAGTTTCGTAATAACCCTCCATTTTTTGCCCGTAAAAGATTCAAAGACAGGCCTTTATTTCGCGACCGTACTCTGACAGCCAATATAATGAAACTGTTTTCTTTGCCTGAGGGGCAGGACTTAAAATATAATCAGCATCAACCGGAAACTCACGGGGTCTTAAAAGGATTCCGTCGAATTTTTAATACCTATCCGGCTAAAACCAGCGTTGGTGAGGTGATTGGTGATGATCCGGAAGTGCTCGCTTCTTACTACGGCAGTAATAATGATGAACTGCATATGATTTTTTACTTTGAAATGATTTACTGCCGCTGGAAAGCCGGCGCTTTTCGGCGCAGTATTGAACGCTGGGAGCGCATTTTGCCGGAAGGCGCCTGGCCTGCTTATGCCTTAAGCAATCACGATGTAATGCGTGCCGCCAGCCGTTATGAAAGCAGTGGAAGGGGAGATAGGAAAGCGCGCCTTTTAACTTTACTGCTCCTCACCCTAAGGGGGACTCCCTTTATCTATTATGGTGAAGAAATTGCAATGAAGGAAGCTAAGCTTCCGAAAAATTATTTGAAGGATCCGATTGGTCTTAAATGGGAACCGCTGAACCGCGGGCGGGATGGCTGCCGAACTCCAATGCAGTGGAACAACAGCAGCAATGCCGGATTTTCCAGCGTGGAGCCGTGGCTTCCGGTAGGGCCGGATTTAGAACAGCATAATGTGAGTGCGCAGGAGAAAGATCCGCATTCTCAGCTTAGCTTTATCAAAAAGTTAGTCTGGCTGCGTAAAGATCTACCTGCTTTGCTCCAGGGCAGCTATTACAGTATTACAGAAGGTGTACCTGAAAATTGCTTCTGCTTCTTACGTAAAGCAGACCAACAGAGTCTTGCGGTTTGTTTAAATTTCTCACCTCACAAGCAGGAGATCAACCTGGCAACATTTAACGACAGCAGCAAAATTTTGATTTCAACAAATCCTGAGCGCAAACCGGGCAGCATAAACTTTCCCCTTGTTCTGAATCCGGATGAAGGCTGTTTGATCGAGTTCAGGGCAGCTGATCAAATTGATTAAAATTTAATTTTGCCAGTGTTGGTATACAGACAGAATAGATATACTTAATCATAGCGAAAGGGTGAGTGGCAATGGAACTGAAAAAATTTAGCCGGGAACAGCTGGAATATTTACTGGAAGACTTTGCAAAAAGATGGTTGGCACACGATGGCCTCTGGTTCCAGCAGGTCGAGCGGGCTCATGGTATTGAAGAAGCGATCAGGCTTGATGCAGGCGCCTGGGAATTTTTCACTGTTATTGAAGCCCGGCGGATCATGGATTTTCTCAATATTGAGCCCGGCGGAGGGCTTCCCGCACTCAAAGAAGCTTTGGAGCATAG
>Ga0209498_1001910_pt1 | contig 12679 bp, 12 predicted proteins | sample WalLakDeSediment_FD_184131 | JGI IMG/M metagenome (GOLD analysis project Ga0209498, IMG submission 184131) | Lake sediment microbial communities from Walker lake, Nevada to study Microbial Dark Matter (Phase II) - Walker Lake 11/02/13 Deep... | ecosystem: Environmental > Aquatic > Freshwater >...
GCGGCCTTCTATTTCTATCGTCGGCATAAAACTGAAATTATGAATTTTGATTTTTAAATTTTAAATTAATCAAGTCGAATCCTTAATAAATACTACATATTACATACAAAATATAAAATATTGTACATCATTGTTCTCCATTTTCGCAGCGGTCGAGAATGTCATCCTCGCTGATATCCGAATCGGGATGGACGAAATCGGGGCAAATCCAGAGCGCTTTTCGCGTGATATATCTTTTGCAGTTAACGTATGTTGCTTCACTGAGGCAATAGGCATCGATCAGGGCTCTTCGCCTGGTGTCATCCGGTTCCACGACTTCGGTTTTCACAAAACGGCAACCTTCGTAATTCGGGCAGATCTTAACCATTTGCTATTTAACGAAAGGCCGAAATTAGAAAAAATGAAAAAACAACTCAGCCTTTTATAAGCCGTTTTTTCAATATATAATCGTTATAAATAATCAACTTCCAAGCATTCTGTCAACAACTTACGGTAATGCAGTCATGAAAAAAAAATAAGTGAAGTGAATGACGGCTTGGTAATGAAATGATTTTTATATATTTTTATGTCGTTAGGTCTGTATAATCAATGTGACATGTTTAAAAAAAGTCCCTTTAATCCAGTTGTCGCAGGAATACTGTTTCTGGTGGTTTTTTTGTTCGCTTATGCTACTGGGCCAGCGTTAGTCATAACCGCTGTTCCTACAACACTTGAGGATTTTTTCCTCCCTGGGTCACAACCGGGCCAGTCCGGAACATTTGATCATCCCAATCAATGTGATAACTGCCACGGCGGTTACGACCCTGCTGCTGAGCCGGCATTTAACTGGCGGGGAAGCATGATGTCGCAAGCGCAGAGAGATCCGCTTTACCTTGCTGCGCTGGCGATTGCAAACCAGGATGCGCCGGAGTCCGGGGACCTGTGTATCCGATGCCACTCTCCGGTTGGGTGGCTCAGCGGAAGGTCATTGCCTACCTCTGGGTCGTCACTGACAGCAGCTGACAGGGAGAGTGTACAGTGCCACTTTTGCCATAAAATGATTGCGCCAACCCCCGTGGGGGTGAATCCCTATCCGAACGATACGTTGTATGTAACCCAACCCGGAAACAAGCCATCTACCTATACCATCGACCAGGCTTATCTGGCGACCATTTCCTCAACAATCCCGCCATCTCATTCCAATGGCATGTATGTTTGCGATAATAATGACAACCGCCGGGGGCCATATTTCGATCCGCAATCAAATCATAATACCCCCTATTCACCCTTCCATTCGGATGCTGCATTCTGTGGTACCTGCCACGACGTCAGCAATCCGGTTTATCAGACAGTACGAGATGACGACGGTAATATTATCGGATATACCCCCAATACCTTCAATGCTCCTGCACCGGATTTCAACACCTATGAAATGTTCCCGATTGAAAGGACATACAGTGAATGGCTGATGAGTGACTATAACAGTCCGGGCGGAATTACAGGAACATATTTCGGTGGAAACAAATCCTATGTTTCCACCTGTCAGGATTGTCATATGAAAGACGTTACCGGGAAAGGGTGTAATAAAAGCTATGCACCGGTCAGGACCGACCTGCCACATCATGATATGACCGGGGGGAGCACCTGGATCCCTACCCTGATCAACCAGGTTTTCCCGGGAGAGAGTGATGCGGCCGCATTGCAGGCAGGAATTCTGAGAGCCAGGGATATGCTTCAGCATGCCGCAACCATGCAACTGGCGGTTAGCCAGGAACAGCAGCACGCAGAAATTACGGTAATCAACGAAACCGGTCATAAACTGCCATCCGGTTATCCGGAAGGACGACGGATCTGGCTCCATCTGACAGCATCCAGTTCCCTGTCCGGTGAATACCATGAATCCGGGAACTACGATTATTCCACAGGTTATCTTAACAAAACAGGTGCGAAAGTATACGAAATCAAACCGGGCCTGAGCCCATCGATTGCAGCAATTACAGGAAAAACCCCGGGAGAATCATTCCATTTCGTGCTGAACGATACTATTTATTTTGACAACAGGATCCCGCCAAGGGGGTTTACCAATGCGAATTTTGATTCTATACAATCACCACCGGTAGGATATACCTATGCCGACGGACAATACTGGGATAATACCTTATATGAATTTCCATTTATACCCGATGAAGTAAGTGTTAATCTATACTATCAGTCGACCTCCAAAGAATTCATCGAGTTTCTCAGGGATACAAATTACACCAATAATGCCGGAACAGTCATGTATAACCTCTGGGTTAACAATGGCAGGTGCCCGCCGGAACTTATGGCCAGCGCTTCCTGGTCACGTGTCACACGCTGGACTGGTAACGTAAGCCACCACTGGCATGATAGTGGAAACTGGGATAATGATATCCCCACTGCAGAAATGAATGTTGTTATCACTCCTAGTCCTGTTCATACTCCTGTTGTTTCAGCATCCACATCATGTAAAAACCTGGTCATTGAATCCGATGCAAACCTGATCATTGCCAGTGGCACGACTCTAACGGTTTTTGGACATGTTAGGCTAAAGGGCACTGAAACAACCTCCGGAGCCATATACAATATGAAAAACCTGAAGCAGAACAAGGATTAAAATCTCTGCTTTAGTCACCTGTCTGCCTTAAAGTTTATTTGCTGGTAAATACTCGCCATGGTATGTCCTGCTATTGCCACCGAAAAGCGCCAAGGCTGAACCGATGCCTTTCGCCGCTCCGGCGACCATTCTCCACTGACCATATCTCGCTAAAAAGTCAGTCATTCTTTTTTTTTATCTTTACCCGCTTTTTCAGCATTGTACAGTGTTGATGAATTCTTCCCGGAATGAGAAAATTACTCTTTGTATTTTTAAAAATATTCAGCCTTGTCAGGAAGTTCAGGTTGAAGGTCACAGGCCGGACCGAAGCGGACATTCACGCCCGGAGAATTGTAACAGGCATATCCTGGGAGGAATTCTGCGACCAGTTGAAGCTGGCAGGGGCGGTACTGATGCATCCCGGGGCACCGCGCGACCCTTTCCAGCAGGCGGAAGGGGTGCGGTACCTGACGAGACTGACCCGCGCAGGATTGGGAGCATTTGTTGAATACAGTGACCCGGCGTTCCCGGTATTTCGCCGGATGGTGCACGAAACGGTGAAAATGGGAGCCGATAATCCCGACAATATTTACCTGAATGCCCAGATATCGGGAGAATATGAATACCGGATCACCGGGAAAAGAAATACCATCGACTATGTTGGTTTTTTCACGCAAAACGGTAATTATGGCACAACCGGTGGCCTGGCGCCCTGTGGTAAAATTGAGCAGGATGAGCTGATCTGCGACCCTGACGGCAGCTTTGAGGTCATTCTCAGCAAAACTCCCAAAGGAAAGAACTGGCTGAAGACAGAAGATGAAACTACCCTGGTGATGGTACGCCAGACCTTTGCCGACAGAAAGACTGAGATCCCGGTTGAAGTCAGGATTGAAAACCTGGACGGAAGGGAGTCCCCGGACCATCTCACACCTTCCCGGGTGGATGAGGGGCTGGAAACGGCGGGGCATCGTGAGGGGACGATGTGCTGGCGCTGGTACAGGCTGAAAAAAGGTGCCGAACCGGTGGAGCCCATTTGCCGGGTCGTTAAGTTTCAAGATCAGAAAAACAGTGAACAGCAATAAGATCATCAAATCATCGCATTACGGTCACCGGCCCTGGTGGTTCAGCCTGCTGAACAGGGCCTGGGAATGGACCTATCCTTTGGGCACGAAGCAGCAACTGACGAAGGACAGTTTGATCGGGGCGGCCCGGAAGCTCACCGGGGAGCATGACCTGGGGGCTGATTTCCGGGACGAGCCGCTGGACAGGCTGCTTTATTCCATCCGTGAGGAAGCGGGACTCCATCCCATCGGTTATTTCATCACCCGGCAGCGGATGATCAATCTTCTGGCAGCCCGGCTTCTTTGCCATTCACCCCGTCGAACACAATGCGCCGGAAGAAGATATCCTGCTGCTCGATATGACTTTCCTGAGCACTACGCCAGAAGCCACCATGAACGTCCCGTCCTATGCAGCATGGCTGGAAAAAACCGACCAGTCCCCGGCCTAAGCCTACCTGGTGAAACTATTGAAACTTCTACAGTGGCAAAGGCCCGGCAAGCGGTGGATCCTCAAATCACCCCATCATCTGGAATTCATTGATTTAATCGATAAACATTTCGATAAAGTGCATTTCCTGTGGACGCACCGGGACGTCACCGAATGCGTTCCATCCTTTATCAGCATGATGGCCCACAGCCGGGTCATTTTCAGCAAAGAGGTGAACGGCAAAGCCATTGCCCGGCACTGGATCCGCAAAACCGGCTACATGCTTGAGAAAGGGTTGGAATACAGGCTTAAAAACCCGGAGAAGAACCAGTTTACGGATATTTACTATCCTGAACTAAAGGACAATCCGATGGGTAAGTATGGCATCCATGAATATCTTTTAGAGGATTTCGGTGTCGAAAAAGAAGACATACTTGAGCATGCCAAATCGTACAGGAGGATTTTTATGTAGGATTGATTAATTATTGATCAAAAAAATGTAGTACCACTATAGTGGTAGTACAAATTTTAAGTATGAAAGCCACCGGCAGAGCCTGTTGTTTATTTTGCCACTTCAGCCGATGTGGAGGGCAAGGCTTTGAATCAACGGTCCCTCCACCCTTCGATATCAATATATACCACATCGCCTGCACGGCCACGAAATATTCGGTTATCGATATCTTCGCCATCGGCCCGGGTTTCTACCCTTCGCCATTCACCCCTGGTTATCTTGTACTCGATGGTCTCATCATCAGGCCTGGGAACTTCAATGAAATACATCCCCTCAGGCGTCTGGCTGAATGCCCAGCCTCTATCCCCAGCGTCCCAGCCATTTAAGTCACTGGCAAGATATAAGGTGGCATTCTCAGGCGTACTTGCAGGCAAGGACCGGATAATAAAAAAAGCCTTCGGGCATAAGGGTTTGGGGAGGTCATTCCAGCTTTCTATAATGTCATTCACTAAATCATTCCGTCCATAATAAACCATCCTGTTCTGGATCTCGTTACCACAAATGTCTTTCTCTACCGTGCTCCAGTCGCCCCGGGTGAATTTGTATTCCAGCCTTCCAATCCCCTTCGGTAATGCTACCTCATACACCGAATCATTGTTTAATCGCATGATATACCGGGCATCCCCCGGGTCCCAGTTGTTGAAATTCCCTGAGATATAAATAGCTTCGCCCGCCGGCGTATTCTCAGGCAAATCCGTAATCCGGATAGTCAGGTCGTAACAACCGGAAAGTGCTAGTGATGAAATAATTAAGAGAATGGTTATCTTGCTACGTAAAATCATTTCTTGGTTCTTGGTTCTTGGTTCTTGGTTCATCACTCAACGGTCCAGCCACTTTAAAAATTCCGGTACATTTACGCGGCTCACTAAGATTTTCTCCTCCCTGGGAGGGTCTAATTCCACTGCCAGCCTGCTGTTGAAATATTTGCTCACTTTCCTGATAGCGGTTATTCTTGCCAGATAACCCCTGGTGATCCTGAAAAACTCTTTTGGATCCAACTCTTCCTGTAGCTGGCCAATGGTATAATCGACAATATAGCGGTTTCGGTCTTTCAGCATCGCGAAGACCACATCATCTTCCGCGTAAAAATAGGCTACCTCATTCATGGCAGCAGAGCGGATCTGGTCCCCTGTTTTCAACAGGATGCGGGATTTGTATTCCCGTCCGGCCAGCTTCAGCAGGTTTTCCAGCACAGCAGGATCTGTTAAGGTTTTCACAGGAGAAAGTACCGACTGCAGGTTTTCCAGTTTGGATAGCGCTTTTCCGAGGGCTTCCGGGCGGATCGGCTTTAAAAGGTAATCGATGCTGTTCAACTGAAAAGCCCGGATCGCGTATTCATCATAGGCAGTGGTAAAAATGACCGGCGTTGTCACTTCGACCTGCCTGAAGATTTCAAAGCTGAGGCCGTCGGCAAGCTGAATATCGAGGAAGATCAGGTCGGGATGCGGATGGGTCCGCAACCAGTTCACACTGTCCTCCACCGTATCGATCTGGCCGGCAACCTCAAATTTCCTGCCGGTCGACTCCAGCAAGCGGATCAGTTCTGTTCTCGCAAAAGGCTCATCTTCAATTATTAAGATCTTCATCTTATGGGATTAAAGGTACTTTTACGGTAAAATGACCGTCATCTTTTTCAATCACCACCTCCCGGTCGGTCAGGAAAGCATACCGGCTGGCGATGTTCTTCAACCCGACACCTGTTCCGCCGGTTTCTTCCTTCACCTGGAGATTATTGCTGACCGTAAGATAATCCTCATCAGCAAAGATAACGATCGACAGGGGCTTTTTCATCGACACCACATTATGTTTCACCGCGTTTTCAACCAGCAGTTGCAGGGTCATGGGTGCCAGGCGCTTGCTTTTGGCCGCCTGGCTGATCTCAAAATCGAAATGAATCATGTCCCTGAAACGTAATTGAAGCAGAAAAGCAAACGAGCTGATAAAAGCCTCTTCTACCTGGAGCGTCACCAGCTCCTTATTCCGGTTATCGAGTACATAACGATATACATCGGAGAGTTTCCGGATGAAATCAGCTGCTTTTCCGGAATCTTCATAAATCAGGGATGACAGTGTGTTCAGGCTGTTAAACAGAAAATGCGGGTTCAATTGCAGCTTGAGCATTTCAAACTGGTATTCCGCACGCTCTTTCCGAAAGCGTTCCATTTCTGCCACCGACTGATGATATCTTTCATTCAGAAAAAATCCGAGTTCTGCCAGGTTGAATACCATAATAAACAAGATTACCAATACCATAAGCATCAGTTCATCTTCCAGGATGACCAGTTGGCCGGGAAGAAAAATGAAATGAATCAGGTTCCGCACCACCGAAATCCATATTACGGCCACAGCTATCCCCGCAAGGGTTTGGACAAGCCACCTTTTCCCGGGGCTTCGGGTCCAGGGAAATCTGTGTTCAAGGCGCATGTTTATCAACACAACCAGTTCCATGATAATGAACCCGAAGACAGCGGCATAGAGATAATTCAGCGGCTGGCTGAAGAGGTCAAAATAGCGGTAACGGATGTTCAAAAGGATCTCAGCCAACAGCCAGGTGATGAGGCCGGAAATCAATCCGGCCATCATTCGCCAGTACCATTTGCTGTATATGAAAGGGATCATGAACTAAACCGGGATGATTTTCTTGCAAATTTCAGCAGTCAATCAAAAATAGGCAAATTTTCAACAAGTCAAAGAACGTTAATGCATTTGAAGGTCTTACTTAAGGGTGACCGTTCTGCGGGCGATTTCATTGCCATTTTTTTTGATCACACATTCATAAGATCCCCGGCTGAAATCTTTCATATCGCAACCGAACCGGGTCGCGTCATCGATCCTGAGTGTGCGGCTGAAGATCTTGTTATTCTTTTCGCCATAGATCATAAGGGTTACCTTTTCATGATCGGCGCTCAGCACGCGGAACTCGATGATATTGGATGGCTGCAGTTTGATGAATGCAAGCTGATTTCCCGCAACCTGGCTATAGGTTGCACTTGAATCTTCAGATGCCCATACACTGGCGGTGGTCAGCAGGAGCATCATGGCGGCGGTTAAGATCATTGTTTTCATGGCTTTAATTTTTATTGATGAATGATGAAACAAAGATATGCCGCCCGTAAAGGGAAGTAAACCGGAAAAAGGTGAAGTGAAGGATCGGCTGGGTGAAATTTATTGTTGGTAGGATGAATTTAACGCTGTCAGTTCCTCCTTCGTCGGACCTGACAGGTTAAATCTATTATAAATGGCTAAACGTAAGTCCATTCGTATCTATTTTTCCCAGCCCCAGTTCATAAGCCCTGTCAAAGGTCAGGATATCTTCCTTTGCAAATCCGGCCAGGCCGGCAGTGTAAACATCCAGCGCCAGGGGATCGATGCCGGCGACGATCTTATTAGGTCTTGCAGTTTCACCGGGGCCGGCCGGGCCGTTGTTGAGGGCACACTCGATGGCATCCACCACGCACAGGTCTGGCAGGCGGATCAGGTTCAGGTCGGCGATGCACTGGGCCAGGTGCTCATGGTTGTCGTAAGTGAATTGACTGTCAGGGGAATGCATGTAACGATTGGTATCGCGGGATGAAACGCCCATCAGCCCCTTGAGGTTGCCGCTGAATATGGTCCCGGCGTGATGCTTGGCCACCGGGATGCTGATATAAACATCGACCTCATTAAACACCCTGAAGATTTCAGCTTTCTTCAGCGCTATGCCTTTGGGTATGCCGACTTCCACCCTTTCACTGCCATAACGGAATTTTTCGATCATGCCCGCATATTCTTCGTAGTGTTCACTGCGTTCCCAGTATCCGTCAGGCACCGGTTTAAAGCACACGATCTCTTTCGCGCCCGCTTCGAGGCAAAGCGCGGCCACGCCAATGGCAACATCCGGACTTGTATAATAACCGGGGTGTCTCCACGGTGAATTCACCAGTATCCCGACGGTCTGGCCGTTCCTGACAAACTGCCCGATCCCGCCCAGCGGTTCCAGGAGTTTTACGATCTTATGCAGCGGGTCATCTCCGGAGATGGTTACGATGTCAGGTGTTTCACCAGCCGGAATCTCCTGGCTGAAAACTTTCACCATTTGTGGACCTATTACAACCGCACCGCCTGCAATGAGCCCTGTACGCAGAAAATCACGACGCTTTATCTTTTTCATTGTCTATAGATTAGTGTCTTTATTGGTTAAAATTACGAAAAAATCCACATGTATTTCAAATGAATATTATTAATATTTTTGCATGCACCCAGAAATACAAGGATTTGACAGATCACCCACTTACCAGGAACCAATGACCCATACCTCTAAATACAAGCTCCTTCTGATAAATCCGAAAAACAACTACAAGCACGGGATTTATCACTCTGATGAATACGGCGTACCGCCGATCAACCTGGGCATCATCGCCGCCCTGACACCCGCTCATTGGGAGGTTAAGATCATTGACGAGAATTTTGAGGGGTTTGAATATTACGAGGCCGACCTGGTTGGTTTCACCGCTTTGACGTCCCAGATCACCCGGGCTTACGAGATCGCGGAACTATACAGGAAAAACAATATCCCAACCGTCCTGGGCGGCATCCATGCCTCCATGATCCCCGACGAGGCGATGCGTTACATGGATGTAGTCGTAAAAGGGGAAGCGGAGAGTGTCTGGGGGGAAGTTATATCCGATTTTGAAAAGAAGAGCCTGAAGCCATTTTATTCCGGTGAATTGTTGCCGATGGTCAATTCCCCGTTTCAGCGAATGGACCTTTACAATAAAAAGTATGCCCTGGGCGCCATCCAGACCACACGGGGTTGCCCCATGAAGTGCGATTTCTGCAGCGTCCATGCCATCAACGGCCATAAATACCGTCACCGGGCGGTGGCAGACGTGGTAAAGGAATTCATCAGCATTCCCCAGCCAAAAGTTTACGTGGTCGATGACGACTTTTACGGGTATTCCAGGGCCAGCGCCCAGAGAGCAAAGGATATCTGCAAAGGTATTATCGCCAGCGGGGTGAAAAAAGACTGGTACACCTTCACCTCCATGCATATCGCATCCGATGAGGAGGCGCTCCGGCTTATGTCGCAGTCGGGATGCCGCGTGATCCTTCTGGGGATAGAATCGGAAGTGACCGATCAACTGGTCTCCTCCAATAAAAAGACCAACCTGCGGATTGGGGTCGACAATTATGCAGGGGTTTATGATGCGATGCACCGGCAGGGTATAGCCGTTCTGGGCAGTTTCATTTTCGGTCTTGACACCGACACGCCCGAAAGTATCGAACACCGGACCGATTATATCATCAACTCGGGGATCGACTGCGTGCAGGCCGGGATCCTCACCCCATTGCCCGGGACCGGCACCTATTACCGGTTAATGGCCGAAGGCCGCATCACCCACACCCACTATCCGAAAGACTGGGAACAGTATACGTTCTTTCACACCGTCATCGAACCGAAACAAATGACCTCCGCCGAACTGACCGAAATGATGAAACGGTCGTGGGAAAGGATGTATGACGTTAACGTTATCAAGAAGAAATACTTCAGAACACTGAAAGCCACTAAAAACATCAAAGCGGCAGCCTGGGCCATGTTTACCAATGTGAATTACCGGAACACCGTTTTTGAGAATGAAAAGGAAAACCTGAACTTCAGGAATATGTTCAAGGAAGTATCAGGAATTGATCTCAACCAGGATGTTGATGTGTTGAGCGATCTTTATATTTAATGGGTTATTTAAAGACTCCTTTTCCCACGATTCACCGAAGGTTAAATCACCACGGTCACCAACCCTTCATACACCTTTTTCGCCCCTTTGTAGCTTTTTCCGAAGATCCTGAATATATATGTATCGGGAGTGACCAGGTTTCCCTCCATATCTTTGCCGTCCCAGACACAGTTCGGATCTGTGATCGTCGATTCATAGATCTGTTGACCCCACCGGCTGTATATGATCACCCGGAATACTTCGATGACATCGCCGGTCGTACCGCCTACAGAGAAACAGTCGTTGAGTCCATCGCCATTGGGTGAGAAGGCATTCGGCACAAAGATCTTGATATCTTCCAGGATGGCGATCTCAAGTGTATCGCGGTCCCAGCAGCCGTGGATGGTTTCGGTGTACATCACTACCATATACGATCCGGGGGCCCCGTAGGTGTGCCTGGGGTTCGCGTCACCTGAATTGGTTGCGCCGTCGCCAAAGTCCCACTCAATGATGCTCCAGGGAATGTTGATGCGTTCGTTAAAACGGATGGTAGGATTATCGATCGTGGCTGCTTGCGGGTTTGCAGTAAATGATGCTACCGGCACTTCGTACACTTCCACCAGGTTGAATATGGTAAGGGTGTTCACACAACCGGTGGCATTGGTCACCGTGAGGGTAACATTGTAACTGCCGGGATTTTCATACAGGTATGTAGGATTGGGAAGCGTCGAGGTAGTTCCGTCGCCAAATTCCCACAGGTAGTCGGGGTTTTCGAGGTTCTGTGATTCATTGAAGAATGAAACCTCAACCGGCTGGCAACCTGAATTATTGGATGCCGAGAACAATGCCAGCGGATCGGGATGGACCGTAAACTGCAGGTTGAAAGTTTCTTCACATCCCGGTTCGCTGATGGTCAGCTGGATATTTTTCTGGCCGGCCGTAGTCCATAATACCGATGGTTGCGGCGCGGTGCTGGTCGGAGGGCTGCCGCCATCAAAAGTCCAGTAATAACTGGCCCCTGTCAGCGGTGGGATGATGGCCTGGAAGTTTAGCTGCACCGGTTTTCCCGTGCAGGCAGAGCCCGGATAGGCAATGATATTGCCGGCAATTTTCGGCCGCACCTCCACTACCACCGTCGCAGAATCATAACATCCATTATTGTCAAGTATCTTGCACTTGTAAGTTGTGGTCTGCTCTGGTGTCACGATCGGTGAAGGATTGTTTTGCTGCGGTAACAGAGAATTGTCGACCGGGCTGCTGGTCCAGGTATATGCTGTGGCTGTCACCGGGCCATTGGGGCTGGCGCTGAGCTGGGTCGGGTAACCGAGGCATACGGATGAGTGCTGGGTGTGGGCCTGTAACTGGGCATAGGGGTGAACCGTGACCTGGAAATCCAGGGTATCATAGCAGCCATGAATGTTGTAGGCGATCACTGTGAAATTGCGATTGCCAGCCTGCATAAGGCTCAGGTTAATGGTCTGGCCATTAGCTGTGTGAGGAGTGCCGGCATCATACCAGCTCCATGTCCAGCCGCCATAGGCATTGATTTCACTCAGTGAAAAAGGAACATTGGGGCAAACACTGAAATTGGTGGAGCTGTTCAGTTGCACCGCACAGTTGAGTTTGGAAACTTCAAAGGTGTAGCATGTGTCGGCTATCTCTCCGCAATCATTCAGAATTTCCACGCAAATCGTATGAAAACCCGGGGTGGTGGGCGTATAATTCAGCACCTGGTTGGTTGCTCCAGGAATAATACTACCTGGTGAAACGCTATTATTATACCATTGATAGGTTTGCGCCCCTGTGCAGGTGAGTTGTATCATATCACCCAGGCAAATCAGCGGAGCGCCGGTGATCTCCACCACCGGGAAAAATGTGGCATTCACCTCATCGAATGCAACATTGCCGCAATCATCCGTTATCATACATGTAAAAACAAGGGTATTCGGGGCATAGCTGCCATACTCGTCCCACGTGACGGTATATATGGAATCATACCCAACCGGATTGCCCTCAAAATACCACACTGTCGAAAAATCCCGGCCTACATTGGTATTCAACACCTTAATATCCGACTGGCCATTCTGGCAAAGCTGGAAATCGGGGCTGGCCTGGACGGTTAAGGTACTGTAAATGATGACCGTGTCTTTACCCGGTTCGTAACCAGGTTTGTTGCTGCACCGGTCGGTGATTGTCACATAAACATAATCGGGGCTTCCGACGATAGGTGTGGTAAAATATTCCCCTATACCGATCTGGGGTGGCGCCACAGTCGGGTGCGACCAGGTGTAGGTATAGGGCGGGATTCCGCCCTCTACCATATCTGAAACAGACACCGTCACTTCATTGCCGCAGTAATAAATGCTGGCGGGCAACGGGCCGTATGTTTTCGATTTA
>Ga0209498_1001911_pt1 | contig 12675 bp, 9 predicted proteins | sample WalLakDeSediment_FD_184131 | JGI IMG/M metagenome (GOLD analysis project Ga0209498, IMG submission 184131) | Lake sediment microbial communities from Walker lake, Nevada to study Microbial Dark Matter (Phase II) - Walker Lake 11/02/13 Deep... | ecosystem: Environmental > Aquatic > Freshwater >...
CGACTCTATCAAAGCCTGCGCAAGATCGGCGATGATATCTTCCGGATCTTCCAGGCCGACGGAAAGACGGATAAAGTCCTCGGTGACACCTGTTGATAAACGTTCCTGCGATGACAGCTGGCGGTGAGTGGTCGACGCCGGGTGGATAATCAACGATTTGGCATCACCGATATTAGCCAGGTGAGAGATCAGTTTTACCGCGTTGATCATTTCAACCGCCGCCCCGTAACCGCCCCTGACCCCAAATCCGATGATGGCGCCAGCCCCGTCAGGCAGATATGTACCGGCCAACCTGTAATCCCGGTGGCTCTCTAATCCGGGATAGTTGACCCAGGTGATCGCAGGCTGCTCTTCAAGCCACCTGGCAACAGCGAGGGCGTTTTCGGAGTGGCGTTTCATCCTCAGCGGCAGAGTTTCCAAACCCTGCAGGAAGAGGAAAGCATTCTGCGGCGCCAGGCAGGGCCCGAAATCGCGCAGCAACTGAACCCGCGCTTTGACAGAAAAAGCTACCCCGGTTGAGTTTGCTGCCGCTTCAGACCCGGCAAACTGCTCCCAGTAATTGATCCCGTGGTACGAAGGATCGGGCTCGGTAAAGCCGGGGAACTTGCCGTTACCCCAGTTAAATGATCCTTTTTCAATGATGGCCCCGCCGATCGAGGTTCCGTGCCCGCCGATAAACTTGGTCAGGGAGTGGACAACCAGATCTGCCCCCTTTTCAAATGGGCGCAGCAGGTAAGGGGTGGTAACCGTATTATCAACAACCAGCGGTAAATCATGCCGGTGGGCCACATCAGCCAGCTTTTCCAGATCTGTAACGCTGTTCCGGGGGTTACCGATTGATTCCACATATACCGCCCGGGTCTGATCATCGATCAAGTCTTCAATAGCGCCCGGGTCGGCAGGATCGGCAAAACGAACTTGCAGGCCGAGTCTGGGAAAAGTGTAGGCAAACAGGTTATAGGTACCGCCGTAGAGATGACTGCTGCTGACAATGTTTTGCCCGGCTCCGGCCAGATTAAGGATAGCAAGGGTAATTGCAGCCTGCCCGGATGATAAAGCAAGGGCGGCGCTGCCTCCTTCGAGAGCGGCCAGGCGCTGTTCAAGAACATCAACCGTGGGGTTCATAATCCGCGAGTAAATATTGCCCGGCTCTTTTAAATCAAAAAGGTTAGCCGCATGCTCAACTGAATCAAAAACATAAGAGGTGGTCTGGTAAATCGGAACAGCCCGTGATTTGGTGGCAGAGTCCGGCTTTTGACCGGCATGCAGACAAAGAGTGTGAAATTTAACTGTCATTAATAATTGCCTCCTCAGTAATCTAATCTAAGTTATTCCTTAACAGATTAGTGAGGGGGGCATGGATGAAAGGCCGCCGCGATTGGTAAAGCGGTGGGGGGAAGAGTTCGGGTTCGGATAGATTATCAATATTAGCATCGCAGCAGCCTCGTCTAAAATATAATTCCTATCTATTTACTTTCATTTATAGCTGTTATTCTACTTCCTGTCCGGCGAGCTGTCAACCTTTACAGAATAATTTTTTTCAGGGGAATAAAAAAGGAGCAACCGACTTCTTAAAAGCTGCCCCTTTATTACCCTTTATTCTCTTTAAGGCCCTTATTAATCAAATAGTTTCAGGTATTCCCCGTAACCCTCTTCTTCCAGTTTTTCTTTCGGTATAAACTTAAGAGCTGCCGAGTTGATGCAGTAACGCATACCTGTCGGCTGAGGGCCATCGGGGAAAAGATGCCCCAGATGTGAATCTGCTTCCCTGCTGCGCACCTCGGTGCGAACCATACCAAGGCTGGAGTCTTCATGTTCAACGATGTTATTTTCATCAAGCGGGCTGGTAAAACTGGGCCAACCGCTGCCCGAGTCATACTTGTCGGTTGAGCTGAATAATGGTTCCCCGGAAACTATGTCAACATAGATACCCTCTTCTTTTTGATCCCAGTATTCGTTATTAAAAGGCGGTTCCGTTGCATCTTGCTGGGTTACAGCAAATTGCAGATCAGTTAACCTGTTGCGGAGCTCTTCCATCTTTTGATCCTCCTCTTCCTTGAAAACAGACTTTGCCACTTCGTCTTCACCAGGAGAACTGTTTTGAACAGCACAGCCGCTAAATGCAAAGATAACGCAGACGGAGACAAATAAAAACATTAGAAACTTCCAGCTTTTGCTTAAGCTATTCTTCAATTGTTACACCCTTCCAAAAAGCAACATGGTCCTTGATTTGTAGCGCTTTTTCTTTTGGCTGCGGGTAGTACCAGGCTGCATTTTCATTCTTATCACCGTTGATCAGAATGTCGTAGTAAAAAGCTTCACCTTTCCAGGGGCAGGTCGAACGATAATCACTTTCGATCAGGTATTCTTTCCTGACATCCTGCGGTGGAAAGTAATGATTGCCTTCAACCATAATGGAATTCTGACTTTCTGCTATAACCTCATCTTTCCAGATTGCCTTTGCCATCTTACACCCTCCTTGTTGTTATTGTTTATCAGCATATTATAATACAACAATATTATAGCAATTATTGTCAACTGTGTCAATCACAGGCTGCGCATTGCATTCTAAGCATTGTGATCAATAGCGAAGCAGGAGTAGCCGAGTAAGGCTAAAATGGTTAATCTTGGCTGCGCCTGATTCTGGCCAGCATATAAAAAGTGAGGAGAAGAATGAAAGGAGTAAAGATTTGCACTGCGGTAAAAAATCCCGCGCCCCAGGCTTCGTTGACATAGCCCCAGAAAACCAGGGGATTATCCCGGAAGGTCTCTTCGAACAAGCCGCGAAGTAAAGTATAGCCAAGGACAAAATTCCAGAAAAGATAACCCGGCTTCAGGTTTGGCCTGCGGGCCAGGTAATTATGAACGATTAAGAGCGCAACACCGATCAGAGATCCATAGACCTGGGTTGGATGCCGTTCAAAAGAAAAGAGCAAGGCTTCGCGGCCCAGAATCTCCTGGTTGAAGATATTGGCGATCCTTACCAGAGCTATACCGACTGCAATACCGGGCACAGCCAAATCAGCCAGGGTATTCCAGTCGACCTTTTTGGCGCGGCAATAAAGCCAACTGCTGAGGATCCCGCCGAGCAGACCACCATGGAAAGCGAGGCCACCCCTGTCAACCCGGATGATCAGTTCCGGGTTTGCAGCAAAATAGGAGAGGTTGGCAGCTACGTAAACGGCTCTTGCGCCAATAATGATCGCTATAATCAGGATGATGAAGAAGTTAAAAAGGAAATCTTCATTTAAGCCTTTTTCGCTTCCGTACTTGCGGATATAGTAAAAGCCAGTCAGCACGGAGATGGCAAACATTAAACCATAGATGCGCACGGCCAGTGGGCCGATGGTGAAAATCACCGGGCTGATATCTTCAATATACACCGCTTAATACCTCCTGTTTAAGAAACCTGCTGCCTGATATACCACTACGCCGCCTATCGTAATTGAACGAAAGTAGTTTGTCAATTAACGGGCTGCCACCAGGGCTGTGCAATAAAATATTTTATATTGTAACATCATTATATTATGTTATAATCATATTCGGATTAAGAGAAAATGTAAAGGAGCTTGATAGCGATGCCAAACAAAGTAATCATCATCGGAGGTGTGGCTGGAGGCGCTTCCACTGCTGCCCGTCTGCGCCGCCTGAGCGAAAAAGATGAGATCATTCTTCTGGAACGGGGAGATTATATTTCTTACGCTAACTGTGGGTTGCCCTACTATATCGGTGGAACGATCGACGAGCGGGAAAAACTTTTCGTGATGACTCCGGAAAAATTTAAAGCCTGGCTGAACATCGATGTGCGCACTAAGAATGAAGCCCTAGCCATTGACCGGGAAAAGAAAGAGGTTGAAGTTAAAAATCACCTGACCGGAAAAACCTATCGTGAAAGCTATGATTTCCTGGTACTATCACCGGGGGCTGAGCCCTTAAGGCCTCCGCTGCCCGGTATTGACAGCGAGGGCATTTTCAGCCTGCGTACCGTTAACGACACAGACCGCATCTACAACTACATGCAGCGAGGCTGCCCGAAGAAAGCCATAGTTGTCGGAGCAGGCTATATCGGCCTGGAAATGGCGGAAAACCTCCATCACCGCGGGCTGGAAGTTATCGTTGTGGAACTGGCGCCACAGGTCCTGCCTCCACTCGATGCTGATATGGCCGCCCTCGTTCAGCAATACTTAAGGGCAATCGGTATTCAAATGCGGCTGGGCAACGGGGTTAAAGAGTTTCACAAAGCTGAAGGGAGCGCCCTGAAGGTGGAGCTGGCTGACGGAGAAATGCTCTCTGCCGACCTGGTGATTCTTTCGATCGGCGTAAAACCGGAAGTTAAACTGGCGGCCGAGGCCGGTCTAGAAGTAGGCCGCGGTATTATCGTAACCGATAAGATGCAAACAGTTGATCCGGCAATCTATGCCCTGGGCGACGCGGTAGAAGTAAAGAACCTGGTTACCGGAAAACCCGCCGTCATTCCTCTGGCCGGGCCAGCCAACAAACAGGGACGAATCGTGGCCAACAATATTGCCGGCAGGGAAGATCTCTACAACGGCACACAGGGCACCTCGGTATTAAAAATATTTGATATGACCGTAGCGACAACAGGAGTTAACGAAAGGATCCTGAAAGATGCCGGAGTTGACTTCCATAATATAATCATCCATCCCAACAGTCATGCCGGTTACTACCCGGGAGCCACCCCACTTTCATTAAAAATGCTATTCAGTCCGGAAGGCAAGATTCTCGGCGCTCAGGCAGTCGGCTACAGCGGTGTTGAAAAACGAATCGATGTTCTTGCCACCGCCCTGCGTTCCCGGTTAACAGTAGCTGACCTACAGGAGCTGGAGCTAACATATGCCCCACCATTTTCATCGGCTAAGGACCCCGTTAACATGGCCGGCTTTGTGGCCTCGAATATGTTAAATGGAGACTATCAAACAATCGATGCTGCTTCTTTGATCAATAATCCTTCATTCAACCACCAGATCCTCGATGTGCGCGAGACCGAGGAAGCAGAGCTGGGTAAGATTCCCGGTGCGATCAATATTCCTCTGGGTGAATTACGTTCACGATTGGGCGAGCTAAAACGCACCGGGGGAATTGTTACCTACTGCAGTGTAGGTCTACGCTCTTACTTAGCATACCGCATTCTCAAACTAAACGGCTTTGAGCAGGTTTTCAATTTAAATGGCGGTTACCGGATCTTCTCGGCTTTAAATAACGAGATTAGTAATAAAGGGGATGACCATACGATGAATAGCAACAACCAAAACATTGGGACTGCTTCTGTCAGCCCTGACAGTGCGATCAAACTTGATCTCTGTGGCCTGCAGTGCCCCGGCCCAATCATGCAGGTTTTCCGTAGGATTAATGAAATGCCGGAGGGGGCCGTGCTTGATGTTTGCGCCACCGATCCCGGTTTCGCTTCAGACATCGCTTCCTGGTGCCAGCGGACCGGAAACACTTTGCTAAACAGGGGACATGATGGAAAAGGTTTTACGGCCCAAATTCGCAAAGGCCATGACCAAGTTTTAAACCCGGTGGAGCAGGGTCCTGCCGCGTGGCAGCACAAAGCTGGGGCTTTCACGGATGAACATGGCCGGCATGGGGCCAAAAATGATCCGCATGGTTATGAAGAATAAGAATGTTGACTCGCTGGAAACGCTGCTGCAGGAAGCGCTAAAATCTGGAGTGCGCCTGGTTGCCTGCCAGATGTCGATGGATATTATGGGCATAACTGCCACTGAGCTGATTGACGGAGATGAACTGGCCGGTGTGGCCTCCTACCTGGATGCAGCCGAAAGCTCGGATGTAAACCTATTTATTTAACAAATAGTGAACAAGAGCAATAATTCATTTAAAGGACCTGCAGTAGGGCAGGTCCTTTTGAGATCATTTTAGCTTCATTGAAATAGTTTATTCTTCATCTTCAAGCTGCTGCGCTGGAACATCTTCAGGCACATTCTCGCGATAAATGTTATCGTCCGGATCATTAACATCGATAATAACATTACCAACCCCGACAAATGCCCCACCGACTTGGGCTATGTTGGCTGTAAAATCGTTACGGATCAGCTTAACCCTTGATTCTTCAAAAGCAACCAGGCCTCCACCGGTTTCAAAAGCAAAGTTACCAGAAAAAATACTGTCCCTTATTTCCGCCACCGTCTGAACCACCAGTAACATCCCACCTCCGGATCCGGTGTCAGCAGTATTCTCTAAAACAAGGCAACGCTCCATATCCAGTACCGATCTCAATACAATCATCCCTCCGCCGGTATTAGCAAGGTTGCCAGCAATGGTTGTATCGATCATCGTTGCTGATGAATCTTCACCAACAACCATTCCACCACCCGATCTGCCGGCTACGTTGCCATCGATCATGTTGTTGCGCATCACAACCGTTGCTTCATAGATTACGGCAACGCCACCGCCATCCTGCTGCGTAAGATTGCCTGTTATGCTGTTACGATCAAGCTCAGCTGAAGATCGATCGATATAAATACCGGCCCCGCCGGCAAATACAGCGTTTTCAGTGATCAGGTTATCGCTAATAACCGCTTCAGAGTTTTCGATTACTGCTATTCCACCGCCATTTTCGTCAGTAAAGTTAGCTTGAATTACATTGTTAACAATCACCGGTGAAGAACCTTCCGCAACAGCAATCCCACCACCATTAATGTTAGTCGAGTTGCGAGATATTTCATTACTGTCGATCGTCGCTGCTGAATCGAAGAGAGCAATACCTCCCCCGTACCATATCGCTCCATTTTTATAGATTTTATTATCTTCGATCAGCGGTTCGGCAAACCAAACTGCGATGCCACCGCCGCTGGTCGAAGTGTTACTCTCAATATCATTGCCTTTAATCAGGGCTGACGATTCAAAATCGACCAAGATTGCTCCACCCAGATAGTTAGCCTTGTTGGCAAGCATCGTATTGTTCTCAATAACCGGGTTCGACTTCCAGATTGCGATCGCACCGCCGTTAAAGGCATCGTTACTATCAATAGTGTTACCAAAAATAGTTGGGCTTGATCCGCCTTGAATGGCAATCCCGCCACCGTCCATATCCGCCTGGTTATTTCTGATTATATTACCGATAATTTTGGGTGAGCTGCCGTTGGCAATCAGAATACCTCCGCCGTAGTATCCTTCGTTGGTCGACTCCTCCCCCTGGTATTCCTGGGTTATCGTTAAACTTGTTCCAACGCCACCGGTTATGGTAAAACCCTGCAAAACTGCATTAGAACTTTCCCCGTTTTGAAAGGTAACCACAGAACCTCTTCTACGGCCATCAATAATAGTGGCAGCAACCACTTCCGGATCATCAGGCTTACTGCTGCGGATAGTAATATTTTTGCCTAAAAAATCGATTCGCTCGTAGTAAACTCCCGGTGCAACAACAATGACAACGCCATCTGAAGCAGCATCAATTGCCGTCTGTATTGTCGGGTACTTCTCCGGCACAGCATACCGTGATTGCGAAACCTGCGTGAAACCATAATAACCGAGGACTGCAACAATCAACAGCCCAATGATAATGCTCAGCAATTTAATAAAACGGCGTTTATTTCCGTTTTCTTTTAACATGATATTAACTCCCTTCATGGTTGACATTAAGCAATAACTATTTGTGCAGACCCCTGCTCTATTCCCTGAAAATATCATCAGGATTATTCCCCAGATAAATATTGTCATCCGGGTCACTGATTTCTAAATTTGAGTCATTGCTGATCCACATTGCCCCTCCGCGGCCGGCATTATTGGCAGAGTTTTTCTCGAAATTATTTCTGATAAAAATGGGCGCCGAGTCATAAACAGCAACTGCTCCACCCAGGAATTCAGATGTATTATCTTTGAAGCTGTTACTCTCAAATGTTGGTGAAGAACCAACCAGATACAAGGCACCGCCAGCGCGGTAGGCCAGGTTGCTTTCAAATGTGTTTCCGGTTAAGCGCAAACCGGGATCAAGGATAAATACGACAATAATCCCACCGCCGTTTTCGGCCTGGTTACCGATAATCGTGTTATCTTCGATCACCGGTTTCGATTCTTGGATATAAAAACCTCCACCGTTCAAACCGGCGAAATTGCCACCAATAGTATTATTATTAATAACTGGAGTTGAATCACCGGTAATAATAAACCCTCCTCCAAGACGGGCGGCTCGGTTAGCAATAATCTGGTTGTCCCGGATAACCGGGCTTGAATCGACGATGAACAAACCGGCACCCATTCTAGCTTCATTTCTGGCGATGTTATTACCTTCAAGAATCGGTGTCGATTTTTCAATAAAAACTCCGCCACCGCTATCAGCACGGTTGGCAATAATCTGGTTGTCCCGGATAACCGGGTTTGAATCGACGATGAATAAACCGGCGCCAAACTCCGCAGAGTTATCCTCAATGGAACATTTTTCAATCAACGGGGTGCTGCCACCGGATATTAAAATGCCCCCCACACCCCTAATGACCGTAAAGCCACTTAGGACTGCACCTTCACCCTCACCACTTCTGAAGGATACAACCGAACTTTGGCCATCGCCGTCAATGATAGTCGACGAGACAACCGCTGGATCATCGGGGTCGATACTACGGATTATGATATTTTTCCCTTTATAATCAATATTTTCTCGGTAAACTCCCATCTGCACGATGATTTCATCGCCGTCCTGCGCGGCGTCAATTGCTTCCTGAATGGTCGCGTACTTGTCAGGAACGGTAGCGCCGGAGCCGCCAAAAGCCGAAAACCCGAAAGCAACAGCAGCAATGATTGCCACTGCTGCTACACCGATTAGGATGTATTTCAAGCTACCTCCGGATTTTTCTCCGGCAGGTATACTAACTTTCAGCGTTTTTTCTTTCTGCTTCGCCGGCTTTTCCACCAGCTCAGCTTTTTCTTCGCTTTTTACCGCCTCTGCGACAATAGCGGTTTCTTTTTCACGTTCTGCCCCGCAGTAGGGGCATGATTCGTATTCTTTCGGATCGTAACTCATCCCACACTTTGTACAATCAATCATCATAAAACCCCTCTCACGCAAGTAATACCTCTCTTATTATACATTATCCGGTATTTCCCTACCAAGTATTCAAAAACCGCCTGACAATCTTATCATGTATCAGCAACCAAGAACAAGGAAATATAAGGCAGTAAAAACCGGACAGACAAAAACCACCGGCCCTAAAAATGCCGGTGGCGTAATTAGCGGCCTGACCAGCCTATTTTGTCCTGATCGAAGTTAATACCGGTCTGTAATCACCTTCATCATAAGTAAAAACTACCTCCGCTCCGTCTGCAATTCCATCAACTGAAATACCGCTACCCAGGGCAAATGCCTGGAAATACTCAATTTCAATAGACTGTCCGTCAATCTGTCCAACCAGCGTACCGTGCATAAGCTCTCCTTCCAGCGGTTGATCTACGGCCTTAATTGATTCGATCACCGCCCGCAGACCACTTTCCCTGAAAGTAAAGGCCACCAGCGATCCATCAGCGATTCCTTCCACGTTGATCCCCTGATCGAGAGTAAAAACCCTGATGAGCACGATCTCAACTGATTGAGCATCAATCATGCCAATCAATAACCCTTCGCCAACCAGCAGATCATTCCCATCACCAACCGGTCCAGCAACAGTTTCAATAGATAGTAAAAGCTGCCTTTGGCCGTCTTGGCGGTAAGTTATAAAAACTTCCGTTCCGCTCTCCAAATCGTCAACTTTCAAACCACCGTTGAGGGCAAAAACCCGGGCTTCACCTTCGATTTCAATTTCCACTGAGTGACTGTCAATTTGACCAACATATAAACCATCAGCACCAATCACTTCGGGAGGAAGATCGACAGATTCGATTGATAACAATAAAGGCCGCTGATCACCGTCATTTTCTGCTCCAGAGGCAACTGTGTCAACATAGGTGAATTCTACCCTGGACCCATCGGCGATATCGGTAATCACTATTCCTTCATTGAGTCTGAAAGCCGTGGGTATCCCCGCCACCTCTATCTCTACTGAGAGGTTGTCGATTTGGCCAACCAGAATGCCTTCGGCTTTATACACCTGTTCTTCTTCAAGCTCAGTCACCAGCGGCTCAGGCTTGCAACCCGCCACATTAATAATCAGCAATAAAGCTGCTATCAAAATAGAGTAGACTAACCATTTTTTGCTGATCATTTTTCACACATCCCCCCAGAAATCTGTTTTTGAATAGACCTTCCTTGATAAGCATAAGTTCCATCAAATTTTATCAATCTTACCTGAAGCTTCCGCCTCCGCCGCCAAAGCCTCCACCACCACCGCCGGAAAATCCACCTCCGAAACCACCACCGGACGAAAAGCCTCCGGAAGAACTGGCGCTGGAGGTAGACGAAGCGGCAGCAATGGCGCTTGAAGCAGTCCTGGAGGCGCTGCTGACCGTATTATTTAGCGATCTGGTCATCGTATTCATATTATTAATAATCAGGGCTGTCTGAGCGGCGTTCATCCGTGACCAGCTGGTCTGATTAAAAGTAGGATCCTCTACCAGACGCGGGAAAACAAGGGCCAATTGATCTATAACCTGTTTAGCCACTCCCAAAACCACCGCATAAACCAGGTAATGCTCCCAGACAACCAGGGAAGGGACAGTTGATCGATCCAGCTTGGAAAAGTGCAGCAAAAACCGTCTGAAAGCGCTCCATTTGGCCAGTTGATCAGCTCCATACGCGGTGTAATAGAGCTTGGGCGAAGCGAAGAAGAGCAGCAAAGCTCCGATGATTAATGCAGCGCCGAAGAGGTAAAGCGCTCCCCAGATCATGGCAACAACGCCTGCAAATATTATTAGCCAGGAAGGGAGGCATCCCATTAAAGCAGATTTATCTGTAAAAAATTTCTGTCCCTTGCCCAGGCGCTCGACTGTGTTCTTCCACTCATTATAAAATTTGTGAAATTCGCGTGGTTTCTTTTTTGCAAAATCCTGAATCTGGCTAAAAGTAATTGATTTTTTTTCGTTTACTACTTTTTCCTCTTCACTCTCAGGGTTAAACTCCTTATAAACCGGTCCAAAAAGAAAATCGCTTACCACTTGATCCACTGAACCTTTAACTTCTTCATTATGCAGTTCTGTTAATTGAAAATCATCTTTCTTTGCTTTACCGGAGCTATCTTCTTTATGTAGCGGTTCGATCTGCAAGTGTCTGCGGCGGGCCAAATCGAGGATGCCGGCTGCCAGCGATTCGTTCTGGATCTTCTTCTTGTTCCAAAGATAGCCGGCAACCTCGGGTGGATATGCCCCCGGCAGCTCACGGTAATAGTCTCCCTTGTAGGCGTTGCCTTTATTGGCAGCTTTGCGCCACATGCTGAAAAGCCCCAACCCCACGGGGATGAAGAGCAACAGAGAATAAAGCGGCTGATAAATTTTTGCCGCTCTGCTGATATTGGACTGTGTTGCCCAGCGTTTTTCCTCCGCAATGATCGAATCCAGCGCTTCTTTACCACTGAGCCTGGTTGATTCCGAAACCAGCTCACGGGGGAAAACCATCCGTCCTTCAAGAAATGTCCTGGCCGCCAAAGGTGCCACATACCAGACAATTTTTTCGGGGCTTTTGATCTTCACTTCGCCATGAGCAGGGCCATGGCCCCATGCCAAAACCTCTCCATCTGCTGCCCCGGCAGGTAGGGTAAGGGTTACCCTGACACTGCCGGCCGGAAAATCCCATTCCTCTCCGACAAATTTATAATAAAGCTCCGCCACATCATCGTGTACAACAATAGCATCACGGGCTATGTATTCAAGGGTAAAAATGCGCTGCTCGTTATAAGCATCAAAACTCCAGTCAACCATGAAGTAATCTTCACCGAAAACCCTGATCGCATATGTCCCGGTCTCTGAAGTAGGAAACTGATCAACCAGGGTGTAATAATGCGCTCCTTCACGGATCATGATTTCACTGAATAACTCGATCTCGTTGAAGTAAATCTTCTGGTCAGCACCCCTGAACTGACCGTTAAAGTTAATTGTCCGCTGCTCAACAACTTTCAGATCCCCGTTAGGCAAAACTGCCGCGTCGATCTCAACATGGTAAATCTCCAGGGAACGGGCAGCAGCGGGAACTGCCGTTGAAAAGACGAGCAAAACTGCTGCCAACAGCACCATGCTTATTTGAAATATTGGCTTTTCCAGGATTCTAGACATTTTAACTGCCCTCCAGCAGACTGCACAAGACAATCAAAGTTTTTCCAACAAAGCAATTATAACAAAAAAATAAGCGCCTGCCGCGAATCTTTAACACCTCACTAATAAAAACAGGCACTCAGGTTAAAGGAAATTAACCCTCCAAGTCGAAATTATGAGCCATGGAGGATAAAAAGATGACAGAGAAGATTAAGATCGGAGTTAGTTCATGTCTCCTCGGTAACCCTGTCCGCTATGATGGCGGGCACAAGCATGACCGCTACATAACCGATATTCTTGGCCAATACTTTGATTTTATTCCGGTCTGCCCTGAAGTGGAATGTGGACTGCCGGTTCCCCGCGAAACAATGCGCCTGGTTGGCGATCCTGAAAAACCCCGCCTGCTGACTACCAGAACAAAAGTGGATCTGACCGGGCAGATGCAAAAGTTTTGCGACAGAAAGGTTAAAGAGTTGGAAACAGCAGGGCTTTGCGGCTTTATCTTTAAAAAAGATTCTCCCAGTT